>Ga0137403_10004901_pt1 | contig 15637 bp, 15 predicted proteins | sample CZOMad2_1_16fung_FD_122057 | JGI IMG/M metagenome (GOLD analysis project Ga0137403, IMG submission 122057) | Vadose zone soil fungal communities from Angelo Coast Range Reserve, California, USA - CZOMad2_1_16fungal (Hybrid Assembly) | ecosystem: Environmental > Terrestrial > Soil > Vadose zone... | reverse complement strand
AGCTCGAAGAGCAGGCGGACCGTCGGGATCGTGGGCTTGCGCCAGGTATCGGCGAGCTCGTCGAAGAACCGGCCGGTGACGACCGTTTCCATCTGGTCGTACTTCTTGGACGAGACGATGTGGTCGTAGAACCGGTAGTAGCCCTTCTCGGCCAGGGCCACGTCGTCGACGTGCTCCGGGTCGACACGGTAGACGCGGGTCCCGTCCATCATGTCGAGCAGGTCCTCGGTGATGTTGGCCGAGGTCGACGCAAGAACGTCGACGTAGCCGCGCTCGACCAGCCAGGTGATGAGGGGCCACATCCCGGCGCTCGACATCGACGCCGCGTAGCCCAGGCAGATGAGGCTGTCGCCCTCGATCATCGACTTCCAGGCCTCGAAGGCCTCGCCGAGCTTCCGGCCCTGGAAGGCGGACTTCCCCATCCGGCCGAGCAGGGACAGCACGCTCCCCCGCCCGCCGTCTTCGGTCACGGTCATCGGTTCGCGGACGAGGCTCGGGTCGTCGAAACGAGGCTCACGAGTCATGTTCGCTCCTATCGCTGAGGAAGCCAGGTGCGCGACTTGGCGTGTTCGTCGGCGCGCTCGGTCCGGAGGTAGCGGTAGCGGCTCCCTCGGGCGACCAGCGCCTCCTGGACGCTCCCGCCGGGGAACTGCGCCAGAAGCCGGGGCACGACGAACGACCGGTCGAAGAAACGACACGAGAAGATGTCGAAGTACGCGCGTTCCTCGCGGGGGAACACGTGCAGGCTCACGTGGCTCTCCGCGATCATCGTCAAGGCGCTCAGCACGGGCTGCCCGTCGGCGGTGGTGTCACGGATGACGTAGGGCCGCATGATCGGCGTCATCCCGATCTCGGCCGGGAGCCGGTCGAAGAGCTGGAAGAGCGCGTCGAGGTCCCGCGGGCCCTGGTAGGCATCGATGTTGAGGAAGAGGTGCGGTCCGAAGTCATTCTCGACGTCCGGCTCGGAGTCCTTCAGGTCCTGCCGCTCGACGGTCCGGACGCTGGTGAGCGCGCACGGAAAGACGGCCTCGAGCAACGCCCGGAGCTTGGCCGGGTCGAAGTCGTCGGGCGCCACCAGATCGGCGAAGTACGTCTCGCGGAACGAGAAGGTGTGGAGCGTGAAATGCCCTCCCGCCAGGAACACGAACGCGCTGATCCCACAATCCTCGGGCACGACTCCGTTGTAGTACGGCAGCACGAAGGCCGGCATCGCCCGCTTGAGTCCGAGCTGCGCCGGCGCGTCCTCGAGCACCTCTTGGATCAGGTGAGCGTCGTCGAAGCGCGAGCGGAATCCCCGAAACCCGTCGATCGTGAAATGGAGCATTCTCCTCCCTCCCGGCGCCTCGGCGCCGTCGGCTCATCTTAGCGCGGTTCTCGTCGTCCTTTAATACCGAAACGTCGAATTGTGACCGCGAGCGCTCCTGGCAGATGCCGCTGGAGGAAGACCGCCGTCTTCCCGAAGCCGGTGATCACCGCTTCTCGGCGCCGTCGAGCGACCGCGCTCACGATCTTTCGCGCCGCGGTCGGCGTCGCCATGACGATCGAAGGGGGAATCGGACGCCGGGGCGCCTCGGCGTGCCAGACACCTCGGTTGTCGACTTGACGGATCTCCGACTCGACGAAGCCCGGGCTGATCAAGGTCACCGCGATGCCGTACGGCGCGAGCTCGTGGCCGATTGACGCGGCCAGCCCGTGCACGGCGAACTTGCTCATCGAGTAGGCCGACGAGCCGGGAACGCCGACGTGGCCGCTGACGCTGCCCATCAGGACGAGACGGCCGCGGGTCTTCTTCAAGTCCTGGAGGGTCGCGTAGATCGTCCGGAGAACTCCAAAGACGTTGGTCTCGAGCTGGCGGCGGTAGTCGTCGAGCGACAGGCTCTCGAGCGCCCCGGAGACCCCGAACCCCGCATTGGCGACGACGACGTCGAGCTTGCCGAAGGCAGTCCGGGCGCGGTCGACGGCACGCTCGAGGTCGCCGTCCCGGGTGACGTCGCAGGGACTCACCACGGCCCGGCGCCCGGTCTTCGCAATCTCGGCCGCCAGCTCGTCGAGCCGATCGAGCCGCCGAGCCGCCAGCGCCACGTCGGCGCCCTCCCGGGCGAATTCGCGGGCCAGGGCGGCGCCAATACCCGACGAAGCGCCCGTGATGAAAACCGCGTGGCCGGAAAAACGCTGGCGACGTCCCCCCAATGGCGCGCTATGGATTCTGGAGGATGATGGCCTCTTCGGCGTAGGCAATGGCGGTCTTGGCCTTACGGACCGAGTCGCCGTGGTCGCGTTTGGTCTTGGCGTTCTCGTGGTGGGCCTTGGCCTCGGCCAGGAGCTTCTTGGCTTCGTCGATGAGCTGTCGCGTCTCGGGGCTCACCTTGCCCGCTTCGGCCTTCTTGATGGTGTCCTCGGCCTGCTTCATCACGACCGGGCAGTTGTAAGCCCAGGAGGGGGAACCGACGAGGACGAGAGCGGCGGACAGCGCCAGGGCGACGACGAAGCTCATGCGGACCTTCTTCCTACCGTCGATGTGCGCGTGGCTCCTTTCGTCAAGGCCATCCGTCGGCATTTTAGCCTGATCCGGCGCGTCTTGAACCGACTGTTGCATTTTTTTGGTGTCTAGCCGCGTACCTCCCGAGAGCTCGCGAGGCAGCGCTGTCGAGCGAAGCGAGGGGCGGATGCGGATGAACGTGATCAGCGGGCGAGGACAGCCGACTCGGGCACGCAGCGGCTCACTCGGCAGGCCGCCAATCCCTCGAAGATCGTCCACTCCTCGAAGGCGAGCTCGTCGCCATCGGGAGAGGAGTCGCGCACTTTCGCCGCGGCGTGCTCGAAGCGCTGAAGCGCGCGCTGCCGCTGATGCTCGCACGAGGCGGCCGACTCGAATGTGTCGATGTGCCGCCACCTGGACACCGGAGCCGCCGAATCTTGAAGGGCGTCCAGGAGCGCCTCGGTGCGAGCGGCGAGCGTCGGGATCGTGAGGATCTCGTAGATCTTCGTGACCAGGCGGACCTGATCGTCACCGGGCAGGCTGGCGACGGCCGCCTGCACATCGGCGTCGGAGCCCGCGACGTACACCTTCATCAGCGTGCGCTTCTCGGGAACGGACGGCGGAGTCATGAGGAGCCAGCCACTGCCGTTCTGGGCCTGGGCCTCCCCGGCGAGGACGGCGACCGCGACGGCCGTCGCGCAGATCGTGTGTGTGAAGCATCCGAGCGGCTTGATCGGCAGATACCTCTGCCCCAGCCGAGGTAGCAAGACAACGGCCACGCCGACAGACCTCGGACAATCAATAGGTTCCCCCGCGTCCCCGCGTGTCGTTGACAAATATGGCGCGAGGCGAGTGCCCATCCGTCTTGGAGCGTGTGGGGGAAGCGCCCGAGTGCGTGGTCGAATGGATGGTCGGGGTGAGAGGATTTGAACCTCCGGCCCCCTGCTCCCAAAGCAGGTGCGCTACCAGGCTGCGCCACACCCCGTCGGCCGCCCGCGTGTCGAGTCCGCTCGGCTCCGACTATATCACTCGCTGAGAAGCCGCCGGGCCGCCTCGAGCGCCAGGCCGCGATGGCTCACGGTGGCCTTCTCCGTGTCGGAAAGCTCCGCGAACGTCCGGCCGAGCGGCGGATAGAAAAACACGGGATCATAGCCGAACCCGCCGCTCCCACTCGGCGCTTCGGCGATCCGGCCCTCGGCCACGCCCTCGACCACCTTCTCGGCTCGCGCCGGGCCCGCCAGCGCGATCACGCAGCGGAAGCGCGCGGTCCGTCGCGGCGGCGGCACGCCGCGGAGCCGCTCGAGCAGAAGCTCGAGGCGGCCGCGGTCGTCGAGCTGCGGGCCGCCGAAGCGCGCCGTGTAGAGTCCGGGGGCACCGCCGAGTGCGTCCACCTCGAGCCCGGAGTCGTCGCCGAGCGCCAGCGCACCCGTCAGCGTCGAGGCGGCGCGCGCCTTCACGAGCGCGTTCTCGGCATACGTCGCGCCGGTCTCCTCGGGCAACCGAGCACCGGGAATGTCGGCCAGTAGCCGGATCTCGAACGGCACGGCGCCCAGAAGCTCAACGAGCTCGCGCCCCTTGGCGGGATTGAGCGTGGCGAGGACGAGAAGGGGTCTAGAGAGTGAAGACGCGCTCGGCACGCGTTTCGAGAGCGCGGCGCTGGAGCCCGACGAGACGGCGGATACCGCCCTCGGCGATCGCCAGGAGTGAGTCGAGACGGGCGCGGCCGAAGGGCACCTGCTCGGCGGTCCCCTGCACCTCGACGAACTCGCCGGCGCCGGTCATGACGACGTTCATGTCCACCTCGGCGCTCGAGTCCTCGACGTAGTTGAGGTCGAGCACGGCCTGGCCGTGGACGACGCCGACGCTGATCGCGCCCACGCAATCGCGAATCGCCGCCGCCGGCTGCAGGCCCGGCACGCGCGCGATCGCGTCGGCCACGGCGACGAAGCCGCCGGTGATCGCCGCGGTGCGTGTGCCGCCGTCGGCCTGGATCACGTCGCAGTCCACCCATATCGTGCGCTCGCCGAGCTTGCTCCGATCGATGACAGCCCTGAGCGCCCGGCCGACCAGACGTTGGATCTCCTGCGAGCGTCCGCTCGGGCCGCGATTCTCGCGTGGTGTCCGCGTGTTGGTCGATCGGGGGAGCATCGCGTATTCCGCGGTGACCCAGCCCTGACCCTGCCCCTTGAGAAACGGCGGCACCTTGTCCTCGACCGACGCGGTGCAGATGACCTTCGTCGCGCCGAACTCCACCAGGACCGAGCCTTCCGGATGGAGGAGAAACTCGCGCGTGAGGGTGACGGGGCGGAGCTGATCGGGGGCGCGGCCGTCGGGGCGAGGCATCGTGCTATCGCGTCCGCGTGACCGTCGGCGTCTCGGTCGCCGCCCGCGCCCGCTGATCCCACGCGCGCTTGTATTCCGTGAGGCCGGCGAAGATGGCGCGGGCGATCTCGTCCCGGTACTTCGTGTCCTTGAGCTTGCGCTCCTCGCGCGGATTGGTGACGAAGCCGATCTCGAGCAGGATCGCCGGCATCGCCGCGCCGCCGAGCACGTAGAAGCCGGCCTGCTTCACGCCGCGATTCGAGATGCGCAGCGACTGCGTCATCGAATCGTGGACCACCTCGGCCAGGCGCGAGGACTCGACCTGGAACTCGGACTGCGCGAGATCCCAGAGAATCGCTTTCACGATGTCCACCTGGCCCTGGCTCGATCCGCGGCCGGTCGGCTGCTCGAGCTGGACGACGCCGTTCTCGAGCGCCGCGACCTGGCGCGCGGTGCTGTCCGTCGCCTCCGACGACAGGAAGTACGTCTCGACCCCGTCGGCGGCCGCTTCGCGGTGCGCGTTGGCGTGGATCGACACGAACAGGTCGGCGTGCTGGCGATTCGCGTAGCTCGTGCGGTCGCGCAGGGTCACGAAGTTGTCGGAGTCTCGCGTGAGGAGCACCTTGAGGCCGAGGCGGGCCTCGACGAGCTTGGCCACGCGGCGCGTGACGTCCAGCACGAGGTCCTTTTCCATGAGCCCGGTGGGGCCGGTGGCGCCGGAGTCGTGGCCGCCGTGGCCGGCGTCGAGCACGATCGTCTTCAGCGGGGTGAGCTGCTCACGGCTCTCGCGCTGGCCTGGATCGACGGGCCGGGCCACGTCGAGCACGATGCGCGGCGGATCGGCCAGGGTGATGGCGCGAATGGTCCCGGCGGTGCCCTCGTACACCACTCGCAGGACCCCGTCGGAGCCGGCGCGGTCCACGCGTACCTCCGCGATGAGCCCGTCGCCGATCTCCTGGGTGTGCACACCGCTCCCAAGCCCGATCAGCCGCACCCGCGCCTCCTTGGGCCCGCTCGACTCGACGCGATGGCTGACGGCCGCCGACGTCTCGACGACGATGCGCGTGAACGACGGATACGATCTGACCCGCACGTCCTCGAGCCCGACTTCGGCGGGCGCGGCCGCGACACGCGAGGACCCCAGGCCGGCCGGCGTCGCGGCCATGAGCGTGGGGACGACGCGATCGACGAACGACTCGGGCACCAGCCACACCCCACGTCTGACCCGCACGGGCGCATCGAGCACGACGGGCTTGCCGTTGACGAGCACCTGCGACCAGTTCCGCGTGAGGGTGACGACCTGGCCGCCGGCGCGCAGCTGCGCTCGCGTGCTCGCCGGGGTCGCGACGACCTTCGCGGGGCTCGAGCCCTTCGTCTGAAGCGAGGCCGCCAACCGCGTCAACTCGACGTACGACCGCCCGTCATGGGTCACGGTCGGCAGAGGCGGCACCGCCCAGCCCGTCGAGGCGAGCAGCAGCACGATCAAGGCGCCGGCCAGGAATCTGGCGCTCATCGGGAGCCAATTCTAACAACGGAATGCGCCCGGGAACGGCTTTATGTGGCCCGCCGAGGGGCCCGGACCGCGGCTATTCGGAGGTGGTCCTGGGCTCGCGGGGCCGCATCACGGTGAAGGCGACCAGGCCGATCGCGACCCAGACGGCCTCGCGCAACCGCCTCACGAGACTGAACGAGATCGCCGTGGTGGACGAGAGGCCGAGGGTGACGAAGGTCGCCACGAAGCCGCCCTCGAGCACTCCCAGGCTCGCGGGCACCAGGAAGGTCGCGACCTTGATCGCCGTACCGAAGGCTTCGATCACCGTGGCCGTCGCCAGCGACACCTCGCTCCCGAGGAATTTGAGGATCAGCCACGTCTCGACCGAGCCCAGGAGCCAGGCGATGAAGTGGAATCCGATCGAGAGGCCGAGACGCCCGGGCGCCGTCCGGTAGAACTGTCCGAGCGCGTCGTCGACGCGCCCGAGCGTTGCCTGACCGCGCGCCGGCCGGACACCCAACCGCTCGAGCACCCGTAGTGTCCAGCCGAGCATGCCGCGGGTCTGCACGAGCACGAACAGCCCCAGGGCGACCGCCTCGATGGCCAGAAGACAGAGCATGCCGTAGAGCAACGCCGTTCCGGTCAGACCCGTTCGCCACGCCACCACGATACCCAGGAGGAAATACAGCCCCTGCCCCAAGGTGATCGTCGTCTTCGCGACGATGACGGACGCGAGCGTGGCGTCGAGCGGCGCATGGCCGCGAAGCAGCCAGGCCTTGACCGCCTCGCCGCCGACCGCGGCGGTCGGCGTCGTCATATTGAAGGCTTCTCCGGCCAGCCGCGACGCGGCCAGCGGCCTGAACGGGACGGTCTCATGCAGGAAGGCGTAGCGCCATCCGAGCGTGTCGAACAGCGCGACCAGAACCGCCGGAAAGAAGACGACGACGCCGAGCCGCCAGGAGAGGTCCGTGATCGACGTGAGGATCGCGGCGGGGTCGTTCTGAGCGACCAGCGCCGCGAGCAGCGCCACGCCGAGCACGAGCAGGGCGACCCGGAGGTAGGTCAGCTCAGCTTTCCCGATAGAGGATGAGGGCCACGCCGATCAAGGTGAACGCGATCGGCCAGATGCGACCAGGAAGCCGGGTGGCGGCTGGCGGCAAGCGCAGCTCGAGCCAGCGCGACCATCCCGTGACCATCGCCAGCACGCCCAGGGGAACGTGGGTGATCTCGACCAGATATTCCTGCTTCAGGTTCAATCCGGCGTGCGAGTGCGTGAGGAGAAGTGCGCCCCCGACGGCGCAGAGCAGCGGAAAGACCAGCGCCGCCCCATGAAGGCGGACCCGGTCGGTCCGGACCAGCCACTCGAAGATGCCGAAGGCGACGACCAGCACGACGAAGAGTCGATGCTGGAGCACCTCGGGATACCGCATGCTCTCCCAGAAGCCCAGCGGGCCGAGCGGCCAGGCCCCGGGATCGTTGCGGACGAGGAGAAAGCCGGCGAGCCCGAGGAACACCAGCGGCCAATGACGCGCCCACTGGGCCCGGCCTGTCGCGTGCGCGAGGGCCAAGAGCCCCATGACGAGCACGAAGATACCCGCCCAGTGGTGATTGAACTCCGACCAGGCACGGTCGGCGTCCGTGCGCGGCGCGTTCCGGTCGTCCACCGGCATGTCCGTGATCTTCGGCGAGGTGAGCGCGGGCCAGCGGGGCGCGAACCGTACGCCGACCTCGGCGAGCGAGGCGCGGTCGGCGACGACGTCCATCGCGGGCGGCAACGAGGTCAAGGAGGCGGCGACGAACAGGACCGTTGCGCCCAGGCCGAACTCGACCTCCACGAAGCGCCGCAGGCGTGGGAGCGACGCGTCGGCGCCAGCCGGCAGACGTCGCACGGCGAAGAAATTCGCCGCGCCGAGGAGGACGAGCCCGCCGAGGACGACGACCTTCGTGAGGATCATGCTGCCGTACGAGGTACCGAGGAGCGCGCCCGGGCCATCCACGTACGCCAAGGTCAGCCCCACGCCCGCGACGACCAGGGCCACCACGGAGGCGAACGATATCGCCGAGAAGCGCTTGAGGAAGGCGGTGGACCACCCCGAGTCTCTTCGTGACGAGGCCAGCACCGTGAGGTGCAGCAGCCCGCCGATCCAGACGCCGGCCGCAAGCTGGTGGAGCGCGTCGAGCACCAGGAGCACGGCTCGGGGTCCCAGGCGGCCGGCGGCGTGACTCGTCCATGCGCTGCCCACGCCGAGCAGCACCGTGAGCGCCGTCAGCGCGATCCACCACCGCGGTCGCGCGGGATGCTTCGACAGAACCAGGCATCCGATCACGATGCCGACGCAGGCGAGGATCCGGACGAGGCCCGCGCGGAAAAAGCTCGTCTCGGCGACTTCCGCGATCGGCACGCCGGAGGCGGCATCGCCGAGAACGAGGAGCTGGACGGCCAGGGAGAGTATCTGCGCGCCCGCGACGACGGCGGCGCCGAGGGTCGTGAGCGCGAGGCTCCGCGCCAGGCGCGAACGGGCTGGCCCGCCCTCCGGAAGAATCGGACGCAGCAGCAGAAGCGCGAAAACCACGCCGCCGATGGCGACCGCCTGGCCGCACAGGGCAAGCCCTCGGAGGAGGACGTCGACGAATCCCGCCACGGCGACTCAGGCGCGCCGCCGCGCCCCGACCCAGAGCAGGAGAACGAAGAAGATGGGCGTGCCGATCGAGGCGAGGATCAGGAACCAGTGGGCCTTTCCGAAGGCCGACAGCAGGATGACCAGATAGATGAAGTCACGATGCGAGAACGCTTCGGCGAAGCGCGCGATCCAGGCCGCATCGCCCGCCACCGCCGTGTCCAGCATGATGTCGCGCGACTGGCAGGCGGCGGCGCCGAGAGTCGCGAGGACCGTGAGCGCGCCGAGCGCCAGCGGCCAGGTTGCCTCGTGGGCGAGGCTCAGGCCGACCGCCATGCAGGCGAACACGCCGACGTGGACGACGTTGTCGCCCCAGAAGTCGAGGATGGCCCCGCGCGGCGACTCCATGAACTTGAGCCGGGCGAGCTCGCCGTCGCAGCCGTCGAGGATCGAATGCGTCAGGAACAGGAGCGCGCCGACGAGCTGGGACGCGGGCGACGACGAGAAGAAGAACGGCGCACCGAGCAACCCGAGCCCCACGCTCACGACCGTCATGACGTCCGGCGTGACGCGCGTGACCGCCAGGCGGCGCGTGATCGCGAGCGAGATCTTTCGCTCGAAGTGGCGCGACATGAAGCCTTCGCGCTGCTTGATCAGGCTGCGCAGGAGCCACGCCTCGGCCGGCCGCGCGTCGGCCGGCTCACTGAGCGGAAACCGTCCGGTGTCGTCGACCTCGAGCTTCGCCTCGTCGAACCGGACACGCAGGGCCGCCAATAGCTCGCCGACGCCGCGGCACTGCGCCGCGGCCGCGAGCACGACCGACGGGTCGTCGGTGTCGATGACCGCCGTCAGCTGTCCGTCGGCGTAGAGGTGCTCCGGCTCGATGTCGCTCTCGCGAAGCGCCCGGAGCCAGCGCGACTGGGGCACGACGTTGGCCGACAGGATCACGATCCGGCGCCGCGAGTCGGGAGCCGGGCGGGCTCCGCTCAGCACGCTCGCGGCCGTGCCGCCGAGCAGGCGCTCGACATCGTCGTGGCCCATCTGCACGAGGACGCGCGAGAATCCCGCACGCGCGCCGGCCAGGACGATGCGGCGCAAGAGCGGCAGCCCGGCCACGACGATATCCGGCGACACGCTCGTCGCGGTTCCGGGCTCGGGTGGCACGACCAGCAGCAGGCTGTCCACCGACTGCGCTGAGACGGCGACCGCGGTCGTCAGGGCTGCGCCCCCGAGAGCGTGATCTCGCGTCCGCCCTGGCGACTCGATTCGCGCGCCGCCTGCTCGAGCGCGACGCAGAGCCGCGCCTCTTCCAGGTTCGCCCCGCGCGGCGTCGCGCCGGTTGCCTCCGCGAGGAATTCGCTCGCCACCGCGTCGAACCAGTCCGGGTGATGCGAGCCATCGGACATCGGTGGTGGACACGACCATGAAGAATCGGCGCCGGGCCCGTCGCTCTTCAACACGAGCGTGTCGTCGTGCAGCTCCAGCGTGCCGGCGGTCCCGCCGACCTCGGCCCAGTTCCGTCGGACGTCGGACGCCCAGGTGAGGAGAATCTCGGCGGTGGCGTCGGCGAAGGTCACCCGCACGCTGGCCGTATCCTCAACGTCCCACGCGGTGTGTCGACGCCGTTCCAGCCGGGCACTGACCGACCGGGGCGGCTCGCCGACCCAGCGCTGGATGACGTAGAACACGTGCCACCCGTGATCCGAGAGGACGCCGCCACCGGCGACTGCCGGATCGACTCGCCAGTTGCCGGTACGCTCGTCGCCGGCCAAGGCCGGACGCGTGCGCAGGGTGTGCCAGATCACGTGCTGGACCCGCCCGATCCGACCCTCCCGGACCAGCTCCGCGGTGCGGCGCACGATCGGGGCGTGGTGCCAGTTGTGGACGGTGTGGACCACGCGCCCGGTCTTCGCGGCCAGACGCGTCAGCGGCGCCAGGTCGTCGGGCACGCTGACCAGCGGCTTCTCGCAGAGCACGTGACAGCCGCGCTCGAGCGCGCCGCGGATCAGCTCCGCGTGGCTGCTCGGCGGGGTGCAGATGTCGACGAAGTCCACGGCCGCTTCGGCGAGGAGCTCGGCGGATGTCGTGTACCAGCGCGCGCCGGGGGCATGAGCCGACACGAGTGCGTGCTGCTCCGGCCGCGCGTCGGTGACCGCGACGATCTCGACGTCACGGCGGCGACGCCAGCCGGGCAGGTGGCCGTGAAGGGCGACGTTGCCCAGGCCGATGATCGCGCCGCGCGGCATCCTACTGGAGCCCGTGGTCTCTCACGACGACCCCGAGCGCCTCGTCCAGGATCGCCAGCCCCGCGAGCGCCGCATCCTCGCGGATGGTGAGCGGCGGGTTGATGCGAACCGAAGGCGCGTAGGTCATCGCGACGAGACCACGGCGCAGACATTCCTGATAGAGCGCCTGCGTCACGGTCTTCGCGAGAGGCTCTTTCGTCGCCCGGTCGCGAACGAGCTCGATGCCGAGCATCAGGCCGCGCCCGCGGACCTCGCCGACGCAGCGGTACTTCTCCTTCAACGCCTCGAGCCGGCCGAGCATCACCTTACCGACGCGCTCGGCGTTCTTGACCAGATCGTCCTTCAGGATGATCTCGAGGGCGGCGAGGCCGGCCGCCGACGCGAGCGGGCTGCCCCCGTAACTGGACGAGCTGGCGCTCGGGTTCGACCAGGGCTTCGACGACGTGATCTTCTCGGTCGAGATCACGCACGAGAGCGGATAGCCGCCGCCCACGCCCTTGCCGACCGTCATGATGTCGGGCACGACGCCGTCGTGATCGCAGCCCCACATGGCGCCGGTGCGCCCGAATCCCGTGATCATCTCGTCCGAGATCAGCAAGGCGCCGTGCTCGCGCGCGATCCCGGCGACCGCGCGCAAGAAGCCTTCGGGCGGGATGATGTTCCCGGCCGTGCCCTGCATCGGCTCGACGATGATCGCGGCGATCTCACCGGCCGTCTGATAGCGGATGACGTCGCGCACGAACTCCGCGCAGGCGATGCCGCAGTCCGGATAACGGAGCTTCAGCGGGCATCGATAGCAGTCGGCGTACGGCGACGAATAACGACCCGGAATGAACGGCCCGAGGTGATGCTTGAACTCGCTGCCCAGCAGGGGGAGCACGCCGCCGGTCTTGCCGTGGAACCCGCCCCAGAATCCGAGCACCTCGGACTTGCCGGTCGCCGCGTGGGCAAGCCGCAGCGCCGCCTCGACCGCCTCGGCGCCGCCGGAGAACATCTGGATGCGCGTGAGGCCCTCGGGCAAGACCGATGAGACCAGATCGAGGAACTTGGCGCGCGTCTCGGTGGTGAAGCTGCCGAAGGTCAGCCGCTCGACCTGCCGCTTGAGCGACTCGACGTAGTGGGGATGGCAGTGGCCGATACTGCCTACCGCGATGCCGGCGATGAAGTCGATGTACTCGTTGCCGTCCTCGTCGATCAGCGTGCAGTCGACCCCGCGCGCCATCGCGAGGCCCGCGTAGAGCGAGAACCCCTGCGAGCCCGAGGCCAGGTGTCGCCGTTCCTGAGCGACGATCTTCTGCGAGCGCGGTCCTACTTCACGCCGTTCGGTCACCGCCTTCCTCCCGAGAAGCGCAGCGCCAGGTACGACGCGATCGCCGCGGAGGCCTCGTCGCGATAGAGCGCGAAGCTCGGCCACGCGTTCACGTCCAGGAGCACCAGGTCGCCCGTTGCCGTCGCGATCGCGTCACCGCCGTACACCTCGAGGCCGAGCGCCGAGGCCGCGCGCCGGACGAGGCGCGCCAGCGCGCGCTGGTCAATCGGGTGGCCAGACAGCTTCTGGTCCTTGTGATAGAACCAGCGGAACCAGGGCGGCTCGCGATGCGGCCCGCCGCCGGCGCCGATCCCGTAGAACTTGATCAGGTCGCCTTCGACGTGCGGCTGCAGCACGGCGCGCTTGATTCCGCGCTGCGCGAGCCCTCGAAGCGCGGTCTCGACGATATCGGGTGTCTTGGCGAACTCGACGTCGCCTTCCTGCGTGTTGTGGACGTCGCCCCGCTTGACCCAGACCGGAAGCGCGCCCGGCTCGGGTGTCTCGCTCGTCGCGACGATGCGGCTCGGGATGAAGGGCACATTCGCCTCGTCGAGGACGGCGATCATCCGGTCACGATAGGTGTTGTGCACCGCCCGCGGAGTGTTCACGTGGGGCACACCGCTCACCTCGAGGGCCCGCAGGCGCTCGAGCACGTCGAGCCGCTCGCACATCAGGAAGACGAAGCGCGGCCAGACCTCTTCGGCTTCGGTGACCTCGTCCGCCGTCTTGAGCTCGACGTGAAACCCCTTCGCCTCCAGGTGCTTCCCGGTCAACCTGAGAATCTCGGTATCGTCGGACTCGCGGCCCGGCGAGTGGGTCGATTCACGAAAAATTCCCCAGCAGACTCTGCTCACTCGAGTCCTCCTCGATCGATCTATGATACCCGGCCCGCCAAGGCCAGCGTCTCGGCCAGCGCCACGTCGTCGGCCCGATCCACGTCGACGACCCGCTCGATGATCTCGCCGTAGATCGGCGCGCCCGAGCGCGCCAGCCATGTCAGAAAATCGCGAAGCCGTCCGAGCCCAGCCGGCGGCGGCGAGGTGCGCACCGACTCGGGCACCAGGTACGCGCCGGCGGTGACGAGGTCACCCGCCGCGCCGCCGATCTCCGTGATTCGACCGTCGGCCGCCATGACGACGCGCAGCGGCTTCTCGTCCGCGATCAGCGGCGTCACGGCCAGGACGGTGGCGCCGAGCGGGCGCCGGGCGGCGGCCTCGACGAAGCACACGAAGTCCGACTCGATGCACCAGGCGTCGACGGTCGTGACGAGCATCCGGCCGCCCGGATGTTGCCTGATCACCTCGCCGAAGCTCTCCAGCGACGACTGCGTCGTCTTGACGATGAACTCGATGGCGAGATCCGGGAAGCGGCGGCGCACCCAATCGACACACTCGCGCTCGTGCTCGTTCACGATGATCGCGAGGGGTCCGACCTTCGCGGCGCGAAGATTGCGGATGGTCGTCTCGATCAGCGGCACGCCGGCGATCGGCACCATCGGCTTGGGCATCACGAATCCGCCCTGACGCAGCCGGCTGCCTTCACCCGCGGCGATGATGCCGCCCGCGAACGTCGCGCTCACAGCAGAATCGCCTCCAGCTCGCGGAGCGAGCGAATCTGCCGGTCGTCCCGGCAGCACGGGCTCGCCGCGGACGCCTCGGCTCCGACGAGCCAGATGTGGCGCATCCCGACGCCACGCGCGCCCGCCATGTCTCGGGGCAGCGAATCGCCCACGAAGGTCGCCTTCGCCGCGGAGACGCCGAGGGCGTCGAGCGCGTGCCGGAAGATTCGTGGGGCTGGCTTCGTGCATCCAACCTCGGCCGAATCGACGAGCACACCAAACAGTGACCGAATACCGGCATCGTCGCACACCTGCGTCAGGTTTCCGTAGAAGTTGGACACGATACCGAGGCGATAGCGCCGACCGAGCTCGCGGAGCAGTGGCGTGTTGCCCTCGAGGGTCCGCATCGCGTCGGCGAGAAACCGCCGCGCGACGCGATCAGCGACGGCGGGATCGGCGAGCTCGAGTGCCGCCGCGACGCCCGCGGCGAGGCGCTCGACGGTCGCCTGGAACGAGGTCGTCGCCGGCAACGTGCCGACGAGCGCATCGTCGGCCGCGTAGAAAGCTGGATCGAAGCGCTCGCGCGCCACGACGGCGCCCTCGTCGCAGAACAGGCGAAACACACGCTCTTTCCAGGGGAGCCCCTCGGCGTCCAGGGTTCCCCCGAAGTCGAACAGCACGGCTCCGTCGTTCGCGATCAAAGATGTGGAGGCGGCGACTCGATGCCTCCTCCTGATATTAGGCCCCCTTGCCCATGCCAGCAAGTCGTTGAAAAGCTGTCAGAATCGAGCAGCGGAGCTCGGCCGGATCAGGCGTGAGCGGCCTTGGCCAACGCCGACAGCAGGAGCGGCAGCTCCCGGAGACGGCGGTCGGGGAGCCGGACGATCGCGTGGGGCGTGCCGTTGGCGGAGCGGTTCGGCGACGCCCCGCTCATATGGTCGCGTGCCTTCTGGATCGTCTCCTGGAGGAACGCTGCATCCGTGGTGTCGTCGACCGCCATCACGACCCGCTCGAGCGGGACCGCGTCGACCAGCGTGTTGAGCTCGAAGACCACGCCGGCGTTCTGGCGCGAGAACCCACGGAGGTCGACCAGGACGGCGTCGCTGCTGCGCGCCAGATGGCTCACGACCGCTCTCCAGGCGTTGTCGAAGCAGAAGAAGTCGTTCACGCGGTAGCGCCCGTCGCGATCGGGGCCGAGGTCCATCTCGGCGAGCCGGCGTCCGAACGTCGCCTCGCCGTCGATGAAGCGGCGCGCCAGCCGGCCGTGAATGAAATCGAGGAACTCGTGGGGCTCGACGGTCGTCATGGCGAAGTCGGGGCCGGCGATGAGCTGGACGCTGCCGACGTGGCGCCAGTGCGTGGTCACACGGGAGAACAGGTGCTCGCCCTGCCTGCCCAGCGCGAACACTCGGAGCGCGAGCAGCCGGCTGCCGACCCCGGCGACCGGCGCTCGCCGACGCGCCACCGCAAAGCCGGCGCGGGCCGAGAGTCGAAACGCGAGGAACGCCGCGGGTCCAGTGAGGATCCACGCCGGCCCCTCGAACGCGAGCCCGATCGAGTGCGCCAGCCCGAAGAAGAGCCAGATGGCGTCCAGGGTGATGGATTGATCGCTG
>Ga0137403_10004899_pt1 | contig 15641 bp, 12 predicted proteins | sample CZOMad2_1_16fung_FD_122057 | JGI IMG/M metagenome (GOLD analysis project Ga0137403, IMG submission 122057) | Vadose zone soil fungal communities from Angelo Coast Range Reserve, California, USA - CZOMad2_1_16fungal (Hybrid Assembly) | ecosystem: Environmental > Terrestrial > Soil > Vadose zone... | reverse complement strand
CCTCATGTTGAATCGACGAACCAGCGGTCCAAGATGACGCATGCAGCGGCCGCATCCACGTCCGCTTTCGTCACCCGTCGCTTGCGGACTCCGGATTCCCGCTCAGCCTTGAGCCGGGATCCCGCCTCGAGCGACGAGTAGCGTTCGTCGACCAGTCGCACGGGCAAAGCATAGCGACGGGCAAGTTCGTCGGAGAAGTCCCTGGCTTGCGCGCTCATCCCGCTCTCGGAACCATCGGCATTGTACGGCAGCCCGACCACGATGAGATCCGGCCGCCAATCGCGCATCAGCGAATCCACGGCACTCCACGACGGTCCGGCGGCGGTGCTGGCGACTGCGGCCAGGGGACTCGCGCTGCGGCTCAGGGTGTCGCCGCACGCGACGCCGATGCGGCGGCGTCCGAAATCGAACGCCAGGACGAGCTGTGGAACGCGGCGGCCGGCGCCGTCCGGCGCAGCCGTCGGAAGTGCAATTGGTCCAGGAGCCTCGCCAGGAGCGGGCGGGGAAGCCTGTCCAACAGGAGTCTGTGCGCGAGCCTGTCTCCTATGCATTGCCGCTGATCGAGCTGATGCGGGACAGTTCGACGCCCAACAGCCGCGCGGCGGCATGCCAACGAGATTCGAACGGCAGATCGAAGATGATGCCCGCCTCCACCGGTGCGGAGAGCCAGGCGTTCGCACGGATCTCATCCTCGAGCTGCCCGCCATCCCAGCCCGCATAGCCGAGTGCGACGACGGCCTCCCCGGGGCCCTTGCCGCGAGCCATGGCGGCCAGGATGTCCCGGGACGTGGTGACGTGGATGGAGTCGGAGACTTTCAGCGTCGAGTCCCATTCGCCGCCGGCCCGATGAACGACGAAGCCGCGATCGGTCTGCATCGGGCCGCCGCGCAACACCTGGCGTTCGATCAGGGGTCCTTCCTCGATCTCGATCTCGATTTCGAGCTGTTCGAAAATCTCACCCATGCGCATGGGCAACGGTTTGTTGAGGATGAGCCCGAGAGCGCCCTGGGCGCTGTGGTCGCAGATGAGGGCAACGCTCTGCGAGAAGTTCGGATCACCCATCATCGGCATGGCGATCAGCAGTTGGTTCGTCAGATAACCCGAGTCGCTCATATGGTTACCGCCCGCGGACGTTGAGGGTTGGTTTACGGCCTGGCGCCGGGGGTGTTCGGTTCGGCGTAAAATACGCTGGAGCCTTGCGTCCCGCCGCCGAGAAATTGCCATTCGTAGGCGATGCGAATCTCGTCGTGTTTCGAGTTCATGGCGGCAGGAAACGGATCGTACGGCGAAGCCAGCTTCAAGATGCGCATGGCCGCCTCGTCGATTTCGGCGTGACCGCTGCTGCGCCGGACCACGGTATTGAGCAGCTTGCCGTCGGAACCGATGGTTACTTCGATAACCGGGGTGCCCGAGAGCTGCCTGCGTCGCGCCACATCGGGGAAATTGATGGTACCGACGCGCTCGATCTTGCGCCGCCAGATGTCCAAGTAAACGGCAACGTCGGATTCCCGGGTGTCCGCCGCGATCCAAAGCTGCTGCTTCGACTCGCCGCGCAGGCGCAGTTCGATCCCTTCATCGTTCGGCGTCATCGCGAGGTCCGGCCTCTTCTCCAGCAATTCCGGCATTTGGGACGCTTCTTTGGCGGCGCTGGCTGCCGCAAAATACAGAATCTTCAATGCCGGTGCGTGGGTTGCCACCAATTCGTCGTCGCCCACGGTCTCGCCGTTGCGTGCGGCGGCAAGGCCCTCGCCCCCCAAGCTGCCAAGCCGGTCGACCGGCACCTGGGACGATTTCGGTATCAGAGTCCGTTGGCCGTTCAGCGAATTGCCGGTCCCGAGCTGGGTGCGCTGCGCGATATACCGGGCGTTCGGGTTCTTGTCGGCCAGCGGGGCCTGATCATTGACGAGAACCACCTCGAGCGCCGGCGAGTCGGGACCGCCTTCGTCGCTCTTCGACGAACTGAATGTCACGCCCAGGATCACGATGCCATGGAACAGCGCGGCCAGAAAGAGCGTCGTCAACATGCGATCGCTGGCGGGCGGCAGGCCGACTTGAAACAGTTCGGTATTCACGCAGCTTCCAGAGTCCTCGAGATGGCGCTCACCAGCATGCCACCAATGTCGACACCATGCTTCTTGTCGAGTTCACGGATGCCCGTGGGGCTGGTTACGTTGATCTCGGTGACGAAGTCGCCGATCACATCCAAGCCGACGAATATCATTCCGGCGGCCTTGAGTTTAGGCCCGATGACGGAACACAGCCACCGGTCGCGGTCGTTGAGGGGACGGCTCTCGGCTCGGGCCCCGGCCGCGAGGTTTCCGCGGTGGTCGTCGGCGTCGGGCATTCGCTGCAGGGCGAAGGGCACGGGCTCGCCATCGACCAGTATCACGCGGCAGTCTCCCGCCGTCACGATTTCGGGAAGGTATCGCTGCACGATGGCATAGCGGGTGCCGTAGCCGGTCAATGTCTCGAAGACCACGTTGCGGTTCTTGTCGCCTTGTTCGAGCACGAAGATCGAGCGGCCCCCCATGCCGTCGAGCGGTTTGCAGACGGCCTTGCCGTGCTCGCGCAGAAACTCGCTCATGTCGTGCATGTCGCGCGAAATCAACGTCGGGGCGCAGCATTCCGGAAACCACGCCGTATACACCTTTTCATTCATGTCGCGCAGGCCCTGAGGCCGATTGCACACCAGCGCGCCTTGGATTTGGGCGCGATCCAGGATGTAGGTGCTGTAGATGTACTCGGTATCGAACGGTGGATCCTTCCGCATCAAGATCACGTCGTAGTCGCCCAGTCTGCCGGGTTCCGCCCCGCCGCGCGTGAACCAAGCCTTCGGATCCTCGAAGACCTTGAGCGGTGCGAGGCGGCCGAAGGCGACGCCGTCGCGCAAGTACAGGTCTTTCTGCTCGGCGTAGAAGAGATCCCAGCCCCGCGCCTGCGCCGCCAGCAAGATCGCAAGCGTGCTGTCCTTCGCCGGCTTGATGGCCTCGATGGGATCCATGACCACGACCAGGCGAACTCGAAGAGGCATGACGATCCTTTTGGAGGGCACAAAGACTGCTTGGGACGCTGCAGTCTAGCGTATGCGACCGATGTATCCGCCCTCTTGGAAAAACTGTGAACCACGCCACCGATGTTTACACTCTATTGCCTCCAAATGTCGACCCCGTACCGTGGCTTGCGGGCCCCGGATATGTTAAAAAGCCACAAGATTCCAGCACCTACGAATGCGTAGCCCAACGCCCCGAAGGCAGTCTCATGGAGAGCACGATTACATACGGCAAGCCGAAACTCACGGGATTGAAAGTCCTGGTGATCGACGACAGCAAAACGATCCGGCGAACCGCTGAAACGCTGCTCACCAAGGAAGGCTGCGAGGTCTTTACGGCGGTCGACGGGTTCGACGCGCTGTCGAAGATCGCCGACCACCAACCCGATATCGTGTTCGTGGACATCATGATGCCGCGTCTCGACGGCTACCAGACCTGTTCGCTCATCAAGCACAACAAGGTCTTCAGGCAGATCCCGGTCATCATGCTGTCCAGCAAGGATGGTCTGTTCGACCGTGCACGGGGCCGCATTGTGGGTTCAGAGCATTATCTGACCAAACCCTTCACCAAAGATGAGCTGCTCGGCGCTATCGAAGCGCACGTCGGAAAATGACGGAGAATCGCGAATGGCACTGATTCTAATTGTCGACGACTCGCCCACCGAAGTGTTTGTCATGCAAAAGGCCCTGGAGAAGCACGGTTTCAAGACCGCGGCGGCCGAGAACGGCGAGGAGGGCGTCCGGAAGGCGAAAGCCATGAAGCCCGACCTGATCTTCATGGATATCGTCATGCCGGGCGTGAACGGGTACCAGGCGACGCGCATGCTCGTCAATGACCCCGAGACCAGTCTGATCCCGATCATCATGGTGACGACCAAGGGGCAGGAAACCGACCGGGTATGGGGACTGCGTCAGGGCGCGGTCGACTATCTGGTCAAGCCGGTGTCGGCTCAGGCGCTGGTCGAGAAGGCGCAGGCCGCGCTGGCAATATGACCGGCACGATGTCCGGTACCGATTTGAGCTTGCGGAGCCTGCGCGACCGGCCGTTCGAACTGCTGAAGGAACTGGAGAAGCGCAGCCGCAGCGTGACCGCCGGCAACGCACCTGAAGCGGCGGCGGGTCATGAGTGGGTCGGAGTCGCGTTCCGCATCGGAGGAGAGACATTTCTGGTGGCGCGCGAAGAAACCCGGGAGGTTCTGGGCTATCCGGCCGCAATCACTCGAATTCCCGGCGCCAAGAACTGGGTCAAAGGGTTGGCCAATATCCGCGGCCAGCTGCTGCCGATGCTGGACCTCAGGCAATTTCTGGGCAGCGGAGCAACGACGCCGGGACGCAATACGCGCATCGTCGTGGTCAATCACCGGGAGATTCCGGCAGGACTCATTGTCGACGAGGTCGTGGGCTTCCGCCGGTTTGCGGAGCCGGAGTTCAATGCGGAGCCGCCGCCGACGGTGATTCGCTGCGATAGCTATCTCGCGGGCGCCTTTCGGCGCGGCGGCGAGGTGTGGCCGGTGCTCAGTTTGAAGAGTTTGGTGGAGAGCCAGAGCTTTTTACAGGCCGCGAGCTGACTGCTGCCGGAATCACGACATGAACATGCGCGACAATTCAACACCGAAACCCATGTTGCTGCCGGCCCTGGTGGCCGTGATGGTACTGTGTTTGGCTGGAGCCGCGGTGCTGACCCTTCTGACGCACGGCGCCTCGCCCACCGCAGCGCCCGCCGACCAAGCTTCGCTGATCCTGCAGCGCATGCCCTTCGAGGCGCAAAACGCGCTGCGCGGGGAGGCCACCGCATTCGACGCCCTCGCCAAGAGCGTCGTGCGCATCAACGGCTTGCGCGGCGCGCTGAACGACAAGATCCCGGATCCCGCCTGGAACAAGGTGACCGACGCCGCCTCCAAGGTCGCCGAAGCACGCAAGGCGGTTGAGATCATTCAAACGGCGAATCAGGAGGGGCGTGAACTTGCTCCGAAGCTGCTCTCGGAACTGGGCGACCTTGCCAGCGCGGTCGGGGTGCAAAAGCTCGAGGGCATGAGCCGCTACCTGGAGCGATTTGAACTCACCGTGCAACGCGTGCAGCAGGAGTTGAACGGCCTGAGTTCGGGCGTGAGCGACGCCGCACCCACGGCGCAGCGGCTGGCGGACAGCCTGGAATTTCTGAATCAGGTGGTGCGCGGCCTCTCGGGCGAGGAATCCGGCCTGGCGCTGACCCGGGTGACCGGCAACGACGCGGAGCAGCGCTTGAAGACGGTGGTGCAGCGCAATCAGCAGTTCGGCGCCAGTGTGCGCAAGGCGATCGGCGCCGCCGAACCGTTGTCGAAAGCGCAAGCCGCGGCACGCGCCCTTCCGGCATTGGCGGGAGGCCTCGCTTCCGGCATGGGCGAATCCGCATCCCAGAAGGACGCGGGGGGAAGCTACAAGGCCCTGATATTGCTACTGCTGGCGGTGGCGACCGCATCGCTGGGAGCGCTTTCGTGGGTGTTTCTGAAATCGGTGAGCGCCCGGCGCACCACCGAGCTTCGCGTGCGCGAGAACGAGCGCAACCAGGAAGCCATCATGCGGCTGCTCGACGAACTGTCCAGCTTGGCGGACGGCGACTTGACGGTCCAGGCGACGGTGACCGAGGACATTACGGGCGCAATCGCCGATTCGATCAACTATGCGATCGAGGCGTTGCGCGAGCTGGTGACGACCATCAATGACAGCGCGATCCAGCTCGACGGCGCCGCCAAGCAAACGCAGGGAGCGGCGGCGCACATGGCGAAGGCGAGCGGAGCCCAATCGCGGCAGATTTCCGCGGCCAGCGAATCGATGGAAGACATGGCGGCGTCCATCGAAGAGGTTTCCGGCAACGCGGAGCGCTGCTCCGATGTGGCCCGCCATTCGGTCGACATCGCGCATAAGGGCGGGGACGCTGTGCGCCGCACCATCGATGGCATGAACGCGATCCGCGAAGCCATTCAAGAGACCAGCAAGCGCATCAAGCGTCTCGGGGAAAGCTCGCAGGAAATCGGCAATATCGTCGAACTCATCAATGACATTGCAGAGCAAACCAATATTCTTGCGCTGAATGCCTCGATTCAGGCATCCATGGCGGGCGAGGCAGGGCGCGGCTTTGCCGTGGTGGCGGACGAAGTGCAGCGGCTGGCGGAACGCGCGGCGAACGCCACGAAGCAAATCGAAGTGCTGGTGCGAACCATCCAGACGGATACCAACGAAGCCGTGGTCTCCATGGAACGCAGCACCACGGACGTCGTGGGCGGCGCATTGCTTGCCGAGAACGCCGGCGCCTCGCTCGAGGAGATCGAGCAAGTCTCGAATCAGATCGCGAGTCTGGTGCAGAACATTTCTGCGAGCGCCCGACAGCAGGCCGCGGCATCGGGAAACATTTCCAAAAACATGCAAGTGGTGCGCGAAATATCGTCGCAGACCGCGGAAGGCTCGACGGCGACGTCCACATCCATCGCGAAGCTCGCCGCTCTCTCGGCCCAGCTGCGAAAATCGGTGGCCGGCTTCCGATTACCGGACTTCGGCGCCGGTACGACCACGGTGGGCGCGCCTCCTACGGCGCCTCCAGCGGCGCTTCCCGCAACGCCCGCGACACCGTCGCTGCCCGATCCAGTGTCCCTGAGCAATTCCGGAAGACTGCGCAAGGCGAGCGGCGTCGGCGCTTAAGCGGGCCCCTCGTGGAAGCGTCGAAAAATCCGGTATGACCGACATCAGCTCGCAAACCCTGCACATCGTCGCAAAGGAACTGACGGCGACGCTCAATGAAGCGCGGGCTGCACTCGAGGCCTATGCCGAACGTTCGGACCAGAACGTCTTTCTCGAGAAGTGCGCCGACCAGCTGCATCTCGCTCACGGCGTTCTGCGCCTGGTCGAGGTCTACGGGGCTGCGCTGCTCGCGGAGGAAATGGAACACGTCACGCGTTACATCCTCGTCGCCGGCAGCGACCAGAAGCGGCAAGTCGAGGGTCTCGATGCGCTCATGCGCGCCATGGTCCAGCTCCCGACGTACCTGGAGCGCGTGCTATCCGGCGGCCGCGATCTCGCGCTGGTCCTGCTACCGCTGCTCAATGATTTGCGGTCGGTCCGCGGCAGCCCCTTGTTGTCCGAGGGCACGCTGCTGCTCCTCAATCTCAAGTCCGACCAACCGGCGCAACCGCAACCGCAGCAGGGCGAACCGCCGATCACGGTGGAGCAGTGGGCACGCCGTTTGCGGCCGCGCTTCCAAATCGGCTTGCTGGGCTATATTCGCGGCGAACGCACGGTACAGAATCTCGAGATTCTCGCGAAGGTGGCGGAAAGGCTGGAACAGGTCGCAACCACGCAACCGGTGTTCCAATTGTGGTGGGTGGTCGGCGCCCTTCTGGAGGCGGTGCGGGCGAACGGCATCGAAGGCAGCGCCACGTTGAAGCGGCTGCTGGGCCAGGCCGATCGGCAGATCAAGATGCTGTACGAGCTCGGCGAGGCGCGCTATTGCGAGAATCCGCCGATCGATCTGCTGAACAACCTGCTCTACTACATTGCCCGCGCATCCGCCGGCGGCGGCCGAATTGCCGCGGTGCGCGCCTCCTTCAAGCTCGCGGAGCTCCTTCCGGTCGACGACACCATCGAACAGGAACGCGAGAGTCTCTCTGCGCCCAGCGTAAAATTGATGCGGACGGTTGCCGCCGCGATCAAGGAAGACCTGTCCAAAGTAAAGGACGTCTTCGATATTTTCGTGCGGCGCGGCGGCGGACGCAGCGATGAGCTCATCCCGCAACTCGAGTTGCTGAAGAAAATCAGCGATACCCTCGGGGTTCTGGGTCTGGGCGAACTTCGCCAGCGCGTGCATCAGGAGGTGTCGGAGCTTTCTGAAATCGTGACCGACGGCAAGACTCCGTCGGAACTCGCTCTCATCAAGGTCGCCGGCGTATTGCTGTCCGTCGAAGACAGCCTCGACGACCAGCTCGTGCGCCTGATTTTGCCGGCGGCGTCCTTGAGCGCCGACATACCCCTAGACCAGGATCACGAGTTCCGGCAGGTCAGCGAAGCGGTGCTGCGCGAATGCATCGTCAACCTGGCGCGAATCAAGGAAGCGGTATCCCTCTCGGTGCAGAAGCCGGCGGATTCCGCACCGCAGGGCTTGGACAACGTGCCGCAGCTCCTGCGCGGCATTACCGCGGGTCTGCTGATGCTCGGCAAGGGACGCGCCGTCGAGTTGATGGACGCGGTCGGAACTCAAGTTCGCAAACTGATCGAGCCGGGCGCTCCCGCTCCGGATGCCCTTCGCCTGGAACGCGTGGCCGATGCCATCGTGAGCATCGAGTACTACATGGAGACGCTGCAGAACGGCCGGAATGATCCCTGGTACATGCTCGACAATGCCGAGACGTGCATCAAGGCGCTGGTCGAGGAAAGCCTCTCGCGAGTGCCCGATCTCGATCTGCCGAGCAGCGACTTGCCCGAGACGGTGCGGTTGGAGCCCACGGCCACGGTTGCCCTGGAGCCGCGGAAGAATGGCCACGGAGTGACTCACCCGCAGGTCTCGACTCACCCAGTGTTCACGCCGGCGGAGCCCGAGGGCGTCGATCCGCAGTTCGTGGAGCTGTTCATCGAGGAAGCCAAGGAAGAGATCGCGTCAGTCCAGAAGATTTTCCCGATGTGGGACCAGAATCCAATGGACTTCGAATCGCTGGGGGTACTGCGCCGCAGCTTTCACACTTTGAAAGGCAGCGGCAGGATGGTCGGTGCCAGGCCGATCGCCGAATTCGGCTGGTCGATCGAGAACTTGCTGAACCGCATCATCGACAAAACCCTGACGCGCACGCCGGGCATGATGCTGCTGTTGCGCAGTGCGGTCGCCGCGTTGCCGCAGCTGGTGGAACAATTGGAATCGGGCAGGCCTCCCACGGCACCCGTCAGCGAAATCATGGCGCGCGCCTTTGCCTATTCCGAGGGTCGAGATGGCGAACTGGCCGCGGGCGCGCCCGGGCCGGGCCAATTCACGGCGGTCGCCACGGGCGCCGCAGCATCCGACGGGCTGGGCATGGCGCCGGAGTACGGCGCGGCCGGCGAAACAATGGCCGGCGCAACGGCAGCCGGCGCACTGGCGGTCGGTGCAACGGAAAATGCCGGGGCGATTTCGGCCGATGCGCCGCTGTCGGTCGCAACCCCGGACGTGTCGGCATCCTTTGGTGCGGAACCTGCCGCGAACGCTGCCGCCGCGGACGGCGGTGCGGAATCAGGCGACGCAATTCCCTCGACGACCGACGGTCCGGTCATGGATCCCTTGCTGCACGACATCTACAGCAAGGAGACCTCGAGCCACCTGGCCGAAATTCGCGAGTATTTGCGGAAGCGGGCGGGCCAGCCCGCCCCGCACCATTTGCCCGAATCCGTGTATCGAGCGATCCACACCTTGAGCGGCAGCTCCAAGATGGCCGAGGCAAGGCATGGAATCCGCGTCACCGAACCGCTCAACCAGGTCATGCGAAAAATCTATGACAGTGGGCATGGGTTGACGGAAGCCGGGCTCGCGACTCTTGACGACGCGGTTGGCGCGATCGAGGACGTGGTCACGCATATCAACGAGTCCACGGCTTTCTTCACGGACCAACACGCGCTTCTCGGACGATTGCATGAGCTCGAAATCGCGATCGATGAGGAACTCTCGCGTGCGTCGGATGATCCCGGAGCGTCCGCGATCGTGCGCCAGCTCCCGGAGATGCCGGCGCCCGACGAGCAGCCTGAAGCCGAAGGGCGGTCTGTAGCCGAGGCACAGCAGCCTGTACCCGAACCGCGGCCCGCAGCCGGAGCGCGGCCGGCCGTCGAGCCCGAAGTCGATGAGTTCGATCGCGAGATTGCCAAGATCTACAGCGAAGAGGCCACCGAACTGCTCGAGTCGGCGGAAGGTTCGTTGATGGCCTGGAATCGTGACCGGAACGACAAGGGTCCGGTGGCGGAACTGCAGCGTCAATTGCATACGCTCAAAGGCGGGGCACGCATGGCGGGCATCACGGCCATGGGCGACCTCAGTCACGAATTGGAGACTCTCGTCCTCAATATCGATTCCGGCACCGTGCGGGCCGACGATCGCGCGCACGCGGTAGTGCAGGCAAGCTTCGACGAGCTGGCGCGCATGCGCGACATGGTCAGCGCCGGCGTTCTGCCAGCCTCTGCCACGGGATTGCTTGCTCAAATTCGTAGCTTGACCATGGGCGAGACGCGGGTTGAATCCAAACTTGCGCCGGCGGCCGCCCCATCGATCGTCGCCGGAGTGGGCCTCGCCGCACCGCCGCCGGTCGTACCGATCACCGCCGCACCGCGCGCCGCTTTTCCAGACGCCGGCGCCCCGACGACAGTTGCCCCGGGCGCGGACCGGCTCGAGCCGAACCTTGCCGCCCTGTCGATGGGCGTGTCCACGGCAGGCGTGGCCACACCGGGCGTCTTCACGCCGGGCACATCCCCGACGGCCGAGCCGTCAGAGGTGACGCCGCTTGCTCCGCCGCCCGCCGCCGGCGAGGACTCCGTTTCCAGTCTCGAGATCAGTACGGCGCCCGTGCTGCCCGGCCGCGAGACGGTGCCGGCGGAGCGCGTGGAAATGGCGCGTGTCGATGCCGACCTGTTGGACACCATGCTCAACAATGCCGGTGAGGTGAGCATTTTCCGCGCTCGCCTCGACCAGCAAGTCAACTCCATCGACTTCAACTTGGCGGAACTGGCCCGCACGGTCATTCGGCTGAAAGACCAACTGCGCGGATTGGAAATCGAAACCGAAGCGCAGGTGCTCCATCGCCATCACGACGAGGATTCGCGCAGGAACGACTTCGATCCTCTGGAGTTGGACCGCTATTCGTCGCTGCAGCAGTTCTCGCGCGCGCTTGCCGAAACCTCCGGCGACGTTGCGAGCATTCAGGGCCTGTTGGAAACGCTCACCCGCGAGGCGCAGAACCTGCTGACCCAACAGTCGCGCGTCATCACCGAGCTGCAGAACAGCTTGATGCGCACCCGCATGGTGCCGTTCCAGCGCCACGTCCAGCGGTTGACTCGTCTGGTCCGGCAAGCCGCGAACGATACGGGCAAGCGCGCCGAACTCGTGGTGCAGGGCGCGTCGGCGGAACTCGACCGACAGATGCTCGAGCGCATGGTCGCACCCTTGGAGCATATGCTGCGCAATGCCGTGGTTCACGGCATCGAACCCGCCGACAGGCGCGCCGCTCAGCACAAGCCGGATGTCGGCCGAATCTCGGTGAGCCTGACGCGCGACGGTGCGGAGGTGGTGATCGTGGTCACCGACGACGGCAGCGGCATCAACGTGAAATTGATCCGCGACAAGGCGGTGGCCCTGGGGCTCATCGACCGACACGCGAAACTCACGGACGAAGAGGCCATGCAGCTCATTTTGGAGCCGGGATTCAGCACGGCGGGCCATCTTACCCAGGCGGCGGGCCGCGGAGTCGGAATGGATGTGGTGGCCACCGAAGTGAAGAAGCTGGGCGGCGGCCTGTTCATCGAATCGACCGCGGGCAAAGGCTCACGCTTCACCATCCGGCTGCCTTTCACGCTGGCCATCAGCCAGGCATTGGTCGTGCGTGTCGCCGAAGAAATGTATGCCCTGCCGCTGGCGACCGTCGAAGGCGTCGTGCGTTTGCCGCGCAACATCGTCGCGCGACACCTCGGCAAGGATGCACCCCTGTTCGAATATGGCGGTCAGAAATACCGCTTCCAGCAGCTCGGTTCCTTCGTGGGTCTCGGGCCCACGCGCCTGCCGGAGTCCGATGTCTCGATGTCGGTCGTGCTCATTCGTGCCGGCGAGCATTCGACGGCTTTGGTGACGGACGAGCTCGTCGGCAGCCGCGAGATCGTCGTCAAGTCCCTGGGGCCGCAGATCTCCGGAATCCGCGGCATTGCCGGCGCCACGATCCTGGGCGACGGGCGCATCGTCATCATTCTCGACATGGGCTCTCTCGTGCGTTCCGAGTGGCGCGCCAAGGCCTCGGAAACGGCGGTGCACGATCAGCGAGACCGGCGCACCTTCGCACTCGTCGTGGACGACTCGATCACGGTAAGGCGGGTCACGCAGCGGTTGCTGGAGCGAAACGGCATGCGGGTGCTGACGGCCAAGGATGGGGTCGATGCGGTGTCGCTGCTCCAGGAGAATCTCCCGGACATCATTCTGCTCGATATCGAAATGCCGAGAATGGATGGCTACGAAGTGGCCGCCCATGTCCGCAACGATCCGAGGCTCAAGGATATTCCAATCGTCATGATCACGTCGCGGGTCAGCGAGAAGCACCGGGCACGGGCGATCGAACTTGGCGTCGACGACTATCTGGGCAAACCGTACCAGGAGAGTCAGCTGCTCGATGCCATCGAACCGTTGGTCAATCGCCGCAGTAACGCAGTAGCGCGGTAGCGCCATGTCCGATCTACGGGAAGAACTCTACAGCCTCTTGGTTCCCCTGGCCGGGGAACGGCTGATCGTGCCGCGAGCCTGCGTGGCGGAAGTCATCAGCTATCAAGCCCCCGCCGAAATGACCAACGCGCCTCCGTGGTATGCGGGGCTCGTGAGTTGGAGCGGGCGCAGCGTGCCGATCGTGTCATTCGAAGGGGCCTTCGGACAGGCGCTGCCCACGGTTTCGAGCCGAACGAGAATCGTGATATTCAACGCCTCCGGCGGCAAGCTGCAGTCCGGGTATTTCGGCATGTTGACCCAGGGATTTCCACAGCTCGTGCGGGTCAACGCCGAGGTCGTACGCCCCGACCCGTCGCGAAGCTTCCCGGACCGCTCGCCGGTCATCTGCCAGGTTCGCATGGTGAACGAGACCCCGCTCATTCCCGATTTGCAGCGGCTCGAGGAAATGATCGCCGAGGAAACCTCGGTCATGCAGTAGCCCCGTCTCCCAGGACTCACGCCTGCATGTCTCCGAATCGAGTCTGCAGCCACGTGAGCGCGGCGATCGCGGCAGTCTCGGTGCGCAGGATCCGGGGTCCGAGCCGCAGCTTCCGGAAGCCCGCGATCCGGAAGGCATCGAGTTCTTCGTCGCCGAAGCCCCCTTCCGGGCCGACGGCTATCTGCGCCGCCGTCCCGAGCGCCGAGGGCGCTGCGGCGGCCTCCACGTCCGGCTCCAGGACAAATCTCGCGCCGCGTGGGGTAGCGCTCGCGGCCGCGCTGCTCCCGAGATACTCGATGAGCGGCGCCGGCGCCTCGATTGTCGGCAGCCGGTTTCGGCCGCATTGCTCGCAGGCGTTGACCACCACCGCACGCCAATGCGCGGCCTTCGATTCGGCTTGCGCAGCGTCCAGGCGCACGACGCTGCGTTGGCTCAATACCGGTACGATTCGCGTCACGCCGAGTTCCGTCGCCTTCTGCACGATGAAGTCCATGCGATCGCCGCGCGGCACGCACTGCACGAGCGTGATGGCGAACGGCGACTCGCGGTCGACATCGGCGCCGTTGCCCACCGATGCCGTCACACGAGAACCGCGCACGCTCTCCACCGAGCCGGCATACTCGCGGCCGTCTCCGCTGAACAGAATGAGTGGATCGCCGCTGCGCGCCCGAAGAACCTTGGCGAGATGCGATGCGGTTTCTCGGGGAAGCTCGACGATGGCGCCCGGAGTGAGCGCTGCTTCGACATGCACCCGAGTCAATCGCATGTCGCGAGCTCGATGCCTTCCGCCGCGACGCGAACCATGAGGTCCATCTCGGCCTCGCTGACGGTATAGGGGGGCATGAAATACACGACGTCGCCGATCGGGCGGAGCAGCACCCCCTCCGCCAGGGCGTGGCCATAGATCCGGCGGCCGCGCCTCTCGGTCCACGGGTACGGTTCGCGGCTTCGCTTATCCTTGGCGAATTCGATGGCAACGATCATTCCGCATTGGCGAACCTCCGTAACATGGGGGTGGTTCGCAAGCTCGCGTGCGCGACGGCCGAGATACGCCGCGGTGGTCCGATTCCGCTCGATGATGTTGTCCGCGGCGAAGATGTCCAAGGTCGCGAGTGCGGCCGCGCAGGCGAGGGGATTGCCGGTGTAGCTGTGCGAATGCAGGAAGGCGGTCAGCTTGGCGTAGTCGTCGTAGAACGCCGCGTACACGTCATCGGTGGTGACGACCACCGAGAGGGGCAGGTAACCGCCGGTCAGACCCTTGGACAGGCACATGAAGTCCGGAGCAATTCCCGCCTGTTCGCAGGCGAACATCGTCCCGGTGCGGCCGAATCCGACCGCTATCTCATCGGCGATCAAATGGACGCCGTGACGATTGCACGCTTCGCGCAGGCGCGTGAGATAGGCGGGATGATACATGCGCATGCCGCCGGCGCACTGCACCAGCGGCTCGACGATCACGGCCGCAACCTCTGGGGCGTGCTCGGCGAGCATGCGCTCCATGTGATCGAACATCTTGAGCGAGTGCTGCTCCCATGAGTCGCCGGGACCGCGGAAGTAGCAGTCGGGCGAAGGCGCCGTGAGCACCTCCATCAGCAGAGGCTTGTACAGGGACTTGTAGAGTTCCACGTTGCCGACCGCGAGCGCGCCCAAGGTTTCCCCGTGGTAGCTGTTGGCCAGCGTGATGAAGCGGGTCTTTCCGGGTTTGCCGTGGTTGCGCCAATAGTGGTAGCTCATTTTGATCGCCACTTCGACCGCAGCGGAGCCGTTGTCGGCGAAGAAACAGCGGGTCAATCCGGGCGGCGTCAACGCAACCAGCTGTTCGGACAGGCGTACCGCGGGCTCATGGGTGAAGCCGGCAAAGATGACGTGTTCCAGCAGGTGTAGCTGGTCGTGCAGGGCCGCGTTGATTCGCGGATTCGCGTGGCCGAAGAGATTCACCCACCAGGAACTTACCGCGTCAAGATAACGCTTGCCGTCGAAGTCCTCGAGCCACACGCCTTCCCCGCGCTTGATCGGAATCGGCGGGAGGGTTTCATGGTCCTTCATCTGCGTGCAGGGGTGCCACAGGACGCGAGAATCGCGCGCGGCGAGCGCGGCGGAACGGCCGGGCGGCTGATGATGAGCGTTCATAGGGCCGCGATTGTCGCATATGCTATGTTCGACGTAGTTCAAGAGGGTGCGGAATTGCAGGTTGACCTTGCGAGCGGACTGCTGCGTGACGTTGCGCAGATCGCTTCACCGAATTGCGACGCGCGGCCGCCCGGGGTGGAGCCGGATCTCATCGTGGTGCATGGGATCAGCTTGCCGCCCGGGGAGTTCGGCGGCCCGTGGATAGACTGCCTGTTCACCAATACGTTGCCCTGCGACGCGCACCCGTATTTCGCCGAAGTGGCCCCGTTGCGGGTCTCATCCCACCTGGCGGTGAGACGAGACGGCGCCGTAACGCAATACGTCAAATTCACCGACCGCGCCTGGCATGCCGGACAATCCAGTTTCGAGGGGCGGGAGGCGTGCAATGACTATTCGATCGGCATCGAACTGGAGGGCACCGACACGCTGGCCTATGACGGCGCCCAGTACCATACGCTTAGCCTGGTAATCGCCGCGTTGTGCGCAGCGTATCCGCGCCTGTCGGCCGATCGGGTGGTCGGACATAGCGACATTGCACCGGGCCGCAAGACCGATCCTGGGCCCGCCTTCGACTGGGCCCACGC
>Ga0137403_10004897_pt1 | contig 15643 bp, 18 predicted proteins | sample CZOMad2_1_16fung_FD_122057 | JGI IMG/M metagenome (GOLD analysis project Ga0137403, IMG submission 122057) | Vadose zone soil fungal communities from Angelo Coast Range Reserve, California, USA - CZOMad2_1_16fungal (Hybrid Assembly) | ecosystem: Environmental > Terrestrial > Soil > Vadose zone... | reverse complement strand
ATCGACGAGCGCCTGACGCGGCTGCGCTCCGAGCTGGCGACGCGCGCCATCGGCCCGCGGCTTGCGGACCTGCGCGGCGCCTTCGAGCAGATCGCCGCCGAGGAAGTGGCGCGTGCGCTCAGGCAGGAGTTGCGTACACTGGACGATCAGCAACGCGGACAGCTCGAGCGGCTCGCGTCCACGGTGGCGCACCGGCTGGCGCATCTGCCGCTCGCGGGGCTGCGTGCCGCCGCGGTGCATGGCCCGGATGCGGTGGAGGCATTCTTCGAAGCGGCCCGGACGGGTCGTGCGCGCCCCGATTGATCCAAGAGATACTCCCATGAGCAACCTGCGGCCCAACACCCTGCGCGAGTCGCGCCATCCGCGCTCCGCCGAGCTGTACCAGCGCGCCTGCCAGGTGATTCCCGGAGGCGTCAATTCACCGGTGCGCGCCTTCCGCGCGGTCGGCGGCACGCCGCTGTTCATCGCGCGCGGCGCGGGCGCGCAGGTGTTCGACGCCGATGGCCGCGCTTACCTCGACCTGGTCGGCTCCTGGGGTCCCCTGATCGCCGGGCACGCCCACCCGGCGGTGCTCGCGGCCGTGACCGAGGCGCTCGCGCACGGCATGACCTTCGGGGCGCCATGCGCCGCGGAAGTGGAGCTCGCCGAGCAGGTCGTGGCCTGGTACCCCCCCGCCGAGCAGGTGCGCTTCGTGTCCTCGGGGACCGAGGCGGTCATGAGCGCCATCCGCGTGGCGCGCGCGTTCACCGGACGGGACCTCATCGTCAAGTTCGCCGGCTGCTATCACGGTCACGCGGATCACCTGCTGGTCGCCGCCGGCTCCGGACTCGCCACGTTCGGCCGCCCCTCCTCGGCGGGCGTGCCGGAAGGCTTCACGGCCTGCACGCGCGTGCTGCCGCTCGATGACGAAGCGGCGCTGCAGGAGTTGTTTCAGCGCGAGGGTGCGCACATCGCGGCCCTCATCATCGAGCCGCTGCCGGCCAATCACGGCCTGCTGCCGCAGCGGCGTGAATTCCTCACCCGCCTGCGCGAACTCACGAGCGCGCACGGCGCGCTGCTCATTTTCGATGAGGTGATTTCCGGCTTCCGCCTGGCGCGCGGCGGCGCCGCGCAGCTGTTCGGCATCGCTCCCGATCTGGCGACCTTCGGCAAGGTGATCGGCGGCGGCATGCCGGTCGGGGCCTTCGGCGGCGCGCGCCGCATCATGGCGCGGCTCGCTCCCGATGGCGACACCTACCAGGCCGGCACGCTCTCGGGCAACCCCGTGGCGATGGCGGCGGGACTTGCGACGCTGCAGCTGCTGCAGCGCGAGTCGGGATGGGAGCGCCTGGAGGCGCTCGGCGCGGAGCTCGAGCGGGTGCTCAGACCGGTGCTGGCGCAGGCGAGCTTTCCCGTGCACCTGGTGCGCGTCGGCTCGCTCTTCTGGATGTCGTTGCACGAGGCGGGCGCGCCGCGCACGGCTGCCGCCTTGTCGGCACGCGAGACGGCGCGCTTTGCCGCGTTGTTTCACGCCATGCTCGAGCGCGGCATCTACCTGCCACCGTCCGCCTACGAGGCCTGCTTCCTGTCACTCGCGCACAGCAGTGCCGATCTCACGCGTTTGGCGCAGGCGCTGCGCGAGGCACTGGCGGGGATCGAATGAAGGCGACGCGCGTCTTCCAGCTGACGGTGCTCGTCCTCGTGGTGGTGTCCGCCGTGCAGGTGGGCTGGTGGCTCCTCGACCGGCACGCCCAGACCCACGAGAAAGTGCGTGCCGCCCGCGCCGCATACGCCGAACAGACCTCCGCCGCACAGGCGCTGCTCGATGCAGGCACCAGTCCGCAGCGCGTGCAGCAGCTGCTGCCACAGATCATCGTCGCCGACGGGCACCCGAGGCTCGCGCCGCAGGTCGATGAGGCGCTGCGTACCGAGGAGCGCCACCGCGACAATCAATACGCCTGGGAAGGCTCGTTCTTCCTGCTCGCGCTCGGAGCCTGCATCGCGGTGATCGCGCGCGCGCTGCGCGCCGAGGCGCGGGTGCTGGAGGAGCAGGAGAACTTCCTCGCGCTCGTGTCTCACCAGTTCAAGACCCCGCTCGCGAGCCTGCAGCTGTCGCTCGAGACCATGGCGCTGCGCACGCTGTCAGCGGAGCAGTCACGCACTCTCATCGATCGCATGCTGGCGGATCTCGCGCGCATGGAGGCGATGGTCACGCAGATCCTCGAGAGCGCGCGCCTGGAGCGCGGCCGCGTCGAGTTCAAGTCCGAGCCGCTGGAGCTGGGCGCGGCGGTCGCGCGCGTGGTGACGCACCTGGAGGAGCGCGCACGCCAGGAGCGCATCAGGATCTCCTGCGACATAGAGCCGGGTCTGTGCGTCGCGAGTGATCCGTTGGCGCTCGATGTCGTGGTGCGCAACATCCTGGAGAACGCGCTCGCCGCGGTGACGCCCCTCGGCGGCGGCAGCATCGCGCTCAGCGCGCGCGCGCTCAACGGCGAAGTGGAGCTGTCGGTGCGCGACAGCGGCGTGGGCTTTCGGCCCGCGGACGGCGCGCGGCTGTTCGAGCGATTCACGCGCCTGCATCCGCGTGGCGGGGGCGGGCATTACGGTACGGGTCTGGGACTGTTCATCGTGCATCGCCTGATGCACCTCGGGCAGGGGCGCGTGAGCGCGCACAGCGAGGGTGTGGGCCAGGGCGCGAAATTCGTGCTCACCTGGCCGGCGGCGCAGGGGCAGCGCTCATGAGCGCCACGCCCTCGGGCACGCGCGTGCTGGTGGTGGAGGACGATCCGCACCTCGCCGCCGGCGTCATGGAGAACCTGCGCGCCGAAGGCTACGAAGTGAACACCGCGGGCGATGGCGAGCAGGCGCTCGCGTGGCTGCGCGAGCAGGGCTGCGCGCTCATCGTGCTCGATGTGATGTTGCCGGGGATCGACGGCTTCGGCGTGTGCCGCACGCTGCGCGAGCAGGGCAACAACACGCCGGTGCTGTTTCTCACCGCGCGCGGCGACCCCGTGGATCGCGTCCGGGGGCTGGAGTCCGGCGGGGATGACTACCTCGCCAAGCCGTTCCATCTGCAGGAGTTCCTGCTGCGGGTGCGCGCGATCCTGCGGCGCTGGGACTGGTATCGCAGCGCCTCCGCCACCGCGGCCACCGCGGTGCTGCGCTTCGGCGGCAACGAGGTCGACTTCCGCGCGTTCCGCGCCCGCGCCTGGAACGGCGAGGGGCAGGAGCTCACCGAGAAGGAGGCGATGATCCTCAAGGTGCTCGCCGAGCACGCCGGCGAGATCGTCTCGCGCGAGGATCTGCTCGAGCGCGTCTGGGGCTACGACGTGTTCCCCTCGACCCGCACCGTGGACAACTTCATCCTGCGGCTGCGCAAGCGCTTCGAGAAAGACCCCGCCCGCCCGCGCCACTTCCTCACCGTGTGGGGCGTCGGTTACCGCTTCCTCAGCGAGGGCGAGCCGTGAGCGCGCGGCAGCCGCTGCGCATCGGCACGCGCGCCTCGGCGCTCGCGCTGTGGCAGGCGCGGCACGTCGAGAGCCTGGTGCGCGCGCAGCCTGACGCACCGCCGGTGGAGCTGGTGCACATCAAGACCGAAGGGGATGTGCAGAGCGATGTGCCGCTGTGGCAGGTGCCGGGCAAGGCGTTCTTCACCAAGGAGATCGACCGCGCGCTGCTCGCCGGCACGGTGGATGTCGCGGTGCACAGTCTGAAAGACCTGGCCACGCAGATCGAGCCGGGGCTGACACTTGCCGCAACGCTGCCGCGCGAGGATCCGCGCGATGCGCTCATCAGTCGCAGTGGCGCGACACTCGCGGCACTGCCGCCAGGTGCGCGTATCGGCACCAGCAGCCTGCGGCGCCGCGCCTTCCTGGCACGTGCCCGTCCGGATGCAGTGTTGGTCGAGCTGCGCGGCAACGTGCCGACGCGTGTCGAGCGGGTGAAGAAGGGTGACTACGATGCGATCATTCTCGCCGCCGCGGGACTGAAGCGCCTCGGCCTGGCGGAGCACATCAGCGAGTACCTCGGCGTCGGCACCTGGCCGCCGGCCGTGGCGCAGGGAGTGATCGGCATCTGCGCACGCGCCGATGATGCGGCCACGCTGCGCTGGCTGACCCCGCTCGATGACCGCGCGGCGCGCCTGGCGGTGAGCGCCGAGCGCGCTCTGCTGCGAATGCTCGAAGGCGGCTGCCAGGTGCCGCTCGGTGCGCTCGCCACGCTTGATGAAGAACAGCTGAGTCTGCGGTTCAAGATCTGTGCGCTGGACGGCTCCGGGGGCATGAACGGAAGCACCAGCCTCGGCGGCCACGAGCGCGGGCGGCGCAGGCTTACGGTTGAGGACGCGATCGGGCTCGGTGAGCGGGTGGCGCGGGACCTGCTGGCGCGCGGTGCCGGGGAGCTGGTCGCAAGCGTGCGCGCGGCGGGCGCGGTGGACGAGCCATGAACGCCGTTCTCGACTTAAAGCCCGTCGTGGTCACGCGCGCTGAATCGAGCGACGGCCCCTTGAGCCGCGAGCTGCGCAGCCTCGGATTACGTGCGCTGGTGTGGCCGGCGGTGAGCGTCACGAGCGCGGACCTGGGGCCCCTCACCGCCGCACTGGAAGCGGTCAGCTCCTTCGGCTGGATCGCGTTTGCCAGCCGTCATGCGGTCGCCGCGGTGCTCGCGCGGCTGCCCGCCGCGCCCCCGGGCGTGCGCATCGCGGCCGTGGGCCAGGCGACCGCGCAGGTGCTGCGCCAGCGCGGCTGGCCGGTGGATCTGGTGCCGGAGGAGGCGAGTGCGGCGGCGCTCATCGAGGCCTTCGCCGCGCGCTGGTCGGCGAGTGATGCCGGCGTGAAGATTCTGTATCCGGCGAGCTCGCGCGCCCTGCCGACGCTTGCCGCCGGGCTCACGCAGCTCGGAGCGCAGGTCACGCAGGTCGAGGCCTACCGCACCGAACCCGCGGCGCTCGATGTCGCGGAGTGTCGCGCCTGGATCGCGCGCGGCGGCGTCGGCGCGGTGACCTTTGCCAGTCCCTCCGCCGTGACCGAGCTCGCGCGCGCCCTGGGAGAGGAGGACTTCCAGCGGCTGCTCACGGGCGCCGCGGCGGTGGCCATCGGGCGCACCACCGCCCGCGAGCTGGCCGCGCGCGGTCACACCGCGGTGGTCGCGGAGTCCGCGACCCTGCAGGGACTGGCGCGCACTGCCCATCGCCTGTTGCAAACGAGAGCCTGAAGACCATGGGATTTCCTAACCAAAGACCGCGCCGCACCCGCCAGTCGGATGTCTGGCGGCGCATGGTGCGCGAGACTCGCCTGACGCCCGATGCGTTCATCTATCCGCTGTTCGTCGTGCCCGGGCGCGCCGTGCGCCACGCGGTCGAGAGCATGCCCGGGATCTTTCAGCTCTCGGTGGACGAGGTGGTGAAGGACGCGAAGGCCGCCGCCGCGGCGGGTGTGCCCGCGGTGCTGCTGTTCGCCGCGCCCGCTCACAAGGACGCCCGGGCCACGAGCGCCACCGATCCCAAGGGGCTCGCCGCGCAGGCGATCGGTGCGATCAAGGAAGCCTGCCCGCAACTGCTGGTGTGGGCGGACGTGTGCCTGTGCGGCGCCACCGATCACGGGCACTGCGGCCACGTACTGGCGAACGGCGCCATCGACAACGATTCCTCCATTCAAACCCTGGGCGAAGTGGCGTTGAACTATGCCCGCGCCGGGGCCGATGCGGTGGCGCCCTCCGACATGATGGACGGACGCGTCGCGGCGATCCGCGCGCGCCTCGATGAGGCGGGCCACGCCACCACACCGATCGTCGCCTACGCGGCCAAGTTCGCGTCCTCTTTCTACGGCCCGTTTCGGGAGGCCGCGGAGTCGGCGCCCGCCTTCGGCGATCGCCGCTCTTACCAGATGGATCCGGCCAATGGGCGCGAGGCCCTGCGCGAGGTGCTGCTGGATGTGGAGGAAGGCGCGGACCTGGTCATGGTGAAGCCCGCCGGACCCTATCTGGATGTCATCCGCCAGGTGCGCGAGGCGGTGCAGGTGCCGGTGGTCGCGTACCAGGTGTCCGGGGAGTTCAGTCTCATCAAGGCCGCCGCCGCGCGCGGCTGGATCGATGAGCGCTCCGCGGTGCTCGAGACGCTCACCGGGATCCGCCGCGCGGGGGCGGATCTGATCATCAGCTACTTCGCACCCGAGGTGGTGCAGTGGCTACGGGCGTGAGCGCAATAGTGACGCGCGCCGAGACGCCGGTGTTTCTCGCCGCCTGCCGGCGGCAGCCGGTCCCGTACCGGCCCGTCTGGATCATGCGCCAGGCCGGGCGCTATCTGCCCGAGTACCGCGCGCTGCGCGCCAAGGTCAACTTCGAGGCGCTCACGCGCACGCCCGACCTCGCCGCGGAAGTGACGCTCCAGCCCCTGCGGCGCTTCGAGCTCGATGCCGCCATCCTCTTCAGCGACATCATGACGCCGCTTCAGGGCATGGGCGTGGATCTCACCTTCGAGCCGGGGCCGGTAGTGCGCGAACCCATCCGCACCGACGCCCAGATCGAGGCCCTCCCCCCGCTCGTGGCGCAGCGTGACGTGCCGTTCGTGCTGGAGACCATCCGGCTGGTGCGCGCCAACATGCCGCGCCTCGCGCCCCTCATCGGCTTCGCCGGCGCGCCGTTCACGCTCCTGTGCTACCTCGTGTGCGGCCGGCCCTCCAAGGAGTTCGCGGCGGCGCGCACCTTCCTGTACGCGCAGCCCCACGCCGCGCAGCGCCTGCTCGAGCGGCTCGCGGACGCCATGGCGGAATATCTCGCGGCGCAGGCGCGCGCCGGGGCCCAGGCGCTGATGCTGTTCGAGTCCTGGGCGGGGCTGCTCGCCCCGAAGGAGTTCCAGCAGTTTGCCTTGCCGGCCGTGCGGCGCACGGCCGCTGCGCTACGCCGCACAGGCGTGCCCCTCATCTACTACGTGAACCAGGGGTCGGCCCTCATGCCGGCGGTGGCGCAGCTCGATGTGGACGTGGTGGGCGTCGATTGGCGCTCGGGTCTGTCGGAGGTGCGCCGGGTCCTCGGGCCCGGCAAGGCGGTGCAGGGGAATCTGGATCCGGCGGCGCTGTTTGCCCCAGCCGCCGAGTTGCGCCGGCACGTGGATGCGGTGCTCGATGAGGCGGGCAGCGCACCCGGACACATTTTCAACCTCGGGCATGGCATCTGGCCCGACACCGACCCCGATGCGGTGGCGCGCCTGGTGGATTACGTGCATGAGCGGCGCTAGCGATCTCGCCGCCCCCGCCATGCAGTACTTCCGCGACCTGCAGGCGCGGCTGTGTGCCGCGTTCGAGGCGTTCGAGCCGGTGAGCCGTTTCGAGCAGCGCACCTGGACCAAGCCCGAGGGTCACCGGCTGCGCGGCGGCGGGGAGTCGCGCCTGATGCGCGGGGAAGTGTTCGAGAAGGTGGGTGTCAACGTCAGCCACGTCTGGGGCGTGCTGCTGCCGGCAGCGCACGGCCAGGTGGCCGGGGCGCAGGAGTCCGAGGGCCGCTTCGTCGCCTGCGGCCTCTCACTGGTCGCGCACATGGTCAATCCCTACGTGCCCGCCGTGCACCTGAACCTGCGTTATCTGTCCACCAGCCGCGCCTGGTTCGGCGGCGGCTCGGACCTCACGCCGACCTTTCCGTTCACCGAAGACACCGAGGCGTTTCATGCCGCGCTGCGACGCGCCTGCGACAGCTATCGGCCGGACGCGTACCGGGAGTTCAAGGCGTGGTGCGACGAGTACTTCTATCTGCCGCACCGCCAGGAGCCCCGCGGCGTGGGCGGGATCTTCTTCGACGATCTCGCGAGTCAAGATCCGCAGGCCGACTTTGCGTTCGTGCGCTCGGTGGGGGAGGCACTGCTTCAGGTCTTTCCGCTCATCGTCGCGCGCCGCAAGGACACCCCCTTCGATGAGGCGGCGCGTGAGCGGCTGCTGGTGAAGCGCGGGCGCTACGTGGAGTTCAACCTGGTCTACGACCGCGGCACCAAGTTCGGCTTCAGCACCGATGCGGACCCGGACGCTTATCTGATGAGCTTGCCGCCGCTCGTGAGGTGGTGATCCGGCGCACGCTGGGAGCGGGGGCGCAGGTCGGGGACGGTCAGCCAGCTCACCGGGCTCCCCCAGAACAGAGCTTCCGGGTGGGCCGTGGCGGTGCGCCAGTGCTCGCCGAGGACTGCCGCGATCGCCTCGAGCGTTTCGCCCGAGGGCTGCCAAAGGCGCTTCAAGTGCTTGTGAGCACCCACAGTCTCCTCCTTCCCTCCATTGCGTGTACCTGAAGTAGAGTGTTCCGGTGGCGCCCGAGTTCCAGTAAAAAGTGTTGCCGATCAGCGACTTCTGCGATTTAAACGGGTGGGGCGGGCTCCGTCTCTAAAGAACAGATGACACAGGCGCAGGCCGATGACACGCGGGTCGACTGGGAGGCGGCGCTGGTGCAGCGCGCGTGCACCGGGGATTCGCGCGCCTTTGAGCGGCTGTATCGCGAGCACGCCGGGAGGGTATACGGCCTGTGCCTGCGGATGACGCGGGATGTGCAACTGGCGGAGGACTGTACGCAGGAGACCTTCATCAACGCGTGGCGGGCGCTGCCGAGGTTCGAGACGCGCAGCTCGCTGTCGACCTGGCTGCACCGCATCGCGGTCAACGTGAGCCTTGCGAAGCGCCGCAAGGCATCGCCGGTCGGGCCGAGCCTCGATGACGAGGAGGGCACGGGCGATGCACTCGAGTGGACACTCGAGACGCCGGTGGAGGTGCGGGAGATCGAGGCCGCGATCGGCGCGTTGCCCGACGGCGCACGCGATGCGCTGGTGCTGCACGCGTTGTATGGTTATTCGCACGGGGAAGCGGCCCAGATGCTGGGTGTGGCGGAGGGCACGTGCAAGGCCCAGTTGCACCGGGCGCGCAAACTGTTGCGCGAGAGATTGCATGTGGAGGTGGGCTGACATGAGCGGTGCTGACGAACGCAAGGTGGGGTCGCTCCGCGAGCTGTCGCCGGCGATCGAGCCGGCGCGCGACCTGTGGCCGCAGATCGAGGCGCGGATCAACGCCGAGCGCAGCATCACAGCCGCGGCGCCGCCGCGCCCCGCGCGAGCGCGCGCCGTGCCACCGCGGTGGCTCGCGGCCGCGGCCGTGGTGGCGAGCGTCGCGGTGGGCGTGTGGATCGGCAGGAGTCTGCTGCCGGCGGCCCGTCCGGGCGCTCAGTCCCCGATCAACCCCTCGCGCGCGAGCTTTGTCGATGCGCCGACGGCGCTCGATGTGGCGTACGTATCCGACCCGCGCTACCAGCGCGATCGGGCCGCGCTCATGAAGACGCTGCAGGCGCGGCTCGCGGCGCTGCCGCCGCCGGCGCGCGCCAAGGTCATGGCGAGTCTGGCGGCCATTCAGGGTGCCAAGCAGGATCTGCAGAACGCGCTCGGCAAGGACCCGGGCAATGCGCTGCTGCAGGAGCTGCTGGTCAACACTTACCAGGATGAGATGCGCGTCCTCACGGACGTCCACTACGCCGGCGACGCTGGCAGGGGGATCTGAACATGCGTGGGGTTTCCAGGCTGGCGGTAGCGATAACCGTGCTGTTTGCGAGCGCGGCCGCCTGCGCCTCAGGCGATAAAACCTTCGAGCGCCAGGTGCCGGCGGAGGCTCGCGGCGTGGTGGACATTTCCAACGTCGGCGGCAGGATCGACGTGAGCGGCTGGGATCGCCCGGAAGTCAGCGTGCGCGCCGAGTTGGGCGAGAGCGTCGAGCGCGTGGACGTGAACTCCGACCACGGCCGCACCACCATCAAGGTCGTGTTGCCGCACCACTCGGAGCGCGACGGCGACGCCCAGCTGCACGTGCAGGTGCCCAAGGACAGCCAGCTCACCGTCTCGGCGGTGAGCGCCGATGTGACCACGACCGGCGTGACGGGCGCGCAGCGCCTCAATACGGTGAGCGGTGATATCACGGCAGAGCTCGCCGGCTCGGACCTGGAACTGAAGACCGTGAGCGGCGATGTCAAGCTCAAGGGCCACGGCCAGCCGGCGCGGCTGCACATGAGCACGGTCAGCGGGGATGTGCACCTGGAGCACGGGGCCGGGGATCTGGAGGCCGGAACGGTGAGCGGGACGCTGGTCGTGTCGCTCGACAGCGCGCGCTCGGTGCGCGCGCGCACCACCTCCGGCGATGTGCACTTCGAGGGCAAGCTGGCGCGCGGCGCGGACTTCGATGCCACCTCGGTGAGCGGCGACCTCAACGTGCGGGCCAGTGCGGAAGGGGGCTACGCCTACGAAATCTCGACCTTCAGCGGCGACATCTCCAACTGCTTCAACGCGACGCCGAGCGAGCACGGCCACATGCCGGGTCACGCGCTGCAGGGCACGCGCGGCGATGGTGCGGGCCACGTGCGCCTGAAAACCATGAGCGGGGACGTGCAGTTGTGCGACCGCAAATGAGCTTCGACAAACCGGCCCTGCCGGGGTGTGCGTAGAATGCGCGGGTGTCCGTCAACGCCGCAGCCGTAGCCCCCGCGCTCCTTGAGTGGCACGCCCGCGACGGGCGACACCACCTTCCCTGGCAGCAGGACCGCACGCCGTATCGCGTGTGGGTGTCCGAGATCATGCTGCAGCAGACGCAGGTCACGACCGTCGTTCCCTACTTTGAGCGCTTCATGGGCCGCTTCCCCGAGGTGCGCTCGCTCGCCGATGCGCCGGTCGATGAGGTGCTGCATCTGTGGTCGGGGCTCGGCTATTACGCGCGGGCGCGCAACCTGCATCGCGCGGCCGCGCGCATCCGCGATGACTACGGCGGGGAGTTTCCCCGCGAGTTCGCGCAGCTCACAGCCCTTCCGGGCATCGGGCGCTCGACCGCGGGAGCGATTCTCGCGCTCGCCCTCGGAGCGCGCTTCCCGATTCTCGATGGCAACGTGCGGCGCGTGCTGGGGCGTTACTTCGGCGTGGCGGGAAACTCCGCCGAGCGCAGCGTAGCGCAGCGGCTCTGGCAGCTGTCGGAGCGTTGTACGCCGCAAGTTGAGGTCGATGCGTATACCCAGGCGATCATGGATCTCGGCGCCACGGTGTGTGTACGGCGCAAACCCCTGTGCACTCACTGCCCGCTGTCGGAAAAGTGCCTCGCCCGGCGCACCGGCCGGCAGCACGAGCTGCCGGCCCCGCGGGTGAGTCGCGCGCGGCGCCTGCGCCGCGTGTTCATGGTGGTGGCGCTGCAGGATGACGGCAGCGTACTGCTCGAACGCCGGCCCGAGAGCGGCGTGTGGGGCGGGCTGTGGTGCCTGCCGGAATTTGCGACCGCCACCGCGGCCGGTGCCTTCGTGCGCGCCTCCTTACGCGCCGCGGCGATCGAGCCGCAACCCTTGAGCCAGGTCGAGCACGCGTTCACCCACTTTGATCTCTCGATCACCCCGCTGCTGGTGCGCTATGCGGGCGCGTCGGCCGTCAGCGAGGAGGGAGCGGGAGCGAGCCTTTGGTATAACATCCGTGCACCGGCACGCATCGGCCTGCCCGCTCCCGTCACGACGCTCCTGTCGAGCCTTGCGAGCGAGTCCCTGTTCGATGCCCGCACGGCCTAGTTAAGCGGCGAGGAGGTTTACTTGTCACGCATGGTGCAGTGTGTTCTTTTGAAGCGCGAGGCTCCGGGACTCGAGCGGACCCCTTATCCGGGCGAGCTCGGGCGGCGCATCTACGAGAGCGTCTCCCGGGAAGGCTGGGCACGCTGGCTGAAGCACCAGACCATGCTCATCAACGAGTATCGCCTGACGCCGATCGAGCCCAAGGCGCGCAAGTTCCTGGAGACGGAAATGGAGAAATTCTTCTTTGGGGCCGGCTCGCAGGCGCCCGAAGGCTATCAACCTCCCAAGGAGGGGAGTTAGCCACGCACGCATGTTGATACACGGTAAGTGCCACTGCGGGAACATCGCTTTTTCCCTGACCTGGGAGCCTGAACCACGCGAGATCCCGGCTCGCGCCTGCAGCTGCTCGTTCTGCACCAAACATGGCGGCGTGTGGACCTCCAATCCGGGCGGCGCTCTGAAGGTGCGGGTCAAGGATCCGTCCCTGGTCTCCCGATACGCATTCGGCACGCGAACCGCGGAATTTCACGTCTGCACCCGCTGCGGCATCGTGCCCGTCGTCACCAGCCGAATCGATGACAACCTCTACGCCGTGGTCAGCGTCAACGCATTCGAGGCTGTCGATCCATCGCTGCTGCGGGTTGCGCCGGCGAGCTTCGATGGTGAAGGGGAAGGATCCCGACTCGCGCGCAGGAAGCGCAACTGGATTGCGGAGGTTGAATTCCTCGAAGGCGGCGGCTGACCTGCGTTACAGGTGGATCAGGCCGCGCTTGTGCGCCACCGCGACCGCTTCGGTGCGGCTGATGGCGTCGAGCTTGGTGAGAATGGCCTTCACGTGCGTCTTGGCGGTGCCTTCGGTGATCGACAGCCGGCGCGCAATGTCCTTGTTGCTGCGGCCCTGGGCGACGAGCTGCAACACGCCGAGCTCGCGCTGCGTGAGGCTCGGCTTCGCCATGCGCTGCAGCGCCTTCGCGGCCACGGTGGAGGAGGTATAGGGACGGTCCTCGCTCACGGCGCGGATGGCGGAGAGGATTTCCTGCCGGGGTGCGTCTTTCAGCAGGTATCCCTTGGCGCCCTGTGACAGACACTGAAAAATGTCCTCATCGCCGTCATAGGTGGTCATGATGAGGATGCAGGCTTTGGGATGGAGCTCCAGTACGCGCTGCACCACCGACACGCCGTCACGCTTGGGCATGCGCAGATCCAGCACCAGCACATCGGGCCGGTGCTGCTCGTAGAGCGCGATCGCCTCATCGCCATCGCTGGCTTCCGCGACCACTTCCATGTCGGCCTGCTGGTTGACCATGGCCGCCAGGCCGTCGCGCACCACCGGATGATCATCGGCGAGCACGACGCGGATCTTGGTCTTCATGACCGCGGCCACTAGGAGGCTCGCTTCACAATGCGCACGCTCACGCGTGTGCCCGCCCCAGGCTGGCTGTCGATCTGCCACTCCCCGCCGATCGCGCCGGCGCGCTGGCGCATGCTGGAGAGGCCAAAACCCTCGCCCGCGTACACATCGGGCCGCTCCTGCATGCCCACCCCGTCGTCCGCGACCGCGAGCTCCCAGTGGGCGGGCTCATCCGTCATGGTGATGCGCACGGAATGCGGGTGGGCATGCCGCACCGCGTTGCTCACGGCTTCCTGCGCGATGCGCAGCAGCTCGTGCTCGTGCTCCGGACGCAGCCCCGTCGCGACGCCACCGCCTTCAAACGTGCAGGTGACGCCGCCGGGCACGGTGGAGCGGTCGCAGAGTTGCCGCAGCGCGATCTCCAGTCCCGGGCGCCGCGTCTGATCCAGGCGCAGCGCCATCACCGAGCGGCGCGCTTCGGACAGCCCGTCGCGCGCCAGTTCCCGGATGCGCGACAGGGTCACGGCGAGTTCCGAGCCGCGCTTCTTGCAAGAGGGGAACTCCTCCACTGCACCCAGCTGCATCAGAATGCCGGTGAAGGACTGCGCCAGCCCGTCGTGAATCTCCTGGCCGATGCGCGTGCGTTCCATGAGCACGGCGGCTTCCTTGGCCGAGTAGGCGAGGCGTGTCAGCTGCACCGCCAGCGTCGCCTGCTGCGCGAGCGCCACCAGCAGCTCGCTCTTCTGCACATCCTCTGCGTGGCGCTGAAAAGTCAGCACCAGAAAGCCGACGCTGCGGGCGCCGAACACCAGCGGATAGACCACGGTGCCGACCGCGCCTTCAGTGCGAAAAAAGGCGAGCACGCCCGGCCAGGTGTCCGTGTCCTCGCGGGCGACGTCAAGATACAAGGGCTCGCGCAGCTCCGCGAACCGGGCCGTGAACGTCGAGCCGTTCACCGGCACGCTGGCGGCGAACGGCGGCTCCCCGAGCTGACCGTCGCGCACGTGCGCGACGATGCGCCACTGTTGCAGCGAGTCCTTCAGCACGATCACCGCACCGGAGACGGCATCGAACTGGCGCGTCGCCTCGAGCAGCATCTGACCCATGAAGCTGTGCAGGTCAGTCTGGCCGGCGAGGCGCTCGAGGTTGGCGCGGATCACGGCGTTGGCCGTGGCGAGCCCGGCGACGCGTTCCTCCGCGGCGCGCTCGCGCTCGCGGCGCACATCATCGACGAGGCGCTCGCGGTGCAACGCGGCACCGATCACACCGGCGGCGGTCTCGAGCGCGGCCAGCTCGGACGCATCGATGGCCCGCTGCTGGCGGGTGTTGTCGAAGCCCACCACCCCGATGAACTCGCTCGCCACGAAGATCGGCACGATCGCCTTGATCTTGGTGCCGACGCCCTCGATGCCCGATGTGGTGTGGCCGCCGGGAGTCTCGTTCGGGCTCAGGCAGACGCTGCGCCCGGCGCGCAGCTGCGCGAATACGCTGGAGAAGTCACGCTCGTCGCACGAGAAACTGCACGCCTCCGTCAGGTACGGCGTCACGCCCGGCCCCGTCCACTCGCTCGCCACCACCAGCAGCGGCTCGCCTTGTGGACCGGTGCGCGTTTCCATGACGCTCACGCGATCGACGTGGGCAGCCTCGCCGATCAGCCCCAGCACCCGCGGGATGGCGGCGCGCACGTCGGGGGCCTCGAGGAGCAGGCGGCTCGCGGTCGCGGAAGCGGTGAGCAGCCGCTCGCGTGCCCGCAGGGACTCGTTGATCTCGCTGAGCTTTTCCGCACAGGGGGCGGCTTGGGCTTCCAGTTCCAGAAGGGCCACATTCGCGTTCATGTCGGGCGGTACTCGCAGGCTTTCCAATAGCAGATCGGAAAGTCTAGCGCGCCGCGCACGTGTTCTGCCGCTGCGGACCGCTCTCTCTATCTTAAGAGGGAGCGAGGCGGACTCGCCCTCGGCCCCTGCCGCACGCGCCTCCAGGGCTACTTCCGGCCGCATATGACTGTGATCCTCTTGTGAATCAAAGGCTTAGCCACCGGCCTGCCTGACGTAAGTTGGCAGGGGCGCCATTTCCCAGCCACCGCCCAGGGCCTTGTAGACGGCGATGAGGCGCAGGATTTCGATCCGGGCGCCCGCCTCCTCCCAGGCCTCGCGCTCGGCCCCCTGGAGGCTGGTTTCGTTCAGTTCCAGATACCCCGCCGGCAGCGTCCAATATCCCTGACGCGGGTTGATGGCGCGCCGGCAGAGCAGGATCCTGTCCTGCCACTGCGAGACGCTTCCCACCACGATCTTGGGATTCTCATACTGAATGAAGCCGCAGTCCCGACAGACCAGGCGGTGGCGGTTGTCGCCCTCGGGCTGGCGATGCTCGAAATTGGACGCGCTCGGGTCTTTCTCGCTCTCCATCGCGTCAATTTGTCGCGCAGGCTCGGCCCTGGCAAGCAGGGCTGCCCCGCCGCCAAATCGGTTGCACCGGGCCCCCAGATTGTTGCATCTTCCCCGTCCTCGATCGGACCTGCCCGGCGTTCAGCGCCCGGCCTTGCGCCCCATAAAACCTTGAGAGCGCCATGACCTACGTCGTCACCGAAGCCTGCATCAAATGCAAGTACATGGACTGCGTCGAAGTCTGCCCGGTCGACTGCTTCTATGTCGGTGACAATATGCTGGTCATCCACCCCGACGAATGCATCGATTGCGGCGTCTGCGAGCCGGAATGCCCGCCGGAAGCCATTAAGGCCGACACCGAGAGCGGCCTGGAGAAGTGGCTGAC
>Ga0137403_10004895_pt1 | contig 15644 bp, 16 predicted proteins | sample CZOMad2_1_16fung_FD_122057 | JGI IMG/M metagenome (GOLD analysis project Ga0137403, IMG submission 122057) | Vadose zone soil fungal communities from Angelo Coast Range Reserve, California, USA - CZOMad2_1_16fungal (Hybrid Assembly) | ecosystem: Environmental > Terrestrial > Soil > Vadose zone... | reverse complement strand
AGATCTATCACCTGACCGGTCCGCAGTCCGAGAACATGCATTTCTTTGCACAGGAGTATTCGAAGGCGCTGGGCCGCACAATCACCTTTCAGGACATTCCCGTCGAGCCGTGGCGGGACGAGCTGCTCAAGCGGGGCTGGCCGGTTCACGTGGTGAACCACCTGGCGGCCATGGGCGATCTGCATCGCGCGGGGCGTTTCGACCGGCTGTCAGACGACGTTCGCACACTGACGGGGGAAGGGCCGCTGAACGTGCAGGAGTTCGTCCGAATGAATGCGGCGGCATTTACCGCGTCAGCAAAAGCAAAAGAGGCTTGAATCTCTGCGGACAAATGAGGAGACAGAAAGAAAGCTTTGCTATTCCTGGCGACGCGGAATGGTGCGCTCATGATGTGATTCCTCGGAGTTCGCGACTGGGTGCTCGCCCGAATCCGCTTGCAAATTGGAAACACGCCATCCTTTGCTACTGGGTCGCCGGTGATCCGCAAGCGATCGGACCCAGTTTTCGGGGGATTAGTATCTACAAGTCCGCTTGTAGGAAGTGATCGCAAGGGCTCCCGGATCACGGGCAAATCGGAAGTAATGCCTCAGGGTATGCAGATTGCTCCTGATAAGCGCGCTTGTAGCCACGAACGGAATAGTTCCCGAAATGCCGCCGCCGGAAAACGGTGCAACGAGGCTTCGCACCATTGATGAATCATTTGTAAATCTTGGGTTACAGGGAATTCAACACTCCAATGCGTGGTTGGTCCCGCGTTTCATGTGCTTTCGGTCAGACGTTCGGGGTCACGGGTCACTGGCGGGCGTGACGTTCACACTTTTCAATTTTTCCTTTCTGCAAGAGTATTGTATGGTTCTTGAATCCTGAAAGGAGCTACTATGGCGCGCTTCGCGAAATACTTTGTGCTCTTGTCGGTGTTGCTTCTGACTTTTTCGCTTCGGCAGGTGCAAACCGTGGCAGCCGGGAATCCTCCCGCGGAGGGGAAAGAAGTTGTTCTGAAAGCTGCGGACATTACCGCGAAACTTTTCCCGGAACGGGTTTTTTTCCGCGGCCAGAGTGCGCCGGTGCAATTCCGCAACAGCGGTGGCGTGCACTTTGCTGACGACCTGTATGTTCTTGCAGGGATGGTTGACAGCTCGGGCTATTCAACGGCAATCAAGGAGAAGTACCAGGCTTACTTGCTGAACGAAGTTACGCTGGAAATCGCCGGCCAGACCTTGAAGCCTGGCGCTTACGGCATCGGTTTCCTCAACGGCGGGAAATTTGTGGTGATGGACCTCGGAGCGAACGACCTGATACAAGCCGCCTCGCAGCACGATGCGGAGATGAAGCGCCCCACGCCGCTGCAAGTGGTGGCCTCGGCAACCGCGGGAACGTACCGGCTCTATGCCGGGCGCGATTACGTGGAGTTCCACAGAGATCACTAGATCGCGCAACTTGACCCGCTGAAAATGAACCGGGCCGAACTTGAGTTCGGCCCGGTTCTTCTTTTGCTGGAGATGCAATCACGACATGCGATGCGCCACTGGGTTGCCGCCTAGTCAAGCTGCTTGAGCTTGTGAATCGAGCCGATTAGCATGCACCGCTAGAGGCCTCCAATAAACTTCCGTGTTGCCGCGTGACCTGACGGTCCCTCTCTTTTAGGCCATCTTCCCGGAGATGAATAGTAGATTCTCGTGCGTTGCTTCCGATGAGGGAACAGCCGTCTCCTTCGCGCCCTATTCCCTCTTGTTTGTCTTCAGTCCAGGCTCGAATTCCGCACTTGCAAAATATAACACATTCTGTTATATTTTTGAACAAGCTCTCTGTTGAGAGCACCCATAGGAAGGCGGGACCGTCCATGACTGGCCAGGATTTGCGGGAAGCAAGACGAAAAAAAGGGTGGACCCAGGAAGCGACAGCGGAAAGGCTGGGGGTCACCCAGGCATATCTTTCGATGCTCGAGAGTGGCCGCCGGGCGATGCCTTACACATTGGCTCGCCGTGCAGCGGAGACTCTGGATGCTCCTCCAACGGCCCTTCCGCTGCGCGCGTCTGCCGCCGACTCGCCTGTGGAGAGTGCGAAGCTAAGCTTGCAGCTGACGGCCCTGGGTTATCCGGGATTCGCTCACCTGCGCGCGAGAACGCGCCGCAATCCTGCCGAGGTTTTGCTTACCGCGCTCAATGCAGCAGACCTGGATAGCAGAGTGACAGAGGGCTTGCCGTGGCTGGCACTGGCGTACCCGGAGATGGATTGGGATTGGATGGTGCAGAACGCCAAGCTGCTGGACCGGCAAAACCGGCTGGGGTTTGTCGTCACCTTGGCTTCACAACTGGCGTCCAAGTCGGCCGACTCGCGCGGTGCGGGAAAGCTGCGCGAGTACGTGGGTGTTCTTGAACGCTCGCGGCTTGTAAAGGAAGACACTCTTTGCCAGGATTCCCTGACGGAAGCAGAGAGAAAATGGCTACGCTCGAACCGCCCCGCTGAAGCCGCGCATTGGAATCTGCTGACCGACATGAAGGCGGAAAATCTTCCCCATGCCACACTCTAGCAAAGCACCAGAACCATGGCATTCCTTTCTACTTGAGCTCGACCGGGAAGCCACCGGAGAAACACGTTTGGATTGCATGGGCGGATTTGTGGTGACACTACTCTATGGATTGCCGCGGGCGACCGCCGATCTCGATGTGCTGCTGATCGCCCCGGGGGAACAGCGCGCGCCCCTGCTGGAACTTGGCGTCCGCGGCGGTGCGCTTCACAGGAAATACAAGATCTATCTGGATTTCGTCAGTGTGGCCAGGGTGCCAGAGGACTACGAAGATCGGCTGATCGAAATGTTCCCGGGAGCTTACCGGCACCTCCAGATTTGCGCCCTTGATCCTTACGACCTCGCGTTGTCAAAGCTCGAACGCAATATCCAGCGCGACCGCGACGACGTAAAGTACCTCGCTCAGTTCGTCCCGCTCGACCTGAAAATTCTCGCGCAGCGTTATGAAAAAGAACTTCGCTGGCAGCTTGGAAATCCGCAACGCGAAGACCTAACCCTCAAACTTTGGACTGAGATGATCGAGGAGACCAGAGGTGGAACCGCGGGCCACGTTAAAGAGTGAAAGTGTTCCCTCACCTATTTCCTTTGCATCCCGGGTAAGCGCGTCATAGGATACCGCCAACCGATTCCATGACTTTCCATACAGAGGGGTTCCTTCATGCACATGCATAGCTTGAATTGGCTGGCGGTTCTGGTAGCTGCGATATCCACCATGGTGGTGGGATTCCTGTGGTACTCGCCGCTGCTCTTCGCGAAGCCGTGGATGCGCGAAATGGGCTACGACCCGAATGACAAAGCCAAGACAGATGAAATGAAGAAAACGGCTGGCCCGGCCTATGCGGGATCCATGGCCGCCGGTCTACTTTCCGCTTTCACGTTGGCACTCATCCTCCATGGGCTTCGTGCCGAAGACCTGCATTTCGGAATCATGGCCAGTTTCCATATTTGGCTCGGATTCGTGGCCACCGTGCAATTCACCGGCGCACTGTTCATGAAGCAGAGCATGAAGCTTTTTGCGATCAACACGGGTTACCAGCTGGTCTGCTATCTGGTCATGGGAACGATTCTCACCGTCTGGCGATAACCGTGCGGCGGCTGCGGCGTATACTATTCCGTTGATTCAATACCCTTATTACTAGGACGGCTGCGCCGGCTGGGGACAGGGCGCTTGGGTAAGCCTAGCTCGAAAAGGCTTGCCTTTGTACCGCCGCTGGCGCTCCGTCCGGATCTCTTCCTGACAAGCTTCCCTCCATACCCGCTCGCTGAACTTGCAGACCTGGACTCGCTTGAGGGATACGGGTGTGAGTGGGCTCTTCCAAAATATGAAAGTAGCTTGCAACAATCCTTCCGGGCAGAGAGAATGTTCGGCGTTCACACTTGCCCACCACACTCGCCAACGAGAACATAAAACCTTCGCGTCCGGTCAACCGGGTGATCGCACTTCTGGCCCTCTCCGCCCTCATCAACTACATCGATCGCGGAAATCTCTCCATCGCCGCGCCTCTCCTGAAAGGTGAGCTTGGTTTGACGTTCTCGCAGCTTGGCATCCTGCTGTCCTCTTTTTTCTGGACCTACTCCCTTTTCCTCCCTGTCTCCGGATGGCTGGCGGATCGCTTTGATGCCAAGTGGGTGATGGCTTTTGGTTTTTTCCTGTGGTCCGGCGCGACGGCCGTCACCGGTGGCTTGCATGCATTCGGGGCCCTGCTTGCCGCTCGCTTGATGCTCGGAATGGGCGAATCGGTGGCCTACCCCTGCTATGCACGGACGCTGGTGCGGCACGTTCCGGAAGTTGGCCGCGGATTTGCCAACGCGCTCATCGCCGCGGGAGTTGGATGCGGCCCCGCACTGGGCACCTTTTTTGGCGGCACGCTCATGGCGCGGTACGGCTGGCGCCCCTTCTTCATCGTCCTCGGAATTGTCAGCATGGCGTGGCTGATTCCCTGGTTCCTGTGGGTGCCGCGAGCGGGCACGGCCATTTCGCACGTGGAGAAAGGAAGCGACTGGTTCCTTAAACTTGTAAGGCAGCGCTCCCTGTGGGGAACTTGCGGAGGCCTGTTTGGCGCGAACTACGTGCTCTATTTCGAGATCACCTGGCTGCCAACGTATCTTGTGCACGAGCGCCATCTTTCGCTGGGCACGTTGGCGAAAATCGGCGGCGTGGGATATTTGTGCTACTCGGCGGGCGCGGTACTCTTCGGCTGGCTCTCCGACCGCTGGATCGCCGCTGGCGGAACGCCCACTCTGGTTCGCAAAACTTTTGCCGGCATAGGTGCGGGGAGTGCCGGGCTGCTGCTATTGGGATGTGCCCTCGCGGGCCCCACCGCTTCGGTGATTCTGCTGCTTCTGGCCTTCGGGGCCGGCGGGATGTGCGGCTCCAATATCTGGGCGATTACACAAACCATCGCCGGCCCAAAGATGGCGGGCCGCTGGACAGGATTGCAGAATCTTCTGGGAAATCTTGCAGGCATCATTGCGCCGGCGGTGACCGGATTCGTCATCGATTACACCGGGCGTTTCATCGTCGCCTTTGTGATTATGGCGGTCGTGGCCATGCTGGCTGCGCTCTCCTACTTCTTCGTGATCGGCCCGGTCAAGGAGATCGCCTGGGAGCAGTGATGCGCCTGCGCGTCCAACGCTCTCGAATTCTCCTTCATTGAGGAAAACGTTCTCTTTGCCGTAGAATCCTGCTCATGAACGTTGATTGGCTGCGCGAAGTTTGCCTTGCCTTCCCGGGCGTGACGGAACAAATCCAGTGGGGCAGTGACCTGCTATTCAAAGTCGGCGGGAAGATGTTTGCGGTGACGCCGCTGGAGCCCGCCCGGGTGTGCCTTTCCTTCAAGGCCTCGCCGGAAACTTTCGCGGACCTTACCGAGCGGCCCAATATCATCCCAGCGCCGTACCTGGCGCGCGCGCAATGGGTAGCGCTCGAAACCAGGGACGCTTTGCCCCGCGACGAACTCGAGCGCCTCCTGCGCGATTCCTATGACCTGGTCTTCGCGAAGCTTCCCAAGAAAACGCGAGACTCGCTCTTGAACGCAAAGACAGCGCCGGCCAAGCCTCGAAAGCAACCAGTCAAAAAGAAACGCCGCCGTAGCCGCTGACTCCGGGAAAAGATATACTCCGCTGAGTTATCGCGCGTTCGAACGAGAAAGAAGTTTCGTCGAGGTGCTCCATGCTTGCACACCGGTCATTGCTTCTTGTTTTCATCATGCTTTCCGCTTCGGCAGTGCTCCCAGAGACAAAGTCGGCCCCGGCTCCAGGCGGCCTGCTGGTGGTGGCCAATCAGAAGGAGCATACCTTGCTGGTCGTCGACCCCGAAAATCGCCGCGAACTCTCAAAAATCTCCGTCGGCGTGAACGGCCACGAAGTCATCGTCTCGAAGGACGGCCACTTCGCCTACGTTCCGATCTACGGCAACTCCGGCGTCGGACGGCCCGGGACGGATGGCAGCACCATCGATGTCATCGACCTGCAGGCGCGCAAACTCGTCGCCACTATCGATCTTGGCAAGCCGCTTCGCCCGCACTGCGCCGAATTCGGGCCCGACGGCTTGCTCTATGTGACCGCCGAACTGGCGAACGCCGTCGACGTCATCGATCCTTCAACACGCAAAGTCCTCGTGGAAATTCCCACCGGCGAGCCGCAATCCCACATGCTGGTAATTTCACCCGATGGCTATCGCGGTTATACCGCCAACGTCAGCGCTGGCAGCGTCAGCGTGCTCGACCTGGCCAAGCGCACTCTCATCACCACGATTCCCGTAGCCAAGAGCGTCCAGCGCATTTCCATTTCGCCGGATGGCAAACGCATTTTCACTCATGATCAGGATGCGCCACGCATTGCCGTTATCGATACAGCCACAAACAAGATCGCAGCCTGGATCGAGCTGCCGAGTGCCGCGTATGCGTCTGCATCGACTCCCGATGGACGCTGGCTTCTGGCGGTAGGCATGACCGCCAATCGCGTGCACGTCGTCGATTTGCAAGCGATGAAAGTGGTGCGTTCGCTGGATATTCCAGAGCGATCGTCAGAAGTCCTGATTCGTCCAGGTGGGGATATCGCTTACGTCAGTGGGACTGGCGCCGGGAAAATCGCCGTGCTCGACCTGCGCTCCTGGAAAATGCAGCCGCCTATCGACCTGACTCCCGGCGTCGACGGCCTCGCCTGGCTACCGGCTTCCCATTAGAGACGGCGAACGTCGACCCAGCAGTCTGCGTATTGGGAATTCTTGCACTCAAAACACGAAAGCCCACTCCTCCTGTCGGAGGGAGTGGGCTTTCCGTTTCATTCCCCCGGAGAACGTTCCGGCGGGGCTGTGCCAAGGCCTTTGAGCTACGCGATCAGAGAGGATTGTCGGCGTTCGTGCAACCCGCGCCGCCCGCGTTGTAGCGGATGACGCCAGACTGATCCGAGCAGAATGCGCGCTGGCCGCTCTGGCCAACCACGCTCGGCAGCGCCAGTGAGCTATACGTAACGGCCGGGGCTCCGCCGCCTGCGGTTGTCGTAAAGTTGTAACCGCTCTTCACCGCCGTGTTCGCGAGAACATCATCAATCAGGCAAGCGGTCGTGGAAGTTGCGCCTGTGGCCGTCGCGCAGGCCGTGGCCGCGCCACCGAGGCTTGCCAGGTTCGCATAACCGACATCCGGATACGTCGTGGTAAAGGTCATTTCCGCGGTGTCGATCGTGCGGAGTGAACCGACTGCGGAAGCTTCATTCGCGGCCATACGCGAGCGCAGCAGGTTTGGAATGGCAATGGCTGCGATGATCAAGATGATGGCAACCACGATTAGCAGCTCGATGAGTGAGAATCCCTTTTGTTGTTTACGCATTGTCCTACTCCTTGGCGTCGCAGATTTCTTCAGTTCCAGCTCTTCAGCACAGCGCTTCAATCTGGAGCAAGTATGAGGTCGATCACTCTAACACACCATGAAGCACTAGTCCCGATTTGAACCGGACCCCTGTCCTACGCCGGGGACCACTCTTTCCGTACTCTAGACTAGTACTGTCTCTGGTTCGATACTGGCCCTGAACCACCTGTCGTTCATTAAACATAAATAAATCAACGACTTATAAGGTGGCCAAGGAGACCGATCCCGGCGACCTCACCTCTCCATGAAATGTTGGCGCTGTGGCTACCTGTCCCTGACACCTTCTGGAGCACCTCACCCTGAATTGAGGGGCCGAGGCTCACAAGCGTTGCCCGGCCTTTTCCAAATCTACAAACTCAACCTGACAGGAGGCCTGTTCGAGCCGCAAAATTGCCACGCTGACGGGTAATTGGAATCTCCGCGGTCCGGCGCTTCCAGGATTAATGTAGAGCACGCCATCGCGCTCCGTCTTTCCCGGCTTATGGGAATGGCCACTGACAACAATCTGAAAACCGGCTGCGGCTGGATTCAAATCTAGGGCGTTCACATCGTGCAACATGTAAATCCGCACACCGCCTTCTTCGACCAGCGCCGTTTCCGGCAGGGCTTGCGTCCAGGGCGCGGTATCTACATTGCCGCGCACTGCCACCACTGGGGCGACCTTTCTCAGTTCCTCCAGGATCTCCGGCTTCCCCACATCCCCAGCGTGCAGAATCAGCCGCGAGCCGCGCAGAGTTTCCACTGCTTCCTCTCGCAGCAAGCCGTGGGTATCCGATATCAAGCCGATCCTCGCCAAGCGGTTAGTCACTCGCAGATCGTACCGCGAAACACAAGACATTGCCTGGCGTCCGGCCATACGGACTGCTCCTCATGACCATCGGGGCGCGCAGCACTTGCTTTCTTGGAAGCTTAAGCGGTCAAGAGGGGGCAGATTCGTAGCGCGCAAGCCAGGTCTGGCGTGGATTCTGGCTACAATTTAGAAATCAGAGATGGAGAATTACTTGGGCAGTGAGTGGACAGGAAATGTTCGTGCAAAAAAGCACAAGCCCACTCCTTCTCTCGAAAGGAATGGGCTTGTCGCGTCATTCCGCCGGAGAACTCTCCGGCGGAGTTGGACGATTAAGCGTGGAACTGGCGATTAGAGTGCGTTGTCCGTGTTCGCGCAAGCCGTGCCGCCCGCGTTGTAGCGGATGACGCCGGATTGGTCGGAGCAGAACGCGCGCTGGCCGCTCTGGCCAACCACGCTCGGCAGAGCCGTCGAGAAATAGGTGACCGCCGGTGTGCCGCTGCCCGCCGCCGCCGTGAAGGCATAACCGCTCTTCACTGCCGTGGAAGCCAGGACGTCGTCGATCAAGCAAGCGGCAGTGGAGGTTGCGCCAGTGGCCGTCGCGCAGGTCGCGGCCGCGCCGCCGAGGCCGGCGAGAGAAGCAAAACCCTGCGTCGGGTAGGTCGTAGAATAGGTTACTTCCGCAGTGTTAATGGTGCGCAGTGAACCGACCGCTGATGATTCGTTCGCAGCCATTCGCGAGCGAAGCAGGTTTGGGATGGCGATAGCCGCGATGATCAGAATAATCGCGACCACAATCAAAAGTTCGATCAGAGAGAATCCTTTTTGCAGTTTCCGCATGGTCTTACTTCTCCTTGTCATCTCAGAGATTTCCGTCGCGAGGTATCTTGCATAGCGCCTCAACCTGGACTGAGTTTAGGTACTTAAAATTTAACACGCCATGAATCGTCAGTCTCAATTCCCGCAGGACCCCCGTCCTAGCAGGAACACCTCTTTTACCGTACTCGAGTTCTAGTACTGTGGCAACGTGGGCGCTGTACCCAGCCCTACCTGTTCAGTTAAGACATGTAGAATCAATATGTTACGGCATGCTCATGGGAAGGTCTCCTACGCCTTCGATGCAAATTTGTCCAGTTGCTCGGATGGAAACACCTGTCCCTTAATCTCGATATTCAGGATTGGAGCTTAAGCGGCAGTCTGGACTGCGCTACTGGCCGCCCGCCTCGATCCAGTGATCCAGTGGCGGCGCTCAGAAATGAGTAGCGTGGGAGGCGCAGCGCGGGGACGGATCTCGCGGAACAGTTCTGCAAAAGGGATTGCCGACCGAGAAGGAATTTGCAACTGGGACCAGTAACACTTGGCTTGCTTTTACGCGGAGGCTTTGTTGGGAATGATTCGGCGGAGCGGTTTTGAACCCGGAATCGGGAACTGCATGTGCCAAAAATTCGTCTCGGGATTGATAAACTCCACTCCGATATATTGCTTGCCGTCGCGAGCCCGGTGGATCGAAACCACGCGGCACTCCATCGACTGCGCGGTGTGATCGTTCATCAATATCAGCGCTTGCCCCACCAGCACGATCTCATCCAGATGAAACAGCGCTCCATGCCGGTTCACAGACTGCGAGTGGGTTTGCGCGCAGAACTTTGTGCCTTCATCTGTTTTTCCATGGACCGTCAGCGGCACCGTTAGCGCAACCCGTAACGTTCGTCTACGCTCTTTGCAACGAAAGTGAAGAAGGGACATTTCGGCTACGACCTCACATCAAAAATTATCAATCCACTTCGCTAGCGACTAATTCGATCGACGGGTGCGCTCTTACTAAGTCGTGTCAGCAGGAGGCCGAAGCGACAGAACAGCAGAAGAGATATGACCAGCACGAACCTTGCCCACACAGCCCCATACTGCCCATTTGCTTATTCGAAGACAATGGCTGAAAGGTACCACAAATACCTATTCTGTAACAGTACCCTCGTACTTCCCCTCTTCGCCTATTTTTCACCCTGGAAGCCTGTAACAGCCGCCTGCCGATCCGATTTGTGGCGCCGACCTATCCTAACTAGTGTCCCACCCAGCGCATACGTTTCATCGGGTTCATTGTCTGGGAGAATCTTGCGCAACGGCCTTCCCCGAAGAACTCCCTAACAACTTCACGAGTTGTAGCGGATTTACCCGCGCCCGCTCCACCGTAAGCCCCCAATGCAGGTGCGGTCCCGTGACTCGCCCCGTCGCTCCCACTTTTCCCAGCACGGCCCCGGCTTCCACCGGGTCTCCCACCTTAACGTCGATCTCTGATAAATGTCCATAAAACGTGTAAATCCCCAGGCCGTGATCCACCACCACGGTATTCCCACCAAAAAATAATCCCTCGGCCAGCACAACCTGCCCGCGTTGCGCGGAATGTACGGGCGTCCCGGTGGCCCCCGGCAAATCCGCACCGCCATGGGGCGACCCGGGATTCCCATTCAGAATCCGCCGCCTTCCAAAATTCGAACCCGTCGTCACGCCATCGAGCGGAATGCGAAATTTTCCGTCCCACAAGCGCTCGGGCGTCACATGTTCAAAAATATCCCGCAACTTCTGCCGCTCTTCGTCCGCGCGCTTGATTTGTTCCGGGCTAGGCTCTACAAACTGCTTCCCCACCTGCAGCTTTTCCGTCGCAAACTGGCCTTTCCGCACCGTCACCATCGTGCTGCAGCTCACTTTCTCGCCGCCAGCCGTTTGCCCCGTGAGTTTCAACTCGTATTCTCCCGGCGCCTTCTCGAGGTCCACCGCCAGCAAACCCTTTCGCTGGTTCTCGCTGGCGTTCTCGCTCCACAGCGGCACGCTCCGCCCGCCCCATTCTCCTCGCACTTCCGCCAGGGCCTTCGAGCTTTTCAAGTCCATCAGCAGCAGACTTCCCTGGCTGGATTCCGGCGCGTTCAGCAGCAAATTTGTTCCCGCTGTGCAAGCGCCCGCCTCTTTCGCCATCGCCGCCGTGGGGATAAGCGCGGCAATCGCAGCGATGCACGCGACCGCGATTCGGATCCTCTGCAGTATCGCACTGGCTCGAAAATTCATTTCTGTTGCCGCATCGCCGACACGCGCGCCTCCACTTTTGCAAATTGCTCGCGCGCTATCTTCGATCCCATGATGGCCTTTTCCATATTCAGGAACAACTCGGGATTCTTCATCTTCTCCCGAATCTCTGCCAGGAACGGCCGTACTTTTGCGAAGATAAAGTACATCTCTCCGCAGAAAGGCACTTGAAAGAAGAGCTTTTCGCTCACCGCACCATTCAATACAAATGAAACTGCGATGCCCCAATAGCCGCCGACCTGTCTGAGCCAATTGTTCTCTTCCGACCCCATGGCCGACGCGACATTGATGAAGTCCTCCGCACTCTTCGGCCAAAACGTAATCAGCCACCACTGCCGCGCTTTGCGCATTTCCGCCTCGCGTCGCAAGTCGTACAGCTCCAGGATCAATCTCGCATCATCAATCGTCGGCTTCTTTGGCATCGTTCCCCCCTGGTATTGCTGCGTAATTCTACCCCAGAAGCCGTCCCTCCCTTTTCCCGCTCTTCAAATTGTCCGGCAACGCGACACTTTCATCCCGCCAGCGGACGCTCCCCACCCAGCCCAATCCCTCCCCCAAGCCACAAGTCTTTTTGATTCTGTACTTTCTGCGCATCCCATATACGGCATACGGATTGCCCTAACTTCCCGCGGGGGATTGCGTTCCCGCGCGTCCAAACAAACGCCCCTCGTGGAGGCTTCCATGAAAAAGATCGATCGCATGCGTGAGAAGGTCACCATCCTGCCGACTTCCGTCTACCTCTCCAAGATGCACGATGCCGGCTGGAGCCTCGTCGCCCTCGAATGGGAACGTGAAGTCGAAGTTTCCGGCATCCCCGAAGAGCCGCCCGTCCCAGAAGCCAGCGAAGAGATTCCCTTCGGCCTGCGCATCGCCTCGGACTGCCGCCACCTCGAGGACGACCCCCTTGAAATGCAAACTCTCAAATTCCTCGCCGAAATGATCGTCCAGGACATCTCCTTCTCCAGCATGGCCGATGCCCTCAACGTTCGCGAGTATCGTACCCGCGACGGCCGCACTTGGTCCGCCGCCGGGGTCTTCAAGCTTATCCCCCGCCTCATCGACGTCGCCCCGCGCCTGCTCTCCGGCGCCGAGTGGGAATCCCGCAAGAAACAATTAACTCGCGTAACCTGGAACTCTTAACTCGCTTCAAGCGCTCGTGTTCAGCGCCGGCGCTTCCGCCGCCCAGGAATCCCTCTGGTACGCCATCTACGCCGCCACCCTGTGGCTCCTCGTCGCCCTCATCGCGATCACATACGGCAAGCGCCTGTCGCGACAGCACCACTCATAAGCCAGCCGTTCGGTTTTAGCGGGGTAAGACTTGGGAACCTCAGGGCTTGGGTGCGCCCTGCATTACCGCATAAGAACTGATCACCTGTTGGTCGTAAATGACTTCCGACCACATCCAGCCGCCATAAGAAAGCGCCGCAAAAAACGCAGCGACCAGCACGATCCTCTTCCCCAAATAGGGCCGGGCCTTCACACCGTAAAAGACCAGAATCCCTCCGAAAATGGTGATCACCGCCAGCAGGCCTTCCAAAGCCGGTATATCGGAAATATTAAAATGTGTTAAATCCGCAAAACCATTTACCACCGAGAATGCTGTGAGCAAAACGGCCAGCACCGTTCCCGGCACTCTCTCTTTCCAGGGGAAGGCCTTGCCGTTGATCGGCGCGATCCAGGCAAAAACACAAATCAGCAGAAAACTGAATCCATTAAAGACCGCTCCGCGCAGTACTACGATTCGTTCGTGCAGTTGCCTGAGCCGTTCTGTTTTGTCGGTTCCCTGGTTCAGGATCTGCGTCTCCATAAGTTGAAACTTCGTCAGGATATTCCCCACCTTCTTCTCGTTCTCTATTTCTGTTTTTTTATACGCCGTTCTGTGATCCTTATCCATGGGCTCAAACGTCACTCGCAAGCCGGACCAAATTTTGTCCCATGTCACTCTTCGCCGATTTGTTTCCGGGTCCTTCTCCCGGAACCGCTCAAAAAATGTCCGGTGACAAGCGTTGAAGTCGTCTCCTGGCTCGTACGGCTTCAGTAACGCCCTCTGCCCAATCCCCTCCAATTGATCGCTCAGGTCTTCCAGAACCAGGCAGCGGATCGCGTCCTCGGGCACTGGCCAATGCTCGTCATTCACCAGTTGGCTGGAAATCGGTATGATCGCGGATCCTATACAATACGCCAGCGAAAGTACTGCCACCCCCAGCAGCGTATCGTTTTTCCCCACAATTTTAGGAACGAACTCGACAAAGAACGGGGGGTAAATCAGGTCAACAGCTATCCCAAGCCACAGGAAGGCCAAAACACCAACCATTGTCGTTTCGAAGGCGAGCTTGAAAACATCCATCTCGTGGTTCCCATCTTCTTACTTAGCCGGTGGCATTCCCCACCTTGCAAAGTGGGCACAGCGTCCGTCAGACTTTGCGAGCCTATCGGGGAGGATCCGTTGGTTAAATAGTGTTCCGCCCTCGCAAATCGTTTCACAGACACCCCCACCTTTGTGGCACAGCCACTCCTGCTTACCCTGAGCCTCGAAGGCTTTATCCTGTTTATCCTGAGCCTGGAAGGAACCTTGCCGAACGGGGCTGTGCTCTCCTCGTCCGCGTCACCCACAAGACACCGCTGGTATGCCCTGCTTCGTCGTTAAATACTGTTCGACCCCGCGCCAGCCGCCGCCGCCCGCGCGGCGACATTCTTCTCCGCCTGCTCCGCCACACTCCGGTCGATTTCGATTGTACCTTTGAAGCCCGCGCCGTCTTCGATCATGATCTGCGCCGTCGTCAGATTCCCAATGATCGCGCCGTCTTTCTTGATCTCCACTCGTCCCTGCGCGCGCACGTTTCCCTTAAGGTATCCGTACACCACCACGTCGCGCGCGTCGATGTCCGCTGTGACCTTCGCCGTCGCTCCCACCGTCAGCTTCCGCTCATCCAGATGAATCCGCCCTTCCACCAACCCGTCGATCAGCAGATCCTCGGTCCCCGTGATTTCGCCCTTTATCTGCAGGCTCGACCCCAGCAGCGCCACCTCGTTCTCCGCTGTTCCATCCAACGAACTCATCGCCTCTTTGTCCTTCTTACCCCACATGGTTGTAACCTCCTCACGGTGTGTCTCGGGGGACGAGCTGGGCGGGTTCCTGCGAGATGCAGCGTTGCCCAAGAATCCTACTCCTGCAAAGCGCGCGCATCAAGTCGCTCCGCAGCCGGAACCGCGCACTACTTGGTGCCAGCTTTGTCGGCGGCTGCTTTGGCGGCCTGAACACGCTTCAAGTGTTCTTTGTACTGATCGAGGTTCGGGTCGCCGATTTGACTGCCCTGCGCAATCGCCTTCTCGATGTTTTGGATCGCCGCATCAAGCTTGCCGGCGTTCTCGTAGCCTTCTCCGAGGCTGTCGTAAACGTTGGCCGAATCGGGATAGAGCTCCACATTCCGCTGGAACGCGCGAATGGCTTCGTCCAGCTTCTTCTGCCCCATCAATTGGTAGCCGAGTTGGTTGACGAGGTTCTCGGGCGGCCGGACCGCACAACCGTAGCGTTCGGTTAAGTCGTGGTAATGTTTTTCGACGCCCGCCAGGCCACCCTCCGGACCGCCATCCTGCGCATTAACCGGCATCTGCCAATCGGCAAACACCGTGCGCAGACCTGCATAGTGGGCGAGCAGCACCGTGGAACCGTGGGTCTCGTCGGGATAGCGCGCCGAGTCCCAGTGAAAATCCTTCGGAGCTTTTGCTTTCAGCGTCTTCTGAAGCTGCTCGAAGCCCTCGCCCATGGGATTGGGTGTGTTGCCCTCGTTGCCCAGCGAAAAGAACAGCGCTTTCTTGAGCTCTGCTTTCTCCGCGAAGAACTGTTGCGCCTGATGCAGCGTTCGCTGCTCATCCCATTGCAGGCTGGGACTCACCGCGATGTACGCCGAAAAAAGGTCAGGGCGGGTGATCAGCGTGTGAATCACCATCAGGCCGCCCAGAGAGTGTCCCGCAAACACGCGATAACACGACGTGCGGTAGCGCTTCTCGATCTGCGGCATCAACTCCTTCTGGATGAAATCCAGAAAGTGGTCTCCCCCGCCGCTGGTGGGATTGGCGTTCACCGTGCCATCGGGTCTCTTCATGTCCCAGTGCGTCGGTGTCAGGTCGCGCGTCCGGTCCGTGTTGGCGATACCCACGACGATCATCGGCGGCACGCGGTTTTGTTCTGCCAAAAAGTCGATAGTGCTGCCGATCTCGTTGATGTGTCCCGGGCCGTCCATCAGGTAAACCACCGGATAAGCCGCTTTGTCGTGCTCGTAGGCCCGCGGCGTTCGCACCCAGATCACGCGGTCCTCGTTGAGCACGCTGGAGTGCACCATCATCCGCTGCGGCGCGGGCGGAGTCAGGTCTTGCGCCGCAG
>Ga0137403_10004894_pt1 | contig 15646 bp, 15 predicted proteins | sample CZOMad2_1_16fung_FD_122057 | JGI IMG/M metagenome (GOLD analysis project Ga0137403, IMG submission 122057) | Vadose zone soil fungal communities from Angelo Coast Range Reserve, California, USA - CZOMad2_1_16fungal (Hybrid Assembly) | ecosystem: Environmental > Terrestrial > Soil > Vadose zone... | reverse complement strand
CAGCTGTCGTGATCGATCGCATTCACATCGAGCAGCTCGAAGTTCATGGGCGCGTGGGCGTGCCGGATTTCGAGCGCGTGGAACCGCAACGCTTGAGCTTGAGCGTGACGCTCTGGCCGAAGATTGCCGAGCTGCACGACAACATTGCAAATACCGTCAACTATTCGGCGGTGGCAGAATACGCGAAGGAATTCGTCAACCAGCATGATTACAAATTGATTGAGACGCTGGCCGAAGAGATCGCGGCGCATTTGTTGGCGCAATTTAATTTGCGCAAGGTCGCGGTCGAAGTGCGCAAATTTGTTTTGCCCGACGCAAACTATGTTTCAGTGACGGCGGTTCGCGAACGTGAAGCGACGTAGTCATGAGAGAAGGAAGATTTTCCTTGGCTGCGTCAGGAATCGCGCAGCGCTACAGCGAGTCGGTCTCATTCGATTGGCGGCTATTTCGGACACGACATGGTGGATCCATTGCGTACTAAAACAACGCTTTGGCGGCAAAACGATTCGCGACGTCCGGTTTCGGTTAGGCTGAGAAGAGCTGGTCCCTCGGGGTGCTCTCCGCGTTTTATTCGGCGCGAACCTGAGAGCACCAGGAACTTTCTGCGCCGGATATGGCAAAGTCCTTAGAGTGCGGGCCTCCACCAACCGATCGAGGCCTCAAGCAGTTTAGGCTTGACCGTGGCCGCGGCTGCAGTCAAACCACGCTCATGAAACAACTCCCTGGAATTAAGTTAATCGGATTCGGCAGCCTGGTTCTGCTTGTGATCATTGGAGTGGTGGCGTTCGCGGGCGAGAAGGAGCCTTCCTCAACGACGCGTCCGAAATTTATCGTTAAATTTGGCTGGGAAGGAACGACCCCTGAGACGACCTACCCGCTGAATTACGATCCGACGAAGTTCACAAAGTTCATTCAGCGGATCTGCCGTAAAGAGGCGAGTCGGTACAAGATCAAGTATTATGTTACTGAGAACGCAACGCCAATTGAGCCCATTGGCGAGCTGGAAGTTTGTCCCGAGCCCGAACCAAAAACAAACACCACCGCAGGGGCCGCGTCACCTGAACCGTCAGCCACAAGCAGCCCGAAAGGTGTTCGACCTCAAGTTACACAGGCCGCAGCCTTTGGAACGCTGAAGGACGCGAAGACGTTCTTCCAAGAGCTAAACGACCTGAGATAGCAACCCCCCCGGTGGCGCTCCGATGAGGAGCCGACAGCTTTGGATCGCGGCGCTTGCCATGCACCTGCTCCTGGTGCTGGCGGTGTCGTGCTGGGATATTGTCGATTTGGCTGCTCGTGGGCGGACGCTCGTGCCAGCACCGATCGCTTCTGGAGCGCGCGACTTCGCTCACATAATGGAATCGATGTCACCACGGCAACTGCACCGATCAAATCTCGTTCGGCAGACAGTCATCGGCTATGTTCATGCTGCCGGGATTGAAAGCCCGTACAGCTATTTTGCTCCCAATGTTCCTCCCACTTTGCAGGTCGTTTTCGAGATTCAGCATCGCGATCACCATGTGTCTCACAAAGTTCCTTCAGCTCGATCGGCCACAGATCAGTTGCGCTTATCGGCGTTGATTGATCGGAGTGTTGGTGAACAAGGTCTGTGGCGCGAGGTCGTTTTGCAAATGTTGGGTTCGTCAATCTGGGAAGACAATCCCGATGCGGTTGAGATTCGCGCTATCGTCGCCTCACGCACGTTCCCTGGCCCGTCTGAATTTCTACAGGGAGCGCAAGAATCCTATGATTTTGTTTGCAGCTACAATTTCAAGTTTGATACAGCGCAATTCGAGAACGGCCATCCCTAGTGACCACGTGCGGTAAGCGGGCAGCGTTTTTTCTTTTTCCGAAAAAATCCGACGGGTGGCTCGCGCTGCTGCGCGTCGGTTTGGGAGTTGAGGTTGTGTTGTACTGTTTGTCGGAACGCTCCGGCTGGATCGACACCTTTAGTAGTAACAGCTCTGCCCTTTCGGCGCGGCGAGTGTCCGAGGCGTTGTTATCGCTGGAGAGCGCTCTGATCCCGCGAGTGTGCTGGCTGTTAAAGCCTGCTGCGCATCTTGGATTGAGAGAATCGACTCTCCTTTGGATGCTCTGGAGCGTTCTTCTACTTAGCGGACTCCTTCTCACTCTCGGACTTTTTTGTCGCCCAGCCGCAGTCACCGCGTGGCTCCTCCATTTAGCCTGCGTCAAGAGCACTGACGTGTTCGCCTACGGCATGGATAATTTCGTCAGCATCGGCTTGTTCTATCTGATGCTGTCGCCGCTCCCGGACTCTTATTCAGTCGAAAGCCGCATCTGGAAAATTCGGTTTCGCGACGTCCGGATGGTCGGGTTTTTCCAGCGCGCTTTGCAGCTGCACCTTTGCATCATTTATTTTTTCAGCGGGCTGGCCAAATGTCTGGGGACAGATTGGTGGAACGGGCTGAATATTTGGGCCGCGGTGACCCGACCACCCTTCAACGTGTTCGACCCAATGTTGATCGCTAAATGGCGATTCCTTCTGCCAGCGGTCGGAATCACGATTTGTCTAATCGAAATTGGGTATCCGATTTTCATATGGCCACGCCGGACGCGTTCCATTTGGCTCACCTCTGTTCTTGCCATGCACAGTGCGATTGGAATCGCTATGGGAATGTATTTGTTCGGCTTGATCATGATCATCTTGAACCTGGCGGCATTTGGCTCGACGAACCCTTCAGTTTTTTACCAGAATGGCCACGTTAAACGGTGATAACCCTCACCGCGACATGTCTGTCGATTCAAAGCCCGATCTGCCTCTCGAGCCGGATCTGAAGCTCGAGATCGCACATCTCCTGTTAGTCGATGTCGTCGGCTTCTCGCGATTCCTCGTAAACGACCAAATTAGAGTAATAAAGGAATTGAACCGGATTGTCCGGACGACGGAATGCTTCCACCGGGCTGAAGCGGCCGGAAAACTGATTCGGCTCCCGACGGGCGACGGAATGGCGCTGCTATTTTTCGACAGCTTGGAAGCGCCGGTGCGTTGCGCATTGGAAGTTAGCGCTGCTCTGCGCCAGCGTCCTGACATTCAGGTCCGGATGGGAATTCACAGCGGGCCAGTGAATCAGGTCTCTGACGTAAACGATCGGCCGAATTTCGCCGGAGCGGGAATCAATATCGCTCAGCGGGTTATGGACTCCGGCGACGCCGGCCACATCCTGCTCTCGAAACACGTCGCCGACGATCTGGCGCAATACGCTCACTGGCAACCTGCGCTGCATGATTTGGGCGAATGCGAGGTGAAGCACGGTTTCCGTCTCCACATCGTTAATCTTTATAAGGACGATCTCGGAAATCCGGCTGTGCCGGAAAAATTGCGCCGCCGCAAACGATGGGGCCAGGATGCAAAGCGCCGGAGTGAGGCTCGGGCGGTCGAGCCGTCGCGTTGGCCGACTTTGCTGATCATTCTCGCGGCGGTATTTTCGCTGGTCGCAGTTGGGAGCAGTCTCTGGATGTTTTGGCGACCGGCCAATCATCAGCGGAAGCCTGAGGAAACACCGCCCAGCGCGATTCCCGAAAAGAGCATTGCTGTTCTTCCGTTTGAAAATCTGAGCGATCAAAAACAAAACATTTATTTCGCGGATGGTGTTCAAGATGAAATTCTGACGAATCTCGCGAAAGCGGCAGACCTCAAAGTGATCAGCCGAACCTCGGTCATGCAATACCGCGAAGGCGCAAAACGAAATCTCCGCGACATTGGTCAGGCGCTAGGCGTGGCCTATGCGTTGGAAGGAACCGTCCAGCGCAGCGGTACAAAGGTACGGGTGACCGCACAATTAATCGATGCTCGGACCGATGCGCATGTCTGGGCCGGGCAGTACGATCGCGAACTGGCCGACGTCTTTGCGCTACAAGCTGAGATCGCCGAAAAAATTAGCGCTCAATTACAAGTCAAACTTGCTCCACATGAGAAAGCGGCAATCCAGCAAAGGCCGACGAACGATCTCATCGCCTTCGACCTTTACATTCGAGCGAAGAACCTGATCGAGAGCGCGGTCTTTAATGCGCCGCGCGATGAGAATCTTAACGAGGCAGTCGGTCTTCTCGAGCAGGCTATCGGCCGCGATCGATCATTTGCTCTTGCTTACTTCCAGCTCGCTCATGCCCATGACCAAATCTATTTCGGGGGCAGCGATCATACACTGGCGCGTGTGAAAAAGGCTGAGGCCGCGATTCGTGCGCTCGAACAGTTGCGCCCCGATTCAGGCGAAGCACACCTGGCGCTGGCGAAGCATCTCTACTGGACATATTTCGATTATGACGGAGCGCGGCGCGAGCTCGCTGGGGTTTCTGCTAAGTTGCCCAACAATCCTTGGCCATTTGTAATTCTCGGCTACATCGACCGGCGGCAAGCAAGGTGGGAGCAATCCACGAAAAATCTCGAGCGTGCTCTCCAGATCGATCCACGAAACTTTGCCATCCTCCAGCAAATTGCGATTACCTACGAGTACCTACACCGTTATGCCGACGCTATTGCCACGCTTGACCACGCCCTTGAAATTGCGCCTGATGACATCGTCACACAGGTAACGCGCGAGACTCTCGAACTGGAATGGCACGCCAATCCCAAGCCTCTGCACGATGTTCTCGCAAGTTTGATCAGCAAAGATCCGAGCCGTTCTACATTGGTGGCTGACCAGTGGTTTTTCCTGGCGATGTGTGAACGTGATTACGTCGCCGCCGAGCGCGCCTTTGCCGCTCTGAGTGCCGATGGATGTCGCAGTGAAGGTTTCCCATTCCCGCGCATTTGGTGCCACGGAGTACTGGCAAAAGCACGGGGTGATCAGCCCGTGGCACAGGCTGATTTTCAAGAGGCGCGCTTCGCCGTTGATAAGATCGTTCACGACCAGCCGAATTATGCCGAAGCGATATGTGTTCTTGGCGTAATTGAGGCCGCGCTCGGCCACAAGGAATCGGCCATGGCGAAAGGCCGACAGGCTTTGGCGCTGTTTCCGCCTAGCAGCAACGCACTCGAAGGAGCGGCGGCTTTGCACTATCTCGCGCTGATATACGCGTGGACGGGAGAGAAAGAATTGGCGCTCAAAGAGCTGGCTGTTGCGGTCGAGACCCCGGCCAGCGTGAATTTTGGCGAACTTCGTCTCCATCCTTACTGGGATCCATTGCGCGGCGACCCGCGTTTTGACAAGCTTGTTGCTTCACTAGCGCCGAAGTAGCTACGGCGGCCCAAGCAGGACTTGTGTTCGCGGGTTGCCAAATGTTTTGCCCGTGCAACTGCTACAAGCGTGGAACGCCCCTCCACCGACACTATTCATATTGAGCAACTTGAGGTTTTTGCCCGCGTGGGCGTGACAGACGCGGAGCGAGCCAAGCCGCAGCGGCTCACGTTGACCATCACCCTCTGGCCAAAGCGAACATTTGAGGATTTTCAGGATGATATCGCACTTTCGGTCGATTATTCCGCCGTCTGCGCGGCGGTGCGCGAGATGGTTCAGGAAAGCTTGAACAAACTGATTGAAACATTGGCCACACAGTTGGCGACGCATCTGCTCAAGGTTTTCCCAATCGAGTTAGCTCAGATTGAGGTGCGTAAATTTGTTGTCGCCGATGCTAAACACGTCTCGGTCAGGATAACCAGATCAGCCGCTGTCGGTTGAAATTGATGAGAACGGAGCGCTTTTCCTTCCCTGCTGCCGAGGTCGCGCAGCGCTACAGCGAGTCAGTTTCCTTCGATCGCCGCCTTTATCGCCACGACATTGCTGGGTCGATCGCACACGCCTCGGCCCTTGCCAGCGGCGGGGTTCTCTCCGCCGATGAATTTGAGATGATCGCGCGCGGCTTGCGCGAGATCGAAAACGAGATCGCTGCGGACAAGTTCGTTTGGGACCAGTCGCTGGAAGACGTGCACATGAACATCGAGGCGGCGTTGACCAAACGAATCGGAGCGGCCGGCGCCAAATTGCACACTGGACGCAGCCGCAACGATCAAATTGCGCTCGATCTTCGCCTGTATGTTCGTGAGGAAATTGATGCAATCATTACGCGTCTCCGCGCTCTGCAAAATGTGCTCCTGCTGCTGGCGCAAAAACATTCCGAGGTCTTGATGCCCGGCTATACCCATTTGCAGCGCGCCCAGCCGATTTATTTCGCGCATTATCTGCTCGCCCAGCTCGAAGCACTCGAGCGCGATCACGAACGACTGCGCGATGCGCGTCGGCGCGCGGATGTCATGCCGCTCGGTTCCGGTGCGCTCGCCGGTTCAACCATTGCTCTCGACCGGGAAGCAACCGCAAAAGCGCTCGGCTTTCAGCACGTCACCCAAAACAGTCTTGATGCGGTGAGCGATCGCGATTTTGTCGCCGACTTCCTTTATTGCCTGGCCATGATCGGCATTCATCTTTCCCGTTTCAGCGAAGATTTGATCATCTGGAGCACGACCGAGTTTGGTTTCATCGAATTCAGCGACGCCTTTGCTACCGGCTCCAGTTTGATGCCGCAGAAAAAGAATCCGGACATGGCTGAGCTGACGCGTGGTAAATCAGGCCGACTCATTGGAAATCTCGTGACTTTGCTCACGATCCTGAAAGGTTTGCCCAGCGCCTACAATCGCGACCTGCAAGAAGACAAGGAAGCGTTCTTCGATTCGGTCGATACTGTTCGGGGCGCGCTCGAAGTTTTCAGCGCAATGTTGCCAGCGCTCACCATCAATCGGGAACGAATGGAATCATTGGCGAATGATCCGCAATTGCTGGCGACCGATCTGGCCGAGTATCTCGTAGGCAAAGGCGTCCCCTTCCGCGAGGCGCACGGCATTGTCGGAAAACTCGCAGCCAGCGGCAAACGACTAAATGCGCTTTCAGACGAGGAATTTCGCGCAGCCTCGAATGCGTTCGCGGAGGATGTGCGCGAAGTGTTTGACGTTCGCAAAGCACTGCGGCGCCGCGGCGCTACCGGCTCGCCTTCTCCGGAAAACATCGAGCGCCAGATCGCGCGCTGGCGCCAGCTGCTCCAAACCGAATAATTCGCTTTTCGCGCGGGGACGCTATTATTTCCGGCGTGGAGACGCCTGAAAATTGGACGACGATTTCCAGCGACACCCATTTTGCCGATGATCATTTGTCCGTCGTGACAGAACGCGTCCGAACGCCGCATCGGACTGAGGCGCACGCCTGGACGATCGTGCGGCGCAAATCTGCGGTCGTAGTCGCAGCGATGACCGCGGAAGGAAACTTCGTCCTGATTCGGCAGGAGCGGATTCCGATTCGCAAAGCGATTTGGGAAATGCCGGCCGGACAGGTCGATCAATTGTGTGATTTCGGCTCGTTTCAGGACGTTGCTTTGCGAGAGTTGCGCGAGGAGACCGGTTACGAGCTCGCCCCCGGGGGCGAAACAATTTTCCTGGGCGATTTCTTTTCCTCGCCCGGGTTCACCGACGAGCGCGAATTTCTATTTCTTGCCCGTCCCGTCCAGCGCGCTATCCAACATCATACTTACGATGATGCGGAAATGATTCTGGAACGCGGCGAATTTTCGCCGGCGCAAATCACCGCCATGATAGCAGACGACACCATTCGCGACGCCAACACTCTCAGCATGTGGGCACGTTTGGTCGCGAAAGGAATTATCCAGTTGCCGCACCGGTAAAATGGCGCTGCGAGATATCTTCAAGTTTCGCGAGTTGCCGGAAAGCGAAACGTCCAAGCCCTTTCTCGAACATCTCGAAGACCTGCGCTGGACGATCGTGAAAATGGCAATCACTCTGATCCTGGCGATGATTATCTGTTTCGCCTTTCGCGGAATGCTCGTTCGCGTCATGCAGGCGCCGCTGCATGAGATCGATCAAAATCTCGGTGTCCTTCGTGCGCTCGGCATCACCGACTCAATCGTGGTTTCTTTTCATCTCGCGTTTTACGCCGGCATCGTCATTTCCTTCCCGCTGCTTTTGTTTTTTATCGCCGAATTTGTCCTTCCGGCGCTGACGGTGATGGAGAGGAAAGTCCTGTTCCCAGCCATCGGCGTCAGCTTTGCGCTCTTTCTCACCGGCGTGCTTGTTTGCTATTTCTGGCTGCTGCCAAAAACGATCCTCTTCTTTTTTCACGACACGCAGTCGCTCGGCTGGGCGCCGGCCTGGACGGTACAGGAATATTATTCGTTTGTAACGCGTTTCACTCTCGGTTTCGGGCTGGCTTTTGAATTGCCCGTAGTGGTCCTCGTGCTCGTGCGCTTCGGATTAATCACCTACGAATTCATGGCCCGGACCCGGCCCTACGCCATCGTGCTCATTTTCATTCTCGCCACCATCATTACGCCCACCCCTGATGTGATCACCTTAGTCGCCATGAGCCTGCCGATGGTTGTGCTCTACGAAAGCTGCATCTGGATTGCCTGGTTCATGAAACGCCGGCAAACCCGCGCGGCCTAAGCGCGCTCCAAATGGAGTAATGAAATTTCGGATCTCGCCTCCCTATTACTCCATTACTGCATCGCATGTTCGCCGCTGAGATGAATGACGACCTCTTGTTCAGCATCTTCGCCTTCGTTTTTGGCGCATGCGTCGGATCTTTTCTCAACGTCTGCATCTATCGGTTGCCGCTGAATCTTTCCATCAATCAGCCGCGCCGCTCCTTTTGTCCTTCCTGTAAAAGGCAAATCCCGTGGCACCAGAATCTACCTCTCGTTAGCTGGCTGGTATTGCATGGACGCTGCGCGAATTGCGGGGCACGCATCGCTTTTCGCTATTTCGCGGTCGAATTGCTAACCGCTTTTTTTTTCCTCATCATTTGGAAGGCTTTTCCGTGGCCGATCGCAGTCGCTTATTGGGTTTTCATTGCACTCGTTATCGCCGCCACCTTTATCGACTTCGAGCATTTCATTATTCCGGATGAAATCACCATTGGCGGAACCGTTGTCGGTCTGATTGCGTCCATCGCAGTCCCACAACTGATGGTCACCGATCGCCGCCTGACCGCGCTGCTCATTTCCGCTGGATCAGCCGCGCTCGGCTATGCACTGCTCTGGCTCGTGCTCGAAGGCGGCAAACTTGTTTTTGGGAAGAAACGGATCCGCCTCGAAAAACCGACGGCCTTCACCTGGACGCGCCACGGCGACGACGCCGATTTTGTCGTCGGCGAGGAAAAGAGTGTGTGGAGCGACTTTTTCGCGCGCGAAAAAGATCAGTTACGGTTGCACTGTCCAAGCGCGAGAATTGCCGAGCGGGAATTTGCCGACGCTATTCTGTCCTTTCACTACAACCGTGTCCAAGTTGGTTCGGAGAATTTCGAACTCGACCAGCTGGATGAAATCAGTGGAACTGCTAACGAGATTGAGATACCCCGCGAAGCGATGGGCCGAGGCGATTTGAAATTCCTGGCCTGCATCGGCGCTTTCCTGGGTTGGCGTGCCGTCCTTTTCGCCATCTTCGCCGGCTCGCTCTACGGCTCCATCATTGGCCTGATGACCCTTGTCGTGGGCCGACGCGTCTGGTCGCTCAAACTACCTTTCGGTCCATACCTCGCGTTCGGCGCAATTACTTGGATGTTTTTCGGCGACTCAGTCGTCCGCTGGTACCAAACGTTGCTTCGACCGTAGCGCCCCTTTCCGCACCGTAATCTTGGCGGATTAGCCTACGAATTTCGCTCGAATCAGCCCAATGATGACGCCGCCGACCGCACCGATGCCGAGAATTGGCACGAACACCTTGGTAATAATCGCTGGCGGCAAACTAAGCAGTATCCCGATGGTGAGACCGATCAGCCATCCCGAACACGGTATGTCGATAAGGATGATCACAAAACCGATGGCGAATCGGTTGAAGAATGCTCCGAGCAGCGCCGCGCGTTTATCTGGAAAGGACATCGGCAGCATTGACAGCACGGTCAGTGCGCCAAACACCAAACCGCACAGATTTGCCAAAGCAAAGCGCGACATTTTTTCCAGTCTGGAATGTCTAATGCCTGAGACAAGTCAATTCCAACGCAGCGCCATCAGGCGTTCCGCTTCGGTCAAAATCGCTTTCGCATTCGATTTCCAGGAGAAATAATCGCCCGTCCTCGAGCTATTTCACTTTACCAGGGCCAGCCAGTGCCCGGCCTGGTTTCGCCCCGGTGTGGTCGCCGTCTTTAAGAACCTGCACGCCATTGACGAAAACGTGCCTCATTCCGACGGCGTACTGGTGCGGTTTGTCGAACGTCGCCCGGTCCGCAATTGTTGCGGGATCAAAGACGACCACGTCGGCGAACATCCCGTCTTGAACAAAACCGCGGTGGTCGAGGCCGAGATTCGTCGCGGGCAAGGCGCTTAATCGTCGCACCGCTTCCGGCAATGTGATCACCTTTTCGTCGCGGGCATATTTCCCGAGGACGCGCGCAAAATTCCCGTAAGCACGCGGATGCGGATTCGATTTAAGGAAAACGCCTTCCGGGGCCTGCGACGCTTCGTCCGAGCCGAATGAAATCCAGGGCTTTGACAACTCCTTCTTTACGTTCTCTTCCGACATCAGATAGTAAATTGTGCCGATGCGCGATTCGTCTTCGCTGATTAAATCCATAATCGTTTCGATGGGATCTTTGCCGCGCATCTTTGCTACTTCGGCGAGCGATTTGCCGGTGAGCGGTTTGAGCTTTTCAGATTTAAAACCGACCAGCAAAATTTTCTCCGGCGACCCAGCCGCGAGATACAGGTTCTCCCAGGCGTCAGAATCGATTCGCACTTCCGCCGCAATTTTCTCGCGCGTCGCCGGATCGCGCAATCGTTTGAATAACGCTGGATAACCGCCATCCTCGGTCCACGGGGGCAGACAGGCGTCGAGTCCCGTTCCCGCTGCGGTGTAGGTGTACATGTTGGCCCTGATTTTGAGTCCTTCTTTTTGCGCCGCTTCAATCCGCTCCAGCAATTCGTCTTCTTTCGGCCAGTTTTTTTGGCCGGCGGCTTTGATGTGGTAAACCTCCGCCGGAATCCCCGCTTCGCGGCTAATTCGGATCACCTCATCGAGACCTTGGAACAATTGATTTCCCTCGCTGCGCATGTGGGAGATGTATTTGCCCTGGTATTTGGCGGCGACTTTACACAACTCGATGAGCTCTTCGGTTTTCGCATAAAATGCCGGCGGATAAATGAGCGACGTGCCAATCCCGAGGGCACCCGCTTCCATTTCCTTGCGCACGAGCTCGCGCATCTGATCGAGCTGCTCCGGCGTTGGTTGTTTGTCCTCCAACCCGATGACGTACTCGCGCACGGTAGTCGCGCCGAGGAAGGAGGCGACATTGCAGGAGATGCCGCGCTGTTCCAAATAATGGAGATACTCCGCCAGGGTGTTCCATTTGATCTCGAACTTGATGTCTGTTTGCTCGCGAACGATCCGCGCTTTCGTCCGATCGTTTAACGGCCCCATCGATTCTCCTTCGCCCATGATTTCGGTGGTGACACCCTGACGAATTTCGCTTTGCGATCGCCCATCCTGAATGAGCGATTCGTTTGACCAGGAGAGCATGTTGATGAAACCGGGCGCAACGGCCAGACCGCGCGCATCAATTGTCTTCTTCGGGACTGCCGAGGCGAAGTCCCCTACGCCGACGATGCGATCACCGCGGATCGCGACATCCGCGACATGACCTTCCCCGCCGGTACCATCGTAAACTGTTCCCCCTTTAATGATGACGTCGAAGTGCGCGTCAGCCGCAGCGATCTGTCCGCCGCCGACGATCACGGTAAAAAATAAATAGCCAAGCCAGGTTTGCATTCCGAGTTATCTCATAGATAACCTTTTCCGCCAGAGCGCTCCATTCAAAGAAGCGCTAGTAAATTTCGCTTCGCTTATGCAACCCCGCGGGTGGCGACTTCTGAGTCGTCCAACCAAGCAAAATATAAACGCCGGCGACTTAGACGTCGCCGCTCCCCAGTCAGGCGATCTTGCTAGTAGGCTTGGGGAAGCGGGCCGACATTCTGCGGTTCACCCGGCAACGCCTGTTTCCTTTTCGCGTTCGTATCCACCATTACTTCCGAACTCGGGTTGGAGGAAATGCAGCCGGAAAGAGCGACCGCCAACAAACAGATCACTGCGATTTTAAACTTTCGATCCATCGCGAAACAATACCTTATTTGCGAACTGAGGAATTTTCCAGTCCGGGAAGGCGTGAGGATTCATCTTGCAAGAAAGCAAGCGAATGAAGCAACGCACAACAATCGGCAAAATTATGAGGAACCAGTCGCCTGGCTCAACCGGCTCGTGCAAACGGTGGCCAAATTAGCCTAATTACTTTGCCGATTCCGTTAGCAAACGGACGAGTTCATCTTTCCACAACGCCGCGATGGTGTGGCTGCCGTGACCGCGCGTTTTCTCACTTAAGGGAATTACTAGTGCGCGGCCATGTGGGACGCGTTTAATTTCGCGCTCGAGAATTCCGAGTTCGGGCGGATTGATCAGGTCATCGGCGGAATTGATCGCAAGCAACGGTGCGCGAATTTTTTCCAGGTCTGGACCGGGATCGTAATCGCGCGACGCTTCCAACGCGTAAAGGACATCGTTGGCATCGTCGGCCTTCACAATATCCGCGACGAATTTGTCCAGAGCTTCATCCGTTTTCGCGAGGGCGGGTGCTTCTTTTTGTCGCAACACGGGGTTGCTGCTCATGAACCAAAGCATTTCGGCAGCGGTACGCAGACTCGGCGGTTGCGTTTTGTATTCGCCGCCGCTCCACCCCGGATCGTTGCGGATGCCATCGATGATAATGCGACGCCAGGCGCGGTTTCGTCCGGAAATTTGCGTGGGCAAACTTGCCAGTGGCAGAAGGGCGTCCATAAAATCGGGATGCGTTTCGCCCCAGAGCCAGGTGTGCATCCCGCCCATCGACGTTCCCATCACCAACCGCGCGTGATTCACCCCGAGCCCGTCAGTCAGTAATCGATATTGGGCGTCGACCATATCGCGGTAGCCGTAGCGCGGAAATTTCGCGCGCAAACCATCGCTCGGCTTGCTCGACTTGCCGTGACCAATTCCATCCGGCAAGACGATGAAGAATTTCGTGGCATCGAGCGGCTGACCATTGCCGAAAAGTTCGCCGGCAAATTCCGGGCGAATGAATTGCGCGCCGCTTCCAGTCGTTCCATGCATGATCAGCACGGCGTTCGTCGTTTTTCCCTGCGAATCTTTATCAGCCGTCCCCAGGGTACGATAATGGATGCGCAACTCCGGCAGCGTTTCGCCACTCGTGAACTTGAAATCGCGAATCGCGTAATCGCTTTCCGCCGGTGCGGGATAATCGCCCGCGCCGACAAATCGGACCGCGGCAAGGAGAAATGCCGCGGCAAGTGGGCAACGCATCATTGCCGTGTTTAACATTACCGCTGCCGCGTTTCCAGTCAGCTTGACACCGATTTGAAGTTTCGAGTGAATGGATGGCATTCGCGGTTGCGGATAAGCAATGGAACGTCCCTGGTCAGTCGAAAATTTGATTGAGTTCATCGTAGACTCGGCCCGGCGTGGTCGTGCCGACTCCACGCCGTTTCATCACTTACAGTTCGATCGCGTTTTTCCGGATGATTTTTACAGCGCGATGTTGCAGGCAATGCCGGCATCGGAGGATTACCGCGCCATGTCCGGCAAAACAAAGATGGCAAGCAGCCGACCCGATGGGAAACCGACTCGGGCCAAGATCGATCTCTTTCCCGAATATCTTCGGCATCTCTCTTCCGAAAAGCGCGCGATTTGGGATGTCGTGGGACAGGCGCTTCGTTCGAAAGAATTGGGGCGAGTTTTCATGGAACGACTCGCGCCCGGGCTGCAGCGCCGGTTCGGCGCAAACTTCGCCAGGGTGCGGCTGTATCCAGTCCCGATTTTGACCCGCGACATCCCCGGCTATCGCGTTTTCAAACACACCGACAGTTTGTGGAAGGGAATCACCGTCCAGCTCTATCTGCCGCCGGACAATTCGATCACGCACATCGGCACGATTTTTCACGAGCGTTTACCGGACGGGCAGAAGCCCAGGAGAAAGCAGATGCCATTCGCGCGAAATACCGGCTACGCCTTTGCCGTGGCTGATAATACCTGGCACTCGGCTGATACGGTGGGTCCCGAGGTGACAACACGCGACAGTATTTTGCTCACTTACTTTGTCGATCGCGGGGCGTGGCGATTTTTTCGCAACCGCGGCCGTCGGATGGGCAACGCTATCCTTAATGAGCTGCGCAACTTGAGGCGCTAACATCAATCAACGGCTAAGTTAAGATTTTCAAGCCCAGTCCGGCTCGGAACATTCGTGCTTCGTCATTCACCGAGAGACCTCTCTCTCTACTCACGAACCTTAAGGTACGAGCCGGGCCGCACCGAAGGTTCCCATATTAAGCGACGCATGCTATACCGGTGACATGGTCGAACCAGTTGGCAAGATCGACAGACCGGAGCCGCGTTGGCAGGCGGTGCTGGCGTTGCTCGCCGTTGGTGGAATTTATGTGGCGTTGCCAAGGGCTTTAATTGTGGGCCCGAAATGGGCACTCCCCGTTTTTATCGTGGTGTTGCTCACGCCGACCGTGGTCGCGCATCGCACGGGCAAACTTTCCTGGAACCGCACGCTCGGGATTATTATCAGCAGTGTCATCACCCTGGCCCTGATCGCATCGGTTGGTTTGCTGGTCGCGGCCGTGCCCGCACACAAGGAAACACCGGTTGAGCTCTTGTCTTCCGGGGCCGAGCTCTGGCTTACCAACGTGCTCGTCTTCGCGCTTTGGTACTGGCGGCTGGACGGCGGCGGGCCAACGCTGCGCCAGCAAATGCGCGAATTCGGCAGCCGCAGTTTCGTCTTTCCACAGATGCAGATCGAGAAAACCGAGCGCGGTCGATTCGAATGCAGCGGATGGCGGCCGCATTTTATCGATTACCTTTTTATTGCGCTTACGCAAAGCTCGACCTTTGGTCCGACTGATGCGCCGCTGTTGGCGCGATGGGCCAAAATTCTGGCCATGGTCCAAATCTGCATCTCCTTGACTATCGTCATCCTTCTCATCTCGCGCGCAGTTGGCGTGCTGTAGACCTCGCCAAAAAAGGATTTGTCGTGCTGGAACTACGGCCCGGCGCCTGCATTGGTCAGAGTCCATATCTGAAGCCAACGCGAATGCGACCGTCTAAACCTCGTTAGCCATTTTGGTTGGAGGGACACGCGCCGTCGTGTCCCAAATATCTGGGAGCCCTCCAGCGCCTGCAAATCACGGGAATAGCGCCAAAAACCGCACCGTTAAAAATTTTACAAAAATTTACTTGACATGATCCAGTGTCGGCCTTTACACGACAAAGAGAGAAAAACGGTCGGGGGAGCACAAGGGGCGAAGCCGCCATCGAGGCTTGCGACTGGTGTAGGTGTTCGTGGGTGAGTCTGATTCGGCATGGTCCTTAGCGTTACGCTCGACCACCCACTTAAAGAAATACACCACATGTAAAAATCAAAAGGAGGAGACGCCATGCGCCCGACAACTCTGCCGCGACTGTCGATAGCTTGCTTGCTGATGCTAGCGGCCTTGATCATTATTTCTCAAATCGTTTCGGGACAGCCTGAAACAACAGAGGATGAAACAGCACTGGCTACGCCGGTCTACAACCCGTATCCGCCCGGAATTCTCCCCTCCGATTTGAATGCAGAGATAGCCAGGGTCCTGCGGGAAATAGATGTCATCGAAG
>Ga0137403_10004893_pt1 | contig 15647 bp, 11 predicted proteins | sample CZOMad2_1_16fung_FD_122057 | JGI IMG/M metagenome (GOLD analysis project Ga0137403, IMG submission 122057) | Vadose zone soil fungal communities from Angelo Coast Range Reserve, California, USA - CZOMad2_1_16fungal (Hybrid Assembly) | ecosystem: Environmental > Terrestrial > Soil > Vadose zone... | reverse complement strand
CACGGCGCCGAGCTGTGGGTGAGCGACGGCAATCCCGCCAATCCTGCCGGCACCGTGATGGTGGCCGACATCTTCCCGGGTTCGCGGTCGTCCGAGATCCTGTGGATGACCGCCGCCGTCGACCGGGTCTATTTCGTCGCCGAGGACGGGGTGCACGGGCGCGAGCTCTGGGTGAGCGACGGCACCGCCGCCGGCACCCATATGGTCTCCGACATCCTTCCCGGCCCCGGCTCCGGGCTGCCCCAGGATCTCCATGCCATCGGCAAGCGGATCGTCTTCTCGGCCTACGACGGCGTCCACGGCCGCGAGCTGTGGCGGAGCAACGGCATGGCCGCCGGCACGATCCTCCTCCAGGACCTGAATCCCGGCCCGGAGTCCTCCTCGCCCCTGGGGTTCACCGACTCGGGTGGTAACGTCTACTTCGTCGCCAACGACGGCACGACCGGCTTCGAGCTCTGGGCCCTCCCCCGCGCGGCGGTCGAGGGCGCCCTCGACTTCTACACCGTCCCCCCCTGCCGGGTCTTCGACACCCGCGGCGGCGCGCCCCTGGCCGCCGGCGTCGTCCGCAGCTTCGCCGTGGCCGGCAGCTGCGGCCTCCCCGCCACCGCCAAGGTGGTGGCCGCCAACCTGACGCTCGTCCAGCCGAGCGGGCAGGGGTTCCTCAAGGTCTACCCCAGCGGCGGCCCCGTTCCCTCGACCAGCACCCTCAACGTCAACCCCCTCTCCACCCGCTCCAACAACGCCCTGCTCGCCCTGGGGGCGGGGGGCGTCGACGCCGTCCTCGGCATGACCGGCGCGGGGATGGCGGACCTGGTGCTCGACGTCTACGGGTACTTCGAGTAGAGGAAGGGTAGAGGGGCAGGCTCGGTTCAGTCCGCGACTTCGCTTGGGCCTTCGTCGACGCTCCCTTCACAGTGAGCCGCCGGCCTCCTCCCCGAAGTTGACCTCCGGGGCGAGCTGCGCCCGGACGCGGAGCTCTCCCAGAACGCCCCGAATTGCCATTCAAGTGACTCGAATTCGAATTCGAGCGGCTTGAATTCGAATTCTTACGCCTTGATTCCGAATTCGAGCGGCTCGAATTGAAACTCTTACGCCTTGATTCCGAATCCAAGCCGCTCCAATTCGAATTCTTACGCCTGGTTTTTCAATTGGAGTGGCTTGAATTCGATCTCTTACGCCTTGATTCCGAATTCGAGTCGCTCGAATTCGAATTCGAGCCGTTTCGCCGCGGCGCGGAAGAGGTGCTGATGGCTCCGCCTCTACTTCGAGTAGCGCCGCTTGCTAGAATAGCCTCCTCAGGAAGACTCGAAAGGACGTTCCATGAACCACCGCCTGCTGCCGATCCTCACCCTACTCGCGCTCGCCGCCCTGCCGGCCCATGCCGCCCATGCCGCCGATACCGCCGATACCGCCGAGCCCCGGAATCTCCTCACCTTCGAAGGCTCCAGCCGGGCCGCGACGGCCCCCACTCCGGGAATCGCCGCCGAGCGCCGGGTGAGCCTCGACCCGGCGGCGCTCTCCGGCAACCCGCGCGTCGAGCTGCTCGACGGGAAGGTCTACGACACCCGCCGCACCAGTCTCGAACGGCGCGGTAAGGACGACTTCACCTGGCGCGGCAAGCTCCTGCTGGAAGGCAAGGAGGTCGGTCAGATGACCCTGACCGCCTATGCCGGGCACTATGCCGCGACTCTCTACACCCCCTCCGGGCTCCACCAGATCGAGCCGGTGCCCGGTGGACACCGTCTGGTCCAGATCGACGAAAACGGGCTCCCGCGCTGCGGGGGGGCGATCTCCCCGCCGCTCTCCGGGGGCGGTGGCAGCCGGGCGCTCCCCAAGGCCGGCAAGGCGGCCGCCGCGCCGGTCATGGACGTGCTGGTGCTCTACGACGACGCGGTGCGCCAGAAGCTCGGCGGCGACGACGCGGCGCGCGCCTACGCCCAGCAGGGGATCGACGTCACCAATTCGGCCTACGACAACAGCCAGATCAACGCCCGCGTCCGCCTCGCCGGGTCGCAGTTGATCTCCTTTTTCGAGGACGGGAAGGCGGAGGACGAGCTGGTCAGCTTCCAGGCCGACCCCACCGCCGCCGCCCTGCGCCAGGCGGCCAGCGCCGACCTGGTGTCGCTCCTCGTCGAGACCATGAACGACGCCTGCGGGATCGGCTACGTGATGAACAAGGACGCCCTGGGACCCGACTTCGCGCCCTACGCCTATAACGTTGTGCGGCGCGCCTGCGGCTTCCTCACCCTCGCCCATGAGCTGGGGCACAACATGGGCTGCGAGCACGACCCCGGCAACGCCAACGACACCCCGGCGGAGGCCTCCTACCCCTACGCCTTCGGCCATGGCATGGACGGCCAGTTCCACACCGTGATGGCCTACCCCTCGGCCTGCCCCACGAACGCCTGCCCCGAGATCCCCAACTTCTCCAATCCGGGCGTGTCGTACCAGGGCCTGCCCACCGGCATCGCCGGGCAGCGCGACAACCACCAGGTGATCAACAACACCGCCGCTCTGGTGGCGAGCTTCACCCCCAAGGCGCCGACCGCGCCCTGCCGGCCGGACGCCAATACCCTCTGCCTCTTAGGTCGCCGCTTCAAGGTCGAGCTCCACTGGCAGAACCAGTACGACGGCTCGAGCGGCACCGGCAAGGCGATCGCGCGCACCGACCTTGCCGGCTTCTTCACCTTCGGCGATCCTTCGAACGTCGAGCTGATGATCAAGATCCTCGACTTCGGCACCGCGATCAAGGTCTTCTACGGCCAGCTGACCGACCTGCACTTCTCGCTGACGGTGACCGACACCACGAGCGGCAGCGTGAAGACCTATACCAATACCGCCGGCAACTGCGGCGCGATCGACCAGGCGGCCTTCGCCAGCAGCACCAGCGGCGGGCTCGGCAAGCGGGCCGGCGCGGTGCTCTTCGGCGCCGCCGCGGCGAGCGGCTCCTGCCGGCCGGGACCGGCCACCCTCTGCCTGGGCGACGGCCGTTTCGCCGTCTCCGTCAATTGGAAGAACGCCGGCAACAACACCAGCGGCGCCGGGGGAGCCGTGCCGCTCTCGTCGGTCACCGGGGCCTTCTACTTCACCGAGTCGAGCAACCTGGAGCTGCTCACCAAGATCATCGACTTCGGCGACCGCATCGCCTTCTTCTACGGGACCCTGTCGGATCTGGAGTACACCCTGACGGTCCAGGACACGGTGGGCGGGACGCAGCGGACCTACCACAACCCGGGCGGCACCTTCTGCGGCGGGCTGGACAATCACGCCTTCTGAGGTGCGGACTCGGCGGCGAGCCCGCCGGGCACGACTCGGCGGGCTCCCAGCTCTGGCCGTCGGCCTCTTCGCCCTCTACCTGGGGGTGACGGTGCCGAAGGCCCTGATCGCCACCTGGGAACAGGTGGCGGTCGGCGTGTCGCACCTGGGCGAGGGGCCGGCCGCCGCCCGGCGGCGGACCCTGGGCGTCCCCTACACCGAGGCGATCGAGGGGATCCGCCGGGCGCTCCCGCCCGGGTCCGTCTACGTGCTGATCAACGCCGACGACAAAGACGAGGGCGACCCGCTGTGGACCCGCTTCGACCTCGCCCCCCACCCGGCCCTCTTTCTCGGGCGGCTTTCCCGGCTGCCGCCCCGGGTGCGGCGCGCCTTCCCGCGCGGGCAGCCGCCGGTGGTCCTCACCTTCGGCAACGGCGAGCCGCCCCGCCTCCTCGGGCGGGCCGAATTCCTCGACTGGTTCGAAACCCCCGGCCGGACCGGCCGGCCGCCGGTACGGGAGGAGGGGAGTGCCGCCCGTCCTCGCTGAAGCCCTGGCCGGCCTGGGCGGCGTCGCCCTCTTCGCCGCGGCCGGCGGCGGCTGGATTCTGCTCCTCGGCCTCTCGCTCTCGCGCGCCGGCCGGGTGGGCTACGCCTACCTCCTGGGGGTCGCCTGGGTGGCGGGCGGTCTCTACGCCGGCTCGCACCTCTTCCACCTGCCCCTCAACCGGTCGAGCACCCTGGCCCTCGTGGCCCTCCCCGGGGTCGCCGGGCTGGTTCGGTGGGCCTGGCGGCGAGCCCCCTCCCAGGGGGGAGGAAGGGGAGGGCGCCGCCTCCCGCTCTCCGTCCTCCTGGCGGTGATCGTGGGATCGATCGTCAGCCTCGGGCTCTTCGTCGAAGCCCTCGCCAATCCGCTCCTCGACTGGGACGGGCGGATGACCTGGGCCTCCCAGGCCCGCTACCTGCGCGCCGCGGGGACGGTCGACGCGCCGGTCCTCCGGAAGGAGCGCTGGTTCATCACCCATCCCCGCTACCCGGTCCTCCTCCCGGTGGCCCAGGTGGCGGTCCTCGAAACCTTCAACGCCCAGGAGGACGAGGAGCCCTTCCGGCCGCTCTACGCCGCCTTCTTCCCCGCCTTCCTGCTGGTCCTCGGCGACGGCGCCCGCCGCGTTGCCGGACGGCGGGTGGCAGGCTGGGTGGTGCTGGCGGCCGCGGTCGCCCCTTTCCTCGTCCACCGCGAGGGGGGGGCCACCGGAGCCTACAGCGACCTCCCCCTGGCCTGTTTCTACGGTGGCGGCCTCCTCCTGCTGTTGACCCGGAAGGCGCGGTGGGGAGAGGGGATCGCGGCCGGCCTCCTCCTCGCCGCCGCCGCCCTGAGCAAAAACGAGGGCGCGATCCTCGCCGGCTTCGCCCTGGTGGCCGCCGCCTGGGCCACCCTCCGCCGGCTCCCCAGGAATTCGTCCACGCCGTCGGCGAAACGGCTGACCCCCGCCGCCCTGGCCGCCCTCTTCACCCTGGCCGCGCTCCTCCTCTTCCTCTCCTGGCGGGCGGCCATCCCCAACCGCCACGACGAGGGCTACGAGAAGCTCGGCGGCCTCTGGCCGGCGGTCGTCACCCGCATCCCCCGGCTCCTGCCTCTCCTCCTCGCGCGCTTCTTCGACTGGGATCGGTGGACGCTCTTCTGGTGGGCGGCGCCCGTCGTGCTCCTCGCCGGCCGCCGGGGACTCCGGGGGCGGATCGCGCTCCCCCTGGCGCTCGCCTGGGGGGCCCCCCTGGCGGTCGCCTGGGGGGCCTACTCCATCCACTGGGACCCCTACTACCTGGTCCAGGTGACCTGGGATCGAATGCTGATCCAGGGCTCGCTGCCCTTTTTCCTGCTGCTCGCCCTGGCCCTGCGCCAGAGCGTGGTGGGGTGGCGCGGGACCTACGGAGGGCAGACGGCCGGGTAGAAGGTGTAGGCGCCGTCGGAAACGCCGGCGCAGGTCACCGGGCCCACGGGGCCCGGCCCGAGGAGCTGCGACGCCGCGATCTGGGTGACCGAGGTGGCGTTGCCGAACACCGTGTACGAGCCCGCGGTCACGGTGCTGTCGTGGACCCGGATGTGGGCGATCTCAGGGATTCCCGAAATCGTTTGTACGCCGTAGCTCGTCGCCCCATCGCCGCCGGCGCTGAGGACGCTGTTGTACACCTCGGCGTCCGCCGCGTCCTCGGAGAGAGCGTAGGCCTGGGCGCCGTGACCGTTGGCGATGGCGGACACGCGCGATCCATACAACCGCGTCATACCCGAAACCGCGCCGGCGATGCCGTAGGCCAGGTTCGGCGCCACGTCGGTCCCTTCCCGGCGAATGGAGTTGACGTCCACGGTTACATTGCGCAATACGACCAGACCGCCGGCATTATAAATCCCGTCGCCACCGCTCAGGTCGCTCGCATAGATCGTGATCGAAGAATCCACCAGGGTGGTCTGGGCGTCATTCCACAGGCCATAGGAAGACGACTGAAGAGTAAGGTTTTTCAGCACGGGCGACGAGGGATATTTACAGTTGACCGCCACCACGTAGTAGGGACCGTGCTGGCCGATCGCGGTGACGTTGCGGACGCTCGGAGAGCCCGAGGGGATCTGAATCGCCCACGCCGGCCCCTCTTTTCCTCCGGACCACTCGACGGTGAGGTTCCGCAGCTCGGAGTGGTCCGCCGTCGTCAGGGTGGGAATAAAGGAATCGTGAGAAAGGATGGACGTCATTCCCTCACCCGCGCCCTCGAGGTCCACATAAGGCTTCATGGCAACGGTTTCGCTGTAGATTCCCGGGGCGACGCGGACGAGAATGGGTTGACTCACGGTACCGGTCACGGCATTGATCGCGGCCTGGATCGTAGAATAATCGCCGCCGCTCTTGGCAACGGTGACGATGGATGGAGCCGCCGCGAGCCGGAGAGTACCTCCAACCAGAGCGAGCGAGAAAAAGCATACGGCCGTAAACTTCATAAGGCTCCTTTCCGGGAATCCCCGGAGTCGGTACCGCGTCTGCCTTTTTAGATACGCCGTGCGATGGAAAGAGTTCCCGAGCCCGAAAAGCGCGGAACCGTTACAATCCCGCCGTGCTTCCCGACCTCTTCCTCCCCATCGGCGCCTCTCTCCCGGACCTCGCCCCAACGGAACAGGCCGGGATCGCCTACACCGCCGCCCGCTGGACGCCGGGAGCCCTGGGTCGCGCGGTTGCGGCACTCGGCCGTGGGGCGGAAGCTTTGGCGGAGATCGGCGAGGCGGGCCTCCTCGCCGCCTGGGCGGAGACCGTCGAGGCCTTTCTCTCCCCGCGGTCGCCCGAGCGGCGGGACCTCGAACCGGCCCTCGTCCGCCTCTGCCGGCTCTCCCCCGAGGGGCTGGCCGAGGGTCTTAGGGCGGTGCTGGGCGGAGTGCGGGAGCGGCCGGCCGCGGCGCTCTTCGCCCGCGCCCGGGAGTTGGGTCGGCCCGCCCCCGAGGCCGCTCTGCCGGTCCTCGCGATTCTCGCCGCGAACCTGCCGGCGCTCGCCGTCCAGCCGCTCCTCCCTGCCCTCGCCCTCGGCCGGCCGGTTTTCCTCAAGTCCCCCTCGGCCGAGCCGCTCTTCGCCCCCGCCTTCCTGGCCGCCCTGGTGCGGCGGGAGCCGCGGCTGGGAGCGGCCCTGGCGGCGGCGACCTGGCCGGGGGGCGATGCGGAGCTGGAGGCCCCGGTCCTTGCGGCGGTGGAAACCATCCTCGCCTATGGTGGAGACGAGGCGCTCGACGACCTGGAACGTCGGGCAGGAAGGCCGGCAACCCTGGTGCGCTACGGTCCCAAAACCAGCCTGGCGGTGGTGGGACGGGAGGCCGATCCGGCGGAGATCGCCCCCGGCCTCGCCCGCGACGTGGCGCTCTTCGACCAGCGAGGGTGCCTGTCGATCGTGGCGGTCTACCTGGAAGGGACGGCGAAGGAAGCAAGGGAGCTGGCGGCGCGGCTGGGAGAGGAGCTGACCGGACTCGCCCGCCGCTGGCCGCCCGGCCCGCCGGAGCCCGGGGCCGCCGCCGCGGTCCAGCAGCTGCGCCGCACCGCGGTGATGCGGGGGTTCCTGACCACCCCCTTTGCGGCGCCGATCGCGGCGGGGACGGTGCTCGTCGAGCCCCATCCGACCTTCCAAATCTCGCCGGGTCTGCGCACGGTCCGGGTCCACCCCCTCCGCGACCTCGCCGGGCTCCCCGACCTCCTCGCTCCCTGGCGGGGCCGACTTCAGGGAGCGGCGATCACCGGCGTGGCAGAGACTTCCGAGCTTCTCAACGCCCTCACCGCCCTCGGAGTCTCGCGGATCGCCGCTCCAGGCGACCTCCAGAGCCCCGACGCCAGCTGGCACAACGGCGGGATCGACCCGCTCGCGGCGCTCTCCCGCTCCGCCACCGGCTCTACCGGCTGGCCATCGCCCCGTTGACGATCGTGGCGAGCGAGGTCTCGGGCGACCCCCAGGCGTTGCCGGTCAACCGGCCGGCCTCCTTGCCGTTGACGAAGACGATGCCGGTCGGCACCGAGTTGATGCCGAACTTCTTGGCCTCGGGGACGTTCGTCATGCCGCTCTTCGGCAGGCCGAAGTACTCGAACTTGATCTTCGAGCCCTTGAGCTCGTCCTCGACCCGCAGGAGGAGCGGCACGTAGTGCTGGCAGTGCGGGCACCAGGAGCCGAAGAAGACGCGGACGGTGACCGGGGCCGGGGCGCGCTTCAGGGCCGCGATCACCTGGTTGTCCGGCCGGTAGGTCCGCCCGCCTTCGACGTAGATGGGCGGGCTGTAGGCCTTGAGGTCGCCGGCCGCGTGGAGGCCGAGGAGCGGCGGCCGGGTGCGCAGCAGCACCGTGTGGCGGTCGACCTTGCAGCTCACCTCGGTCCCCTCGCCGGTGACGGTGAACGACCCCTGCGCCGCCAGGGCGGCGTTGGGCAGGAGGTCGACCGAGCCGTCCTGCTGCTTGGCGACCTTCATCAGCTGGAGGGTCTCGACCGTCTGGCTGCGCACGGAGAGGAGGACCGGGGCGTCGAGCTTCGAGGTCATCACGAGGAACGCCGGCGCCTTCTCGGAGAAGAAGATCTCGGCGTTCGGCACTTCTTTCCCGTCGACCACCAGCATGTAGTCGCCGTAGGGGCGGAAATCCTTCTGCGCATCGGCAGGCGCCCCCTGGGCGAGCGCCGGCAGCGCCCCCAGGAGGAAGGCCGCGGCGGCGGCGAAGGTCAGGCGGCGCTGCTTGGGGCTGTGCGTCATGGTCGTCGAACCTCGTCGTGGCCCTTACGGCCGGGAGGCCGGCCCGGAGGCCGGCGGAGCGCTGGCGGTGGCCAGCGGCGGAAGGGGCGGCAGCCCCGGGTAGGTACGGGTGACACGGCCGTCCTGGGTCACGAAGGAGCGCGGCAGGCGGCGGTAGAGCGGCTTTAAGATCGCGGCGGGCGTCTCGACGATGGGAAAGGCCGGCGCCCAGCGCCAGAAGAAGGTCTGCTTCTGCTCCGCGGTGACGTCGGCCAGCACCGAGACGGCGGGCGCGGCCGGCGATGGGCCGCTCCCGGCGTAGGCGTTCAGGGCGGCGACCGCCTTCTGGAACCCCGGGTCGGTAAGATCGGCGAGCACCACCAGGTGCGCCCCCGAAGTCAGGTCGGGGGCGACGGTGTCGAGGCAGACCCGGTCGGCGCCCGCGCCGGCGCACATCCCCTTGATCTCCGCCCCCGGCTTCAACCGGGTGGCGAGGTCGTCGAGCGGCAGGTCCGGCGCCTTCCAGGCGAAGGCCATCGCCGCCAGGGCGAGGACCGCGGCCGCCATCGTGCGCACCCAGGGCCCCGGCGCCCGCTGCCCGCGATCATCGCGGCCGGCGCGGCCCACGAAGGCGAGGGCGAGGGCCGGGACGAGGAGCAAGAGGTCCTGCCAGAAGGCCTCGGCCGGGGAGCGCTGGACGAGGTTGCCGAAGCAGCCGCAGCCGGCCGCGTCCGGCGCCACGCCGTGGGCGGCGAGCCAGTAGGCGCGCCCGGTCAGGGAGAGGAAGAAAACGACGAGGAGCGCCGCCGGCACCAGCACCCAGAGGCGGCGGACGCCCAGGAGGAGCGTCACCCCCAGCCCCACCTCCAGCCCCAGGGCGAGGAGGGCGACGGTGGGGGCGGGGAGGAGGAAGTCGAGCTTCTGGCCGTGGATCTGCTGGGCGAAGGCCGCCGGGTCCAACGCCTTGGCCCAGGCGGCGAACAGGAGCACCAGCCCGAGGAAGGCACCCCCCAGGGTGCCCAGCCACCCGGTCCAGGAGCGGGCTGTGGCGGGCGTGGCCGGGGCGCGGATCGGTTCGGCGGGAGAGACGGTCATCGCTGCATCCTAGCCACGACCACCGGGAGGTGCAAGCCGCCCCCCCAATGGGAAACGACGGCAACCGCCGGAATCGGCCGTTCCAGAGTTTCAACAGGCACAGGCCGTGCGGTCTTCCCGCGGGGCGGCTACCGGCGCCCCCGGAGGTATCGGGTCAGGCGGGACCACAGGCCGGGCGGCGGGAGGGACGGCGGCGGCACCGGGGTCGGGGTGCGGACCGCGGCCGGGGACTCCCGGGTAGAGGGCGGCCGGCGCTCGACCTCGCGGACCGACATCGGCAGCGCGGTCAAGCTCGGAGCGGGGCTCGGAGCGGGGCTCGGCGCGCCGCTCGCATCGCGCGGGCGGGTCTCGGCGGTGACGGAGGAGCGGTCGGCGGGAGCGGCAGGAACTGCGGCGGCGGGAGCGGGAGCGGTTGCCGGCAAGGGGGGGACCTCCCGCGGCCCGGTCCCCCGCTGGCGGAAGCTGGTGTGCTCCGCGGACTCGACCGGGGCGGCCAGGGCCTCCCCCGCCGGCAGCACCTCGCTCAGGGCCACGGCCTCCGAGAGCCGGGGGAGCCGGGTGCCCGAGAGCTCCGCGCCGCAGCCGGGGCAGCGACCGCCGGCCGGACCGTGGATCGGCAGCCCGCAGGCCGGGCAGAAGAGGCTCACCTCGCCGGTCTCGCTGCGCCGCCGGGCCGTCCCGTCCGGACCGCTCGACCCGTTCGCTCCGTCCGTCTCGCGGTGCAGGAAGAGCTCGGTCTCGCCGATCACCAGGCGGTCGCCGTCCTCCAGCACGGTCTCCTTGTCGAGCCGCTTGCCGTTGACGTAGGTGCCGTTGCTCGACCGCAGGTCCTGGAGGGTCACCCGCCCCTGCCGCACCGACAGCAGGGCGTGCCCGCGGCTGACGCTGGGGTCGCGCAGGACCACGCCGCAGCCGCGGCTGCGGCCGAGGGTGACCTCGCCTTCGCGCAGGTCGATCCTCCGTTCCTCCATCTCGAGGAACCAGCCTTCGCCGCTCCCGCTCGTCATCATCTCCAAGACAGGTCCACCGCCTGGCATCTCCAGGCCCCTCCAGAAATTGAACCGAAGTTCCAATTATAGCAGACGGGCCGTACTGTAAAGCGGCGCCGCAAGCGCTGGGGGATTCCGCGCCGTTTCAAGGTGCCACCGCCACCGCCGGCAAGGGCCACTTGAGGTGCCGGCGCAGCTCGTCGGCGGTGGGGCTCTCCACCTGTTCCAGAAAAGGCTCCAGCGGTCCCGAGTAGAGGAGCTCCCCGCCGTGCGCGCCGCCGCCCGGCCCGAGGTCGACGATCCAGTCGGCGCGGGCGATGAGGTCGGGGCTGTGCTCGACGACCACCACCCCGTCGCCGCGCTGCACCAGCCGGCGCAGGGTATGGTAGAGGAGGTCGATGTCGGAAAGGTGGAGGCCGGTGGTCGGCTCGTCGAAGAGGAAGAGCTGGCGCCCGAGGCCCGCCGGGCGGTCGAGGAAGCTCGCGAGCTTCAGCCGCTGCGCCTCGCCGCCCGAGAGGGTCGAGGTGGGCTGGCCGAGGCGCAGGTAGCCGAGACCCACCTCGGTCAGGGTGCGCAGCCGCCGGCAGAGCCGCCGCTGATCGGCGAAGGCGAGGAGCGCCGCGTCGACGGTCAGCTCCAGGGTCTCGGCGATGTTCCTACCGCGCACGCGGACGGCGAGCACCTCCGGCCGGAAGCGGTTCCCCTGGCACTCCTCGCAGGGGACGGTGACCGGGGCCATGAACTGCATGTCGACCTCGGTGACCCCGGTCCCCTGGCAGGACGGGCAGCGGCCGCGCTCGACGTTGAACGAGAAGTGGGCCGGGGTGATGCCGCGGGCGCGGGCGTCGGGGCTGCCGGCGTAGAGCTTGCGGATCTCGTCGTAGGCCTTGATGTAGGTGATCGGGTTCGAGCGGCTGGAGCGGCCTAAGGGGCGCTGGTCGACCAGGGTGACGTCGGCCAGGGCGTCCAACCCGGTGAGCGCGTCGCACTCCCCCGGCTCGACGTCGACGACCCCCTTCGCCCGCTGGTAGGTGCCGTAGAGGACGTTTTCGACCAGGGTCGACTTGCCCGACCCCGAGACCCCGGTGACGGCGACCAGGACGCCCACGGGGAAATCGACGTCCAGCCCTTTCAGGTTGTGAGCCCGGGCGCCGCGCACCTCGACCTGGGGCAGGTGGATGAGCTCCTCGTCGAGCGACTCCCGCCCCTGCTCGCGGCGGAAGCGGGCGACGTGGCGGCGGGCCGGGGTGGGCGGCCGCTCTTTCAGATACCGGCCGGTGAGCGACGCCTCGGAGCGGAGGATGGTCTCGATCGGCCCCTCCGCCACCACCCAGCCGCCGTGCTCCCCCGCCGCCGGCCCGAGGTCGATGATGTGGTCGGCGCCGCGGATGATCGTGCGGTCGTGCTCGACGACCAGCACGGTGTTGCCGCGCGCCGCGAGATCGCGCAGAAGCGAAAGCAGTCGCTCGCTGTCCTGCGGATGGAGGCCGATCGTCGGCTCGTCCAGGACGTAGAGGGTGCTGGTGAGCCCGGAGCCCAGGGCGGCGGCCAGGTGGATGCGCTGAGTTTCGCCGCCCGAGAGGGTGCGCGCCTGGCGGTCGAGCGACAGATAGTCGAGCCCCACCCGGTGGAGTACCTCGACCCGCTCGGCCAGCTCTTCGATCAGGTGGCCGGCCAGCTCGCGCTGGCGCGGGCTCCACGGCCGCTCCTGGAGCCAGGCGCGGAGCTGCTCGACCGAAAGGGCGGTCAGCTCGGGGAGGGAGCGGCCGAAGAGCCGGATCCCCAGGGCCTCGGGCCGCAGGCGGGTGCCGCCGCACTCTGGGCAGGGGGTGTAGGAGCGGTAGCGGGCGAGGAGGACGCGGACGTGCACCTTGTAGGTCCGCTGCTCCAGCCAGGCGAAGAAGCCGTTCAGGTTGACGAATTTCCCCTCGCCGCTCCACACCCAATCGCGATCCGCCGCCTGCAAGTCCTGCCAGGGGACGTCGAGCGGCACCTTGCGCCGCTTGGCGGCGGCGAAGAGCTCCTCGTAGAGCTCCTCGTAGGCCGGGGTGTTCCAGGGGGCGATGGGCTGCTCGGCGAGGGTGCGCCGCGGATCGGGGATGACGCGCTCGCGGTCGATGCCGATCACCCGCCCGAACCCCTGGCAGGTGGGGCAGGCGCCGAGCGGCGAGTTGAAGGAGAAGAGTGGCGGGGTGGGCCGGCGCATGACAAAACCGCAGATCGGGCAGGAGAGCTCGCGGCTGTAGTAGCGGATCCCGCCGATATCGCCGGCTCCGCGTGCCTCGACGCGCCCGCCGGTCAGCCGGTAGGCCTCCTCGACGGTGGCGACGATGCGCGCCCCGGATTCCTCCTGGGTACGGAAGCGGCCGAGGACGAGCGGCAGCGGATCGAGGCGGGCCGGCCAGCGCTCGCCGGGCTCCATGCGGATCACCTCGTCCTTCCCTTCGCTCGGCCCTTCGGCCGCCGGGTCGAGCCGGCGCAGAAATCCCTGGCGCACGAGCTCGGCCAGGGCGGCGTCGGCGCCGCGCTTCGGCCGCGGCAGCCGGGCGACGAGGAGGAAGGGGTCGCCCACCACCCCATTGAGCAGCTCGGCGGTCGCCTCCTCCGGCGCCACGCTCCGCGCCGGTCCATGGCCGCGCGGGCAGACCACTTCGCCCAGGTGGGTATAGAGGAGGCGTAACACGTCATGGGCCTCGGTGATGGTGCCGACCGTCGAGCGGGCGTTCTTGACCGCGTTCTTGGCTTCGAGCGCCACGGCGGGCAGGACGTTGCGGATGTCGTCGACCGGCGGCCGCTCCATCTGGTCGAGGAACTGCCGGGCATAGGTCGACATCGACTCGACGAAACGCCGTTGCCCCTCGGCGAAGATGGTATCGAAGGCGAGCGACGACTTGCCAGCCCCCGAGGGGCCGGTGACCACGGTCACCGCCCCATGCGGCACCCGGCAGTCGATCCCCTTCAAGTTATGAGTGCGGGCGTTCTCGACTTCGATGGCAAGCTGCTTCGGCATGGATCTCCGGTTCCGCCCGTGGGCGGAGCCCCCCATGATAGCGCATCGGGGGGAGGGTCGTAGGGGTTTTGGCGGTGAGGCGAATCCAGGCCATAATCGCCTCATTCTGTGAGGCGATTCGGGGTGCCGATGCCGACCTGGATCTGGGAGCATGCCGACTGGCCTGAATTTCGTTGGCGCGAGACGGAGGTCTCGCCGGTGCTCGCCCGCGCCCGTCTGGCCCAGGGCCGCATCCTGGGGGCAGCCGGAATGCTCGATCCGGCCCTGACCCTGAACGCGGACGTGAGCATCCTCGTCGAGGACGGCGTGCAGACCAGCGCCATCGAGGGAGAGCATCTGGACCAAGACGCCGTACGTTCCTCGGTGGCCCGACATCTCGGACTGCCCACCGCCGGCTTGCCGGCTCCCTCTCGCGCCATTGACGGGCTCATCGACGTTCTGCTCGATGCCACCCGCCGGTTCGACGCTCCTCTCACCCTGAAGCGGCTGCTGGGTTGGCAGGCGGCGCTGTTCCCAACCGGCACCTCGGGGCTCCGGGTCCTCCGCGCCGGAACGTTGCGCGGTACCGAGCCGATGGAGGTGGTGTCCGGCGGCGAGGGCAGGGAGCGCGTCCACTTTCTGGCCCCGCCGCGCGAGCGTCTGGAGGCCGAGCTCGCCCGCTTTCTTGGTTGGTTCGCGGAGCCCTCGCGGGGCTTGGACGGGCTGGTGCTCGCCGGGATCGCTCATCTCTGGCTCATCACCTTGCATCCGTTCGAGGACGGCAACGGCCGGCTGGCCCGCGCGGTGACCGACATGGCCATCGCCCGGGACGAGCAGAGGCCCATGCGGCTCTTCAGCCTGTCGGCGCAGATCCAGCGTCGGCGCGGCGCCTACTACAAGATCCTGGAGCGCACCCAGCGCGGGGACCTGGACGTCACGTCCTGGCTGGTCTGGTTCCTGGAGCAGGTCGAGGACGCCGCCACAGAGGCCCATTCCATCGTCGCCCGCACGCTCGGTAAGGCGCGCTTCTGGCTGCGCTTTCAGGCCGTAGAGATCAACGAGCGGCAGCGCAAGGTCTTGAACCGGTTGCTCGACGCCGGCCCGCAAGGCTTTACCGGCGGCATCAGCAACCGAAAATACATGGGCCTGACCCGCACCAGCCGCGCCACGGCCTGGCGCGAGCTCTCCGATCTGGTCGCCAAGGGCTGTCTCGTGCCGACCGGCCAGGGAGGCCGCAGCAGCGCCTACGAAATTCCATGGGCGGAGCTGACATAAGCTCACTACGACGTCTTCACCGCCGCCCACAGGACGCCCGCGAGCCCCACGATACAATGCTCCTTCAAATGCCGAGCGCCGGATCGGTCTTCCTCAGCTACAGCCATCAGGACGTGAAGTGGCTGGAGGACCTCCGCACCATGCTGTCCCCGGCGGTCCGCACCGGCGCCGTCCAGGTCTGGTGGGACGGCGACATCCAGCCGAGCCAGCGCTGGCGGGAGGAGATCCAGACGGCGCTGACCGCCACCCGCGTCGCGGTCCTCCTGGTCAGCAAGCACTTCCTGGCCTCGGATTTCATCGCCGACCAGGAGCTGCCGTACCTTCTCGCCGCCGCACGGCAGCGCGGTGTGAAGATTCTCTGGGCTCTGGTCTCGCCGTGCCTCTATGAAGGGACTGCCCTTAATGAGATCCAGGCGCTCCACGATCTTAAGCGGCCGCTCAACTCCTTGCCCGAGTCCGAGCGGGATGGCGCTCTGAAAGCGATCTGCCAGCAGATTGTGGCGGCCGTGGATGGTGCGGCCGCGCGTCCTCGTGGTTCCTCGGCCCTGCCTTTCCTCCATATTGATATCGGCCGCATGCCCCTCCCCACCGGCTCGCACTTCGTGGGGCGACAGAGGGAGATCTCCCGGCTCGACCGCGCCTGGAAGGACTCCGGCACGCACGTGCTGACCTTCGTCGCCTTCGGCGGGGTCGGCAAATCGACCCTGATCTCGCAATGGCTCGATCGTATGGCGAAAGCCGGCTGGCGCGGCGCCCAGCGGGCTCTGGCCTGGTCTTTCTATAGCCAGGGAACCGAGGATCGGGTTACGTCTGC
>Ga0137403_10004892_pt1 | contig 15649 bp, 16 predicted proteins | sample CZOMad2_1_16fung_FD_122057 | JGI IMG/M metagenome (GOLD analysis project Ga0137403, IMG submission 122057) | Vadose zone soil fungal communities from Angelo Coast Range Reserve, California, USA - CZOMad2_1_16fungal (Hybrid Assembly) | ecosystem: Environmental > Terrestrial > Soil > Vadose zone... | reverse complement strand
CAGACTAAAAGTCTATGCAATTCATCCAAGTCCGTCGGTTTTCGCTTGCGTAACTGCAAACAGCGGCGCACGGCCTTTACAGCGAAATTTTGGAGCTCAGCAACGTTGACAGAGACTTTTCGCTGAAGATTACGTACGGAAATGTCCGGAGCTGTCATTCTGAGCGAAGCGAAGAATTTCTGATCATTTCGGCTGGGCAATCGAAAACAATAATCAGAGATGTTTCGCTTCGCTCAACATGACATCCATTACGCTGGCGGTCTTTGCTCCGACTGGAAATTGCGGGTGATCAATCGTGCGCCTTTATTGAACGTAAAATACGCCCACGCCCACTGAAATAGGACGAGCAAGCGGTTTCGAAAACCGACCAGGAAAACGATGTGCACGAACAACCATGCCACCCATGCCGGAAGACCGCTCAAGTGAATGAATTTTAGATCCGCAACCGCTTTGTTCCGACCAATTGTAGCGATGTTTCCCTTGTCCCAATAGTGGAAGCGCTGCGGTTTGCGCCCCTTAATCATCGCAAGAATGTTACGCGCGGCGTGACGTCCTTGCTGGATGGCCACGGGTGACACTCCCGGCAAAGGCTCCCCGGTCTGATGTGAAAAGTTTGCCAGGTCGCCAATGACCTGAACTTCAGGATGGCCGGAAATGCTAAGGTCATCGTTCACAACGATTCGGCCGACGCGATCAATTGGCGCGGCCAGTGTTTTGCCAACAAACGAGGCATTGTTGCCGGCTGCCCAGATTTTGACACGGCAGGGTATGAATTCATCGCCAAGTTGCACTCCATGCTCATTAATATTCGTTGCCTGCACCCCGGTGCGCACGTCTACGCCGAGATCCACCAGTTGCTTTCGGGCGCTTTGCGACAGATCCTCGGGAAAGGCACCTAGCAGGCGCGGCCCACCTTCAATGAGAATGACGCGTGCCCGTGACGGATCGATGTGGCGAAAATCCTTGGCGAGCGTGTAGCGGGAGATTTCTGCAATCGCCCCTGCCATTTCCACACCGGTTGGTCCGCCACCGATGATGACAAACGTCATCGCCGCCTTGCGCGCCGCTTCATCGTCTGTTTTTTCCGCATATTCGAATGCCATCAGAATCCGGCGCCTCAGCTCAATCGCGTCTTCGAGACTCTTTAATCCTGGCGCCAGTTTCTCCCAATCATCATGTCCGAAGTAGGAATGCCGGGCGCCAGTCGCGAGGATGAGGTAATCGTAGTCAAATTCCGAATCGGTCGTTTTAACTTTTTTGGCCGCGACGTCCACGGACTGCACTTCGGCGAGGATTACCTCTACGTTCTTGGATTTGCTCAGCACCGAGCGCACCGGAGCCGCGATGTCTGCCGGTGAAAGCGCAGCGGTCGCGACTTGGTAAAGTAACGGCTGAAAAAGATGGTAATTTGTGCGGTCAATCACCGTGACCAGCACATTCTTGCGAGCAAGCTTCTTCGCCGCCTGAAGCCCACCAAATCCAGCGCCGATGATTATAACGCGTGGTTTTCGTTTCTGTGATTCCTTCATCCTCGAAAATTCCAACAACGTTCAACTTCGAAACGATTGCCAGCAAGCGCTTAACGCGCGATGCGAACATTCGAGCAAAGCAGTCACACGAACAACAAAAGGCGGTTGTGAAAACCTAACCACCTACTATCTTACCGACTTATGCCAAAGCCAATCGCTCGCAGTAAAACCCGTAAAGCGGTGGCAAAACGCTTTAAGATCACGGCACGGGGCAAGGTCCTGCGGGCGCACTCTTCTCGACGCCATTTGTTGTCAGCAAAAAGTGCGAAGCGGAAGCGCCATTTGAGCAAAGCCGCGCGCGTGGACGAAACGGATGTCGCCCGCGTCAAGGCAAACCTGCCATTCGGTTAATATCGGCGCACGCGGGCTGGCTGAACGATTTCTTCGCTTCGAGTGGTCGTTGTCGCTGTGACGCCGTACCACTGACGCGCCGCTTCCAGCGAATCTGGTCCTGGTTCAGGACTGTAAAGATCGCGCCGGTTAACGAGTGTTGTGCAGGACTCCACAGTTGCCATAAGAAAAATCAGCAAGGGCAACGCGAACCATTTCACGGCCTGGATGCAAACAGAAGCGTCACAGCTTGTCAATGTTCGCCGCTTTTGCACGACGGCGGGAGAGGGTTGCGCGATGCCAATGTTGCTGAGAAATTCGCTTTCCGTCAGGGGCTATGGATTGAGGACTTACGAATCCCGCCAGGGCAGGAATGCAGCAACGGTAGTCTGATTCTCCTTGCCGTAGTTCTCTGGCGGACTTTTCTGGTAGGCGCAACCGCCGGGCTGGCCATTAACCGCTGAGTTATGAAGCTTCTCAAGACTAAGACGGTACGCTTTTCGCAGGTCATTGAGAAATCCGGCAAGCCGGGCGTTTACACTCTTTGGCAAAAACCATCTGCCGATCGGCACCTGCAGGCGCAGCTAAAGAATAATCGAGTCATGACCATTCTGAAGACCGAAAGCGGGACGGACTTTGGAATTGCTGGCTTCAAAGAAAAAAAAGGCGCCAATTATCTCGTTTTTCCCAAGTCATTGAAATCGTTCGCGGACAAGCGTGTGGTCGGAATTGATTGGACGCTAATCAGCCAGTAGCGCTCGGACTTCACGGCTTTAACCCATCAAGTTTAAAGGCGCGCTTTTCGTTGGTAGGGAAAGCGGCTTGCGCTGTCCGAATCGCGGCGGCGTTCCTTACCGCGCTATCCCGGCGGCCACGCCAGCGCGCGCTTGCCAAGAAGATGCACATGCAAGTGGGGAACACTTTCGCCCGCATCCGGCCCGCAGTTGATGACGACGCGATAGCCGCTGGATAACTCCAGTTTCTTCGCCAGGTCTCGCGCGACCAAAAGCAATTTGCCGAGCAGCGCGCGATCGTCGTCCTTCGCTTCTGAGAGGCGAGCAACCACTCTCTTGGGCACGATTAGCACGTGCACGGGAGCTTGTGGATTAACGTCGTGAAAAGCGACGGCATCATCATCTTCCCAGATGATTTTTGCTGGAATTTGGCGCGCGATAATTTTCTCAAAAATGGTCATGGCGTGAAGTGATTGGTCACCTAGAGGATTCGGGTAAATCTGCGCATTCTAGCCGTAATTCAAACGCGAAACGCATTCGGTTCGACGATTTCGGGCGATGCGGATGAACCTCCTTTAACGCACCGAACAATCGAGTCTCGCAACTGTGGGGTCGGTTGCAGACGCTAGTTTTTCGCGCACAAAGCAGACAATTTCCTCGCGCAAAGCATCGCAGGTGCGTGTCCAGCTCTTCACTCCGCGAAGATGCTTTACGCAAGCCTGCAGGGAGCAAAGCTGGAGATTATTGGTGCCGATATCAATCAAGCTGTTAATCCGCTTTTCCAAAAGATCAAAAAATGCGAGCTCGTAGCCTGCGCCGGCATGGTAAGCGACGTCGAGCAAAGAGATGCAAATGGGTGGTGGTGCCGGTGCGAAAAAAGGCACAATCTCTTTGTAACCGATTGCCTTCAAAACATATCGCACAGTCTGCGACAATTGACTGAACGCGACCACGCTTTCGTCGTTTCTCAAATGCAGGTAAAACGCAATGCTTTCGGTCACGTGATCGGTCAACCACCAACTGGGGTAGCCAGCTTCGTCGGCTGCGCGGGTGATCGCCGCGTGCAGCCAATCGCGATTGAATTCGAACAGTTGTCCCGAATCCGTACGGAGATATGGAAATTCTTCTTTAAACGCGACCATGTTTCTTAATGGTTGAAATATTGTGTGATCCGGGGGCGGGATTCTGCGGAGCCTCAGGAGGAAATAATTCCTTCTGGAGCGTGTTAGGTTTTACACGACGTCCAAGTGTATGAATGGCATCCACAAATTGATCGACGTCCTGAAACTGCTGATACACTGAGGCGTAACGCAGATAGGCGACTTCATCGATCCCACGTAGTTTGTCGAGGACTTTGGCGCCGATCACGGATGAAGGAACCTCACGGCCACTCGTTTCAAGTTCGTGAACAATCTCATCCACTGTGTCTTCCAGGGTAAGAAGACTGGTGGAACGTTTTTCGAACGCTTTCGCGATGCTGGCGGCCAGTTTACGTCGATCAAATGGTTCATGGGTTCTATCACGTTTCACGACACGCAGATCAGAACGTTCGATCTCTTCGTAGGTAGTAAAGCGATACTTACACTTCAGACATTCACGACGACGACGGATACTGGAGCTATCCCGCGACTGACGGGAGTCGATGACTTTGTCATCCCGAGACCCGCACTTGGGGCAACGCATAGTATGGGAATCGCAATTACCACACTATTGCTTGTGGTGTCAATGCTTCTTTGATTGTTTGGACGAGTTGTCACGGCTAATCGGAAAAGGCGACGCAAGGCCGGTTTCGCACCTCTAAGGCTTTCGCGAAACATGGAGTCGCTTGCGATAAATTTCGCACGAAATGCTTCTAAAGTGCGATGCGTCTTTGCACCACTCTTATTGAAAAGGCGCAAGCAGGCTCAGATTGACGCAACACACGACCGACGATACACGCTTGCAAATGCAAGAACGCGCGAAATACAGCGCTCACTACGGTCCCTGGCTCGTTGGTCTGGGAGCTGCGCTGTGGGGGACGGAGAGCGCCTGGCGCATTCCACTTAACGAGCTGTTTGACGCCAAGGTAATCGTGTTTTGGGAACATGTGCTCATTCTGATCATGTTCCTGCCGATTCTACTTCCGCGCTTGCGCGAAATTCCAAAAGTCCAACCGAGGACCTGGGGTTATCTTCTGTTCTCAGGCTTCGCCGGCTCGGCAGTCGGCACAATCTTCTTCACGCTGGCGTTAAAGTACGGGAACCCGACCGTGGTGAATGTCGTTCTGAACATCCAGCCTGTTATATCAACTGTTGGGGCATTTCTCCTTTTTGGCGACCGGCTTGCCCATCGCTTCTTCGTTTACGCCGCCATTGCCATCATCGCAGGTGTCTTCGTTTCTGTCTCCCATCCGACCATGATCGGTGCCTCCTTCGAGCGCGCCGGCCTGAATCTTGGCTCAGCGTATGCGCTGATCTGCGCGCTTTTCTGGGGACTCTCTACTGTGGCCGGTCGCGGCGTGATGATAGGTATGTCGCTTCGGCTTGCCTCGAGCATGCGGATTGTCGTCGGCCTCACGTGTATGACGTTGATTCTGCTGGCCTACGGCAAACTTCACGGCGCAGCGCTGTGGCCAGCGGCGGCGCAAGCACACGCTGTTAAAGCGATCGTCCTACTCTTGCTTCTAGCGTCGGTCTCAGGCGGAATTCCGCTCTTGATTTATTTTCAAGGGCTTCACCTGACGCGCGCATCAACGGCCGGTTATTTTGAAATGATGCAGACGCTTGCGGCGGTCTGCATCACGTGGGGAATCTTTCACGCTACACTTCACGCGCACCAAGTGATCGCAGCATTGATCCTGATCGCCGCGGTGGCGATGGTGCACCACGTGCAACAACAAATTGAACCTGCAGGTCAGCAGGCCGCGAAAAATTACTAATTACGGCGGAATGACCCAATAATCAGTTGAGGTCTTACTTCCGTTGTATTTTAGGAGATGTCGTTTTGCTGCCGGATAATCATCGCGGATTAGCCAATACAAGTCTTCCAGGACAGGTCTCTCAAGAAAGAGACGATGCTTTTTAAGAGAGTCCTGTTTCGAGGAAAAAGAAACATCGACCAGGTCAATCTGCCCGGGAAGTTGTTTCTCGTAATACAGAAAGGTCTGAATCTCGTCCAGATTGGTGTCGGGCGAGAATCGCTCCGGCAGACCGATCGAATCGACGTTGTATAGGAGCTTTCCTAGCAACAGGACGTTGTCGTCGGAAGCAACGTAGATCGTCAATCGGTTGACTAAACTTCGCAGTGCAGGCTTAAAGCTTTGATCAAATTCTTCTCTATCCACATTGGGAGCAATAAATATTACGTGATCCAGTTTCAGGTTCTTGAGATTTGGATCTTTGTATAGGTTTTCCAAAGCCAAACACACTAGCCTGCAGCCAAGACTGTGCGCGATGATGATGATTTTCGGCGGCTTAACTTCGTTGTTTATTGCCTCCAGCAGGTCCACCAGATGCTTTGTGGAGTGAGGGATCTGACGCACATCGCCCGTGTAGCCGAGGACCGATTCGTTGCTTGCCCAATCGAACGTGAGAACGTTTGCGTCGATGTCTAGGGCGCGCGCTACCTGCGCGCAATGTATCGTGCTGAGGGGAAATGAGGCCCGGTAACCGTGGATCCAAATGACTAAAGGTTTTCCGGACTGATCCTGAAGGAACTGGAGAAACGCCGGATAGGGAATCGAGTCCACCTTCTTGATCGCACTGCTGTCGATGGGCGAGCTGAACGGATGATGCTGCGGCACTTGGACGTTTATCAGGCCGTACGAAGCCTGTCCCGCGTATTCGCTAAGGTAAGTAACGTTTCCATCCGCGAGAGGCCCTGCTTTCCTGTCGGTGACATAGCCGATTGTCTCGTTGAAATTTCGGCTAACCATAAACGGCCGGACTTTCCCTTGCAGAAGCCTTGTCAGACCTGCACCGACGTGTGCAGGAATCGGGAAGTAAGAAACTGTAACTAATCCCAGTATGTAGCAGAGCGCTGCGAGAAGAACGACGAGAGCGGTCTTTTTTCGCACGAGCTTATTTTATTTTGCGCCGCGCTCGTGTGAAAGCACAAGTCGCGCGTCCAGATCGATCCGCTTGGCACGCCCGGCGGTGGTGACCTACGAGGCTAGATCGTGTTTGCTTCCTTTGATTCTTTCTCGCGAACGGGTTTCTCCGGGAACTCGAAACCAACTTTACCGTCCTCCAATTTCAAGTAGGCGGAAAACGGGCGTCCTCTTTTCGAAATGAAACCCTCGAGGAGATCGGTTTTCCCCGTTGCCAGTAGCTTCTGCGCCTGCTCTTTTGGGATGTCCTTACCGAGGATCGTTTTGCTTAGCTTAAATTTGCATGGCTTTCGGTCAGCCTGCGAACGCTCGCAGATGTAGCTATTTTCAGTTTCAAAAATCTTTCCGCCGCATTTTGGACATTTGCCGAGTGGCTCTTGTCCTGAGAAATCGATTTTGGCTATTGGTTCACTGGGCTTTCGATCTTTTTTTGTCTTTGGCTCGCGCTTTTCGAATTCGAAGCCGACATCCTTCTTATCGGTGACCACCAGGAATGCTTTGAACGGCCTGCCTTTGCGGGAAATGAAGCGCGGAAGCAAATCAGTCTTGCCGGCACTAAGCAGTTTTTTCACCTGCTCATGGTCCACCGGTTGTTGCAGGATGACCTTGCCGGCCCGGAAGTCGCATGTCTTGTTCGGACCAACTGAATTTTCGCAGAGGTAGCTCATCCCCAACTCGAATACGCGCCCAGCGCACTTTGGACATTTGCCAAGCGGCTCCTTTCCTGAGAAATCTACCGGTTGCGCAGCGCCGTTCTCCTGGCCGTTCGGTCCAAAATCAAATTCGGTTTTGAACTCATCGCTTAGCTTGAGCAGCGCGGGGAAACGCGTGCCTTTCCTGCTGCGGAAGCCGCTTAAAGGCCCGACTTGTTTGTCCCGGACGAGAGTCTCAAATTCCTCGCGGCTTAAGAGTCGCCCGGCTATAGTTTTCCAAACCGTGAAGTCGCATTCCTCGTTTGTACAGGTGAAACTCTTGAATCGCTCGACGATGGGTGAACCACACTTCGGACAGGTGCCGAACGGCTCGCTGTCGGGCATATGCTCATCGGGATGAAAATGCTTCGCCTTGCCGACAATTTCCTCGGTCAAATGGCGAATATCTTTCATGAACGCGTCGCGTGTAAGCTTGCGATGCTCGATTTCGCGCAAACGAAATTCCCATTCGCCGGTGAGTTCCGGGCTGGTGAGCTCGGGCACCGCATTTTTTAGAAGAGTGATAGTCTGGATCGCTTTTGCCGTTGGCTGCAGTTCCTTTCCCTGTCGCGTCAGGTAATGCGCCGAAATCAAGGTTTCGATAATGGACGCGCGAGTGGCCGGCGTTCCGAGGCCTTTCTCCTTCATCGCATCGCGCAGTTCTTCATCTTCGATAAGTTTTCCGGCACCTTCCATCGCGCTGAGGATGGTCGCTTCGCTATAGCGAGCCGGTGGCCTGGTTTGATCCGTCTTGATTTCGATGGCGATTGTCGCGACGTGTTCGCCTTGTGTCACTGGCGGCAAATTTTCTTCCGGCTTTTCACTGACGGCTTCGCGGCCATAAACCTCCAGCCACCCGGCCGCGACCAGAATTTTTCCTTCGGTCTTGAACGGCTCTCCTTCGACACGCGTGATCCGAGTCGTATTCTCGTATTGCGCAGGTGGAAAGAATACAGCCACAAAACGCTTCGCTATGAGATCGAAGATCTTGTGCTCGTACTCATCGAGTGAGCGTGCAACCGCGCCGGTTGGAATAATTGCAAAATGATCGCCCACCTTTGCGTTGTTGAAGATACGTTTGTTGGGCTTAACCCAATTGTTATCGAGCGCCTTTCGCGCGAATGGATTATCGATCTTGGCCAACGTCGATCTTACTGTCGGCAGATAATCTTCCGGCAACGCCCGGGAGTCGGTTCGCGGATAAGTGATGGCCTTGTGCTTCTCGTAAAGAGCCTGCGCAATTTGCAATGTGCGTTTCGCCGAAAAGCCGAATCGATTGTTTGCTTCGCGCTGCAAGGTCGTGAGATCATACAGTTGTGGCGCAATTTGTGTCGTCGGCTTCTTTTCTTCGAGCTCGACGATCCCATCTTTTCCAGTGCACTTGCGCTGAATGGCGTCCGCAATTTCGCGATGCCACAATCGCGGCGCGGTACGGTGCTCGTCCCAAAGCGAGCCGGTTGCAGAGTCAAGTTGCTGCCCCGCATCCGGCAGATTCAATTGGAGCCGGTCTAGCAGTCTCTGTGTTCGCTCAATTTCAGTCTCGTCTTTCTTGAACGCTTCATCGAACCACCGCCCCGCATATTCACCTGCTGCAGCGCGAAATCTACCGGTGACCTCATGTACCTCGCGCGGCTTGAAATCCTGAATTTTTCTCTCGCGGTCAACAATGATCGTGAGCGTCGGTGTCTGCACGCGGCCAAGGGAAGTCACTGTGCTTCCTCGCCCTCCGCTGAGCCGCAGAGTAAACGCACGCGTCGCATTGATGCCGACGAGCCAGTCCGCCTCGTTCCGGCTCCGCGCTGCGCTAGCCAGCGGTTGCATTTCAGCGTCGCTCCGCAATCGAGCAAATCCCTCGCGAATCGCCTCGGTCGTCATCGATTGCAGCCAGAGGCGCATGATCGGTTTTTTCGTACCGGCATATTGGATGATATAGCGAAAGATCAACTCACCTTCGCGCCCGGCATCGCATGCGTTGATGATGTCCGCGACATTCTTATCCTTGATGAGCTTGCGAAGAACGTTGACGCGGCCGCCCATTTTTTCCGCTGGCGCGAGTTCAAATTCCGGCGGCATAATGGGTAGTTTTTTCATATCCCACTTGTCCTGTGCCTTCATCGAAGCAGGTACTGCGAGCTCAAACAGGTGGCCGACCGCCCATGAGATGAGATATTTCTCGCTCTCGTAGTAGTCCTTGCCTTTTTTGAAGCCGCCCAGTGCCTTGGCGATGTCACCGGCGACCGATGGCTTCTCTGTAATTATGAGAGACTTGGACATGGGGGCTGGAATCGAACCCACTTACAGGACTTTTGCAAGTGGGAGACGTTTTTTAGGCACGCGTGCCTCAGGAAACGCGCACAACGTAATACCTATCCCAGCTTTACAAAATATTTTCCCGGCAATTGTTTGACCAAACGTTTCAGTTCCAATTGCAACAGGATGGATGAAACTGCCGCGCTCGGCAGCCTCGTTCTCTCTGCGATTTCATCAATTGACGTCTCCGTCGCTTCGATGGCGTCGTAGATGCGGCGCTCGTCCTCGGAAAGGGGTGGCAAGGGGCGCGCCGCTGCTTCGGGGGATGGTTTCGTTTCAGGTAAAAGAATCTGCAGATCATCCAGGATGTCGCTGGCATCCATGACCAGCTTGGCGCCTTGCTGAATAAGACGATTGGATCCCATCGCGCTCGGCGCGTTGATATGGCCAGGCACCGCGTAAACGGATCTGCCCTGTTCAAGTGCTTGCGACGCCGTGATGAGCGCCCCACTATTCAAACCTGCCTCCACAACCAGGATGCCGTGACTCCAGCCGGAAATGATCCGGTTGCGCATCGGGAAGGTTTGACGGTCTGGTTCAATTTCCATGGAAAATTCGGACACGATTGCGCCGTTTCCTGCTCGAATTCTTTCAGCGAGCGCGTCGTTCTCTGGCGGATAAAGCTTCGCCAATCCGGAACCGATCACTGCGATGGTGCGGCCTTTTGCTGCCAGCGCCCCTTGATGTGCGGCGGTGTCGATGCCACGAGCGAGTCCGCTGATGACAGTCAATCCCGCATAGGCGAGCTGATATGAGAGCTTTTTTGCGGATTCGACCCCGTAATGTGTAGTTCGTCGAGCGCCGATGATGCCGATTGCGTGATGGTCGCGCTCTTGCAGTTCACCCCAAACGTAAAGCACAATCGGCGGCGCATGAATCTCTCGAAGTGACTTGGGGTATGATGATGATTCCTGGGTGATGACTGCGGCGTCAAATTCGCGAATTCGGTCAAGCTCCGCACCGAGATCGACAATCGACTCCCAGTTGCTGATTTGATCCGCCACTTCACTCCCGATTCCTTCGACCTTTCGGAGTTCGTTGCGTTTCGCTGCCAGAATTTGTTGCGGCTGCTTGAATACCTGCAGCAATTTTCGCAATCGTACAGGCCCGATTGTTGGCAGCATGTTGAGCGCGATACAGGCTTCCGTCGCGTTCATTTGTAAGCCGCAAGCTGGAGGCTCGCGCTATTTCTAGAAGGGAATTTCGTCGTCCTCTCGCCCTGTCGGCTTTGCCGGCTTCGGCGGTGCTGCGCTTTTGCTGCCAGCGCCTGTGCCTGCTCGATCTTCTTCGGCGGTCTCCCCGGCCGCGCCCCCGGGACGACTACCCAGCAATTGCATGCTTTCACCTACGACCCGAAGTTTGGTCCGCTTTTGCCCAGTCTGCTTATCATCCCAGGTATCCATTTGGAGACGGCCTTCGATAAAAACAGGTCTCCCCTTCCTCAAATATTCGCCAGCGATCTCGGCCAGGCGTGCCCACAGCACGACATCGACGAAAGTAACTTCTTCGCGTCTTTCGCCGCCCTCGGTTGTGTAAACCCGGTTGACCGCGATGCCGAGATCGCACACCGCACTGCCTTTGGGGGTATAGCGCACTTCCGGGTCGCGCGTGAGATTTCCAAGCAGAATGACTTTATTAAAACTGGCCATTCCCGCTTATAACCAAGTCACTTCGCTTTCGCCATCTTTTTTGCGGGCTTTTCCTTCCGTTGCTCGACTCGCTGGTAATTTTGGCGATAAACCTCCGGGTCGAGCTTGAATTTGGACCGCAGTTTTGCAATCAACTGCGGCTCAGCGCTGAAGACAAAGTTAACGTAAAATCCGCCGCTGAGCGAGCCGGCTGCGTAGGAAAACGGGCGTTTGTCCATTTTCTGCACTTGTTCGATCTGGGCGCCTTCTTGTTGGAATTCGGATTCCAATCGATCGACGACTTCCTTGACTGTATCTTCCCGGCCTTGTGTGTTCAGCACAAGCAGAGCTTCGTAACGGTGTTTCATGGTTCTTCAGTTTTGTTGAAAATGTTCATCGCGGAAATGAGACTATTGTCAATCGCGCATTTCACCGCTTCCACTGCGCGATCGATTGTGGATCGAACAATCGGCTTTTCCTCTTCAAAGAACCGGCTCAATACATAATCGACTGACGCCGCAGGTGGAGGCTCTCCGATTCCGATGCGGAGACGGGGGATTTCTTCGGTTCCAAATTGCATAATGACCGATTCGAGGCCGTTATGGCCGCCCGATCCACCGCTGGCCCGCAGTCTCAGGCGGCCAAGCGGCAACGCCATATCATCAAGCACCACAAGAATCTCGGGTGGCTGAATCTTGTAAAACTGCGCTATTTTCAGGAGCGGGTAGCCACTCCGGTTCATGTAGCTCATTGGTTTTGCCAGAAACACATCGCCGCATTTGGCCATTAATGCGTCCCACTTTGTCGACTTCTCCCAAGTCGATCCAAACTGGGCGGCAAGCTGATCGGCTACCATGAAACCAATGTTGTGCCGGGTGACTGCATGTTCCGGCCCTGGGTTTCCCAGTCCAGCTACCAGGCGAATCGACGATTCTTCCACGTCCGCTCAAGCCGCGGTCCAGTCCGAGCCGGACTGGTATTTTTCGCAATCCGCAATCAAGAAGGTTACTTCTTTTGCTCTTTTTCCTTTGGAGCCTTTTCCTTTGCAGCCGGCGCGGCGCCAGCAGCTTCGCCCTGTTCCTTCTTCTCGGTGATAACCTCTGGGCCTGCGGCCGCAGCAGCTTCAGCTTCAACTGTAACCGGTTCTTCTTCGACCACTGGAGCCATTACCGAAAATGCCGTCAAATCCGCTGGTACTTTTGCAGTTACTCCGGAAGGCATTTGAATGTCGCGCACGTGGATGGAATCACCGATATTTAGTTGTGACACGTCTACAGTAATTCGATCTGGCAAATCACGAGGCAAACACTCAATGGCTAGCGCCCGCAGACTCTGCTCAAGCAGTCCGCCGAAAGTCTTAACGCCCACAGGAGTGCCCGTCGGCTCGAGAGGGACTTCTGCCTGGATGGTCTCATCCATGGAAATGGCATGAAAATCGACGTGAACAATCTCACCACGCACAGGCGAATGTTGCACTTCCTGTACCAGTGCGGCCCGGTTCGATTTTTCGCCCTCGATTTCGAGGTCGACCAGAACGTTTTCGCCTGAGGCCTGACTCATCATTGAATTAATGTCCCGGGCGGCGACCTGAACGGCCTGCGGTTTAACTTTTCCTCCGTAAATGACGGCTGGAATAATTCCGCGGGCTCGGAGCTTGCGGACGCCCGAACGACCCACATTGCTCCGCGGTTCTGCCTTTAACTTAACCTGTTTTGCCATTTTTTTCGTTCTCTATGTTGAACAGCGACGAGACCGACTCGTCATTATGAATCCGCTTGATGCCTTCGCCGAGAAGCTCGGAAACGCATAGCACCGTGGTTTTAAAACCTTTCACGGCGCGCACGGGCGTGCTGTTGGTCGTTACTAATTCCGCAATTTGAGACTTTTGCAAACGCTCGATTGCGAGATCGACCAGAACGGCATGCGAGACACCGGCGTAAATCTTTTGCGCACCACGTTTTTTTAAAAGCTCCGCGGCGGAAGTCAGCGTCCCAGCCGTCTCGGTCAGGTCATCGACCAAGAGCACATCGCGCCCTTCCACTTCACCGATGAGATATAAGGCTTCGGTCTCCGTGGCGCTTCGGCGTTCCTTGGCCACGATTGCGAGATTGGCGTGCAGCGCTTCGGCGTAGGCTGAAGCCATTTTGAGCCCGCCCAAATCTGGAGAAACAACTGTTGTTTTTCCCGTAAGCTCCCTTCGCAAATACTTGATCAAAACGGGGAGCGAATAAAGGTGATCTACCGGGATGTCGAAGAACCCCTGCACCTGTTGCGCGTGCAAGTCCATGGTAAGGACGCGGTTCACGCCCGAGGCAAACAGCAAATTCGCTACCAGCTTGGCTGTAATCGGGACTCGCGGCTGATCTTTGCGGTCCTGGCGGGCGTATCCGAAGAATGGAATCACCGCGGTGATCCGATCAGCACTGGCTCGCCGCGCCGCGTCCACCATGATGAGCAACTCCATCAGATGCTGATTGGTCGGCGGGCAGGTTGGCTGAATGATGAAAACGTCGTGCCCTCGAATGTTTTCCTCAATTTTTACGTAAGTCTCGCCGTCAGGAAACGAGCTGATTGTCGCCCGGCCTAGTGGCACTCCCACGTATTTGCAAATGCGTTCGGCCAAATCGCGGTTGGCGGAGCCGCTAAAAATTTTCAATTCCGGTTGGAGCGCGAACATGGAGCGGCTAACTTAGGCGTGCAGCAACGCCCTTGGCAATCTTCAAAACTTGCCAACAGCTTTTCTGTAGCGAAGTTTTTGGTACCCCCGATTTTCTCAAAATGAACACGGAACTTATTCGAATAGAGCGGCCGACAACAAACTCCCGATTGTTCGCGCACACCCGCTGGGATGCCATCCCTACATTGGCCGGCCTATTTCATCTGGCTTATTTGGTTGGACTGTTTTTCCTCTATCCCCATGCACCGCTGTGGTTGATGCTGATTCTGGGGTTCATCTACTCGCTGATGGTCAACGCGAACATTAACGGTATAGGGCACAACTTCATTCACAACCCGTTCTTCCGCTCCAAGACTCTCAATCGCATTTTCGGCCTCACACAATCGGTCGCCTGCTGCTTCTCGCAGACGATGTACGACGCCGTGCACATGCAGCATCACAAGGGGAATTCCGATCGTCAGGATGAAAAGGGCGATACAATTGATTGGTTATCAATTTATCGTCACGGGCACGATGGCGAGGCGGAAAATCCATGGAGTTACGTGTTCCTGAGTTTCTTTCGCGACGACGTAGGGGCAATCCGGAAAGACTTGCGCAAACGCAACAACGGCGATCTTTTCTGGGGTACCCTTGAACTGGCAGCGTTCGCGGTCACGCTTTTCGTGATGTTCCTGTTTAACTGGCGCTACGTTATTTTTTATTTCCTGCCGTTCTGGTACCTCGGCCACTGCTTTAGTTATCTCAACGGTTACTATCGGCATTATGGAGCGAATCCTGATAAACCGATTGCCTGGGGCGTAAGCAGTTATGGAAAAATCTACAACTGGCTATTTTTCTACAACGGCTACCATGCCGAGCACCATTTCCGGCCCAAAGTGCATTGGACGAAGATGGAAAAATTCCATCAAAGCATCGAAGGCTTACAAAAACAGGAAGGCGTTCGCACGATCAAGCGCGCGCATATGCTCGGTTTTCTGGACCCCGATCTGCCGAAACGCGGGGAGTCCAACCCCACGGGTGTAGCGGCGTTTGTGTCAAACGCCGAATCCAAATAGCCAGTTTGGGCGCTCGCCGCGGCCTGTCCCTACAACAATTTGGCAAAGCTCTTGCGAAGCTTTTCTTTCTTGGCTTCGCACTCGTCCTGTAGGCGACGCATTTCCGAGGCAAGCTGTTTTTCGAGTGATTGCACTTCGTCGAGATTCCCGGCGATTTGCGCCTTGCTAATTTGATCTTTCAAGAAGACTTCTCTCTCAGCGATTTTCGCCCGATAAACAGAATCGAGTTCCGCGATTTCTTGCTTTTGATCTTCTGTGAGCGCGATGGATGGTGATGCTTTCTCCAGTCGCTCCATCGCCAGTTCGTAAGCTGATTTCATTTTCGATCTTGGTTCCTAATGGTAGCCCTGTTTGTAATCGACGCATTGCATGTCGGAAATCAATTCCTAAGTTAATTCGATGCCTTATCGAATCCAATTGCTCAGCACCGATTTCGACGGCACGCTCGTCTCACATCTGGGTGAACCTGCGCTGGACTGGCCTTGTATGGAATCGATTCGTAAGCTCCAGAATGCAGGTGCGATCTGGGCAATCAACACAGGACGCTCCGTTGATTTGCTTGAATCGGGGCTTGCTAATTTTGAATTTCAGATGCGCCCGGATTTCA
>Ga0137403_10004891_pt1 | contig 15650 bp, 16 predicted proteins | sample CZOMad2_1_16fung_FD_122057 | JGI IMG/M metagenome (GOLD analysis project Ga0137403, IMG submission 122057) | Vadose zone soil fungal communities from Angelo Coast Range Reserve, California, USA - CZOMad2_1_16fungal (Hybrid Assembly) | ecosystem: Environmental > Terrestrial > Soil > Vadose zone... | reverse complement strand
AGGTCTTCGCTACGGGAGTGGCCAGCTCAAGACAAACCATGCTCTAATGTCCGAAACGTCGGCGGGCAAACCTCAGCCCGAAGCTATTCCACTTAACATGTACGTACATCTCTTGAGTCTCCATTTCTGCCCTTGTTGTTGGGGCACTCGAAAGCGAGAGGGGTCTGCTCCCAAAGCGAGGGTCTGCATTTCGGGAGGGGCACAAAAAGTCTTGGCTGCCGTTTGCGAAGAGTTTTTGAAAGGAAACGGAAAGCAGAAGAGCCGAAGCTGCAGGGCGCAGGAATTCCCCCGAAGCCGTGGCCCAATGAAAAAGGGCGGAATGAGGATGAAAGGATTAAATGAGTCGAAGGTGGTTTTTGGGGAACTGGAAGCTCAATCCACATGGGTGGACGCTCGTTCTCGTGGCACATGCTGGTGGACTGCAGACGAGGAACGCTGTGGCATCGCAGAGTTGGGATGCCTTCGCAGCGGAGGAAACGAGGAGGGCGCGTCTCTGTCGAGGACCGCCGAGAGTCGGAGAGGAGGTTGGCAAAGGGCAAAACGCGACTCACGTCGAGGAAAGGCGGTTCCATACGGCGTCGCGGGCCTTCGCTCCGAAAAGAGCGCTTGACTCTGGACTATACTCCAGGGTGTAGCTTCTGAAGAGGAGCCAAGGTAATGCAAATTGGCATCGTCGCAAAGAAGATTGGGCTCAGTGTTGACGCGATTCGTTTCTACGAGCGCAACGGCTTGCTACCGCGCCCGCCCAGGACAGCGGGAGGCTTCCGGCGATACGGAGACAACGACATAGAAATACTGGCCTTTGTCCGACGCGTGCAGGGTCTGGGATTCAAGCTCAGCCAGATCAGAGGGCTTTTGCGGCTGCGAGGGAATCGCTTGCAGCCGTGCGCGCCAGTGCAGCGCCGCCTGCAAGAAAAGCTAGCCGACGTACAGCAGAAACTTAGCGACCTGCGCAAGCTGGAGCACGAACTGCGATTGGCGCTACGGAGTTGCAATAGAGAACTGCGCAGCCGGGACGCTCATTGCCCGATTTTGAGAGACAGAAATCCACGAAAACCGGGGAACGGAAAGTGAAAGTTGAAGTGTTGTATGTAGCGGAATGCCCGTCTCATCCCACAGCGGTGAAACTCGTCAGAGATGTGCTGGGGGCGCAGGGTGTCGCGGCTGACATCCATGAAATCCTTGTTACAGATGAAAGGATGGCGAATGAATTGCGGTTCACCGGTTCTCCAACAATCCGAATTAACGGGCGCGATGTGGCAGGGACGGCAGCAGAGTCGAAAGGTTTTGCCTTAAGTTGCCGTCTGTATCCGGGATCGCGAGAGATTGGTCTGCCTCCGGCTGAGCTGGTTCGTCGTGCCGTGATCGAGGCTCGCGAAGGAGATTGATGGTGAAGCAAGGCGCGGGCATTTCGGCGTCGGTCGTAGCGATTCTGAGTTCTGTCGCGACCATAAGCTGCTGTCTTCCGATTGGATTCGCCGTTGCCTTAGGAGCGGGCACAGCAAGCGCATTCTTCACAACCCTGCGTCCCTGGCTTCTGGGAATGTCCATCGCACTTCTTGCCTTGGGATTCTGGCAGCAACATCGCGCGAAGCAATGTGCCATTCGTGGCAGATTGGTAGGCAGTGTTTTGCTGTGGGCAGCAGTTGCCGTGGTCGTGGGAATGATTCTCTTTCCGCAAGAAATAGCTGCATTCCTCGCCGACGGATTTCATTGGAAGGGGAAATGAAAAAGAAGCGAGTAATCTCTCTCGTTGTGGCCGTTATAGTCGTGCTCTTGGTGGCCGGCTATCTATGGGGGCCAGGAGCTGCGCCGCGAGGCCAAGAACCACTCGTCTCGTTATCCGATCAGAATTTCAGCGAATTTGAGAAAGCTTTTGACGAAGATACCGACGTACCTCGATTGGTCTTGCTCTTATCTCCGACGTGACCAACTTGTCTGCGGGGGGCCTCCGCAGCACAGCAGCTGTTGGAGAGGAAAGCGGATCGAAAGATACGGGTACTTGTTGTTTGGGAACCTATCCTGACAACAGACTGGAGGCCTCCAAGTGGAAGCACGTTGGCGCGAATTCCAGACGGAAGAGTGCGGGAGTTTTGGGACCCAACCCATGTCGTCTCTGGCGCACTGGCTGAGATTGTGAAGCGGAAGCCTCCTGAGGCACAGCCAACCTGTTGTGTACAGAAAGGCTTCTACTGGGATGACGCAATTCTTTATTCGCGCGGTACGCGTTGGAAGGATGCAGCTCCTTCTGCGTTTTGGAACGGCCCTGTCGTCCGAGTTGTTCCCAACCTGGAAAAATCCCTTGATGAGCAACGCTGAGGATAACGGCGAGATTGAGGAGAACGGGGCCGTCCGGTGAAGGACGGCCCCGTTCGGTTTTGACGCGGTGTCATTTGCGGACGGTCTTTGTATTCGGAGCGGACTTCACTTTCGCGCTGCTCACATTGTTCTTCTTCTGCCCTTTGTCCTTCTCCGCTTTGGCAATGGCGATGCGCAGTGCCTTCGTGTCAATCTTATAATGACTGGCTGCGTCAGTCAGCGGGTCGTCGTCTTTGTTCACTGTTGCGCTTCCTGCAGGGCCGATGAACATGCTTTCGAAAATGAGTGCCGCGAGTCCAGTGGCGTCCGCTTTCTTGTAAAGCATCCGTGCCTTCTCGGCCATTTGCCAGTCATGGGCGTCTTTCGGATTTTGCAAGCCGTGGCGCTCGGCAAGGCGGCACGCCAACTCATGCGATAGCGAGCGCAAAACAAACTGCGCAATTCATCGGTTCCAAACTGCGGCTTCACGCGCTTGAGCACGTCGGCCAAAAGGCGGTGCCGGAACGCGAGTGTCTGTTTTGCTTTTTTGTTTGCAGCGGTTTTTTCCGCCTTCCACTGGAGCCGCTGCTTCTCCTCCTGTTGTAAGTTTCCGAAATGAATCTTGCAGGTGGGGTCGGCGCAAACCTTCACAAGTCGGCCCTTATTCATGCCGTCCGTGTGAATGGCCGGAGTCAGATGGGAGCAAAGTTTTTCCTCCGACCGTGCGTCTTTACTTTTCTTGTTTTTCCGAGACACCACTTCGACGTAGTCGCGGCGCGCTAGAATCGGCGATTCGTGCGTCGCGTTGTAATTTTGCGAAATCATCACGAGATTCGGCATCTTCGGCACGCGCTGTGCGATGTGCGCGTCGAGCTTGCGATTGAAGCAAGCCGCATCCGCGCATTATGTGGAATAGGGCCGGTTCTTCAGCCAGGCCGTATGGTGGTGTTCAGCCTCCGGAGGAGGCTGGACACCACTGGAGGAACCGATGGCTCTGGAGTTTACGATCTGCGAAGTCCGTTGGGAAAGATATCCGAGAGTCTTGGAGAGTGCGCACGCGAGGGAGTGGTTGAAGTTTCAGTCCACACGGGGCCTTGCAGCGAACACACTTGACGCCTACGGGCGCGACCTCGATGCGTACCTAAGGTTTTTGGAATCTGCTGACGTTGAGCTCCAGTCTGTTGTTCGGAGCACGATTGGTGCTTATGTCCAAGAAATCGCTCAGCGTCCTGCCGCTCGATCTTTGAAAGCAAAGCCTGAGGTGAGAACGACACTTTCGAATGCGACGTTGCAGCAACATCTCACCGTCATTCGACTCTTCTACGACTACCTGGTTGAAGAGCAAGTATGCGCACGACATCCGCTTCGCCCGCCGATAAGCGGGCGAAACCTAGTTCAACGCCATCGCAGGTTTCCGTGGATTCCGAGCGATGAGCAATGGCAGAGCATTCTCCAGACGTGCAAGCAGGAACCCCTACGAAACCGTGTGATGCTGGCGATGTCCTATGACGCGGCACTTCGCCGCGAGGAAGTCTGTTCTCTGGAAACGACGGACGTCGATCCTGCACATCGGCTCCTGCGTATTCGCTCGGAAGCGACGAAAAGCCGGCGTGAGCGCGTTGTTCCCTATTCAGCGCCCACAGGCGAGATCTTCGGCCAGTATCTGCGCGTTCGTCGCGAACTGAGCCGGGAACGTGGCCGATTGTTTTTATCGGAGTCATGCCGGAATCTCGGGCAGCCGATTTCACTTTGGGGATGGTCTAAAGCAGTCGCACGGATAGCGCGGCGCTGTAATCTACCGCAGTTCACTCCTCACACGCTGCGACACCTTTGTCTTACCGACCTGGCGCGGGCCGGTTGGGACATTCATGAGATCGCGAGTTTTGCCGGTCATCGCAGTGTGCAGACAACGTTGCTTTATTATGCGCAGTGGAGCGTTATGTAGAGTCGCTTCAGTAAGTGCTTTCCAGTCAGGTCATCCCTCTTTGGATCACAGCACATAAGATTTCATGATGACCTCCTCGGCGGCCATAAGTGCCGCCACTTTTCAGAGGAGGTCTGTCATGGAGCAATCCCATTGTCCAACTTCGGAAAACTTGCAACTTGGGCGACTTATCGCTGACGCGCTGAGCGAGATCGAGCGGTTAGGCTACAGCAGGAGATCACAGAATCGGTATCGAGCAATCTGGGAACACCTCATCACCTTTTCCCGCTGGAAGGAACTGGGAGATGAGTTTTCCGCGGATTTGGTGGCGAGCTTTCTAGAGAAGTATCGCGTCAGGGACGGGCAGGTGAATGGGCCGGGCGATGGCTGGCGTCGGCATATGGTATTCGGCGTAAAGGTGCTTGCCGATTTCGCTAAGAACAGGCGCATTGAACGAGCGTTCACGGAGGTGCAGGCGATCCATCTTCTTCCCGCCATGCAGAAAACACTTCGTGATTACGAACAGTATTGTAAGAATCGGCTCTACCTTCGACCGTGGACCCTTCACCGGCGTACGACAGAACTCACGATCTTTTTAGATTTTCTCCATTCAAGGAAAGCACGGACACTGGACCAAATTCAGGCTCTGGATCTGTCCGAGTTCGTGTCATGTCGGGATCACCTGCAGCCGAAGACGGTCGCGCGAATTGTATCGGACGTGCGTTCTTTTCTCCGGTTTCTTACCATGTGTGGGATTTTGCAGAAAAATCTCAGTGCGGAGCTGCCGAAAATCCGTGTACCCAGGGATGCAACTATCCCGTCGGTTTGGGATCAGGAACTCATCGTCAGACTTCTCGGGGCGGTCGATCGCAGTTCTGCGAAAGGGAAACGAGATTACGCCATTCTCTTACTGGCATGCCGGTTGGGATTGCGTGCTGGGGATATTCGCACGCTGAAACTGGACCACCTTCGTTGGGTGGATTCGACAATAGAAATCACGCAAGCGAAGACGGGCACGCCGTTGAGTCTGCCTCTGACCAACGAGGTCGGTGAGGCCCTGATCGACTACTTGAAGTCAGGTCGTCCCCAAACGACACACCGAGAGGTATTCCTCAAAGTGAAACCGCCGTTTGATCCTTTCACGGGAAACAATCTGCACCACATTGTCACGTATTGGCGCCTGCTGGCGGGGATCACTTTTCGGAGTTCACAAAAGCGCGGCACCCATTCGCTTCGCCATACTCTAGCGACTCGGCTTCTAGAGAAAGGCACGCCGTTTACAACCATTGCGGAGATCTTGGGTCATACCAGTTTGGAATCAACACGTATCTACGCGAAGGCGGATGTAGAAGCCTTGCGGGGCGTGGCGTTGGATCCTGAGGAGGTGAATCATGCCGACTGATCCATCCAACGGGTTCCAAAGCGTTCTATCTGCTCTCATGGAGAAATTTCTTCAGGAAAAGCACGCCTGTGGGTACGCCTATCATGAGCCGACTCGAATCTTGCGGCGTCTCGACGATTTTTTGGTGCAGGAAGGATTAGCGACTCACGAATTACCTCGATCCGTTGCCCGGAAGTGGTTAGCAAAGAAACCGCACGAAAGTGCGGGGACCCAACGGCAACGGATCACCCTCGTCCGCCACTTCTCCAGGTTTTTGTTGCGGCTGGGCTATTCGGCGTATGTGCCCGATTCCACATTGGCTGCTCGAACTCCATCGACTTTTGTGCCAAGAATGCTGACCGACGAAGAGCTTCGAAAGTTCTTTCAGGCAGTGGACGCGCTCGAGCCTACGGCGCGTTCGCCTTTGCGGCATCTCATTATGCCGGAAGTTTTCCGGCTCCTGTATGGATGCGGGTTTCGTGTCAGAGAAGTGCTAAAACTGCGTGTTCGAGACGTCGATCTTAATCAAGGCATCATCACTGTTCGTCAGGGAAAGTTCCGCAAAGATCGGTTAGTTCCTCCCGTCTTGCCCCTCGTGAATCGCTTGCGAAAGTACGCTGCCCGTTTTGAAAATCGCCCGCCCGATGCGATCTTCTTCCCGGGACCCAGTGGAGGGCCCTTCAGCTTACGCGCTGTTTACACGCTGTTTCGTCAACTGCTGCTGCAGTGTGGAATTCCTCACGCCGGACGAGGGAAGGGACCCAGGATTCATGATTATCGGCACCTATTCGCCGTCCATACCTTACGACGCTGGTACCGAGACGGTGAGGATCTGGATGCCAAACTTCCTCTGCTGGCCACCTACCTCGGGCATCAGAATCTTTCCGGGACTCAGCGTTACCTTCATCTCACCGCCGAACTTTTTCCCGAGATCACCACACGAGCGGACGCAGCCTTTGGCGACGTCATTCCGCGGAGGATCGAGCCATGAAACCCACCGATTTCTCCGTTCACGTGACGAGCTTTTTGACGCATTATCTGGCTGCGCAGCGGAATGTTAGCCCGAACACCATCAAGGCATACCGCGACGTGTTCACTCTCCTTCTACGATTCTGCCGCGATGTGCAGGGAATCGCTCCCGAAAGACTACGTCTCGAACAGATTGATGTCTCGCTGGTGGAAGCATTCCTGGATTACTTGGAGCAAGAAAGAAAGTCTTCACCCCGCACGCGAAATCATCGGCTTGCAGCCTTGCACGCATTCTTCCGATATGTTCAGGCGGAAGAACCGGCCCGTATGCTTCAGTGTCAAAAAATTCTCGCGATTCCCCGGCGGCGACACGCTCGCCCCACGGTCGCATACCTTTCGAAAGAGGAGTTGGCTGAGATCTTGGCGCAGCCAGACCTCCGAACGCCAGATGGTCGAAGAGATGCAGTTTTGTTGAGTGTCCTCTACGACACTGGAGCGCGCGTTCAGGAGTTGATCGATCTCTCAGTCGGAGATGTGCGTATGGACCCACCCGCGCAGCTGCGCCTACTGGGAAAAGGGCGCAAGATGCGCGCCGTACCTTTGATGGGAAACACGGTTCAGCTTCTGCGCGATCACATACGGGAAAACCACCTCGATCGTCCCGAACAGTTCGACAAGCCTCTTTTCCAGAACGCGCGCAATCAACGACTGTCGCGTTCGGGAATCCGCTACATCCTTCAAAAATATCTCGTCAGAGCACGAAACAAGCGTCCGAGTCTGAGCCGAACAGTGAGTCCGCACACGCTTCGACACACAAAAGGAATGCACCTGTTGCAGAGCGGAATCTCGCTCGACATGATCCGCGACTTCCTCGGCCACGTAGATGTCAAAACGACTCAGATTTACGCGAGGGCAAATCTGGAAATGAAACGAAACGCACTTGAGAAAATCAATGACTCTTCGCCAGTCCAAACGATTCCATGCTGGCAGCAGAACAAAGACCTTCTTGACTGGCTCCATTCTTTGTAACCCTTCGCAGGACATGCGTGTATGCCAAGCCTGAACCGAGCTCCACCAATCGAACGAGATATTATGTTGAGTCCACCGACGCGCACCCCTTGCCAATCATCAAGTTAGGGCACCTCACTGCACATATCTACTGCCTGCGCATAATAGATGAAATGTGCTGCAGCACATTTGGTTTACATCCATCTAAGTGGGCGCGATCTTTCCCGGAAACTGGCTTCCGGTATGGCACAGATCCACGCACAACGAACTCGGATGCTAGCGGAGATGAACGCATGAGGAATAAAGGCGCGATGAAGAAGAGGCCGAACAACATCGGGCCTTGGTACGAGGCGCTCACAGCAGAGCAGCGCTCTGCGCTTCAACAACGTGCAACCCGCGCGCAATGGGGGCCTAGAAAGGAACCACCAAAGAAGGCCAATGACGGGCCATGGATCTGGCCTTTCGAATTGGACCAGTACGACCGATCAGCTTCGCTTTCAACAGTCGAGCAAGACATGCTGGCACGCTATACAGAGGCGTACCGATTTTATCGCTATGGTCGCACGATGGACTTTGGTACTACGCTCGATCGGCTGGTCCGCCCGCTGAACGATGTCCTCGACTACGCCGGCATCAAAACACAACTGCGTAGGTACGTGCTGCTCTTTTTCCTTCGAGAGATGGCAGAACGCAACAGTTCCTTCTGGGGGTGGACGACAGAGGAGTGGATCGAAGCGATCGGCGCACGCCGGACGTCGCGTCAGCATGTGGTCGCGGTGGCTTATTTGCTGTGCGAATTTCGCGACCTACATCGCGTCAAGAGCGATCACATTGTGTATAACTGCCTCGCTCGGAAGGTCTTTGGCCGTGAATATGTGCAGGTTATCACTGACCGTGTTCAGGGCTTGCTCAGCGAGTGGGGATACAACAACAACGGCATACGCAAGACGATCATGCGCACCATCTTTGAACTTCTTTTGCTCGTTCGTTCCCCTCATCTCGAGGATCTGACGCTTGACCATTTGCGCCAGGTCATCGCAAGAAGACCGCCGCGCACTGGCACGTATTGCATTGTGGCCCTCTCGCGTGTCTTGTCGAGCATCGGCACGATTCCCGAAGCTATGGAGATTAAGCGCACCTTTGTCGATCGGACGACCCTGCCGTCTCTTACTTCCAACGTTCCTGCGGAGTGGGCGCGTCTGTGCCGCATCTGGCTCGACCGATCTTCTGTCGTGAAGCACGAACGCAACACGCGTTATTACTTCCTGCTGAATGTAGGACGTTGGATGGCGGCTACATACCCCGAGGTCACCTCTCCGGCCGGCTGGACGAGGAATCTTGCTGCCGAAGCTGTAGCCATCATCTGTCAGTGGTGCGGAGGTGACTGGGGCAGTGCCGCCCCTCTACATGTCAAGAGCCGTGGGAAAATCCTAGCGCCTAGCACACGGGCGTCGCGCATTTCAGCGCTCCGGGCTTTTTTTCGCGACCTACAAGACTGGGAACTGATTCCGCGGCGGCTTGACCCAGCACGAAGCTTTGTCACTCCGAAGAGTCTGCTCAAGCTCATCGGCCCGAATCCGCGCACTATTGCCGATGACGTGTGGGCAAAGCTCGTCTGGGCCGGGCTGAATCTAAGCGCCGATGATTTGCCGAAGCGTGGCTCGCCCAGGTGGAAGCCACGTTCGATTTCCTATCCCATTGAGCTTTGCAGGGCGTTAGCTGTCACCTGGCTGTTTGCGGGTCTTCGCAATAACGAGATTCGGCGCCTCCGCGTCGGCTGTATCCGCTGGCAGAGAGACGACGTCACCATTCCTGGCACCAATGAAACTCTTGTCGCCGACGCGGTGTGTCTCCTTGATGTTCCCGTGAACAAGACCAGCACTTCTTTCACGAAGCCTGTTGATCGCGCAGTGGGCGAGGCGATCGATGCGTGGGAGAAGGTTCGCCCACAGGGGATTAAGCTGGTCGATCCCAAAACAGGTGAACTCGTCGAGTTTTTGTTTTTATTTCGGCTAACTCTTATCGGTAAAGGCTACCTGAATAGGATTTTGATCCCGGTACTTTGCAGCAAGGCAGGTGTGCCCACTGCTGATGTTCGTGGCAACATCACTAGCCATCGTGCACGCTCCACGATTGCATCGCAGCTCTTCAATGCTAAAGAACCCATGACTTTGTTCGAATTACAGGAGTGGCTCGGCCATGCAACTCCAACAGCGACGCAACACTATGCAAAGATCACACCGACGAAGCTCGCCAAGTCCTATTCGGACGCGGGCTACTTCACACGGAACCTCCGTGCCATTGAAGTGCTTGTGGATCAGGAGTTGGTACGGAATGGTCGTGCAGCTCACGAGCCTTGGAAGTTTTACGATCTCGGGCACGGCTACTGCACCTATGATTTTTTCGATCAGTGCCCTCATCGCATGGCCTGTGCGAAGTGCTCGTTTTATCTACCAAAAGATTCGACGAAAGCGCAGCTTCTCGAAGCTAAAGCGAACCTGCTGCGACTGCGTCAGGATATTCCGTTGGCCGACGCGGAACTCTCAGCTGTGGAAGATGGACTTACCGCGTACGAACAATTACTCGCAAAGCTGGCCGACGTACCGACGCCAGCAGGACCGACTCCCCGACAACTCGGCCGAGAGCATCTCGTGCAACTGCAGGTGGGTGAACAGCCAAGACGATCCAGCCATCGGTAGATCCTTCGCGACTCTTGCTGTGATCTTAGGAGTTCTGATCACTTCTCCGGTAATGCGACTTACCCGCCACTGGCGCCAAATCGTGAACCAAGTTTGTGGACAAAAGAAATGGCCGCTACAAAGTGCGGCCATCTCGATTCAGCGTTGTGCGGTTCCTTAAATTTTTATCGGCGACACGTGACTCGCCACGCATTGCCACTTGCCGTTCGGCATCTTTACCCAGGTGTCAGTCCAACGCACGTGTTCATCGATAGGCTTTCCCGACTCATCGGTGCCCTTGGCTTTGGAGGCACCCGTAGCGATGGCCGTATCCCCAAATGCAGTTACTTTCACATCTTCGTATTCCATGCTGTCATATTTGGTGGCTTTCGCGTTTGCCAGCAATTGGGCCCTGTCGGTGAGTTTTCCATCGGCTCCCGTACCAATAAACTTGTCGGCCAACAGCGGGGCGACAAGGTCAGGATTATTTGTTTTTTGTGACTGAAGCCATTGTTGTTCCAGTGCAGCTACAGCTTTCTCAGTTCCGCCGGTTGTTTGGGCTTGCGACCACGCGACACTCCCGAAGGAAAGCAAACCGATTAAGCACCACATCCAAGTTCTTTTCATAGATCGTCTCCGTAATTGTTGAGGTTTACAAACAATTGGCCCGAGCCTGGCAAATTGGGGCAAAGCAAACAACACTATAAGAATGGAGGGAAAGGACCCGATGGGAGGAGCAACAGCTCCGTAGTAGTTGCTCTGCCGTTTGCAAGACGGACGGTACGTCGTAATCCATGCGAAGTCAATTCATTATGTAAAAAAAAGACGTCCCGTCGCCGGGATGACAGACTCGCATCTCAAGTCCCGATAAACGCCGTACTCGTAGAAGTGCGTCAGGCCTGCATGAGAGTCGTACTTGGAGACTTTGTCCTCACAGTCCCCTCCCGGAACGAAGGCCTGCGACGCCGTAGGCGGAGCGTTTAGGCCGGAGTGGAGGGAGGGGACTGTATGTCAACACAGGCTTGGATCAAACGGATCCCCTCGACTCCAAAAAGACCTTGCCAGACCTATTGCACTTAACTATCAGGCTAGACATTTTCTTTGATTCTCCTTTTTCTGCCCCATTTTCCCGGGGCATCCAGAAGGGAGGGCTTCTGCTTCCAAGGCGAGCGGGTGCTTTATGGGAGGGACCCGTGGTGTTCGGGGGGAACCGTGAAAGCAGAAGCCGCGAAGCTGCCGGGCGCAGGAATTAGCCCGAAGCAGTGCCCAAGAAAATGAGCGGCGGGAAAAGAGCGGCCTACCATCCTTCGATCCTCAACCATCCTTGTGTGATGCTGGTGTGCTTGCCCTTCAGATCTACAACATCGATGGAGCCGTCGTTGGAGTTATTGTAATTCTCGGCCACACGGCTTCTCAAAAGTTGGTCGACTGTGAGATGGAACATTTCTGTCCTTGAGGACTGCGACGAGCAACTGAGTGGTCGGGCCTCTATCCGGCTCTTCAGGCTCTTAGGTTCAGGAGCTCGCCGGCGTGGCGAGACTGTTTTTCTTTATACAGAGCTTGGTCTGCTCTTGCGAGAAGCTGTTCGGGTGTTTCATTGGGATTGTATTGCGCCCATCCTCGAGAACTCGTGACCGGAACCTTCTTTCCGCACCAATCAATTCCGAACGGGGTTAAACGAGACATCACCAGCGTTACATACTCCGGAGGACATTCAGGCAGCACCAGCAGGAATTCATCGCCACCCATTCGCACTGCAAAATCCGAACCGCGAATCGTCTTGTTCAGGTTCCTAGAAAATTCCTTCAGGACCAAATCCCCGGCAGCGTGTCCGAAGCGATCATTTAGCTCTTTGAAATTATCCAAGTCTACGAGTATCGCTATTAGTGGCAGACGATTTCTTTCTACCCGCTGAATCTCCGCTTTCAAACGGTCTTCGCAGTAGCGTCGGTTGTAAAGCCCAGTCAGAGGGTCGAGAATTGCCAATTCGTAGAACGTTTTGGCCCGCACTTTTTGCTCGGTGGCGATCTCGATCTGTCCGGCCAGATGATTTCGAAGTTGTCTGAGGAGGTGCTGCTGGTAGAGGGTGTACACGTTGAAGATCAGCACCAATCCGAGCAAGCCACGAACCGCGATGGAAAGCTGAACGTTATAGTATGGATCATCGTCTGGTAGCAGCTTGGGCAGCGAAAGTACGACAATCGCTCCCGTCAGCAGCATGATCACCAAAACAGCGTTCCACCAGTACCACGAATCTTTGCGATCCAGACGGCGAAGACTTTTCTTGATTTCAAGCGTCTGACCATCGTTCTCTGGCGTACCGGAAGGCGATCCCATCGAATGGGTCAGATTGGGGCTATCTGAGTTCATCTAACCTCGCGTTTTACAGGTTAACAATCGACGCAAGCAGGTCGGGAGAGACCGAGGCCTTCCGTTCGTATTTCCTATTATTTATCTATATACATATCACTGATAACAGTTCAAATCCTGCAGACTCCGCTTCGATGACCTACCCTCCACTTTCGCCGGTCCAGTAACGCGGCGCCGCCGACCCTGGCCGCCTTTCTGCCTGCTGGTTAACACGAGAAATGAGTTCCCCACGCTGAACTCAGTTCACTCTTTTTCTTGAGCGGGCTGCGCGAGACTATTCCCGGGACGCGACACTTGCGGAGAGCAATTCATCCGCGAATCGAACTGATGGTTCTTCACTGGATGTGCGGTGCGGCCTACTGGGTAGCGCGGCAATCAGAGTTCGCGTGTACGGGTGACGCGGCGAATCGAAGATCACTTCAGGCGTGTCGCATTCAACGATCTCTCCGTCGTTCAGGATGGCGATCCGGTGACACAGCGCTGCCACTGACAGAAGATCGTGCGAAATATAGAGGACGGCCATGTTGAGTTCGCGGTTGAGCTTCCTAAATAAGCTAAGAACTTCGGACTGGGTAATGGTATCCAACGCGCTTGTTGCCTCATCGGCGATCAGCAGCGCTGGCCGGTGAAGAATGGCCATAGCGATAATCACTCGTTGTCCCTGGCCAACGCTAAGCTGCGAGGGACGCCTGTCCAGAAAATCATCATCGTCGGGCAAACTGACGCTCTGCAAAGCATTGCGCACAACATCGAGGGACTCTTGTGCTGTGCCCGTCGAATGCGCGTGCCAGGCTTCCCTAAGTTGCGCTCCAATGCGCAGGGCAGGGTTCAAAGAAGTCAAAGGGCTTTGCAGAACGATACTCATCTCACGGCCGCGGATGGAGCGGAGATGACTCTCCGTTTTCTGCGAAAGATCCTCCCCCTGAAAAATGACTTCGCCTCGAACCTTCGCGCCTTTGAGGTGAAGCAACCTTAGGATTGCTAACGCCAGCGTACTTTTTCCCGAACCGCTTTGGCCCACCAGCCCCACAATCTCTCCGCGGCGAATCTCCAAGAAAATATCCCTGAGCACGCCGGATTTGGTCCGGTAGTCCACTGACAGCCGCAAAGAAAGCAGCGGGCGTTCTGGGGTCACTTTTGCGCTCCGAGCTCTGCGGCCCCCAAACGCCAGGTTTCCACATTCCAGAACGCCTGGGGATTAAGGACTGTCGGAGCAGCGCCATTGATCGCTGGAGATAAGGCCACAAGGACATCTTTGTTGACAAGGTAGATGAAAGGCTGCTGTTCCCACACGATTTGCTGCACGCGGTCGAACTTTTCTTTCCGTTGTCTCTCAGTCGGTGCCGTGGCCTGCCCGCGCATTAGCTCGTCAATCTCCGCTTCCCACTGTGTCGCGGGCGTCTTTTGGCCCGGATTCCATTGGTGGTTCTCACCAGAACTCAACCAAACGGTCATTTGGCTGTTTGGATCGAGGTCGGTATTCACCAGGCCGAGCAAGCACGCCTCGTAATCAAACGTGCGAGTCATACGCTCAATCAAGGACGGAAAGTCCAAAGTGACAACTTTGACCTTGATCCCTACTTGCGAAAGGTCTTGCTGGATCATCGCGGCCATTTTTTCGCGTGCGACATTGCCTGAATTAGTGACAAGAGTGAACTCGACCCGGTTGCCCGCACGATCTTTCAGCACGTCGCCTTCGAGGCGAAATCCCGCCTTAGTCAGGAGGCGCAACGCACCCTGCGAGTCGTACCTAGGATCCGGAAGAGTAGTGTTGAACCAGAAATGATTCGAAGGAGAGACCGGACCGTAGGCAGGTTTCGCAAAACCGGCGTATACAATTCGACAGAGATCGGCGCGGTTGATCGCGGCCGAAATCGCCTTTCGAAATTCCGTGGTGCGAAACCATGTCTTTTTATATTCGGGCAGCGGAGCTGCGGGCGCCTGGTTGAACCACAATTCTTCGCCGTCGAGCCCCGTACCCGCGTTCCGCGTTACTGCTGAATTCTCGCGTTGCAAGCGATCGAACTGTTCGGCATCCAAACGGTTGATGATCTGCAACTCGCCGCGCCGAAACCGCATCAGTTCAATATCCCGATTGCGCTGGATGTCCAGCCGGATGCTGTCAACGTATGGCAGGGAGTGCCCCTGAGCGTCGCGTTTCCAGTAGTTTGGATTCTTTCGCAACAACACCTCAGAACCCGCTTTGTAATCAGATACGTAAAAGGGCCCAAGTACCGCCATTTCTTTTTTGGGCGAACGTACGGAAAGAATGGCAACTTGATCAAACAGCCGCTCGAGTCCGGCGATAGGTGCGGGGAACGTCACAACCGCAAGATCCGGCGCGGGAGTTCGAACTTCGACGGAGCCCGCTCCAGAGCGAAACGCGTCTCCTGTCGGAGAATGCGTCTCCGGATCCATCAGGAGTCGCATTGTGTAGGCCACGTCCTCCGAACTGAACGGCGTACCGTCAGAAAAGTAGAGTCCTTTGCGCAGATGGAAGGTGATCGTTCGCTTATCTCGGGAGATTGCCCACGAGCTGGATAGGCCCGGCTCGAGAGCTTGAGACTGCCGATTCAGCCGGATAAGGACACCGCCGGTCAGGTAACGAATGTTCTCGGAGGCTTCATCATCCACTAACCCTGGATTGAAGGTTTTGGGCTCGCCATGGAGGCAAAAGTGGAGCTCTCCTCCCGTTTGCGAATACACCGGGCGCGTGAAAACGATCAGAACAAATAGAGCAAGTCTTAAGGAGCGTGGAGTCACGCGATTTCCTCCTGAGCGGACAAGACCAGTTGAAAGCAGATCACGACCAGAACGAGCAATATCAGAGGGGAAAGCCGCCACGGGTTAGCGCTGACAGCCGAAAAATCTTCCAAGCCACGTAGGAGATTTCCCCAGGAAGGCAGAGGTTCCATGACGCCGAGCCCTAGCATGCTCAATGTGGCCTCAGTCAAGACAAAGAGCGGAATCGAAATCCAGAACTGAGCAAACAATACGGGCCGCAAATTGGGGAGCACGTGGC
>Ga0137403_10004890_pt1 | contig 15651 bp, 10 predicted proteins | sample CZOMad2_1_16fung_FD_122057 | JGI IMG/M metagenome (GOLD analysis project Ga0137403, IMG submission 122057) | Vadose zone soil fungal communities from Angelo Coast Range Reserve, California, USA - CZOMad2_1_16fungal (Hybrid Assembly) | ecosystem: Environmental > Terrestrial > Soil > Vadose zone... | reverse complement strand
ATTTACGTTCTTCAGGTCATAAATCAATTGCGCCAGATCTTCAATCGAATAGATGTCATGATGCGGCGGCGGCGAAATCAGTCCCACTCCTGGAATGGAGTGCCGCAGTTTGGCAATGCCCTCGTCGACTTTATGGCCCGGAAGTTGACCGCCCTCGCCCGGCTTGGCGCCTTGCGCCATCTTGATCTGCAATTCGTCCGCGTTCACCAAATAGTTCGTGGTAACGCCGAACCGCGCCGACGCCACCTGCTTCACCGCGCTGCGCCGCAAGTCCCCGTTAGCATCGGCCTTAAAACGCGCTTCGCTCTCGCCGCCCTCGCCCGTGTTCGACTTTCCGCCAATGCGGTTCATGGCGATCGCCAGCGTTTCGTGTGCCTCTTGGCTGATCGAGCCGAACGACATCGCGCCTGTCGTGAAACGCTTGACGATCTCCTTCGCCGACTCTACTTCCTCTAATGGAACGGGAACTTCAGCTTTCTTCAGTTGCATCAACCCGCGTAGAGTACAAAGCTTCCGGTTTTCGCCGTCAATCAAGGCGGCGTACTCCTCGAACGTCTTGAAGCTGCTTTCGCGGACGGATCGTTGCAGCGTGCCGATCGTCTGTGGATTGAGCAGGTGGAATTCGCCATTCGTCCGGAAATGATAATTGCCGCCAACTGCCAACTCCGTCTCAAATTCGGTCGCAGGCTGGAATGCGTACTCGTGCCGCATCAGCGCTTCCCGCGTCAGCACTTCTAATCCGACGCCCTCCAGTCGGGACGTGGTACCCGTAAAGTAAGTGTCCACCAAATCCCTATTTAGCCCTATGGCCTCGAAAACCTGTGCGCCCTGATAACTCTGCAGAGTCGAAATTCCCATCTTCGAGAATGTCTTCAACAGCCCTTTATTTGTAGCTTTGATGAAATTCTTGATTGCGAGTTCTGCCGTAATCCCGGTGGGAAGATATCCGCGCCGCGCCAGATCCTCAAACGTCTCGATCGCCAGATATGGATTGATCGCGCTCGCTCCATAACCCGCCAGCAACGCGAAGTGCATGACCTCGCGAGGTTCTCCTGACTCGATGATGAGCGCCACCTTCGTTCGCGTCTCTTCTCGCAGCAACACGTTGTGTACTGCCGCGAGCGCCAACAGGCACGGGATGGGCGCGTAATCTTTGTCCACGCCACGGTCGGAAAGGATCAACAAGCTATAACCCGACTTCACCGACAGCGAGGCGCGGCGGCAGAGTTCGTCCAACGCGAATTTCAACCCCATGTCGCCGTCGGCCGCCCGAAAAAGCGTTGGCAGCGTTGTTGCCAGCATGTCGCCGCGTGAAACCCGACGTAGCTTTTCCAAATCCCGATTCGTCAAAATCGGATGCTGAAGCTTCAGGGTATGGCAGTTCTGCGGTGTCTCCTCAAGAATGTTTCCTTCCGACCCAATGTAGCTGATCAGGGACATGACCAGCTCTTCCCGAATCGAATCAATCGGCGGGTTCGTAACCTGCGCGAAAAGCTGCTTGAAGTAGTTGAACAGGGGCTGTGGCCGGTCTGAAAGACAAGCCAGCGGAGTATCTGTTCCCATCGAGCCGACAGGCTCTTCGCCCTTGCCCGCCATGGGCTCCAGAATCATCTTCAGATCTTCGTCCGTATACCCAAATGCACGTTGCCGGTTCAAAATTGTCTGATGATCCGAAGCATGAACGCGCACCGGCTCCGGCAATTGTTCCAAAGTAATCTGATTGTCTTTCAGCCATTGCGCATAGGGCTTGCGGAAGCTAAGCCGATTCTTGATTTCCTTATCGGTCACAATGCGGCCTTCCACCGTGTCGACGAGAAACATCTTCCCCGGTTGCAACCGGCCCTTCATCTTGATTTCTTCTGCCGGAATCTCGAGCACACCAGCTTCGGATGCCATCACCACCGTGTCGTCTTGCGTCACCACGTAACGCCCAGGACGCAGTCCGTTGCGATCCAACATCGCTCCAATCACGCGGCCATCCGTAAACGCCATGGCCGCCGGACCATCCCAGGGCTCCATGAGCGACGCGTGGTATTCGTAAAACGCCCGCTTCTCCGGCTTCATATGCGGGTTGCCGGCCCACGCTTCCGGGATCATCATGGCCATCACGTGCGGAAGCTCGCGCCCAGTCTGGAATAGCAACTCGACAGCGTTGTCAAAATTCGACGAGTCGCTGCCCCCCGGTGGAATGATGGGATTCAACTTCTTGATGTCATCCCCGAACAGTGGCGACCGCAGCGAAGACTGTCGCGCGCGCATCCAGTTGACGTTCCCCTTCAGTGTATTGATCTCGCCGTTGTGCGCCACGTAGCGGTATGGATGCGCAAGCTGCCAGCTCGGGAACGTATTTGTGGAAAATCTCTGATGCACTAGACACAGTGCACTCATCACGTCCGGATCGGCGAGTTCCACGTAGAAATGCGCGATCTGCGGCGCCAGCAGCAATCCCTTGTACACAATCGTGCGGGCCGAAAGGGACGGCACGTAAAACAGATCTTTATCTTGAATTTCTGATTCCGCAATCTCCGATTCCGCTCGCTTGCGAACGACGTACAGCTTGCGCTCGAAGGCGTTCTCATCCATGCCGATCGGCCGCGCCAGAAAGAATTGCTGAATATAAGGCTGCGATCCTCGTGCAACACGGCCAATTGCCGATCCGTCCACGGGCGTGTCACGCCAACCCAGAACCGAGAGCCCTTCTTCGCGGGAAATACGTTCGATGATTCCTTCACACTGCAGGCGCTCCAGCTTCTCAACCGGCAGAAACGTCATGCCCACCGCATAGGTACCGGGCGCAGGCAATGTAAATCCCAGCTTGGCGCACTCCCGCACAAAAAACTTGTGTGGGATTTGGATCAGAATTCCAGCCCCGTCGCCGGTTTCAGGATCGCACCCGCAGGCCCCACGGTGCGTCAGGTTAATCAACACCTGAATGCCCTTGCGGATGATCTCGTGACTCTGAGCGCCACGCACGTTCGCCACAAAGCCGATGCCGCACGCATCATGCTCGTGAGCCGGGTCGTACAGACCCTGGGCCAACGGAAATCCGTTCTTTGTCAGCTTCTGCTTCATGGCATCCATCTTGGCCGCCTTCTAGTGCGGACAGTTCCCCATTGTCTTTCTACCTTCCCATCGCCGATAAGTACAACGCAGAGTTTCGATGCGGCGGATGGGAAAATTTGACCGCCTTGACTAGTCCAAAATCGGCAGATCCATGCAGGGCTTCACCAAAAAATCCAGCTTCGCAATCTGCTGCATCGCCTTTTTCACCGCGGAAGCCTCGCACGCTTCCAGGGAAACCACAAACGGCAGGCTCGACTTCAAATACCCCGCCTTTTGCAACAGCGAATCGATGTTGATGCCGCACTTCTCGAAAATCCCCGAGAGCGCCGCGATAATCCCGGGCCGGTCTTTCACGGTGAACCGCAAATAGTGCCGCGTAGTGAAATCTGCGCTCACGCTCGGCATTGCCACAGCCGGCTCGGCAATGTCCTGCACCTCTCCGTGTTCCACTCGAGTAATGGCGACGATGTCCGAAACCACGGCAACAGCCGTCGGGTGGCCGCCTGCACCGTGACCGCCGAAAACCGTCTCCCCGCCAAACTTGCCCGTCGCCATCACAAGGTTCTGGCTTCCCTGTACTCGCGCCAAAGGTGAAGTCAGCGCCACCAGAGTGGGTTTTACTTGCGCCAGCAAGTGCTTGCCATGCACTTCCGCCCAGGAAATCTGCCGGATCGTACAGCCGAGTTGGTTGGAGTAGTCGAAATCCACGGGCTCAATGCCGCGAATCGTTCGGCACGCAATCGACTCCGGCGGCACGTGGCTGCGTAAGCCGACCCGCGCTAAAATTGCCAGCTTCGCCCGCGCATCCAGCCCTTCCAAATCATCCGTCGGATCCGCTTCCGCAAAGCCCAACGTCTGCGCCTCCGCCAGGGTCTTATCGAAGTCCGCACCCGTAGCTTCAATCTTGCTAAGTATGAAGTTGCATGTGCCGTTCAAAATTCCGCAGACCTTGAATAGCTCATCGCCCGCCAGTCCTTCCTGCAAACCCGAGATCACCGGCACGCCGCCTGCAACCGACGCACCGTATGCAATATGGCGTTTCATCTTCCGCGCCAACGCGATCAACTCGGGTCCGGATCGCGCGATCAGCTGCTTGTTGGCCGTCACTACCGACTTCCCCGCGCTTAACGCCTTCCGAATCCAATCCCCGGCAGGCGTCAGCCCGCCCATCACTTCCACCACCACGTTTACATCGGACTCCAAGACCTCGTTGATGTCCTCCGTCCAGCGAATATCTGCCGGCAGCCAATCCACTTTCTTGCGCTTCACGTTGCGGTTGCAGATGTGAGTAAGCCGTAACGGAGCATGGACCTGCTCGGAAAGAATTTTCGCCACTGAACTGCCCACCGTTCCAAAGCCCAAAATCGCGACCTTGCACACCCCCGGATCGCTCCTGCTGCTCCTGGGAGATTTCCTTTTAGAAGCGGACGCCATGCCTAGCGTCCCTTCCCTGTCTTCGTTTTCCCGGGAGCGCCGCCCACCCGTTTCCCGCTTTTCCCGCCGCCGTGACCGTTTGTCACCAGCTGCGCCGCCTGCTTCCTCGGGACAAACTTTGCCGCTGGCCCAGCGCTGTCACCATGCGTGAAAAACCTCGCATGCAGATGCTGCACCGCGCGCGGCACATCGCTCTCCCGTATCACAAAGCTGATGTTGATTTCCGACGCCCCTTGGGAAATCATGCGGATGTTCACCTGCGCATTCGCCACCGTATCGAACACGCTTGCCGCGATCCCCGGCTTGCCATGAATATCCTCGCCGACCAGGCAGATAATCGCGTGCTGCCCTTCACAAGTAACGTCGGCGATCCGCTCCAGATCCGCCAGCAGCGCGGCCGGCAGCCGCTTCGAATCCATTGTGAACGACATGCTCACTTCGGAAATTGCTACTAGATCCACCGACGCCGCGTAACGGTCCAGAGCCTCAAATACCGACCGCAAAAAGCCATGAACCATTACGCCACGCGAAGCCACCACGTTCACCAGGCTCACACCAGTCTTCGCTGTAATTGCGCGGAACGTATCGCGCCCGTGCGGCGCCTGCGCCGTTATGCGCGTACCCTTGCTTTTCACGTTTCCAGAATTCAGAACAAATACCGGAATATCCTGTTGAATCGCCGGGAGTAACGTCGCAGGATGCAATACTTTGGCGCCAAAGTAGGCCAACTCAGCCGCCTCGTTGAAACTGATATGCCGAATCGTCCGTGCATCCGGGCACAGCCGTGGATCCGTCGTCATCATTCCCTCCACATCCGTCCAAATCTCAATGGATTCCGCATCCAGGGCCGCACCCACAATCGCCGCTGAAAAATCCGAACCCCCGCGTCCCAGCGTCGTGGTTGTCCCCTCCAGCGTGGCCGCAATAAAGCCACCCATCACAGGAATTCGCCCTTTTTTCACCAGCGGGGCAAGATGCTTTTGCGCCCTTGCTCGCGTCTCGTCCGCTAGCGGTAATGCCCGTGTATGTTTCGCGTCAGTTACCACGCACAGCCGCGAATCTACCCAGACAGTATCCAGCCCTCGCACGGCCAACGCTGCCGCCACAATTTCGCTGGAAAGCAATTCACCGAACGACAGCATCTGGTCACTGCTCCGTGGAGAAAGCTCTCGAATCGCGGCCAACCCCTTCAGAAAGACCTCAGCCTGCCCGAAAGTGGCTTGCAGCTTACCTGCTATCTTCGCCAGCTCTTTCTCTCCCAGCAGCTCCCTGGCAGTATCGAAGTGCCTTACCCGCAGAGTCTCCAACAACTGGAGGCTAGCTTCCGCTTCGCCCGACGTGGCCTGCTGCCCCATCAGCACCAGCTGGTCCGTTACCTTCGCAAACGCGCTCACCACCACCACCGGGCGCTGGTCCTGCCGGCTGCGCACTATCTCGGCCACGCGCTCAATCGCAGTCGCGTCCTGCACCGAGGTTCCACCAAACTTCATGATCACCATTGCACTGCCATCCTCATTGCTAAATCTTTGGGGATCTTAGGTTTACGAAACCGGCAAATCTGGGGCCTATCGGCTTCGAAAAGTTCGGCGCAAAATAAAAACCCACTCGCCGGTCAACTTTCAGGCGGTGGGTTCGATTGAGCGTCCTGGAATCTGATCTAGCTCAAGTGCGTCCCTCCGCCACGGGCATGCTAATTCGTGTCTCCGATGTCATCGGCATCGATGTCATCGGACGTGTTTTACTCATACCCATACCTCGGCCCGTTCGCGTCATACGACTCAAATCTATCCCCCACAAGGACTTAGGGCAAATCAAGTTTTCGATAGGAGTCATCACAAAAACGACGATCGCGTCTTCCACCTACGCCGCTCTCAGCCGCCGCTGGCTGGATCTCCTCACAATCAACTCGGGTGCCAGAAGAAACGTCTGCGCGGCCGGTGGTCTCGTGGACGTGATCAAATGCAAGGCGAGTTCCCCCGCCTTCTGTCCAATAGCATCGCTTTTCTGGTCAATACTCGTCAGTGGCACTCGCAGAAAATCGTCATAGTGGGAGTTGCCGCAGCCCACGATGGCGATGTCTTCGGGAATGCGCAGGCCAGCCTCCAGGCAAGCCACCAGTGCACCCATTGCCGTCGGATCGTTGTAGCAGAAAATCCCGTCGGGCCGCGGATTGAGGCTCAATAGCTGCCGTGCCGTCGCGTGCCCTACACCATGCGCAGGTTGATGCACGTGCTCTTCGACCACAAGATATTCCTGGTAGAGCGGTAAGCCATGCCGGGAGAGCGTCTGCTCATAACCTTGCCTCCGCCCAAGCGCCGAACTCAAACGGTCGCGGCCAATATGCGCGATCCTCTGGCAACCCATTTCGATCAGGTGCTCGGTAGCGAGCGCGCCGACTTGGACATCATCCACGCCCACAAAATTGGCATCCAACCCATCGAACTTGCGATCCACCAGAACATACGGAATATTCTGCTCTTCGACGATCCCCACACTATCTGCCGAGCCCTGAGTAGAGGCGATCAGCAGGCCGTCCACGCTCCTGGCCACCAACTGCTGGATCGCCTTCTTCTCAATCTCGGGATCTTCTTCTGAGGACGAAACAATTAAACTGTAGCCTCGCGCGTGCAGAACCGCGGAAATGCTCTTGGCGATTTGTGCAAAGAACGGGTGAGCCAAGTCAGGGATAATCAGCCCAACGCTGAACGTCCGCCCGCTTACTAACGCGCGCGCCGCCAGATTTGGCCCGTAGTTCATCTCCTTGGCTACGGCCAGTACGCGCGCTCTCGTTTCCTCGCTGGGACCGGGAAAACCTCGCAAAGCTTTGGAAACCGTTACCACCGATACGCCCAACTTCTGGGCAATGTCCTTCATCCGAGCCGGCATGAACCCTCTTTTCCACCTCTAGTGTTTCATACGACGTGTCCAACGATTGGTGCCTGAGTCATAGAAAAAACAGCGCGAATGCATCGCCGAACCGCTCCCGGGTTTCGCGTAACATAGATCTTCCAGAAAAGATCTTCGAGATAAGGATCCTTCCGGATAACGACCTTCCGTCAAAAGACCTTCCGTAAGATGCCGTCACACGAGTCCACTTCATCCCACACCTTACGCACAGAGTTTCGTGACACTCTGCGTCTTGCCCTGCCCCTGATCTTCGCCGAACTTGGCTGGATGACAATGGGCATCGTCGACGTCGTCATGGTCGGGCGGCTACCCAATAGCGCGGTCGCCATCGGCGCAACCGGCCTGGGTCAAAGCCTCTATCACAGCGTCGCCATCTTCGGCGGCGGCCTGTTGCTGGGCATGGACACGTTCGTGGCTCAAGCGTTCGGGCGGGAGGATCTGGCGGACGCACGACGGACCCTGGTCAATGGATTGTTCCTGGCCTTCATTCTGGCGCCGTTGCTGATGTTGGTTGTCCTCTCCTGGCCTCCACTCATGCGATATTTCGGCATCAGCGTAGAACTGGTCGCACCCATGACTCCCTTTCTGCGTGCGTTGAACTGGGGCACTCTGCCGCTGCTCGTCTACTTCGCACTGCGCCGCTATCTGCAGGCAGTCAACGTAGTTCATCCGATTATGTTCGCTCTAGTTTCCGCGAACCTTGTCAACGCCGTCGGAAATTGGGCGCTGATCTACGGGCATCTGGGCTTTTCGGCGATGGGCATCACCGGGTCGGGATGGTCTACGTGCTTCTCTCGCGTCTACTTGGTTCTCGTCCTCGCGATCACTCTCTTCGTCGTCGAATCCAAACGGAAATTGCCGAAATGGTTTGGGACGCGCATCGATCTGCGGAGGGTTTACGGCTTGCTGAAACTTGGGGGCCCCTCAGCCGCGCAAATCTTGCTGGAAATTGGGGCCTTTGCTGCCGCCACCGCACTCTGCGCGCGCCTCGGCCCAGTCCCCCTTTCGGGGCACGAAATTGCCCTGAACTGCGCTGCCCTATCGTTCATGGTTCCTCTCGGCATCAGCTCAGCGGCCGCAGTCCGCGTCGGCCAGGAAATGGGGAGAGGGAATCCGGCTGCTGCCAAGCGAGCTGGATGGTCCGCGATGGCCCTCGGAGTCGGATTCATGGCTATTTCGGGTGCGCTCTTTGTAACGCTCTCCCGGACGATCGCCCACCTGTTTTCCCACGATCCCGCCGTGGTGCGAGTGGGTGCGCAACTGCTCTTGGTCGCGGCCGCGTTCCAATTGTTTGACGGCATGCAGGTTGTTTCCACCGGTGCCCTTCGCGGTACCGGCGAAACGCGGACACCCATGTTCGCTAACCTCGTCGCCTACTGGTTTTTGGGCCTTCCGCTCGGATACTTTTTTTGTTTCCGGCTAGGCTGGGGGGTTGTTGGAGTATGGGCCGGGCTCTGCATTGGATTGATGCTCATCGGAAGCGCACTCCTGCTAGCCTGGCACCGGCGCTTGCGCTAGCTCGGCGAAATCCTCCGCTGAATTGCGTTTGGCTAGAAAACACTTTCGCTGAGAGAACTAAACTGCCGCCTCATCCCCGGCTAGACTCCCGCTACCGGTCGAACTCGTGGCAGGCGCACCTGAAAAGCCGTGCGGCCCGGCCTTGACTCCAGCCGGATTAAGCCCTGATGAGCACGGATGATTCGTTGCACAATGTCCAAGCCGAGGCCGGTCCCTTCACCCACCGGCTTTGTCGTGAAAAATGGATCGAAAATCTTTCCCTGGATTTCCGGCGGTACGCCCGGCCCATTGTCGACAACCTCCACGAGCACGAATTCTGGCTCGGCAGCCGTTCGAATTTTGATGACTCTTTCTCCGGTCGGCAAGGTAGCCACCGCATCAATGGCATTGTCGATCAGATTGGTCCAAATTTGATTCAACTCACTCCCATTCGCCGGAACTTTCGGTAAGTGCCCGTCGAATTCCCGTTCCACCTGAATCCCATGCTTGAGCTGATGTTGGAACATGCGTAAGGTCACATCAATTCCCTGTTCCACATCCACCTCGCTCAACGGGGTCTGGTCCATATACGAGTAAGACTTTACGGCTTGGACCAGGTCGGAAATGCGTCGGGAGGCTTCCTCAATTTCCCGGGTTAAGCAGAGGATCTGGTAGTCGCAGACCAGGATTCTGAGGCCATGACTAAAAGCTTCCTGGCTGATCATCGTGGTCAACGGAGCCAATTTTTCCGCGGTTATGCCGGCTTCCACCAAATCACCCGCCAGTTCGGAAGGCGCGTTCTGCTGGTCCAACCAGTCCGCTAGATCCGATGCCATGTCAGCCCGCTCGAGAGCGTCCCGGCCGTGGTCCGTCGCGCACTCACTGATGGAAACTCCCAGCTCAGTTATGATCGACTGCGCAGCCGGCGGAATAACTTCCCCTCGCATCAGGAGGGCATCCTTACGCCGGCGCGTCAGCGTTTCGCGCAGCATGGCGGCGGATCGAACCACTGCCGATGCCGGGTTGTTCAGCTCGTGAGCGAGCCCCGCCGAAAGCTTCCCGAGCGCCAGCATCTTCTCCGTGCGTTCGACCATCCGCGTCGTTTCCCGCGTACGGTCGGTCATCTCGCCAACAAGTTTCTGCGCGAGATTGGGCGCTCGATACACCAGTTCCCGCAAATCAGTCGCGGGCATCACGACGATGCGGGTTGGACGAACCGCGGTCGCGCGGCCGCGAACCACCTTCATCCGCGAAAATGGAAGCACCCCGCTGGGCTGCCCTGCGGTTCGCACAAAAACCGACGCGTAGGGGTCTCCCACCAGGCGGAATTGGATCTCTCCTTCGAGGACCACGAAAAACTCCGTCGCTGGCGTACCTTCCTTGACGAACACATCACCGGCCTCGAAGCAGCGAATTTCGAAATGATCAGCCAGCCATTGCAGCGCTCCGCGGTCGTCGTCAGCAAAAAGCGGAAAGCTTGCGAGCTCCTCGACAGTAGGACGGACGCACGGACTATCGGACATGAGCAGCCTCCACTACCGGTTCGCCAGATACTGGTTGATGAAGTACAGAACAATCGACCCCTCGCCTACGCTATTCGCCACCCGGCGGACAGCCCCATCCCGAACATCTCCCACGGCGAAAACTCCCGGGACGTTTGTCTCCAACAGTGAGGGATCCCGATCCAGACTCCAGCCCGCAGGGCGTCGGCCATCCCGCACCAGATTGCGGCCCGTAATCAGAAAACCTCTGTCGTCGCGGCAGAGCGTCCCCTCCAGCCAGGTCGTCTGTGGCTCTGCTCCTATGAAAATGAATAGCGCGCCTGCCGGCAGATTCTCATTGCTCTGCGTGTCGTGGTGACGCACGGTGATCCCCGAGAGCCGGTTCTCTCCTTGTACTTCGATGACTTCAGAGTTTGGAATTACTCGAATGTTAGGAATAGTTGCGATCCGCTCCCTCAGATAATGCGACATCGACTTCGAAAGCGAATCGGCACGAACCAGCATATTGACCGAGCGCGCAAAGTCGGAAAAATGCACAGCAGCCTGTCCGGCCGAATTTGCGCCGCCAACAATATAAATGTCCTCGCCCTTCACGGATGCCGCTTCCGTCGTAGTCGCACCGTAGTAGACGCCTGCCCCGGTCAGGCGATCCATTCCCGCAATGTTCAACCGCCGCCACTGCACCCCAGCGGCAATCACCACGCAATGGCCGAGCAGTTCCTTTCCATTTGAGAGCTTCACCACTCGGTACTCGCCTTCACCCGAAAGCGATACGGCCTGCGCAGGCGCCAGCACTTCCGTTCCAAATCGCTTTACCTGCGACACACCCCGCCGCGCCAAATCGGCACCGCTCAAACCTGCTGGAAACCCAAGATAGTTCTCGATCCGGGAACTCGACCCCGCCTGCCCACCGGGCGCTTCCCTTTCTACAAGAACCGTTTTCATCCCTTCCGTGCTGCAGTAGAGCGCGCAAGCCAACCCAGCCGGTCCAGCTCCCACAATCACGACATCGTAAAATTCGCGGCTGGGCGTGCTGGACAGGCCGAGCTTCGCCGCCACTGCCCAAACATCGGGCTTCTCCAAAACTGACCCATCCGGAAAGATCACGACCGGCAACGCCGCGGGCTTATCTCCAATCGCCGCCTGAATCCTGGGATCGGAGGTAGCATCCGGTTCCATCCAGCGATAAGGAATTTGGCTCTTGGCGAGAAAATCCTTCAACTCATAGGTCGCGGGCGACCAGCGGCTGCCAACCACGTAGATGCCGTCAAATGACTCGCGGCTGGTAGCATTCCAGTCCTCCAGCAAATCGGCCAGCACTGGATACAGGTTCTGCTCCGGCGGCTCCCATGGCTTGAGAAGGTAGTGGTTCAGCTTAACCTTATTGATGGCGTCAATCGCCGCATTCGAATCGGCGTACGCCGTCAGCAGGACTCGCCGCGCAGCGGGTTGTAGGGGCAGGGCCTCCATCAGGAAATCCGTGCCGCTCACCAGCGGCATGCGCTGGTCCACCAGAAATAGTGCAATCCGGTCGCCGCGCGCGGTCAGTTGCCGCACAAATCCCATGGCTTTTTCCGCCGATTCCGCGGCCAGTATCCGGTATTGTGCCGCGAACTTCGACTTCAGGTCCCTCTCGACAGCCCGCAGAACCGCAGGATCATCATCAACCGCTAGAATGTATGGCTTTTTCATTGCGTCCAACCGGATGTTTTCGAAACTTGGTGATACTCAGCTTGCCATCGGACTCAACACCAGGTCAAATGGGAAATAGAGTACGGGGTTGTTCCTCTGATGGAATTCACGTGTTTCGAGCGACAACGCGAGCCATCGGCGCCGGTTGCGTGGCTCCCTATCCGTCAACCGCGCCTGTAATGGAGGGATGAAATGCCTGCTTCGCCCAAAAGCATTTGGGCAGAACCTTGGGGAGCTGTCGAAGGGTTTTTACGGTTTGTACGCGAGCAAAGGGCAGTCGCCGATCGCGCCGGAGGGGTGGTTGCGGGCGCTGCTGTTGCAGGCGTTGTGTGGCAAGGGCAGCGAGCCGCTGCTGATGGAAGACCTGGACGTCCGATGCACTCTACGAGTTTCACAAGATCTTCGATGTTTGGCCATTATTCATAAGCCCTCCGCCTTCTTTGATCCTATGTTCCATTGCTGGATCGATCTCGTTATAGCTGCGGGTGCGCACGCAAGGGGCACCGATTCTATGCAACTGGCGCGCGCATCCCGCCTCCTGGGGGAGATCCGTCCTTAGTCCTCCGCGCGGAAGAAGTAGTAGTCCGCCGAGTATGGCACGAGAGCCTGATGGCCCACGTCAGCAGGCACAGCACATCCCGTTGCGGGCGCCAATCCACCGTTCGTGTTTAGGCGTTGAACATATGTGGCCCCGGCCAGAATCTTCCCGCCGGTCGGTCCAACCTGATTCCCCACCGATTGCAGAAGGAGACACGCAATCGAGCCACTGTGTGGACAGCTAGGATCGGTGCCGGCAACGATAAAATTCACCTGCGCCGCCCAAACCTTGCTGCTGTCGAAGGAACTCTGCCACGTCGCATTGGCGAAAGGCAGAGGCCGGGGATCAGTAATTTTCGGGTGGGTGTCCGGGCTGAGAAAGTGCGTGATGATCTGCACGTCCTGCCCAAAGAATTTCGTGAACAGTGTGGCTTCAGGACGCGCATTGTTGACAGTCCAGGAAGCAGCGGTTGTGCCAATAGGCAGGCACACGTAGCCTTGCGTTCCCACGGCATGGCCCAGCAGGAATGCCCGGTTGCCCTCCGGCGGCGTAATGCCGGTGGGGGTGACTGGTGGCGTGACGTCTTGTGCCGCAGCATAAGTGACGGCGCTGAAAGCGCATCCGAGGGCGAGAGCGGCCACTAACAGGCCGCGAACTCGCGTGGTCTTCGTTGGATAATTCATTGTTGTTTGTTCTCCAGTTCTCTAAGTTGGTTGAAGGTTTCCAGTTTTGTGATTCGAGACGCAGAACTCGCCGCAAACGGCCGAGATATCCCTGTCTACCCGTTAAACCTGTCGGGCGGCATAATCGCCCTCACTAGCTATCACGAGATCCAAGGGGAATTTGCTTTTGAAGGGAGGGTTGCGTTCGCGGAAGCGGGCGCACCACCTACTACATCGCGGGCGTAAGAGTGCTTCGTTCCGCCAGCAGAGGTGCCGGCGTTTGACTTAGGTCCCGATCCCTCATGGCCGAGTGGCAAACCATGCACGATCGCTGCGACTTGTTGCCTTCCTGTGAAACCAACGCGTAAGTCAATCCGTGCAGCGACCAGGTCACAACCCTGTAGCCCTCAACCATGCCATAGTGGAACGTAACTTTCTTAAAGTTAACTTCCACTCCGCCCGACGCAACGGCCACGGAATTCGGCGTCACCATCAGGCTAACTGGCAAGCTCGCACCCCCCACCTGCATCTGGTACGCGATGTAGGCGGCCGCCTGCCCGCCGAACCGCACCAGACGCGCGCCCTCCAGCCGGTTCGGCCGCTCTTCACCCGGCTGCTCTAACGACGCAGGTAGGGCCAGTGCAAACGGCAACTTGTCTTGGAACCATCCATTCACCGTCTCCTGCGACTCGGACCGCACGTCCAGCGGCAGACTTCCTTCCGCATGCTGCCGATGACTGCGCACCGCCAATTCAGAAAACTCCGCGCTCGACATCAGCGTCGGTGTCAGCGTGTACGACGACGCCCGCGGCCGAGCCGCGAGCACTCCAGCAATCACGAGCGCCGCCAACGCCGGAACAAACCACCGCATACCCAGCCATCGTCGCGGCGCTGCCAACAGCGGCACAGGAATCACTTCCGGACGCGCCGGAGCTTTCAACTCCGCCAACAGCTTCTCTTCCTGCGGAGTCGCATCCTCCCCTGCCGCTGACAGCGACGCTGCCGCCCGCAACAACGGGCCGCAGTGGTCACATAGCGCCGCATGCATCATCAATTGCGTCGCCTTCAGTTCCGGCCACAGGCCCGCCACTACCTCGGGCCAGTCCACATCTTTCGGACATCCCGCCCCGCGCGGCGCCCGATCAGTCACCCGCGCCTTCGACAACTCCTCCATCACCCGCCGATACTTCGCCACCTTCGCAGCACACTCCGCGCACGACGCCACATGCAGCTCCGCCTCGGACGCCGCAACCTCCGCCGCGCCCGGCACCAGAGCATTCAACTCCGCGCTATCGATATGTCGATCCAGTGGACGTCCCAAGTTCTCTGATACTCCCTATAGATCCAATACGAGATCCGCAGGAATTTTGCTTTTCCCTTCCGCTTCATTCCCGGCCAAATCGGAGTCGCCCCCCAAAATCTGCTCCCGAATCCCACGCTTCAGCCGCTCAATCACGCTCCCAACGCCCTTGGTTCCCAAGCCAATACCCGGCAACGCCCCAATTTCCTTCGTGCTCATCCCCTGCCGGAAATACAGCCAGAAAATCATGCGGTCGCGTTCAGCATCCGGTCCACTCAGGCAGCAAGACAGGTACCCATCAATTTCCTGAAGAAACACGCCAAACTCAATTTTCTCTTCGCTGCCGTGCCCTTCTCTCCCCGCCTCGGGATCAACATCATCCGTCGATACATGGAAATGATCCCCGCCAGAAGTCTGGCTGCGCCCGTGCTTAAAGTAGTCGTGCGTGGCATTCGCAGCGGTCTTCTTGAGATATCCCAGGATGGCCTCGGGCTTCTCCACCGCAAAATCCCGCAGCAGGCGGCACCCGCCTTCCCACAGTTTCAGGTAGGTAACCTGAATCAAATCCTCCACCACCGACCGCGAAGGCTCGCCCCACAGCGACGCCGTCCGCATGATCATCAGGCTGATTGGCTTGCCCACCCGCGCAACAAACTCCTCCCAAGCCTCATCGTCACAAGGCCCCGCGCACAGGCACACCACGTCCTTCAGTGACAGCGATGAATATCGCGTCACCCTCCCCGAACTCCACACTCTGCCGTTCCCGCTCAGAATCGGACACGCCTCCCCAACGCTTCAGAGTTGGATGATGGCGACTGCCCGACGCATGTAAACAGTTTGTCATCTGTCTGTAACCAGCGCAGGAGCAGGCTTTCATGTGGCGCGGGCGCCCTCGCCCGCGTGGTCCAAAGGCCTCACTTCCGACCCTTCAGAACTTCCTCCACCCTAGCTACATCCTCCACCGTATCCACTCCAACGGTGTCGAACGGAGTCTCGCCGACGAAAATTGATGTTCCATTCTCCAAAAAACGCAATTGCTCCAGCCTCTCAGCCTTC
>Ga0137403_10004888_pt1 | contig 15652 bp, 11 predicted proteins | sample CZOMad2_1_16fung_FD_122057 | JGI IMG/M metagenome (GOLD analysis project Ga0137403, IMG submission 122057) | Vadose zone soil fungal communities from Angelo Coast Range Reserve, California, USA - CZOMad2_1_16fungal (Hybrid Assembly) | ecosystem: Environmental > Terrestrial > Soil > Vadose zone... | reverse complement strand
AGGTGTTTCGGCCGGGCTGTAGCGCGCCGGCGACGTTCACTCGGAATGGCGGTTTCCACAAGATACCCAGGTCATGGCCGTTGAGTTTCACCTGTGCCATCACCCGCACATCACCGAGGTCGAGCCAGCTTTCGGTGTTTACCGCCGGCTTCCAGTCGAACGTCTTCACGTAGGTCGCCGTGCCGGAAAAATATTTCACGCCGGCATTGGTGGAATCGCTCAACGAGATGAGGTGATCCAAAGAAATCCTTTCCGGCGCACCCCACTTGGGCGGAAAATGCACGTCCCACGCGCCGGTAATCTCCAGTGGCGCAGGCATGGTCGCGACTTCAACCTGCCGCGTTTTGCCGCCTGCGGTTTTCAATTCATAACGCCCCGGCTGTGAAGCAACAATTACCAGATGCCCCACAGTGTCGCAGCGGACTTCCGCCGCGCGACGGGCCGCTGGAATTGCCGCGCCCAGGCTCACAGTGTCCGGATCCTGCCCGCTGATTGTGAATGGCTGATTGTCGGCGGTGTATTCCACGATCAGAGTCTTTACGACGCCATAAGCGGGATCATCGCCCTCCGCCAATTTGCCAGCCTGAAAACTGATTTCTCCACGGTTCACCAGCGCCTGCACTTTGGTTTGCACATTGCGCGTTCGTTGCGCGTCGCCCGGCACGCCATAAGTTGCTTTTTGAATCTTGATCACCGGCGGTCTGGTCAAGGGCACCGCCGGTTGACCGTCCCGCGTAACGCCTACCACCGGATCAAACCGATTTTGTTGCGGACGAAAAACCACGAAGCAAGAACCGCCTTGCTCAAGGCGCAGAGGAACAGAAATCCCCGCGGCCGTTTCCTCATAAACCGCCAGCGGAGAGATTTCGCCAGTCTCTGGATTCCATAATTCGGGGCGCAAACCTTTCACACGAAAATTGCATTTCGCCTCCACCGCGGCAGCAGCCTCGTTGGCCACAAAATATGCCTGACTATCGCCGACCTGGCGGTGAATCCAATTTAACTTCACACTGGCCGTGAAGTCCGAAGGAGTTTTCAATTTGTTTAAAACGTCTTCCAACGGTTGCCCGCAAATCACCTTTCCTTTGCCAAAATCATGTTCCGTGACCATTCGGCCGTCGCAGTCACCCCAAAGTTCCGTCGCCAGTCCGGCAATTTTTTCGTCGCATTTTGGAAAATTCGAGAGGCTGGGCGAAGCAGTGGGACGCGGGCCAAGCACCGTGGCGCCGGCTTCAACGAGTTGTTTAATTTTTTTGACAAGCGCCGGCGTCATCAAGGTCACATTTTCCGGCAACACCAAGAGCCGATAACTCATGCCGTCCGGCAAAACAAGCCGGCCATCCTTCACGCTCATCCGGGCGATCAAAGCTTCGGCGCTGCATTCATCGTATTTGTAACCGGCGGGCACGGCGGGCGCGGGAGTAAAATAAGTCTGGTCGGGCAGCTCCGGACGCAGGTAACAAAGATCGGCGACAAACATGCCCTGCCGCAGCATATACTGGCAGCGGGAGAGATATTCATGCCATGCGCCGGACATTTCCCACCAGGTCTGGGTGCGTTCATAGTGCAGGCCCCACGGCCCCATCGTCGAGCCGGGAAAACGATCGAGGTAGGGTTGATGGGCATAGCGGTGTATGACGAACCGGTTGATGCCCTGGGAAAATTCATAGTCACCCAGCGCCTTGATGGTCGCCGGATGAAACTTCCATTGCTCGTTGTCGCCGGAGGTGAACGCTTCCGCCCCGACAATTTTTTCGCCCATGATGTGCGCGACCGATGCCATCTGCCGCGCCTTGGCCAAATTTTGATTCCCGCCCGTCGCCCAAAATTCACTCATCGGCTCGTCCGCGCGCTGCGTGTAAACCGCCTCGTCGCCGAAAGGCAGATCGTAACCTTCGAGGCTCAGGCGCAACCCGTGTTCGTGCGCCAGTCCGGCCAGTCGTCCGACGTAATTTTCCGCCAGCAATTCGGAAATCGTCTGTTCAAAGTCCCAGCGAAAACGGCCGGCTATCGCCGGGTCGCCAATCGTGTAGTGAGAATCTGTGCCGGTGATTTTGACATGGGTTACATCCGGCAAATATGGAACCGGGTCATAGCCACGGCGTTTTTGAAATTCCCCGCGGAATTTCGGCGTCCAGTTCTGCGCGCCCACCTCCCAACTGTCAATGTGAGTCGCCACCAGCGTCGGGCCGGCCATGGAGCGGACGCTCGCAATGAGTTTTCCCATCATGTTCGCAAAGTGAACATCCATCGCCTCGCGGCTCAACTTGTCACACTCCAGCCCGTTGCCGCCTTTGACCGGCGGCCGGGTGGATGAACCCGTCGTTGTGTGGCCGATGCGCTGGACGATCCATTTGCCGGCAGGAACCTCCCAGTCCAGTTTTCCGTTCGCGTCCAGCCTGGTCGTCAGGTTCAACACGGCTTCAGGAGGCACGACGCCAGTCGTGGTCACGGGAAAAGCCAGCACGGCGATGTCGCGGTAGAAATCATGATATTTCACCGTGCTGTTAAAACCATCTTGCGAACGTCTGCTGCCTGTGCCCGGCTGCGGCAGAACCGCAAAAAAATGAATCGGACCTTCCACCGCCAGATTCGTGCTTACGAGCATTTGCATGGAAAGCTCCGGCGTGATCCAGGGTCCGCTGCTCCCGCACCAGCCAGGCCCGTTGGTCATGTTGACTTCAAGACCCAGCCGGTGCGCCTCGGCGACGGCAAAGCGAAACAGGTCCCGCCATTCCGCGTTCATGAAATCAGCGGTGCCGGGCGGCGGGGCGAAGCGTTCCACCACGTCCATGATGATGACGCCGCCAATGCCGGCTCGCTGCATGGCTTCGAGGTCGGCGGTAATGCCCGCCCTGGTGACATTGCCGTTGTTCCAGAACCAATAAACCCACGGCCGGGCGGAGGCGGGCGGAGAGGCGAATTGAACGGCGAGGTCGCCGGCAAGCAAAGGCGAGGAAAAAAACGCCAGCATCAAGGCAATCAACGATTTCGTGTTCATGCATTTAGATTGCGGTTCAAACGGCAAGCCGACTGTTTGTCGCGAAGGTCATGGTTTCATCAGGTTCTCCGCAGGAGGATGGTGTTTACTTAAAACCAATCCTATCCAGTGGCCGGGCGGCAAATGCACACCGTCTCAATCCCCCATTCAGGAGGCAGTGCCTGGGGTGGATTAGAGCGGTTCAAGAAATAGCATAGCCATTCGGTGATCTGCCATTTTCTCCACCGAAGATGTCATTCTGTGCCAAAAAAAGCATATCAGCCTCAAGTCCACAACTGGCGGTCGAGGGAACGGTATTGGATGGCTTCGGAGATATGGTCGCCGAGGATGTGTTCTGAGCCGGCGAGGTCGGCGATGGTGCGGGCGACTTTTAGGATGCGGTCGTAGGCGCGTGCGCTGAGTTTCAAATCGGTCATGGCAAACTTGAGCAGCTCCAGCGTGGGGGCATCAATGGCGCAGTGGGTCTTCAATTCGCGGCTGCCCATGCGTGCGTTGCAAGTGATCTTCGGTTTACCGGCGAAACGCTTTTGCTGGCGCTCGCGAGCGGCGACGACCCGCGCGCGGATTTGCGCAGAAGTCTCGCCTGGTTTCCCATCGGTGATCTCCCGGAACTTGACCTGTGGCACTTCGATGTGGAGGTCGATGCGGTCGAGCAAGGGGCCGGAGATGCGGCCGAGGTAGTTTTGAATTTCGCGGGGTGTGCTGCGGGATTCGCCGGGCATTTTCCCGTCCGGCGTTGGATTCATAGCAGCCACCAGCATGAATACAGACGGGAACGTCATCGTGCCAGCCGCGCGAGATATGGTGACATGGCCTTCTTCAATCGGCTGCCGCATCGTTTCAAGAACGCTGCGTTTGAATTCCGGCAATTCATCCAGAAACAGCACTCCATTATGAGCAATGGAAATTTCGCCGGGAGTGGGGTTGATACTACCGCCGAGCAGGCCGGCATCTGATGCCGTATGGTGAGGCGCACGAAACGGTCGATTTGTAACGAGTGCCTGGCCCGATTTCAATAACCCCACGACGCTGTGGATTTTGGTGGTCTCCAAGGCTTCCTCCAGGGTGAGCGGAGGGAGAATGGTGGCGAGACGTTTGGCCAGCATTGATTTGCCGGTGCCCGGCGGGCCGATGAGCAAAACATTGTGTCCGCCGGCGGCGGCGATCTCGAGCGCGCGCTTCACGGATTCCTGGCCTTTAACATCGGCAAAATCCATTTCTTCATTCTGTGGTTGGTCGAAGATTTTGCGAATATCCACCTTAAACGGAAGTATTTTGATTTCCCCCTCCAGAAAGCCGGCCGCTTCACGGAGGTTTTGCACGGGGATCACACGCAGGCCCGCCACCACGGCAGCTTCGGCCGCATTTTCGGCGGGGACGAGGAGGCCAATCTTGCCTTCGGCCCGGGCTCTGAGTCCGAGAGATAAAACTCCTTTCACCTGGCGAACGGCTCCGTTCAGTGCCAGTTCACCGACCATTACGAAGTTTTCAAGTTGATCCGTTTCGATCTGCTCGCTGGCCGCAAGCAAGCCGATAGCGATAGGCAGGTCAAAGCTAGGCCCCTCTTTCTTTACATCGGCAGGGGCGAGATTGATGGTCGTGCGCCCCATTGGAAACTTGAAACCAGAATTGCCCAACGCCGTGGAAACGCGATCACGCGACTCTTTCACGGCAGCGTCCGGCAAACCGACGATAATGATGTTGGTGTCGCCCCAACCAACATTTACTTCTACTTCTATCGGATAAGCTTCAATGCCATTAACAGCAGCGGAACAGACCTTTGCTAACATGATCAGATTTATGGTCGAGCGGCGCGCGCAATACAACCCGCTTTTTGCAGAATCTACCCTGTATTCCCGTGAGCACCAGCCCTGCTACCGCCCACACGACAGGCGCTGTGGTTCCGAAATCAGAATTTGTAAGATCCTCAGCCCGCCGCCGATTTGTCGGCGCGCGAAGCCTGCCTGTGTTTGAAGCAATGATTACTGAAGCCATTTCAGAGGATCTCCAGCGTAAAATTCCCTTTACCGACGGGAATGCGAATCAAAAGAATGCGACCGAGGTTCCTGCACCTGAGGATTCAAAACCCAGGAAAGTGCGCATGGCCGCAGAAGCAAATGCGCGCTGGTGAAAATCATCGGCGGGCAGGTCCATCTGGAGCCCCCATTAACCACGACAGGTGTTTGAGTTTCATCGCGGGTGGCTCATCAATGACCATTTCCCAGCGGGAAACAGTCAGCGGTCAACCACAAGGGCCCTAGCCGCACTTTTTCCGTCAGTCCAGATTGGCGGCTGTTGTTCAAAAACCAAATCCGCGTGAAAATCTATGTGCCTGAAAAATGTTCGAGTAAGACCTGGTGAAGTTGAATGCCTTTTTCAAACTGATCGAGCGGAAACGTCTCGTTTGGCGCATGGGCGTTGCAATCCGGCAGACCAAGGCCGATTAGAAGAACATCTCGTTTCAAAATATGTTGAAATAAACTGACGATGGGAATGCTCAATCCTTCCCGAACCAAAGCCGGCGCACGGCCAAAAACTTCTTTCAACGCAAATTGAGCGGCACGGCTGAAGGTGGAATTGGCGTCGGCGTAAAAAGGTTCGCCGCCGTGATCGTAGATCATTTCCAGGCGGACAGTGTCGGGACAAATGGATTTCAAATAATCGCGGACGCGCGCGGCTATTACGCCTGGTTGTTGCTTGGGAACGAGACGGAAACTCAATTTCGCGCCGGCTTCGCGCGGGATGATGGTCTTGCTGCCGGCACCTTGATAGCCGGAGGTCAGGCCGTTGATTTCCGCCGTGGGACGAATCCAAAGGCGTTCCAAAGCAGTGAAATCTTTCTCGCCGCTTAATTTTGAAACGCCGGCGGCTTCAAGAATGGCCTTGTCGTCGAAAGGAACGTTCCGCCAGCTTGCGCGCTCGGTTTCGCTGGCCGGAATCACGTCGTCATAGAATCCCGGCACGGCAATCGCGCCGTCCGCGCGATGTAATTGGGCGAGCAGCCGGACCAGTTCCGTCGCTGGGTTGGCAATCGCACCGCCGAACATCCCGGAATGCAGATCGGTTTTTGGCCCGCTGATTTTTACTTCGAGGCAGGCGATTCCGCGAAGTCCGCAGGTGATGGCCGGAACTCCCGGCCCGGCCATACTGGTGTCCGAAACCACAATCGCGTCGCAGTTCAATTCTTCGCGATGGCTTTCCAGAAATTTGCCCAGATGCGGACTGCCGATTTCCTCCTCGCCTTCGATGAGGAAAATCAGGTTGACCGCCAGTTCGCCGCGCGCCCTCAGCGCCGCTTCCGCACCAAGGATGTGGCAGATGGTCTGGCCTTTGTTGTCAGTCGCTCCGCGCGCGACGACAAAACCATTCTCGATGACCGGTTCAAACGGATCATTTCGCCAGAGCGAAACCGGGTCAACCGGCTGGACATCATAGTGTCCGTAAATCAAAATGGTTTTTTTGCCGGGAGAAAAAGCCGATTTGGCCAGAACGACCGGAGCGCCTGCGGTTTGATGAACGGCGGCGGCAAATCCAAGACTGGAACATTTGTGCGCCAGCCATTCAGCGCAACCGGTCATTGCCGGTTTTCGAGTCGGGTCGGCGGAGATGCTGGGAAATCGCAGATATGAAAAGAAATCGTCGAGTTGCGATCGGGCTAACATACGGATTTCAGCTTGAGTGAATAATGGCGGCTGGCAAAAACCATTTTTTGTTTTTCGTAGAAAAGATGCGCCTCGGTCCGTTGCATGCCGGAATCCAGATGCAATTCCTTGCAGTCGGAAATTCCGGCCAGCTTGACCAGCCAGTCAAAAAGTTTTTTGCCATGGCCTTTCCGTCGGGAATCGGCAAGCGTCACCAAATCGTCAACGTAAAGAAATTTTCCGCGCGCCAGATGTTCACTAAACCGATAACCGGCGACGGCGGTGACTTTGCCATCGGCTTCGAGCAGGACGAGAAAATAACCGTCGCTTTGAAATCGCCGGATGGTCGGGAGAAAATTTTCCAATTGCAGATGCGGGCGCAATTCGCGCAGGACGGGAAAGCAGCGGACAATGTCTTTGTCTGTTTCCGCAGGCAGAATGAAAATTGTTTGCACGGAAAAAACTTAAACGGTTGTCCCAAAACGCGAAAGTTGAAACGGACTCAAATCAAATCGCTGGGAGCCGTTCATGACCAGATCGGTCATCAGTTCGCCGACGGCGCTGCAATATTTGAAGCCGTGGCCGCTGAAGCCGCCAACGATCCACGCGCCTGGCTCGCCGGGCAACCGGTCAATGATGGGCGCGCGATCCGGCGAATTTTCGAAGAAGCAGGTTTCCATTGAAAGAACCGGGCCGTTCGCGTCCGGGAAAACGTTTTCCACAAAACTGCGCAGGTCGGCCTCGTCCGCCAAATCCGGTTCGTGGCGGGGCAGGTCGGGATCAATCGCGGGCGATGGAATCTCTCGCAGGCGGCCAAGTTTGAAACCGGGAATTCCAAAAATTGGAAGGCCGTAAAAATGCCCGATCTCCGGCATATCCACGATCCAGATGGGCAGCCGGTCCGGTTTGAAGTTTGCGAGATTGCATTTTGGCGAAAACCAGCCGAGCACGGTGCGTTCGGGCACGACCGGAATTTTTTGTTCGGCCAGCAATTTTCCGATCCATGCGCCGGCGGAAAAAATGATCTGTTTCGCTTCGTAAGCCGAGCGGTCCGTGCGGATGAGATATTTATCTCCGTTCGATTTCCAGCCGAGCACGCGCTCGTGCCCGTGAATTTCCGCGCCGTTTTCCAACCCAAGATTTACCTGCGCCGTAATGGCGAGTTCAGGCAGCACGAAACCAGAGCCGGGCTGGTAAACCGTGAGCATATCTGACGCGGGCTTGATGGCCGGAAAGCGGCGGTGCGTTTCAGCGGCGTCGAGGATTTCGTGGGCGACGCCAAATTTCTCGCAGGCGGCTTTCGCGCCTTTGAAGATGCGCGAATCGGGCATGGCCACGTCGAGTCCGCCGCAATTGTGAAAAATCGGCGTGCCGATTTTTTCTCCGAGCTGTTTCCACAATTCCACGGCGCGGAGCACCAGCGGCACATACGTCGGCCCTTCGTGCAGGCCCAGCCGCAGGATGCGCGTCGCGCCGTGCGAGCTGCCACGGATGTTCGGAATCGAAAACTGTTCGAGGCCGAGCACCTTGAGTTTTCGTGCGGCGGCGTGGGCGACGATGGCGCTGCCCATGCCGCCGACGCCGATGACAGCGAGATCGTAGGTTTCCATTTTGGAAGGGTGTCGTTAAAAAATTGTAAGGTAATACTCCGTTTCCCAGCGGGAAATCTGGCGGTGATACTCGTTCCACTCCTGCCATTTGAGTTTCAGAAACTCGTTTTGAATCGGGCCGAGCGCATTCAAAACCACCTGGTCGGCTTCCAACGCGGTCAAGGCTTCCTTGAGCGATTGCGGCAGGGTCGTCAGCCCTTTTTTATAAATTTCGTCCCGGTTCAGGTTGTAAAGATTTCCCAAATTCGGTTCGCCGGGTTCGATTTGGTTTTCAATGCCATCCAGACCCGCCGTCACGTAAGCGGCGAAAACGAGATACGGATTGCAGCCGGAAGAAATGGAGCGATCCTCAATGTGGCCGGGGCCGCAAATGCGCAACATTTGCGTGCGATTGTTGTCGCCGTAGCTGACGAACGCCGGCGTCCAGGTGAACCCGGAGCGCGAACTATACAGTCCGGGGCCGACAAGCAGGCGCTTGTAACAGTTGGCGGTCGGCGAATTGATGGCGCACAAAGCGGGAGCGTGCTTGAGAATGCCGCCGAGGAAATGATACGCCATTTTGGAAAGGCCAAATCCCCGCTTGTCCTGCATGTCGGTGAATTTGTTTTCGCCCGTCGCGGCGTCCGCCAGATGAAAGTGAATGTGCGCCCCGCTGCCGGTGCGGTTGCCGAACGGCTTGGGCATGTGCGTGGCGATCGCGCCGTATTTGGCCGCGACCTGGCTCGTCATCATCTTGAAAAACGTGAAGCGGTCGGCCGTGGTCAGCGCGTCACTGTATTTGAAATTCACCTCGAATTGGCCGTTCGCGTCCTCGTGGTCGGCCTGATAAACGCCCCAGCCAAGCTGGTTGCAGAACGTCGTGAGATCCTGAAGATAGGCGAGCGCCGGGGAAATTCCCTTGTAGTCGTAGCAAGGCTTGGCTAGGTTGTCCACGTGCGCCGGATCCCACGGCGAAATGCTGCCGTCGGGATTTTTGACCACGAGAAAATGTTCCGGTTCAATGCCCAGGTTGAGGAGAAATCCTTTTTCGCGGACCGTTTTCAGCACGCGTTTGAGATTCACCCGCGGACAAAACGGATACGGCTTCTCGTCCACATAAAGGTCGCTCGCAAACCGCGCGGTGCCGGGCTGCCAGGGGACGGGTGTGTAAGTATCCAGGTCAATGCGCCCCATCATGTCGTGCGAATGCGGACCCTGGCCCATGCCCCAGACGGCAGCGCCGGCGAAACCCGCGCCCTCGTCGGCGAGCATGTCCAGCGCCTCCACCGGCGACATTTTTACCTTGGCGGAACCGTGGATGTCCACGAATTGCGCGAGGATGAAGCGGATTTTATCCTGTTCAAACTGCTGTCGAAGTTGTTCGCGATCGGGCATGATGATTCCTTTTTATGCAGGATTATTTAAAGCAATTACAGTTGCATTTAAAGCAACAGTCGCTAGAATATAGCGCAACAGACTTGATTGTGAAGCAAAATAATTGGATTTAAACGAAGGAATTTATGTGTGGAATCGTCGGACTTTTTCTCAAAAAACCATCGCGGGAACCACAACTGGGCGAACTCTTCAGCGACATGCTTGATAGCATGTCCAGCCGCGGGCCGGACAGCGCGGGCTTTGCCATTTACGGCGCCACCGTTCCCGCCGGCAGCCTCAAACTGACCTTGCAGCACGCGGACGAACATTTTTCCTGGGATCAACTTGCGCAAGGTTTTGAACGCCAATTCAAGGCGAAGGCCCCCTTCACCGTCAATTCAACCCACGTGATTTTTGTTCTCCCCGCGAAAGAAGCGGCCATCCGGCTTTTTCTGCGCGAGGAATTTCCCGAAGTGCGGATCATGAGCCTCGGACGCCGGATCGCAATTATGAAGGAAGTCGGCACGCCCTCGTCCGTGCTCGACCGTTTCAACGTCCGCCAGATGCGCGGCAGCCACGCCATCGGCCACACGCGCATGGCGACGGAAAGCGCCGTGACCACAGCGGGTTCGCATCCGTTTTCCACCGGCCAGGATTTGTGTCTGGTTCACAACGGTTCGTTGAGCAATCACAACCGGCAGCGCGAAAATTTGCGCCGCGAAGGAATTGAATTCCAAACGGACAACGATTCGGAGGTTGCCGCCGGATATTTGACGTGGCGATTGAGAAAAGGTGATTCTCTGGGGCTGGCGTTGAAGCACGCGCTGAAAGACCTCGACGGTTTTTACACCTTCACCATCGGCACGCGCGATGGCTTTGCCGTTCTGCGCGATGCGGTCGCCTGCAAACCGGCGGTGATGGCGGAGACGCCGGATTATGTGGCGATGGCTTCGGAATATCGCTCGCTCACATCCCTGCCGGGAATTGAAAAGGCGAAATTATGGGAACCCGAACCCGCAACCGTTTACAGTTGGAGCGCGCAGGCCCGTGAATAATAATTTGAAAACAGTTGATTTGTCCAAAACGAGCGTCAGGAAACTCAACCAAACCTTGCACAATCTTTCGGCGCAGACGAAACATACGCATTGGCGAATCCTTGAGCCGCGCGGCGCGCACGCCATCGCCTGCGGACTGAATCTGCCGGTCACGGTTGAGATCGCCGGTCACGCCGGATATTATTGCGCGGGCATGAACCAACTGGCGACAGTGATCATTGACGGCAATACCGGCGTCGGAGTGGCCGAGAACATGATGTCCGGTTTCGTCCACGTCAAAGGCAACGCGAGTCAATCCGCCGGCGCCACCGGACACGGCGGACTGCTCGTCATTGACGGCGACGCCTCGGCTCGCTGCGGCATTTCCATGAAGGGCGTTGACATCGTGGTCAAGGGTTCCGTCGGCCACATGAGCGCCTTCATGGCGCAGGCGGGAAATCTCGTCGTGTGCGGCGATGCCGGCGACGCGCTGGGCGATTCGATTTACGAAGCGCGAATTTTCGTTCGCGGAAAAGTAAAGGATTTGGGTTCCGATTGCACTGAAAAGGAAATGCGCGCCGAGCATTTGGAATTATTGGAAAAGTTATTTGAACGCGCGAAAATAAAATTGAAACCAGGGGAATTCCGCCGCTATGGTTCCGCGCGGCAGCTTTACAATTTTCATGTGGACCACGCCGCCAAATATTAAATCGCACCATGAGCACCGAAATCAAACCCGGAATGCGCGAGTCGGCGAGCTTTGACCGGAACGTCATTAACGAAATCCAGCGCGCCGCTGAAACGGGCATTTATCATATTCGCGGCTGGGGCGCGAAGCGCCATCTGCCGCACTTTGACGATCTCGTTTTCCTCGGTGCGAGCATGTCGCGCTATCCGCTCGAAGGCTACCGCGAGCGTTGCGCGACCGATGTGCATTTGGGAACGCGCTTCGCCAAAAAATCCATTCATCTTAAAATTCCCATCACGATAGCCGGCATGAGTTTCGGCGCGCTGTCCGCGCAGGCAAAGGAAGCGCTGGGACGCGGCGCCTCGGAAACAGGCACTTCGACCACAAGCGGCGACGGCGGCATGACAGTGGAGGAACGGCATCATTCCAAAACGCTCGTCTATCAATACCTGCCTTCGCGCTACGGCATGAATCCCGATGATTTGCGCAAGGCGGACGCGATTGAAATCGTTCTCGGTCAGGGCGCGAAACCGGGCGGCGGCGGTATGTTGCTCGGTCGAAAAATCAGCGACCGCGTCGCGGCGATGCGCACCTTGCCGAAAGGAATTGACCAGCGCAGTGCGTGCCGGCATCCCGACTGGACAGGCCCGGACGATCTCACGATTAAAATCGAAGAGTTGCGTGAAATCACCGACTGGCAAAAACCGATTTACGTGAAAGTCGGCGCGTCGCGGACTTATTACGACACGGCGCTCGCGGTAAAAGCCGGCGCGGATGTCATCGTTGTGGACGGAATGCAGGGCGGCACCGGCGCGACGCAGGATGTCTTTATTGAGCACGTAGGGATTCCGACTTTGCCCGCGCTGCGCCAGGCGGTCGAGGCGTTGCAGGAATTGGGAATGCACCGGAAAGTGCAGTTGATTATTTCCGGCGGCATTCGTTCTGGCGCGGATGTCGCGAAGGCTCTGGCAATGGGCGCGGATGCGGTTTCCATTGGCACGGCGGCGCTGATTGCGCTCGGTTGCAATTCCCCGAAATGGCAGCAGGAATATGAAAAACTCGGCACCGCCGCCGGTTTTTACGACGATTACCAGGACGGCAAAGACCCGGCGGGAATCACGACGCAGGACGAAGAACTGGCCGCGCGTCTCGATCCGGTTGAAGGCGGACGCAAGCTTGCAAACTATCTCCGCGTCCTGGCGATGGAAACGCAGACGATTGCCCGCGCCTGCGGCAAATCACACGTTTTGAATCTGGAACCGGAAGACCTCGTCGCGTTGACCATCGAGGCGGCGGCGATGGCCAAAATTCCGCTCGCGGGCACAAGCTGGATTCCGGGCGTGAACGGCGGCTTGTAGGATTGTTCAACCCTTGGCGTTGCTGATAATGCTCAAGAATTCCACCGGCGGTTGATACACGCGCGTCGGGCCGTGCTCAATGGTTCCATCAAAAAACAGGCTGTCGCCAGGCTCCAGGTGATAAACTTGTCCGGCGTGGCGATAATCCATCTTGCCCTTGAGCATGAACAGCAATTCGTGTCCGGGATGACGGAAAACATTTTTGTCCGGCTCGATGGTCCGCTCCTCGATGCGCATGAGGTAAGGCTCGAAATCCTTTTCAAACGCCAGGCCATAAGCGAGCGATTCGTAGCTGTGGCCAATCTTTGAGCCGCGTCCGACGATCACTTTCCGCTCGGACTTTCGGATCATCACCGCGCGCGGCGGGCTCACGACACTGTTCTGGAAAAAATATCCCGGCTCGACGGCCAGCGCGACGGCGATGCGCGTCAATGTGGAAACCGGCGACGAAACTTTTCCGTTTTCAATCTTGGAAATCTGTCCCTTGGTCAATTTTACTTCGCTCGCCAGCTGATCCAGTGTCACATTGCGGTCAGCGCGCAATGTGCGGATTTTCTGACCGATCTGGCATTCAACGGTCGGCGCTTCTATTTTTTTCATGATTTGATGCGCGCGGGTTGTTTAATCCATAACGGCTGCCAGCTTCGGAGTCAAGCCTGTGACTTTGGCGCAGAAAATAGATCGGCTGGCCGTTTTTTATCCGGATGTCTAAATCCCGACAGTTCAGCCGGATCTCTCCGGGAGTGTTGATAAGATTTCTTATCAAAAAACCATTGTTTCATTTGAAGAAATAACATGGCCCGGTTTTGTTTCAAAGACTGGCGCGATTATTGCTTGCTCTTGGCATTTGACGGAAACTAACGTTTCTTTAAATGAAACACCATGAGAAACCGGTTTTAACGGATTCAGCCAACAGCTTATGAAAACATCTGAAACAAAGGGATACGGACTGAGAGCGACCTGCCTGACTTTTCCTGAAACATTGTCGCAATCTGTCGCGAACATCTCCCCGACACTCACACCCGTGGTCATCGTGCCGCTGGTTTTCGCATCGGCTGGAACCGGCACCTGGCTGGCGTATCTCTTCGCCACCATCGGCCTGATTCTGGTCGGCATGAATATCAACCAATTCGCCAAACGATCTGCCAGCCCGGGTTCCTTGTACTCCTTTATTTCCAAAGGGCTGGGATTGCACGCCGGGTTTATATCCGGCTGGTGTCTCATCGTGGCCTATCTTTTCACGGCGATGGCCGTGCTTGCCGGCTCGGTGAATTACGCGATTCTTCTGCTTCAAATGCTCCACATCAACATTCCGGCATGGATTCTATTCGCCATCGGCTCAGCCGCCGCCTGGTTGGTCGCTTACAAGGACATCAAGCTTTCCACGCGCTTGATGCTGGTTCTGGAAGTAATTTCCATGCTGCTGATTCTTATGCTGGGAATCTTTATCATGATTCACAAAGGCACGTTTATAGACGCCACCCAGTTCAAGCTCGAGGGTATGAATTTCACCGGCCTCAAAGCCGGCCTGATTCTGGCGATTTTCAGCTTCGTTGGCTACGAGAGCGCAACCACACTGGGCGAGGAAGCCAAGAACCCGCTCAAAAACATTCCGCGCGCCGTGATCTTGAGCGCGCTTATCGCCGGCCTCTTTTTCATGCTCACGTCTTACATGGCCGTGCTCGGATTCAAGGACATGAAAACCTCGCTCGGGGCGAGTTCCGCGCCGTTCAACGATCTTGCTGACGCCACCGGCATAGGATTCCTCGGCGTCCTGATTTCCATCGGAGCCGTCATCAGCATGTTTGCCTGCACGCTCGCCAGCATCAACGCCGGCTCGCGCATCATCTTCATGTTGGGCCGCCACGGCATCTTGCATGCGCGTCTCGGCAGGTCGCACGGCAGCAACGAGACACCGCACTGGGCAGTTACGTTTTCTTCCGTCGTCACTTTTGCGCTACCCGCCTTGCTGTTGGCCAAGGGGCTTGGCGTGCTTGATGTATTCAATGACTTGAGCACCATTGCCACCTATGGATTTTTGATTGTCTATGCGCTCGTATCCATCTCCGCGCCGGTTTATCTAAAGCAAATCGGCAAGCTGACCATGGGGAGTATCGTGCTCTCGGCTGTCTCGGTGCTGTTCATGATTCCGCCGATTATCGCCACGGTTTCGCCGACGCCTGCGCCGCCAGGAGATAAATTCCCTTATTACTTCCTGATATACCTCGGTGTCGGTATCGCATGGTTCCTGTGCCTGCGCCTTAAACTATCCAGCACAGTGGTTGCAGGAATGAAGGCGGATTTGGAACCCGCCCCATCGCAAGTAAGCTCGTGATAGCGTTTTGTCAGTGGTGGTATCTTGTTCTGGGCCCGATGCCCGTCAAATCGAGCATCGGCCCAGGATGTCCAAGCCGTCACAGCGTTGCTTGAACTCCGTTGCCCGTTCGCCCGCCCGCATTCACCGGAAATACGGCGCCGGTGAGGGCGAGTTCGCCGACCATGGCGAAGTTGTCGAGTTGGTCGGTCTCGATTTGTTCGCTGGCGGCGAGCATGCCGATGGCGATGGGGAGATCGAAGCTGGGGCCCTCCTTTTTGACGTCGGCGGGGGCGAGATTGATGGTGGTGCGGCCCATGGGGAACTTGAAGCCGGAATTGGTGAGGGCGGTAGTGACGCGGTCCTGGGATTCGCGCACGGCGGCGTCGGGCAAGCCGACGATGACGATCCGGGTGTCACCCCAGCCGGCGTTGACCTCGACTTCGACGGGATAGGCTTCGATGCCGTTGACGGCGGCGGAACAGACCCTGGCTAACATGGCGAAAGTTATCCCCGAGCGGGGAGGGAACTGCAAGCGGGGTTTTCGAGAAATGCGATCGCCGGCGCGAGCAAAGCGAGCGGCGGACAGACGGTGTCAGGGCCATTTCGTTTCGGTCCAGGCGGACGGGACCCATCCGCGCGAGGGGCCGGCG
>Ga0137403_10004887_pt1 | contig 15654 bp, 18 predicted proteins | sample CZOMad2_1_16fung_FD_122057 | JGI IMG/M metagenome (GOLD analysis project Ga0137403, IMG submission 122057) | Vadose zone soil fungal communities from Angelo Coast Range Reserve, California, USA - CZOMad2_1_16fungal (Hybrid Assembly) | ecosystem: Environmental > Terrestrial > Soil > Vadose zone... | reverse complement strand
GGCGAGACGGCATCGTTGCTGTCGACGTAGGCAAGGACCGTTCCCGCGGAGACGAGCAAGGCGAAGACGATGGCGGCTGCACGCGCGGCACCTTCTCCGATGGGTCGGCGCGTGCGCCAACCGGAGCCGAACCTGAGTTCAGGAACCGCCGCACGCTTCAGCTCGAACATTTCTCGTCCTCCCTCGCGGCGGTGCCGAGCGGCCCCGCTCCCCGCTAATCAACTGGACGGGCCCTGCCGCCGTCAAGGGTACAAGTGGGTCCCCTCCAGAAGGCTCTCGCGGATCGCTTGGCGGCGGTCGAGACGCAGAAGGATTTAGCCGCATCGACCGACTTTCCGGCGAGCGCCTGATCGGGAAAAGTGGTCGTACCCCTATCGTAACATCGGGGTCGTCGGCATCGGCGGCTTCGTTCCCGAATCCGGCGCGCCGTGTTTCTCGTAAGGGCCTGATTTTATGGACCCTTCGCGGATTTTGTCCGCCTTCCACGACCTCCCTTGACTCAGTCAAGCGTACACTTCAAATGTTCACTTGAAAGGAGATCGATGACTTTCGTGCCTTTGAGTGGATTTCTCGACGGTGCCGTCGCGATGGGTAGTCCCGTGGCGGTTGCCATGGGGTCCCTCCTGATGGGGCTCCTCGCCGCAACCACCTTCGCCCTCGTTCTTGGGGCCGACCGGAGGCCACGGCGGCGGGATCCCGTTATCGCCTTGGAACCCACGGCAGACGACCGCGCCGCGGCCGCGTGAGGCCTTGCGATTCGCATGACGCCACCATCCGGACGCTCACGAGACACCCGCCAGCGGCTGCTCGAGGCCGCGGGCGAGGTGTTTGCCGAGCGCGGCTTCCGCGACGCGACAACCCAGGAGATCTGCCGCCGTGCGGACGCGAACATCGCCGCGGTGCACTACCACTTCGGCGACAAAGAGGAGCTCTACCGCACGGTCATCCAGTACGCCGAGGAGCGCGCCGCGGAGAGCGCCCCCGCCGATGTGGCACCCAGCGCACCGGCCGAGAAGCGACTGCGGGCGCACATCGAGTCATTCCTCGTCCGGCTCTTCGACGAGGGCCATCCGGCCTGGCTTGGCAAGCTGATGGCGCGCGAGATGTCCGAGCCCACGCCCGGCCTCGACGTCATCGTCCAGGAGAAGATCCGCGGCACCTACCGACGCGTGGAGGCCATCGTACGCGAGCTCGTCGGCCCGGGGGCTTCAGACGACGACGTGCGGGCGTGCGTTCTCAGTGTCCAGGGGCAGTGCCTCTTCTACCGGCACTGTCACCCGGTCCTCACGCGCCTCTTTCCCGAGCGATCCTTCGGCCGGGAGGAGGTGCCCGAGCTGGCGCGCCACATCGTGCGTTTCTCGCTCGCGGGCATCCGGGCGACTGGGCGGCGGGCACGCAAGAGCGGTGCCGGATAGCTTCGTCGCGCTCAACATGCTGATAGGCGACCGCGCCAAGTATCTCGGAATGATCACAGAATCGACCGAATTGGGTCCGAAGGGAGCGAGTTCATGGCGAACACACGATCGGCAAGAGATGAGATCACGGCAGCGGTCACTTCCTGGCCGGGCGTCCATGCGGTGCCGGGTGACCTTGGTGAGCTTGGGTTCAAACTCGGCCGCCGGGAGATCGGCCACCTGCACGGCGACCGGGCGGCTCACTTCAGCTTTCCGAAGAAGCTCTGGGCGGAGCTGAGAGAACAGGGTCGAATCGTTCCTCACCCGGTGTTCCCCGATTCGCAAGGGCCGGCGGCCCGCTCCATCGAGAACGACGCCGATGTTCGCGAGGTGATCGCCCTCTTCAGGCTCAACTACGATCGCGCGGTGGCCCGAAACGGTCTTGCCGGCGAGGCCCGCGGCGAAGGCATGAACGCGAAGGCCTCCGGTAGGTAGGCAACGGTCAAGGATGGAGCGACGGATGAGGCTCACGATATTCGCCGCGACCGGCGGCACCGGTCGGCAAGTTCTCGACCAGGCCATCGCCGCTGGTCACGACGTCACGGCAGTCGTCCGAAATCCGCAGAAGCTGGGCAGGGAGGTACGCGTCGTCAAAGCCGACCTGTCCGCCCCAGACCCGGCAGTGCTCGAGTCGGCGGTCAGAGGCGCCGACGCGGTGATCTCCGCGCTCGGTGCGGTTTCGAGATCCGATGTGGGTGTGGCCTGGCAAGGCACCCGGGCCATCGTCCAGGCGATGAAGGCGACAGGGGTTCGACGCATCGTCGTCGTGAGCGCGGCACCGATCTCGACCGTGGCGTCTCCCGGCCGCCCGAATCCGCCGAGACACGACCCCGGCGACGGATTCTTCATGCGACACCTCCTCAGCCCGCTGATCAAAGCGGTACTCCGGAAGCACTATGCCGATCTCGCCCGGATGGAGGACGTGCTTCGCGACAGCGGCCTCGACTGGACCGTGATACGCCCGCCACGGCTGACCGACGAGGCACTGACCGGCACCTACCGCACTGCGAACGGGCAGAACCTTCGACGCGGTGTCGTGATCTCACGCGCGGACCTCGCCCAGCTCATGCTTCGCGTGCTCGAGCAACCGCAGACGATCAGGCAGGCGATCGGGATCGCCTACTAGTCCCCGGACGATGCCGACATACCGGCACGCGCCGAGATGTCGGCAGTCGCTCACGTGCCATCGCGGTAGGCGCAACCATCCCAGCCGACGACTCGGATTGGGGTGCTCTGGCATCGGCCTTGCTCCTGGTCGAGGTATGGAGAACCTCACGAGTCACGTTGCAGGCAGCGTCGTACTCATCACTGGTGGCAACGCCGGGATCGGCCGTGCCGCCGCACTCGAATTCGCCAAGCAGGGCGCGAAGGTCGTCGTCAGCGGACGCCGCGAGCGAGAGGGCGAGGAAGTCGTCGCGGGGATCAAGGCCTCCGGCGGCGAGGCGATCTTCGTCCGAGCCGACGTCTCGAAGGAGCGCGACGTCAAAGCGATGATCGAACGGACGCTGGCGACCTTCGGGAGGCTCGATTGCGCCTTCAACAACGCCGGGATCGAGCAGGCGCTGACGCCGCTGCCCGATCAAACCGAGGACACCTACGATCGGATCATGGACATCAACGTCAAGGGCGTGTGGCTGTCGCTCAAGCACGAGATCCCGGCGATGCTGAAGACCGGCGGCGGCGCGATCGTCAACAACGCATCCATTGCGGGACTGGTCGGCTTTCCCGAGGCGCCGATCTACAGCGCGAGCAAGCACGCCGTCGTCGGGCTGACCAAGTCCGTTGCGCTCGAATACGCCAAGCACAACGTTCGCGTGAACGCCGTCGCTCCCGCGGCGATCGAGACGCGAATGTTTCACGACTTCGCCACCACGCCGGAAATGAAGCAGATGCTGGTATCGGCCCATCCGATCGGCCGCATCGGGCAGCCGAGAGAGATTGCGAGCACCGTCGTCTGGCTCTGCTCGGAGGGTGCGTCGTTCGTCACCGGCCAGACCTTCGCGGTCGATGGGGGTTACACCGCGCAGTAGCGAGCGCGGCCCGGTGCGCGGGAATCAGATCGATCGTGCCAGAATCTGCGTGAGGACCGAGTGCAGCTCGGTGCTCGTGGCTGGGCCGGTGGCTCTGCGCCACGCTAATGTCCATCTAGCCGTACGAGCACGGCGCCGATCTCGCTCGACGCTCAGGTGACGACGACGGCACCCCCAACGAGACGCTACGGGCACGCTCGCGGACGCGATCGAAGCCGTGCTGTAATCCGACCGCATCCTTTCGGGGGCCTCGATCGTCTTGGCGGAAGGAGGCAAGACATGCACAATCTGGAAGATCGACGCGTCGTGGTCACCGGCGGCAGCCGCGGCCTGGGGCTCGGCATCGTGGAGGCGCTCGCGGCGCGCAAAGCCAAGCTGACGGTCGTCGCGCGCGATCGCGGTCGCCTCGCGGAGGTCGAGCGGACGCTAGGCGTCTCGACGATCGCCGGCGACGCGACGGATCCGAAGCTCGCGGCGTCGGTGTTGCGCGAGGTCTCGCCGTCGATGGTGATCCTGAGCGCCGGCGCGACGCCGGAGATGGCGCCGGTGCACGAGCAGACGTGGGAGGCGTTCTCGGCGATCTGGAACACCGACGTCAAGATGGCGTTCCACTGGATCCAGGCGGCGTTGCGGCAGCCGCTGGCGCGCGGCAGTCGCGTGCTCGTGATGTCGAGCGGCGCCGCGCTTGCGGGCTCGCCGCTGTCGGGCGGCTACGCCGGCGCGAAGCGGATGCAATGGTTGCTCGCGTCGTACGCGAACGGAGTCAGCGCCGAGCTCGATCGCGGCATCCGATTCCAGGCGATCCTGCCGCGGCAGATCATCGGCGACACCGAGCTCGGCCGGGTCGCCGCGGCCGGCTACGCCCGGCAGAAGAACATCCCGGTGGAGCAGTTCCTCGCGACGTTCGGAAAGCCACTGTCGCCGCGCCAGGTGGGTGAACATGTCGCTACCATCCTCAGCGATGCCGCCCACGACGCCACGACCGCGTTCGAGCTCCGCGGCGAGACCGGGATCCGTTCGCTCGATGGGTGAGCGATGACCGAGCGCGATCTCATCGGCGACCTGCGGCTCACGCGCGAGCGGTTCGCAACGCTCGTCGCCGAGATCCGGCCGGAGCTACACCGCTACTGCGCGCGGATGACCGGGTCGATCGCCGACGGGGAAGACGTCGTCCAGGACACGTTCGCGCGTGCCGAGGCGCTGCACGCCGCGGTGTCGCGGTTCGTCGAGCTCGCGCCGGCGCAGCGCAGCTGCGTGATCTTGAAGGACGTGCTCGGCTACTCGCTCGACGAGATCGCGTCGATCCTCGGAATGACGGTGCCGGCGGTGAAGGCCGCGCTGCATCGCGGACGATCGCGCTTGCGCGAGCTCCGCACCATCGAGGTGCCGACCGCGCGGCCCGCGTCGCCCGAGATCGCGCGCTACGCCGCGCTGTTCAACGCCCGCGACTGGGACGCGGTTCGCGCGATGCTCGCCGAGGACGTCCGCCTCGATCTGGTCGCGCGCGTTCAGCGCACCGGGCGCGCGGAGGTCGAATCGTACTTCACGAACTACGACAAGGTCGACGATTGGCACCTCGTCACGGCGTGGCTCGACGGGCGCGAAGTGCTCGCCGTGTTCCGCGATCCGCGCCGTCCGCGCCCGGCCTACTTCGTCGAGCTCGAGCTCGTCGACGGCGCGATCGTGCGCATCCGCGACTTCCGCTACGTCCCGTACATCGCCGACGACGCGGCGATCGAGGTCTAGCCCAATGCCGCGCGGGCTACAGGGCCGGGCGACGATGGCGGCGGCGCGAGCGCGACCGGTTGGAGAGCGGTGAGCGGCGATAGCTTCCGAGAATCGCCGTTCTCGCTATCGACTTCCTGTTGTCACGGAAGCTAAGAATGGCGGAGGGCCTTTCGATCCATCGTGGTCGGTACTTGAAGCTTGCGAGGCGCCAGCTTCATGTCGAGAAGCTCACGTCGGCTATTAAGCCCACTTAATTCCGATTCAGTCGGGATGGTGGACGGTGATCGCCACATGCCCGCTCGGGTCGGAGGTCGTGCGAGCGCCGTGCCTGCGGCAGAAGGAGCAGGTGTCCGCGCGGAGCGAGAGCTCCTCCGGGCGCAGGCTCGTCTCTAGCGCGAACTCGAGGTTGCCGCAGTGGCAGCGCCCGGTGAGCGGCGCTTCACTTCGGGACGTATCGCGGCCGCTCATCGCGCCCCTCGCTCTGGACCTTGCGCCAGTACCCCCACGGGAAGTGGACGACCTCGAGCTTCATCCCGTCCGGGTCGGCGAAGAAGACCGCGTAGTACTGCGGGCCGTACTCGGGGTACTCCGCCGGCGGATCGAGGACCGTGATCCCCTCCCGCACGAGGAGCCCGTGGAAGCGACCCACCTCCTCGCGGGTGCGCACGCGGAGCGCGAGGTGGTGGAGGCCGACCCGGTAGCGGTCGAACACCGCGTTGCGCTCCGCCGGGCGAAGCACGATGGCGAGGTGAGCGTTGGCCCACGCGACGTATGTCGCGTGCGGCACGCGGCGGAAGCCGAGGGCGCCGAGAACCTTCTCGTAGAAGGGAATCGAGCGCGCGAGATCGTTGACGGTGAGATCGACGTGGTCGAGGCCGAGGACGTCCATCGGTGCCTCAGCCGCCATGCCTTAAGAGCCTTTCTCGTGACATAATGTCCCGAACTCGGACGTGCGCCGACGCTCCCTACCTCCGGTAGGACGGCGGCCGCTACGTCTACCTCGGATCCTAGTTCGCCCGCGCGAAACCCGCCTCCTCGCGAAGCCGCTCTTGGAACGATGGGCGCGCGAACACCCGCTCGGCGTAAGCGGCGAACTTCGGCCAGCGCTTGGGGTCGGGCTCGTAGCCCGAGTAGCGGTAGCTCAAGAGCTGGGTGCAGATCCCGATGTCGGCGATCGAGAACGAGCCGCAGAGGAACTCTCCGTCCTTCACCTGGCTCTCCAGGTAATTGAAGAGCGGTGGGACGCCCTCGTCGAGAGCCTTCTGGACCAGGGCGTCGTCGGTCGGCCGTCCCATCATGCTCGGCGCGATCACGCGCTCGCGGAATATCTGGAGGCCGATCACGGCGACGAGGCCGGTGTCGCCGTACTCCTCGAACCAGAGCGCCCGGCCGTACAGGTACGGGTCGGACGGATAGAGCTGCGGATCGGGATACGCGCGGTCGAGGTACGCGCAGATGACGGACGAATCCGCGAGCGTTCCTTTTTCGTCCCGCAGCGCCGGCACCTTCTTCAACGGATGGATCGTCTCGTACCCCACCGACCCTCCGCCTGGCCAGACCGTGGTCACCGCTCCTCCCGGTTGGACCATCGGGATCACGGTCTCCATCTCGTAGGCGAGATGCTTCTCCGCGAGCACGATCTGGACCTTCCGCACGTAGGGTGAGCCGCTGACTCCGTAGAGTGTGATCATGAAGCGAACCGCTACGTACCGCGGGTACCTGAGTCAATACGGTCGGCAGATCCTACGTAAATTTGGGCTGGGGCAGACGTCATGCGGCGCGTTTCGTAGGGTGACGGCGTAACGCTGGCGACCACGCCCCCGTCCGCATCGAGACGGCGGAGGTCGAGGTGATGTCAGGCCTCTACGGCGCGAGCATCACGAGATACTGATCGGCATGAGCGGGTCCTCAAGTCGGTCGGTGTCCGCGAGGCTCACAATCCCCGAACTCCGGGGCGAGATCGAGCGGCTGCCGGACGATGCGGGGCCTGACTCGTCGGGCGGCCCGTGCGAAGTCTCGTGCCGAATCCCGGTCAGCGGAAGAGCGGGCCGCCGTCTTACTGGACGACTGACGCTCTTCCGCTACCTTTCTCCCGGCGTTCGGAATCAGTCCGTACCTGTTCCGAGGGATGCCGAGCCATCGTCGGTGGTGCTAGATTTATCCGGGGTCGTGATGCCGGTGGATGCCTGCAGCGTCGCTGAGCGCGCACGGGAGTTACGTTACCAAACCAGCGTGCTGAACGACTTGGTGGGCGAGTTACAAGCAACCGCCGAGACCGCGTGCCAGCAAGCACAGGTGGCAAGGCACGAGGCCCGGGAGCGTCGTCAGGTCGTAAAGTGCCATCGCTACCTCCGCCGCTCGGCTGACCGGCCCGCTGTAGTCCTTCCGGCCCGGGTCGCCTCCACTCCCGGTTATGGCGCGACAGGGAAAGCGCACCCTTCCGCTACCGTGCCGTCAGCGTCGTGAAGGGCAAGCACGCCGGCAAGATCGCCCACCACGACGAAGCGGACCACGCCGTCGTCTACCTCGGGGAGCCGATCCGCTCGGGCTACGTGCTCATCAAGCGTGCCCACCTCGTCAACGTGACCAGCCTCGAGCACGAGCGGTGGGAAGCGGGCGCACCCCGAGGTCTGCCGGAAGATGGGCATCGGGCAGCTCGCTCGCACAGCGGGCGAGAGCATGGCAAACGTGCAGTCGCCTCTTCTGAGCCTTTCACGTCGCCAGTCTGACCCGTTGCCAAGCCGCTGTGCCAAATCCCCGCACGGGGATTCTGCGCGCCCGAGAGGTCGTTCCTGAGTCGAAGTCGTGCCGCACCGAACCTCATGAGGGCGCCACCCCTCGGACCGCCGCTGGGGCTGGAGCATGGCGCACGAAGTGCGAGCTAGCATCGCTTCTAGACGTGCAACCGTGAACCGGCAGCCAGCGTCGAGGCTATGGGGAGGTCGCGACCTTGTCGCCGCGTTCTTTCCGCGCCGGCCGGTGGGCTGGCGGCCGAGACCTCGGATCCGGTAGAGATCTCTGGTGCGCCCGAGGGAGGGCTGCCACATGACGAGATTCCGCGCGGCGACAGCCGCTGTCGCGTTGCTCATGCTCGGGACAGGAGCGGCCAGCGCCAACGACCGGCTCATCCCCGGGCGGAAGCTCTGGCTTTCGGATCGGGCGGGCCGCCAGCGTGTTGCCTTCGTCGCCAAGAGCCCCGTCATCGTCGCCCCCACGCCGCAGGGAAGTGACGACCCGACGAGTGTCGGCGCGAGCCTTCGCCTCGTGAACCCCAGCTCGGGGGAGTCGGCGTCCTTCGACCTGCCCGCCTCCCACTGGTCCAGGAACGCCTCCGGGACCCTCTATAAGTTCAAGAACTCCGCCGCGCCCGCGCCGCCGTCCGAGGTGAAGATCGCGCTCCTCAGAACCGGCCGGCTGAAGGTGAGCGCCCGCGCCAGCGGCATCACGTTGAACGAGCTGTCGCAGGGCTCCATCGGCGTCGTCCTCAGCGCCGGGAGCGTACGCTACTGCGCTCTCTTCGGAGGCCAGCACCTGGCCGACCTTCCCGGCCGCTTCAGCGCCAAGAACGCCCCCGCGCCGACGTCGTGTCCCCAGACGCGCTACGACCTCGCCAATGGCTGTCACGCGCTGAAATCCGTGCCCCGCGATGCCTACGCCGTGCGCGGCGGGGACGGCAGCTACACCGCCTCGTCCCCCGATACGGCCGGCGCCACGCCCTTCTTCATGAAGCCGACCGCGCTGGGCAAGTACCTGTTCTACGCCGACGATCGGTCCCTGCTCTCGGTGAGCGGCGACGCGCTGACGGGCTTCACCGTCGGGAGCAGCACGGCGCTGGCGGAGGCGGCGGATTGGACCGTCGATACGGGCGCCGACGGTGGTTTCACGATCGCCTCGGAGACCGCCGGCCAGGTACTGGCGGTCGAGGCCGGCACCGGCAAATTGATCCTCGCGAACGCCGCGAGCGCGGGCGATGCGGCGAAGTTCAACTTCGATCCCGCGACGGGCTGCGCCGAATTCCCGGAGCTGAAGGACGACGCCGTCGGCGAGACCTTCAAGGGCAGAGGCGTGGACCAGCCCGTCCTGGGCTTTGCCGAGGTGCACGCCCACGTCAGCGCCACCACGTTCCTCGGCGGCGCGCACTACGGCGCGCCGTTTCACCGCTTCGGCGTCACCCAGGCGGTAGGCAACTGCGCGTCCGTCCACGGCCCCGACGGCCGCAAGGATGTCGTCGGCAATTTTCTCGCGAACCAACCCACCGGCACGCACGACACCCAGGGCTGGCCCACCTTCCACGACTGGCCGGCGCGGGGTTCGCTCACGCACGAGGCCACCTATTACAAGTGGATCGAGCGCGCCTGGAAGGCGGGCCTGCGGATCCTGATGAACAACCTCGTCGAAAACGAGTTGCTCTGCCAGCTGCAGAATGAGAACAGCGGCGACCCCACCCACAACTGCAACGAGATGGACAACGCCGAGCTCGAGGCGCACTTCATGCGCGACATGGTCGATTACATCGACGCGCAGGAAGGCGGCCCCGGCAAGGGGTGGTTCCGCATCGTCACCAGTCCCAGTGAGGCCCGCCAGGTCATCAATGACGGCAAGCTCGCGGTCGTCCTGGGCATCGAGATCTCCCACCTCTTCAACTGCAAGCTGCACTACCTCCAGGGCGGCCTCGAGACCTACGATTGCGACCAGGCCGCGATCGATGCGCAGCTGGAGCGTCTCTACAACCTCGGCGTGCGCGAGATGTTCGCGATTCACGAGTTCGACAACGCCTTCGGCGGCAACGGCATCTTCGACGGCTTCGTGCTGAACCTCGGCAACCGGGGGGACACCGGCAAGTTCTGGCAGACCTATGACTGCCCGAACGGAGGGGCGGGGCCGGACTACTTCTACGACGCCGGTGCCATCATGACCACCGTGATCCCCCCCGGCCCCAACAACCCGTTCGTGGACCTGTTGATCGCCAACAGCGGCGGAAACTTGCCCGCCTACCCGCCCGACACGCGGCAGTGCAACGCCCGCTGGCTCACCGACCTCGGCCGCTACGCCTTCCAGAAGCTGATGCAGAAGAAGATCATCGTCGAAGCGGATCACTTGGAGCTGATGGTCAAGAGCCAGCTGCTCGACATGGCGGAAGCGCAGAATCCGGTTTATCCGGTCATCTCCACCCACGGCGGCCACGGGGGCATCAGCATGGATCAGGCGCGCCGCATCATGGCGGACGGCGGCCTCATCTACGACCACAAGGGCAACGGCCGCGATTTCACCAACAGCCTGAACAAGCTGCTGCCGCTCAGGAGTGCGAACTACTTCTTCGGCATGGGCTATGGTGCCGATACCAACGGTCTCTCCGTGCAGGCAGGGCCACGCGGTGCAGGGGCCACGCCGGTGCAATACCCCTTCACGCTGTTCCAGGGCGCGGACTGGGGGCCGCAGTTTGCCGGCATCGCCCCCGTGACCTTCAACGAATCCACCGTCCCGGAGAGCGGGCGCGCCTTCGACGTCAACACGGAGGGCATGGCCCACTACGGGCTGGTGGCGGATTTCGTGGAAGAAGTGCGCATCGAGGGCGGCGAGCCAGCCCTCACCGCGCTCTACAACTCGGCCGAAGCCTACCTGCAGATGTGGGAGCGGACGCTCAACCGCTGATCAGGCCGCACCGGCCCGCCGCCTCGACGCCTCCCGCGCGCCGGCCGCGACCGCCGCCCGCACCAGCCGCGCCGCCTCGCGTTCGGACTGCACGGCGCCCTTGAGGGTCCGGGCCGGCCGCGTATCACCCCCGCCCTCCCCGCCGAGGTCGAGGTGGACCGCATTCCCGAACCGCTGGGCGAGATCGAGCGGCTGCCGGACGATGCGCAGCCGGACGATGGCAGCCTTGACCCGTGGGGCGGCCCGCGTGCAGTTCTCGTACCGAATCCCGGTCAGTAGAAGAACGGGCCTTCCTCCCGGCCTTTGGAATCGGTCCGTACCTGTTCCGAGGGATGGCGAGCGCATCGTCGGTGGTGTAGGTTTATCTGGGGATGGTGCTGGCGGTGGATGCCTACAGCGTCGCTGAGCGCGCACGGGAGTTATGTTACCAAACCAGCGTGCTGCACGACTTGGTGGGCGAGTTGCGAGCAACCGCCGAGACCGCGTGCCAGCAAGCACACGTGGCAAGGCACGAGGCCCGGGAGCGTCGTCAGCTTGTAAAGTGCCATCGCTACCTCCGCCGCTCGGCTGACCGGCCCGCCGTAGTCCTTCCGGCCCGGGTCGCCTCCACCCCCCGGTATGGGACTACAGGGAAAGCGCACCCTTCCGCTACCGTGCCGTCAGCGTCGTGAAGGGCAGGCACACCGCCAAGATCGGCTACCACGACGAGGACGAAGCGGACCACGCCGTCGTCTACTTCGGGGAGCCCATCCGCTCGGGCTGCGTGCTCATCAAGCGGAAGCACCTCGCCAACGTGAGCAGCCTGGAGCACGAGCGGTGGAAGCGGCGATTTACGCAGCGAAGCCGCCTCACGGGGGTGAAAAGACGAAGAGGGTCGCGGGCTCACGACCCTCCCCGAGCCCCCTGCGCACATCTACCTTCGCCGGGGGGCGCGGGACGCGGCGAGGATGGCAGGGGTATCCTGCGCCCGCCGCAGACGCGGTGTCGAGATAGCTGCCCTCCTCCCGGTCGCGCCTCCGCCGCGGTTGCTAACGCTGCCCGGCGCGCACCGCGGCGGTCGGGCGGAATGTCCAGTACTTGCTGGCCGCGAAGTTCCACAGCGTGACGCACGGCACCGCCGCGAGCGAGGCGATGAGAACCTTGATGGCCTTCGGATTCCCGCCGATGTGGCGGAGCTGGCCGGTGAAGAGGATGAGGAAGAGCTTGGTGAGGCCGAGGTTCAGCATGAGGCCCACCAGGTTGGTGGCGACGAACATGGCGTATTGGGCGCGCAGGCTCCCGTGCCCGCGAGCGCGGAACGTCCAGCGCCGGTTCCAGACAAACCCGTTGGTGACCGCCAGGCAGAAGGACATGCTGGCGCTGATCCACCACGGCGTCCTTGGCGTCACGGAGAGCAGCAGCCAGAGAGTGCCTTTGTCGATGAGGGTGCTACTCGCGCCGACGAAGCAGAATTTGACGAGCTGGCGGGTGCCGGTGCGGCGGAGCAGCGCGTTTGCGTCGGCGATCATCACGGTGGGCTTGCACTCGAGCCGCCCCCTACGCCTCGGGGCCGCACGTCGTGCATCATGAACACGAAGTGCGTGATGGTTGCAAAGTGTGATGTTGCGGCCAACAGGAAGAGGTGGAGCATTTCGTGGGCGGGTGGCGCTTCCTTTGCCCGGCTCAGGGTGTCTTGATAGCGTCGCGGGCTAGCGGAAGGGAGGAACGATGCCGAGACAGAGGAGCTTGGTGACGGTCATCCGGGACATGGTGCAGGCGGAGGTCCACGCCGCGATTCAGTCGTTGCTGGGAAGCGTCTCCGGCACGAAGCCGAAGGCGACGAACGGTCGGCGCCGTCGTCGCAAGGCGCGCGGGAAATGGCACCCCGGTGGTCCCGGCCGTCCCCCAAAGAGCGTTGCCGAGAAGGCGGCGCGGAAGAAGGCAGCGCTGGCGACGCCGATGGTCCCGAAGGCGAAGAACGGTCGGCGCCGTCGCAAGCGTCGGCTTGGTCCCGGTCGTCCACCAGGATCGAAGAAGAAGGCGGCCTGATGGCGAAGGCCGAAGAGGTTTTGACGCAGTTGGCAACCCGCATCCCCAAAGACCTTCACCGTCGCCTCAAGCTTCACTGCGTGACGCACGACATCGCGCTCATGCACTTCGTGGTGGAGGCGATTGAGGAGAAGCTCGGGCGGAAGGCGCGGACGAAGAAGGGGACGGCGTAGGAGGCCGCTGGGCGCTCAACCAGGCGCCGCAGACCCGAACACCGCTTTCAACTCCAGGAACTTCGCGAGCCCCGCCTCGGCTGGTCACGCGGCGGTGTCATCAAGCGCCACACCACGCTCTCTCGCAAGCCGCTTGATCGGAGATACTCCGCGAGGAGCGCCCCCTGGCGTCCCACTGACCGGGGCTCCCCCACCGCCTCCGCCATGGGCGACGCATACCGGAACAGCGGGCCACTCTGCCAGTGGTGCGTGTGCCCCCTACCTGCAGACCTTGCCTCGGCCCTTGCGCTTGCAGCTGTTCGAGCAGCAGTCGGCGTCCGTGGTGCAGGAGGAGCCGGACGGGAAGCACGCGGCGAGCGTCGTCGTGGTGGTGCTGCTCGTCGACGTCGTGGTCGTGGTGCTCGGCACGGTCGCGGTGGTGGTCGGCTGAGCGGTCGTCGTCGTGGTGCTCGTCGAGGTCGTCGTGGTGGTGGTGCTGGGCAGCGTCGTCGTGGTGGTCGTCGTGGACGTCGTCGTGGAGGTTGTCGTCGGGCGCGCGGTCGTGGTGGAGCTCGTGGACGTCGTGGTCGTGCTCGGGGGCAGGGTCGTCGTGGTGGTCGTCGTAGAGGAGGCCGTGACGATGGGATGGAAGGTGGCAAGCACCATGTGCCAGGTGTCGGTCGTGCCGAAGGTCAGGTTACCTTGCTGCGGGCCGGCGGCGCAGGACAAGATGTCCTCCAGGTCGGAGGAGGCGCTCCCGTTCCGCACGTCGAGGACGTAGGGCACCGTCTGGCTGCTGCCAGGAGTCGCGAACACCGGCTGGCCGCTGGTGAGGACGGCCGCCACGACCAGCTCGCCGGCGGGGACCGGAGCGGTCGGAGCCGTGCTGGCGTAGGTTCCGTGACCGTCCGAGACCACGGCCTGATCGAGCGCCCCGAGCGTGGCGACATGTCGATAGTCCGCGACCGCCCCCTGCATGTTGGCGAGACCGCCCGACGTCGCCGACCACGTGACCCAGAGGCCCGATGGCGCGGGGGCGGAATTCTCCCGGTAGTAGAGGGCGATGTCGCCCGCTCCGCCCCACGTCGTCGAGACCGAGCGCGTCCAACGGCCATTGAAGTTGTCGAAGACCTGTACCTGGCCCGAAGCGCCGTACTGGCTGAACCACCCGACCAGAAGGTCGCCGGCCAGAACCGGCTGGGTCAGCATGAAGGTCTCCGACAGGTGGGGGGAGCCGGTCGAGGCTGCCGCGCCCTGGATGAATTCGGGTGATGCCACCGGCGTGGTGACCGTGAGGGGTATCGACGGCGCGGAATGATCGTCCGCGAGGTCGAAGGCGTCGACCGAATAGGTGTAGGTGGTCGACGGCGTCACATCTTCGTCCACGAAGCTCGTGGCGTCGGGCCGTGTCGTTCCGATGGCAGAGCCGTCTCGGTACACGGCATAGCCGGCGACGCTGCCGGTGGACGGCGACCAGGAGAGCGTGACCCGCGTGGAGGCCACGCTGGTGGCCTCGAGGCCGGTCGGAGCCGAGGGTGGGACGGGCGGCGTGGTGGGAAAGGGATGGAAGACGGCGCATACCGCGTACCAGTCGGTGGCGGAGGAAAGGGTGGCCGTCCCGTGCTGGCCGCCCGCGGCGCTCGACGTGATGTCCTCCTCATAAGAGGCTCCGCTCGGTGCCTGCGCCCGAGGCGTGTACGGTATGCCGAGGCTGCTTCCGGGCGCGACCGATCCGGGACCGGGAGAGGTTATCACGGCGGCGAACACGAGCTCGCCCGCACCCACGGCCGCGGTCGCACCGGAGTCGACGCTGCGTCCGTCGGCAAAGCGCCGGGTGACGATCTGGTCGAGCGAGCCGGCGAGGGCGACGCCCGAGTAGTCGGCGGCGGCTCCCTGCAAGTAGGCGCTCGAGGAGACGGACACGGTGATGGTCAACCCGCTGGGCGCCGACTGGCTGTTCTCTCGGAAGTAGAGGGCGATGTCACCCGTGTCGTCCAGGAAGGTCAGTGCTCCCGGCGCCCGCGTCCAGGTGCCGTTCACGTTGTCCGATACCCGGACCTGCTCGGGGGCGTTGTACTGCGAAACCCACGCGACCAGGAGATTCCCCTGCGCCACCGGGCGGGTGAGCGTGACGTCGACCGCCGAGACCTGCCCGGTCGAGAATGTCGTCCCCTGGACGAAGGTCACGGGCGGCGGCCGTGTCGTGGTCGTCGTCGTGGAGGCCGGGGTCGTCGTCGTGGTGGCGGGCCGGGTGGTGGTCGTCGTGGTGCTCGTCGAGGTGGTGGACGCACCCGTGGTGGTCGTCGTGGTGGGCGTCGAGGTGGTGGACGCACCCGTGGTAGTCGTCGTGGTGGCCGCGCCCGGCGGCGTCACCTGGAGCGCGAAGCTGCCCGCCGCGCCGCCGTAGCCGTCGACGACGATGAAGTAGGTCGTCCCAGCCGTTACCTCGGGGGTGAGCTTCGAGGCGCGGAAGAGGCCCGTGCTGTTCGTGCAGGCGTCGTCATTACAGCCGCTCGTGATCTCCGACCCAGTGCAGGACGGGCTACGGACATAGAGGACCGTGTCGAAGTTCGTGCCGGCGCCGCACGTCTGGATCGCCGCCGTGCCCGA
>Ga0137403_10004884_pt1 | contig 15655 bp, 18 predicted proteins | sample CZOMad2_1_16fung_FD_122057 | JGI IMG/M metagenome (GOLD analysis project Ga0137403, IMG submission 122057) | Vadose zone soil fungal communities from Angelo Coast Range Reserve, California, USA - CZOMad2_1_16fungal (Hybrid Assembly) | ecosystem: Environmental > Terrestrial > Soil > Vadose zone... | reverse complement strand
CGACTCGCGCGAATAAAAGGCCAGGTGTGGAGTGAGAATAATATTCGGAGCTTGCCGCAGGGGATGATCTGCCGGCGGTGGTTCAACGCTGAGCACATCCAGGGCGGCGCCGCCCAACCGACCGTCTTTCAACGCGGCCGCGAGAGCTTGCTCGTCGACGATGCCACCCCGCGATGTGTTGATGAGGAACGACGTCGGCTTCATCCGCGCCAGCTCGCGCTCACCGATCAGGTTGCGCGTCTCTGGCGAAAGCGGCACGTGAATCGAAATCGCATCAGCCTCAGCAAGGATCCTTTCAAAGTTGACGGCTTCCGCTCCATGAGGAGCGATTGCGGCGGGTTCGAGATAAGGATCATAGACAAGCACCTTCATTCCCAGTGGCTGTACCTTCGATGCCAGCGCCTTGGCGATTTTGCCGAATCCAAGCAGACCCAGCGTCTGGCCGCGAAGCCGGCGAATTCCTGCATGAGCGACGACATCCCAGGCTCCGGTTTTCACGGCCCGATCGGCGCTAACAATCTGGCGCGCGAGCGCCAAGAGCAAGGTTAGCGCGTGATCCGAGACTTCATCGACACAGTAGTCCGGGACATTGGTCACGAGAATTCGGGCTTTGCTTGCCGCGGCCAAGTCCACGTTGTCAACGCCAATGCCATAGCGCGCGATGATCTTGCAGCGATTGAGATTCTCGATGACACGCGCAGTCATCTTTGCGTAACAATTCAGGACACCGTCCGCGTCTCGAGTCAGCGCGATGATCTCCTCCTCAGAGCGGCACTGTTGCGGACGCAACTCCACACTCAGCGGCGCCAGCACACGTTGCTCAGGTTCCAGAGAAGGGAAGACATAATCTGTGATCGATACAATAAAGCGCATGCTACCCTCCCGGCGCGGATTATTCACCGTTAAACATTAACTCAGCTGCTTCATTTTGAAACCACATCGGATTTGTCTCCCGTGGCTTCGGCGTCAGAAGCCGGTTCCACAATCCCGGAAAATTTACGGCTGAGCGCCCAGCGAAGTAAAGGCGAGAGTAACATCAACAGAGCCAGCGCCATCAGGACGGCTGCGATTGGGCGCTCGAAAAAGACTCCGAGGTTTCCCCGGGAGTAGATCAAAGAGCGCCGCAGCGAGGCCTCGAGTTGAGGGCCGAGAATCATGGCGAGAACCAGAGGCGCCGGCTCAAAGTTGCACTTGCGCATCAGGTACCCGAACGCGCCGAAGGCGACGGTTGTCCCCACATCGAAAACGCTGTTGTTCACGCTATAGGCGCCGATGATGACAAATACCAGGATGAGCGGCGCCAGCAGTGGATACGGGGCGCGAAGAAGCTTCACCCAGAGCCCGATCAGGGGCAGGTTTAAAACCAGCAGCATGACGTTACCGATATACATGGACGCAACCAGCCCCCAGAAGACATCTGGTTTCTCAATGACCAGCAGCGGACCGGGTCTTACGCCGTGGATCAGCAGCGCCGCAAAGATCATCGCGATCGACGCATTTCCCGGGATTCCCAAAGTGAGCAGCGGGATGAACGAGCCGGTTGCCGCGCTGTTATTTGCTGCTTCAGGCGCGGCCACTCCTTCGATGGCGCCCTTGCCGAAGCGCTCCGGGTGCCTGCTGAGCTTTTTCTCGAGCGCGTACGAGATGAACGACGAGATGATCGCTCCGCCGCCGGGCAGAACGCCGATGAAGAATCCCAGCAATGATCCTCGTGCGATCGGCGCGGCCGAGGCGCGCCATTCCTCCCGGTTCGGTAGGAGCCCGCGAATCTTTGTCTGAAAGACTTCAGCCTTGATGGTTTGTTCGACATTGACGAGGACCTCGCCGATTCCGAACAGACCCATGGCGACAAGAATGAACTCAAACCCTTCGCTGAGTTTGAACACTCCGTAGGTGAATCGTTGGGTTCCCATGATCGGATCGAGTCCGACGGTTCCGAGCAGGAGCCCGAGGCAAGCCATCATCAGGCCGCGCGCCATTGAAGCCCCGGCTAAGTAGCCGACCATCGTGAGTCCGAGAACGAGGAGTGCAAAGTTCTCCGGAGGCCCAAACTTGATCGCGAAGGCGGCAAGCGGCGGCGCCAAGAGAATTAGACCGAAAATACTGAGCGTCCCGGCGATGAAAGAGCCAAACGCCGAAATCGCGAGGGCCGCGCCGGCGCGCCCCTGCCGCGCCATCTGATAACCATCCAGACAAGTGACCACCGATGCAGCTTCTCCGGGGATATTCAGCAGGATCGATGTTGTCGAACCGCCGTACATAGCGCCGTAGAAAATTCCAGCAAGCAGAATAACCGCAGAGGTTGCCGGAATCCCATAGGTCACAGGCAACAGCAGCGCAATCGTCGCCGGCGGTCCGAGACCCGGCAGGACACCGATGGCGGTTCCGATGAATGATCCCAAAAAACAGTAGAGAAGATTGATCGGTGTCAGCGCGACCGCAAAACCGGTGGCGAGATTGTTGAGGATATCCATGCTTGCGCAATTCTTCCGTTCAAGGTTCCAGGTTCAAAGTTCAAAGCGCGGAGCGCGGACATTGAACGTTGAACATTGAACTTTTGAACGTCGATCGTTTTTATCGCGCCAAGACGCCAACAGCACAAAGACTCCCTCTCTTCGGGGATGAGTAACTCGCAAGTAACTCTCCTAGAGCGGCCCTCGCGGTAGCGGGACACTCAGCCAAACAGCAAACACGACATACGAACCGACTGCGGTAATCACCGCCATGCCGAGGGCAACGGTCCACCGTTGGGGATCCAGCGCGCGCAACATGAACAGGACGAGAAGAAATGTACAGATTAGATAGCCGAGCGGATCGAGCAGAAAGGTATAAGCACTAAGCACAACCAGGAGCAAAGCTACTTTCGCGATTCGACCTGAGCCTTCTCCAGCCGTGATCGAGCCCGTCAGCGCTTGAACCATCAGGACCAGCGCCAGCAACACGATGAGGACACTTGTCCACCAAGGGAAAAAACCCGGTGCGGGGCTGTGGATCGTCCCGAACGTGAGCTTTGATGACTCGAACATGGCCGCGGCGCCAAGCGCCAGCGCCACAGCTGCCACAATCGCGTCCCACCGGCCCATCGTCTGCGAAACTACTTCTGCGCGCCAGCCACGACCTTGGCGAACCCGTCCCATTCCTGCCGCCAGGTGGCATCGAACTCTTTCCCACCTTGGAAGTGAATCTCGTCGCCGAGCTGCTTAATCAGTGCCTGGAACGAACTATCCGCTGTCATGCCCTTGAACGCTGCTTCCAGCTTCTCAACGATCGGTTGGGGAATTCCCTTGGGGGCGAGTACCGATCGCCATTGGGTGAACAGGACATCAACGCCCTCTTCGCGAAGCGTCGGAACGTTGGGCAGATCACGAAGCCGCCGCGTATCGCTGACCGCGAGGGCGCGGATTTTTCCGGCGCCAATCTGGGGAAGCAGCTGAGCCGTGAATAGAAAGCTACCGTCGGCGTTACCACCCAGCACCGCGAGCAATGCCGGTCCGCCGCCGTCGAACGGGATGTTGTTGTATTCGAGTCCGGCGGCGCGAGCGACCAGGCGCATGGGAAAATCCGCCGCTCCCCAAGTTCCCGTGTTAGCGAAATTGAACTTTCCCGGATTCTTTTTCATGTGGTCAACGACCTCACGAAACGTTTTCCACGGCGCTTCGGCTCGAACCGAGAAGATAGCCGGGCTATAGTTGATTCGCGCGATCGGCGTAAAATGATCGGGGCCGATCGGCGCCTTCTGGACGAGGGCAAAAATGGTGTTTGGTCCGCTGCCGCCAAGCATCAAGGTATAGCCATCGGGCTTTGCTCGGATCACCGCTTGCGAACCTACGGCTCCTCCTCCGCCGGGCTTCAGCATCACCAACATCGGCTGGCCGAGGTACTGATGCGCAACGCTTGCTAGTGCCCGCGCCGTCAGATCGTGGGAACCGCCGGCCGCGTACGGGATGACAAGCTCGATCGGTTTGGTCGGAAACTCCTGCGCGGTTGAGACCGCTCCCGGGATGAGCGTCGCCAAAGCAAGTAGCACGGCCATTTTAAATCCAAGCATAATGACCTCCTTCATCCGTCAAGGATGAAGTATGAAGGCGAAAGGAGGATAAAGGACTTTATCCTTAGAAAAGCGCCACGACGGTCGGTAACCTACTATTGGGGAGGGAAAAACGCAACGAGGATTTCGTCAACGATTGAACAGAACTCAAATGCTTGATCCGCGCAGGTGCCTGGCGTAGTGTGCCGCCGTGCCCTCCTGAAGGGGATGACCTCTCGATGGCTTTGCGGAGGTATGAACATGACGAGCCGGAAGATCAATGTTGGGATCATCGGTACTGGATGGATCGGCGAGATTCGAGCGAAAGTCTGCGCCAACCATTCTTTAGTCGAGAGCGTACACCTTGCCGAGATCGATCCCGCAAAGCTCGCACGAATTGGCGAAGAGACCAGGGCGAAGACAGCGACCACAGATTATCGTGAGCTGCTTCGCCAGGATGATATCGATGCGATCTTCGTGTGCAGCACGCCGGAGACCACACATTATCCGATTACTAAAGACTGTCTCCTCGCGCGCAAGCACACCTTTCTGGAAAAGCCGATGGGACTTGCTTTGAAAGAGGCGGACGAGATGATGAGCCTCGCAAAAAAAGCAGGACTCAAACTCACCATCGGTTATACACAGCGGTTCAACCCGAAGTACGCTTACGTGAAGCAGTGCTTGGTAAACGGCACTCTCGGACGGCCGGTGACCGCGCTGGTGAGCCGTAACGTTTCTCGCTCCATCGGCAACAAAATCGGTGGGCGCATTCGGCTCTCACCGGCCGTGATGGAGGCGACGCACGATATTGACTTCATTCTGTGGTGCTTAGAAGGCAGCAAGCCGGTGCGGGTCTATTCCGAAGTCGTCTATCGCATTATGGAACAAACCCACGGTGTGCCCGACTGCCAGTGGATCATGGTGACGATGGAGGACGGCACGGTGTTCACCATCGGCGCGGGATGGGCGCTGCCGCCGGGCTATCCGCACTTCTCAACGACGACGATCGAGTTCGTCGCGACCGAAGGCGCACTTCTCATCGACGATACCCACCGGGATGTCGTACTGAACACGATGCAGCGCGGAATGGTCTTCCCGCTCTCGACAATGCCTGGCGAGCAAGTGGCACACGTGTATCAGGGTCCGATGGAGGCCGAAACGATTCACTTTATCGACGCGGTTGCGCTCGACCGTCCCGTGCTTGTGACTCCCGAGCAGGCCCGGCAAGTCATGGAAGTGACGTTAGCCGCCGACCTTTCGGCCGAGCGTCATCAACCGGTCAGTTTGCCCTTAGAGAGCTGATACGGCTCTTCCGATTTTTATTTCCGATTCAATCCAAAACCTATGCTGAGCCCTTCGACGGAGTCTATCCTGAGCGGAGTCGAAGGGCTCAGGATAAACTCCGTCGAAGCATCGGCAATTCAAAATCCCAAATGATTCTGTTAGCCGCGGAATCTCGGCTCTAGCTTCTCGCTATATCTTAGTGCAGTTTATTCTTGCCCCTGACGCCATTTTCCTGGCGATAAGTCAGGCATCGACAGTCTACCCTCAGGAACCCCTCACCTCTGGGTACTCGTCGCATATCTCAAACCCGAAAACGTCCGCAACCTTTAATAATGCATCCCTCGGAGATACTTCACCACACAGATTGATTTCACTGGCGTATGCCCGTATCGGGATAATTCTGTGAAGCTTTGCTTCGGGAAAGTTTGATAAATGAGCGATAATAAATTCGTGTAACTCTCTACTGAGAAACTTTTGCTGTTCAGCCAGCCAAACGAGTTCAGTCCGTAGATTGTGGATTTGCGAGCAGGTGATCCGCATAATGTTCATGTGACCACCTCCGGGAGAAAGCAATTCGCGCATGAGCGTGGAGTGGCGTTAATCTCGTAGAGACTACTTGATTTGAAGTCAAACGATCTATTCTAACTCATAGTTTTTATTTTTCGTGTCCGCTTATTGTCCGAGCTTGAGATCTTCCTGGATGGAGAAGCGGCGCGTAAATTTTGACCACAACATTGCGCAAAACAAGTCCCCCCGCATGAGTGTTGCTGATCGTATGTGCTTCGAGGCAGAGAGACAAATTGCACCCCACCAGGGTCACGTCTGGGGTCAGGGTGAATTACCCCAGCTTCAGCTTGTTCCCTGCCCCTAGCTCGTTCCTACCAGTGCAGTCCCTTCAACGAATTCAGGCTAGCAATTTGTAAATCTTTCGAACATGACACCTCTGGCAAATCTGTTTGTCAATCAGGCGCAATCTTGGTGCGAAGTAGCTTAGGGCTGTCACCGCCCAAGCCTCAACGCACCAATCTTTTCCATGATGCTCCCTGGCACAATCTATGCGCAAGGATACTGCAAAGACGTTGATGCGATGAACTGACACCCCGACGTGGTCACCAAGGGGATCAGTGAGCGAGTGGTGAAACCGGCAACAGAAACTCTGTAGCCGGTTTTTTTTGGTCTCAAAAAGGAGAGGCGGAGAGGATGATGAAAGCCATGACATGAAACGCTTTCGGCACAGGCATTTCTATGAGAGTTACAGAAATCAAAAATAGGAGGAATGGAATGGACTTATTGAATCGGCTTTGCAGGGAAGAATATGGACAGGGCCTTGTTGAGTATACGTTGGTTGTCGTTTTAGTGGCATTGGTCTTTTGGATGGGCGTTCGAGACGTGCAAGTCGGAGACAAGATGGCGCAAGCCTGGGCCAGGGTGCTTAACTGCGTGACTTCACCGTTCTCGTGCAGCGCTTAGCTCGGATTCCGGATCGTCATCGATAGAATACTTATGTCGCAAGCTGAACCCGGTGTCTTCTGCGCCGCGCTTTGTCCACGAACTCAGGTTGGCGCCGTCGAATAACCTATACCTTCTCACCGTGCCGATCGGACACACCGCCGTCCATCGGTACACGAAGGCCCTTCCTGAGAGGAACGTGGAAAGCAGGTTCACTGCTGACAAGCCACGTGACGCCCGAGGTGCAGAATGAAAACGCAAAATGCCAGGAATGAAATCATGGTCCAAGAAGATGATTGCGTATTGCCGAAGTCGAGTGACGCGCCAGGCGGCGGCGCCAATAGCTTTGCTTGTCAACTACGGGCGCTCGGACAGGCACTCGAAAAATTCGGCCTTTCTGCTTTCGACCTGGAGATCAGAAGCGGAACCTATCTGGTAATTGCTAAAGAGACCCCGGCAGGGCACGTAAACTTTTCATTTTCGCGCTTTGTCAGTGAATTCCTTCGCCGGTCATCACGCCGTGGCAGCCTCATGAGCACAGATCGCCAAGTCGATTTACGTTTTTCAACGGAGGACATCGAGTGCTTCGATTTGCGCGGCAAGAGTCGGCGTCAGGACTCCAGCAAAATGCCAGACCCTTATAGTATTTCTCAGTTGCTGCGCGGCGCTGGATGCTATTTGGATAACCGAAATGTCGTAAATCAGGCGGAAATCTCGTTAGAAGGAAGATGGGTAACAGTTCGTTATCAAACTGATGAAGGCGGCCTAGAGCATACACAGCAGGATCTCGAATACTTTTACAATTATTGGGTCAAAATGTACCTACGGCGGAGCAATCGCGTAAAACTAACTGCCCCAACCAAACCAACCGTTCTCGTGACTTGGCAAGGTATCCAGAACCCTTCAATACCGCATTAGCCAAAGCTGTGTGGGAGGGCCAGCAGTGGCTTAATGGGCCGTTCGGCGGTTCGTCGTATAAGTTTCTTATTCCGGTGTTGCAGCCCTCTCCCTCAGAGCTAATGGAAGCTCACGACGTTTCAACGCTCGTCAATTCACCTGAGAATGATAAAGCGGCTGGATTCCCGCCTATTTCATCCAACCAACCAAGCCGCAGTTGCCGCTCCTCTAGCGAACGAGCCCATCGCAACACAACGGCCTTCATGACGCAGACGTGAGAAGCAGCGCAGCGTTAGGAATGGATTGTAGGAAAAATCAATTCAAACAGAGCGTAACTTTTTGGGTGAGAGGCACGGTCCGCCGCGTTCTTCTCAACCCAATGGTTAGACCCTTCCTGAAATAGAAAGGAGGCCAGTGCAGAAGAAATCAGAAATAGATTTTGTTGATGAGCATCGCGGAATACTTTCGTTCCGCTGTGCACCGACAAGGAAAATCGTGAACAACCAGAGAATCATCTTGTTCATGGGCACTCCACTCTAGCGCAATGGATATGCCACAAAATTAAGCCAACGAAAATCGGATTTTTTCGCAGAGAGACGTAAACAGTGTCGCCGTTCGACTACAGAGGAGGATCAAATTTGCCGCTTTAATAACGTCGTAGTGTACGATGCACTCCATGGTATCGTTCGCTAGAGGAGCGGAAGCTGCGGCTCAGAGACGAGTTTCGGCGACCAGCGCAAAGCCATAGCCATTGCGAGATCTGTGATCATGAGTTAAAAATTCGATGGTGCCTCATTTTGATTTCACTTCATAGAGCTTGTCCAGTGCTTTTTGAAGTTGAGCCATCACTTTTCGCTGCTCCTCCGCAAGCTTTTTGCTCTCTTTTATGAGCTGACGGCTGGTTTTAATTAGTTTTTTTAGATCCCTGGTTTCTTCGTTCATTTTCGTACCTCGATAGTTTTGAGGTTTATTACGGCGGCCTTCTATAGAGGATTACGAGAGTGTTTTTGCCTTTTTAATAGCCGCTACGCACAGCCGGTCGATCTCGAAATCGATTCCGTCGATGCGGCAGCCGAGCGCGTACAACAGCTTGTAGAGAATCAAGAGATTCTCCATCGGTTTCCCGTCGACAAGGGCGCGCGCCCACTCCTCGATCGGCTTCTTGAACTCGTCTAAATCGCTGCTCATTTGTACGTCTCTGTGCTTTTCTAAGGCTTCCGGATATCCGGTAGAGCAAGCGACGGACCGATATATAATCCGCCACGAACGGGCGTAAATGGCGCGGGAGTTATCTAGAGTTTTACCGTAGCCGGCGTAACAACACCCGGTACGATACGTGAGTGAGGCAGGCCGGGTGATCTTGTCCGCATGTGATTCGAATGCGCTAGAGAACGGTGGGACAAGCTGAAGCAGCGACTACCTCCACAGACCGTCACCGCATTGGTGAACGAGCTGATGAAACCAGCATGACATCCTGAACGTGGCTATCGGAAAGCGGTTGGGTCGCCGATGCTCATTCAGAACCGGTTGTGACGGCATCGGGTTTTCTCGATGTTCCTTGTGATTTGGCTAGGTATTCACGCAATACATCCGTTAGATCGGCTGGAAGACCGGGCTCGCTCAATACTTCTACGGCCCCATTACGAAGAGCCTCGTTCCTAGAGTCTCTTGCTTCCACCGCGCCATAGATGATTACAGGAATGTGACGGGTTAGCGCCTCGACTATCACTCCAACAGCAAGCTGTACACCGCCCGCGTGATACACAACGAATAGTGTGCGCAATGAGGAAAACCGGTGTCTTATCAATTCTGTTTCTGGTGGTACTGCTTGCTGTTGCAGTCATCGTAGAGGTAAGATTTCTGCGTTGCCGGAGAAAAGTTTCTAAGCTTCATCTCGTCGATCATTCGGTCACGTAAGATTCCCATAATACCTCCTTGAGTGAATTTGATTCACCGAGGCTATCACCGCACTCGGGACAGAGTCAAAGAAGAAATTGATTAGAAGTAACGGTAGGAAGATTACCGAAAACGCATGCGATGGGACCGGCCTCTCCCCACCGCCAAGCGGTTTAGTCCAACGACGCGTCGACTACATGTCACGATGACGGATTGTCTTGACGGAGGATTCAATCCAATTGCGGGGGATAAAATAAGCATAGTGAGAAACGAATGTAGTGTTGTTTCTCCGAGCGCAAGCGACTGTCAACTCTCTACTTAGGCTGTAATCGTCTGTTTCCCGCGCAAAGTGAACGTTCAGAGATGAGGCAGTTAAGATTAGCGAGTCAGTCCACGTAGGCGCTTTATGCTCCCGCGCATTTTGAAAACGCGGTCGAAAACTTTTACATGAACTACGGCAAATATCCAACCGAACAACGCTATTCCAATCGAAATTGCCGTTTGCGATAAGGTCCCTCGATCTTTACCAATGTATGACAGTACCACCACTGTAGTCCGGTCCGTCCCGCCGCCCTGCTCGATATCCGCCAGACCCACCGGCATTGAATTTCGCCTCGTCCCAGACCCCATGACACGGGCCGCAAGCCTCTGGTTGAAAGAGGCAAATCGCCCTATATAAGCGCTGGTCGTTTTATCGGGCATTTCACATCTGAGCAATATGGGGATTTTGTAGCCACTCAGTCAGCTTTGGCTTACTTTTAACTCACTGGCCCACGCGTTGCTTTTCCATGCCTGAAACCAGGCGCGGCACGGGAGGAGCAAACGACTTGTCCTTCTTCTACATTGTTTTGGGCATTGTTTTCATAACGACGGGAATTTTATTGGTGGGTAGTGACATCTCGGAGCGTAAGAGTGGTAAGGCAAAACAAATCCTGAGAGAGGAAAAAAGCGATCAACGGCGCATCTGTCCCAGTTGCAACAGCAGGGACGTAAGAAGATCTCATCGTGTGACCTTATTCGAAAAGGTTCTTAGCGTGCTTTCACTTTGGCCATTTCGTTGTATGGCTTGTAACCACCGGTTTTGGAAAAAAAATGGCAACCAGGCGATCACCGGCTAGCGCGCCATGGCAAAGAATATTCTCGTAGTGGAAGACAATGACGACTTGCGACAGATTCTCGCGTCGTTCATACGGTTTTCTGGCTACCAAGTATTAGAAGCGGGGAGCGGTAGTGAAGCAATCGAAAAAGCGGCTTTCGCTAAACCTAATCTTATCCTCTTGGACCTAACTCTTCCCGATATGACTGGTATCGATGTGACCCGTGCGATCAAAAAACACTCGGTGACAGCCGATATCCCTATCATTGCTTGCAGTGCCTATCATAGCGGGGAAGAGATGGAAGCAGCACTCCGCGCGGGAATTGTCGATTACTTGGAAAAGCCGATTCCCGCCGCCCTCATCAAAGCAAAGATAGAAGAATTTATTCTGCCGTAGACGTTCAACCTCACGTCGATTACAGATCAACGCCTCAATTTGATTTCACAGAGGAATGCTTTGAAGGAGAAAACAGTTCAATCCTAGCGTCGGTTTTCGGCTTTCTTCCATCACTTGATGACTCAGCGCGTTTCAAAGTTATATAGCGTCGCAAATAACGTTCGGCCCGGAGAAAGAGTCGGAAGCCGCCAAGAACTGATGCAGGAAGCATAGGGGTCGAACAAAAGGCTGGCGGTTGACATTGGCTACAATACTTTTAAATTTTGCTTAGATGAAATCAGCAATCCTTAATTCTTCGTTACCCTCAGAAAAAAGCCAAAAAAGGAGGAAAGCAAATGAACACTGTGCGTCAGACAATTAGGGCTTTATCCATAACATGGGCTGTACCGTTCTTTATTGCGTTCGGATGGACGATAACAATGGCAGCAAGCGCGGAAGGCTTAAAAGTCAACCTATCCGGTGACCAGGAGGTTCCTCCGGTAAGCACCTCAGCATCTGCAAACGGGACCATTACAGTTTCACCGGATAAGTCGGTCAGCGGCAATATCACGGTTGCTGGGATGGAACCGACAGCGGCGCATATTCATGAAGGCGCTCAGGGCAAGAACGGTCCCGTTATTATACCGCTCACCAAAAGCTCCGATAATACTTGGTCTGTTCCGGCGGGAGCGAAGCTTACGGACACTCAGTACAAGAGCTATTTGGCTGGAAATCTCTATGTCAACGTGCACAGCGCCGCACATAAGGGTGGCGAGATACGGGCACAGTTAACTCCTAAGTAATCAGTTAGTGGTTTTATTTATTTCATTTCCACGGCGACACGCTTCAAATCGATAGCTTAGGAAGCGTCGCGCTCGGTCGTTTGGTCGCCGTAGACTGGCGCCAGAAGCCCGGCTCACGCACCCGCCGGCACTTCACGTGTTTCTGCGGGCGCGCTCTCGCCAACCTCGAATCCCCGGACAGATCGAACGGCCGCAAGTCCAGCGGCAATCGACGTGACGAGCAGCCCTCCCACCGCCGTCGCGCCGGCAGCGCCGATCACTGACGCCAAAGCGCCCGCTTCGAATTGGCCGAGCTGTGGACCCGTGTTCGTAAACATGCTGTTCACGCTCGTCACTCGGCCTCGAATCTCGTCGGGCGTTAAAAACTGATTGATCGTGTTTCGTAGGACGAAGCTTACCGTGTTGGCGGCGCCCGCGGCCGCAAGCATCAGGAACGATAGCCAGAAGAAGTGAGAGAGACCGAAAACCATCGTGAAGATCCCATACGCACTCACGCTTACAAGAACCCATGTCCCGGCCCTCCGAACCTGGCTCCTGACGCTCATCACTGTTCCCATGGCGAGTGCTCCCGCCGAGTTCGCGGAGTAAAGTAGCCCGAGGCCCTGAGGCCCGACGCCGAGGATGTCTCGCGCATAGATCGGGAGCAGAGCTCGACCGCTTCCGAGGAAGTTCTGGCTAAAATCCAACGCCATCATGTACAAAATGACCGGATGCGTCCACACAAACGCCACCCCCTCGCGCAGAGCCTGCATCGAGAGAGCGCCGCGCCCACCGGCAGCCTGGGCCAAGGGCCGCATCATGGCAAGCGCGGCGAGCATTGCGACCCACGATACCGCGTCGACGGCGTAGCAAAGGGTCGGTCCACTGCGAGCGAGCAGGAGCCCGGCCAGTGAGGGACCGACAATGGTTGCCACATGGCGTTGCGTGCCACTTAAGGCAAGCGCGTTGGCCAGGTCGCTCTTAGGGACAAGATTCGGGATAATTGCAGTGCGCGCCGGCTGCTCGAGCGAGCTAAATAAGGCGAGAAACAAGCTGGCAACATACAGAACCGTTGAAGAGACCCATCCCACAAGCGTCATTAGAGCGAGACTGGCCGAGACACACGTTTGGGCAATCTGTGTTGCCATTATGAGATGACGGCGGTTTACCGCGTCGGCCAAAAGCCCTCCAAAAAGGAGCAACACCAACATCGGAGCACCGCGAGCCAATCCCAGCAGGCCGAGTTCAAGCGGCGAGTTGGTCAGTTCGTAAATTTGCCAGGCCATCGCTACAGAAGTGAACTGGCTCCCCACTAGGGAGAGGACTGACCCACTCCAGTAAATCGAGAAGTCGCGATGGCGAAGCGCAGCGACAGGTGTCCGTCCTGCCCGCTCACCCCCTGGCGCATTCGGTCCTGATTCCCGATGGTTGTCTCTCATGTTCACCTCATGTTGTATTCAAAAACGCGAGACGAAAATCATACTGATAGTTCGCTTTTACAGACAGCTTTGGCAGAACAATTTTCTCGTAGATTGAAACAACAGAGGCATTGCTACTGCCAATCGAGATTGGGCATGAGTGGCACCAAGAGCAGCTTCAAGGCATGCGTCTCGAATGCGTTTTGCGAGATCTTCCAAGTTCATAATAGCCTCCACCGAACGGAAGGCCTAACGTATGGCGTTTTAGCCTCCAAAACTGGAAGCAATCAAGCCCGACCAAGTCTAAACCGAGTGCGAATGAAGCGCATTGGACTAACGCCGCACCGCAACAAAATGCTGTAGCGGTTTATATAAAGCACGGCGGATCGAGAGACGCACTCGGTTGACCTGTACGGAGCGTCAGGTGAACCCCGCAGGATTTAGCCGACGGAGAATTCAGTTCAATTAGAAACGTAACGCGTTGCCGCTGAGGCGCGGGGTCCCGTTACCCGGCGCTGAGTACCCGGAACACCGGGATGGCTGCCGCAATCTTCTCGAACTCCGAAAGTGCTGCGTCCTTGTTCACAGGCACGTGGGGTCGCGCTCCCGGTGCTGTCTGCAAGTAAGCCTTCAAGATGGGTGCGCGCTGGCCAGCGGGGACTTCTTCGAGGCAAATCTCCTCCCGGCGACCGTGCCGGAGAACCGCCTTTCCACCGGCTGCGCGTACGTTTTGAACCCACCGCACGTTATCTCCGAGCATTGACACCAGGTACCGCTGTCCACCGACGACGGCCACGACCAAGGGCAGCGAAAAGGTCCGCCCTGACTTTCGTCCGGTTACTTCCAATGTAACGAGGTAATTCGGGGCGACGCCCGATGAGCCCACAGCAGCTGACGCCCTGTTCAGAATCCTCGCAATCCAATTAGGTCGCTGCCCACGGTACAACCATCGAGTGAAGTCGCCTCGAGCCATCAAAGCCGCCCTGCCTTCTTTTTACGTTCGCGTTGACGCGCACCCGCGAGGACGTAGCGTCGTGTCCGACCCGGAGGCCGCCCCCGCGCGGGAGTCATGGGATTTGGAGCCATAGTTGCCTCCATAGACGCGTGCTTTGCGGAGATCTAACGTATAGCGTTTTATCGCTAAAGTCTGAATTGCATCAACTTCAAGAGAATCGCCGAAGGAGCGATGCGGGACAAAACGTGTCGGACTAAACGGCGCCGCGCGGCAAGACGCGGACAGCCGCCGGATTGAACTGATCGACGCGTCAATCCTATCTTGTTGAGGAAAATCTCCGTAATCTCCAAAGATTTTCTAGCCGACCGCCTTTTTTCCCTCCGAACAATTCGGGAACGTGCTGCTCGCGAAGAGGCAAGGTGACGCCTACCCGAGCCGAAGTATGCGTGCGGCGTTGCCGCCGAGAATTTTTTCTTGGTCGGTGCGACTCAGTTTAAGAGCGGTGATGACTTTAACCGGGCGGTCGTAGCCCATGTCAAAGCAGTAGTCGCTTCCCATCATCACACGGTCAACGCCCACGAGTTTAATGAGGTAATTAAGTGATTCCGGAGCGTGGCTGATCGTGTCGTAGGTGAAGCGTCGGAGATAACTCGATGGCAGCTTTTTCAAGGCCTTGCACTCTTGTCGCACCCTCCAACCATGGTTGAGACGACCGATGAGATAGGGAAGCGCCCCTCCCGCGTGCGGGAGACAAATCTGAAGCTTCGGGAAACGATCAAGCAGTCCGCTAAAGATTATATTGGCGGCAGCGACTCCCGTATCAAACGGATTTCCCAGAAGGTTATGCAGGTAATAGTTCGTAAGCCGTTGGGAGCCAATAACGTTCAGGGGATGGAGAAAAACCGGCGCGCTTAGAGCGTGTATGCGCTCGAAGACCGGGAGGAATGACGGATCAGTCAGTTCTTTTCCCCGAACGTTAGTGCCGAGATAGATGCCGCGGCAGCCGAGCTCAGTCACCGCGCGATCCACTTCAGCAACAGCGGCTTCAGGATCTTGAAGCGGAAGAGTTGCTAGCGTCACGAAGCGGTCGGGGTGAGTTCGACTGGCTTCGGCCATTGCGTCGTTGACGAGCTTGGCCAATCGCAAACCGAGATCGCCGTCCGCCCAGTAGACCATCGGCGGCATGAGTGAAAGCGCATGAACTGTTACACCCCGTGCATCCATTGCTTTGAGCCGCAGGTTTAGATCGTGGTAGTGAGGGGTGATGGGTCCGATTGCGACTTGGCCCACGGCAATCAACGGTCCGGTGGGAGCAGAGCGGAGTCGCACGCCGTAAGGTTCTCCTTCCGCCTCGATGAGTCGGAGATATTCTTCGGGAACGAAGTGAGCGTGAATGTCGATTGCGCGAGTCGTCTGGCGCGAGCGCCTTCCGATTTTAGATTTTCGATGGTTCGGCAACGCTCACCACAGGTTTT
>Ga0137403_10004883_pt1 | contig 15655 bp, 13 predicted proteins | sample CZOMad2_1_16fung_FD_122057 | JGI IMG/M metagenome (GOLD analysis project Ga0137403, IMG submission 122057) | Vadose zone soil fungal communities from Angelo Coast Range Reserve, California, USA - CZOMad2_1_16fungal (Hybrid Assembly) | ecosystem: Environmental > Terrestrial > Soil > Vadose zone... | reverse complement strand
CTTGATACCGCTGCAGTGAAGGGACAAGCATTGGACCTGTGCCAGGAGCTCTTTGTCGCCGATGGCGCGCGCTCTGACGAAGAAGACGCCGTACTTCAAAATCTGAGGAAGCTGCTCGAATAGAAGTGGTTTTCCGGCCGTTGAAGCCGGGCTTCAGCGCGGGACGCTGGTTATGCAGACTGCAGACAATCAGTTTACCCGCCGTGGCGGGCTTCAGTCGAAAATAAGTTTACCCGTCCTGGTCGCCGCGGCGACCGTGGCGGGCTCGAGACATTCTTCCAAAAAATCGTCATGATTCGGAATAATCTGCGAGTTCTCGAGCAGAAGGTGAACGCGAGCGACAAACTGAGCGAAGCGGACACCGCTCGGCTGCAGTTCCTGTAAGCAAATCCACGAATGCGCCCGCGCATTCAAAGAATGGAATGTAAAAATGTTGAGATCTGACACCCGATTTCACCTGCACGCTGAGCCGCCGCATGCCAGCTATATGTTCAGCGCTCTCGGTCTGATAAGGGCAGTCGTGGCATTACTCGTTGCGATGGGGGTTTCGGTTGTGGCTGCGATTGCGTTCGGGTTCATAGCCGGCGATCTAACACCTATCACGGCGGCCGCGTCGCTGATTTGCGGCGCGGGCAGTGCCATTTATATCCTAAAGAAGGTTCGCCTTTCCGCTGAGCCGGCACGCAAACCGAGCGTGCTCGATTGGTTTGTCATCGTCTGCTTCGGGCTCTTCGCCTTGCGCGCGTTTTGCTGGCTGCTCTTCATTGACGGCGAGGATTACTCAATTCTCTCGGAAAATAACTTTAGCGACATGCCGCTCCATCTGACCTTCATCAATTACCTGGCCCGCGGACCAAGCTTCTGGCCGGACAATCCAATCTACAGCGGACTCAAGCTGCATTATCCAATCGGCACCGATCTGTTTAACGCTTTGCTAAAGATGATCGGCGTGAACGAAATCTTCAGTCTCACTGGCGTCGGACTGATGGCCTCACTCATCACCTGCGTCGCGCTTTATCAATGGGGCAAAGGCTTCGCGCTCGCGGGATTTCTTTTCAGCGGCGGCACAGCGGGCTTTTCCTTCTTCAGCGATCTGTGGGACAGCTTTCGCGAGTTTCTGCATACTGGACATTTTGCATTCGCAATCTGCGACTACCAGTTCGATGAGGCTTGGAAAAACATCGCTTTGGCCATGTTCCTCACTCAGCGTGGGTTGCTCTATGCAATTCCCGCGGGTCTGTTCCTGTTGTGGAGCTGGCGCGCGCGTTGGTTAGGCAAAACAACATCGGTGCTACCTCTGTCGGTCGAGGTAGCGCTGTTCTCGACGTTGCCGCTTTTCAATGTGCATGCCTTCATCTGGTTCTCAGCCTTACTGGGTTACTGGCTTGTGATCGGCCCTCGCAGTATTCGTCTCCATGTGGCGAAGTTACTTGGTGTTTCCTTAATTCCGGCCACCATCTTTGTCGCGCTGATCACCGGCCTTTTTTTCCCCGGCGGATCGATGGCGCGTGTGATCCATCTCAAACCCGGCTGGCTCCAAGAGGACGACGGTTTTGTCGAGTTCTGGTTTGGAAACTTTGGCGTTCTTCCGCTCTGCACAGCTGCCCTAGTCCTGCTAATCTTTTGGAAAATCGAGTTTCGCCTTGCATCGCCAGAGCGAAAGCGATGGTCTGTTTCGAGGTTCCGGTTTCGTTTAATTAAGCGCGATTGGCACGATAACAGTGTCCGAACCGCGGCCGCGTTCGTGATCCCGGCAATCTTTCTCTTTCTCCTCGCTTGTATCGTCATGTTCGCGCCGTGGGAGTGGGACAACACAAAGATAATGGTCTGGTCGTATCTAGCGCTTCTCCCATTTCTCTGGCAGTATGTCGTGAAGCCGCTGCCACGTCTGGCCCGCGCAACGTTGTGCATACTGCTTTTCTTCTCCGGGTTCGTTTCGCTGTGGGGCGGGATCGATCTTTCTCACACTGGTTGGCCGATCGTAAACCGGCAGGAACTGCATGATGTTGAGCTTGCGACTCGCGATCTGCCCGTTAACGAGACCTTTGCCGCTTATCCCGATTTAAATCACCCGCTCTTGTTGAGCGGATGCAAGTTGGTCGAAGGCTTCGAGGGTCACTTGCATTCGCACGGTATTGAATATCGTCCGCGACTGCGCCAGCTAAACGTCCTGCTTTCAGGACAAACTGACTGGCGCCAAATCGCGGATCAGTTGCACGTTCGCTATCTGTTCTGGGGCGAGCTCGAACAGAGACATTATCCGCAGTCTCTCGCACCATGGCGCCAGCAATGCACCGCCGTCGCTCATGGCGAATGGGGTACGATCTATGATCTCAACCCTCAGCCGACAAGCGTCTCCGACCGGTGAAAATTCGCGCTGACTCAGTTCCTGGCTTCGATAAGGGACAGGCTTGATACCGCTGCAGTGAAGGGACAAGCATTGGACCTGTGCCAGGAGCTCTTTGTCGCCGATGGCGCGCGCTCTGATGAAGAAGACGCCGTACTTCAAAATCTGAGGACGCTGCTCGAATAGAAGTGGTTATTCCGGCCGTTGAAGCCGGGCTTCAACGCGGGACGCTGGATATGCAGCCAGCTCGTTAGTCTGCTGAGGTCGCGCATCGCGCCATTCGGTCGCCGGGCATCAACCGAGTCAAAGTAATCGCGTGAACCGCTGCAGCGCGCCTCGGTTAGCCAGCACGCCGATCTTCGGTGCCGGAACGCTGGCCCACAATGGGTATCTCACACCGGTCAGTCGGTTGATAATGATCGCCTGCACCACGAGCAGAGCGACGCCGGCCTCAAGGACGACGAGGTACTCGGGCCTAGTGACCAGCCCAAGGGACACGATCAACGTCGTCGCGGCCGCAGGAGGATGCGGAACATTCAGACGAATCATCAGCGCTCCGGTCGTGGCCAGGGACAGTGCCGCAGCCAGGATCCGGGCCCAGCCCAGTTCCGTGACAACGGCCGGCCCGGCATACTGCAACCCTGTCACCCACAGTGCCGCATATCCGCAGACGAGCGCAATGGCGTGACCGCACAGCGCGTTGCGCGGACTCGCTGCCGGAGTGGTGGGCGTGAAGAACACCAGAAACGCGATGGCCCCAAGCGTGGGAAAAATGAACGGCGTCCGGAAGACCACCGCCAGCCCGCAGAGGATGCCGATACTGATAAAACCGTTGATGAACATGAAGAGCGCCCATATCCGGGCCAATCTCGTAGTGCGGATCACGTTTGCTTGGACCTGCTGTTGTCCTGTTTGGGACAACAGGTCTTTTAGTGTTTGCCGTTGTGCGAGGATTTTCTGAAACTCCGCCTTGGGGATTCGGAGGAGCGTGGTGTCCTCACACGCGCGAAGGCTTGCATTGCGACGGCCGGAGTGTCCGGGCAACAACGACTGCTCGCCGGTATGGTCGAACTCCTTGAGATGTGCCAGCACGACTTCGTCACCGTTTCGATCGATGGCGAAGACCTGCACCGAACCCCGGACGACGACGTAGGCGCAGTCGCCGGCTTCGCCTTCCCGGAAGATCAGCGCCGAGGCGGGGAACTGGACGACTTGGGTAACCTCGGCAAGCGCGCGGAGCTCCTCGGCCTCGAGATGGCTGAACAACACGAGGCGCTGCAGGAATTGTTCGCGTTCCGGAGCAATCATGATTCGTTCAGAGTATGGGAAGCATTGAGACCGTGCGCTGCGACCAAGTGAACGTGACGTCGCTCAACGAGTTTCTCATGCACGGATGCAAGAAAGATGAAACAAAGAACACCCAGAGATTAATGCCAGTCGGATCGAAAACTCGCCGTAGAGAGCTCAGGTGCTGCTTCGGTTTCATCGGGGACCGAAGTATCAACTGGCTAGGTAACCGCCGCGAGCGTTAACTGTTCTGGTCGCCGCGGACAGGGGCCGCCGTGTTTAAGTCTGTGCAAAATCGGCAATCGGAAATCGGCAATCGCAAATTCGTAGCATCCTGTTCAAAAACAAGGACGACCAGTTCCGCACCGGCGCCTAGGGCAGCACAGTGGGAAGGCCGAATGCCTGAATGAACCGATGGGAATTGAGCGACACAGATGGGCAAACTGAGTCGAATGGAGCTTTTGGGAAAAGCGACATAGAAGGCAAAGCCGCGAGGGTAGCGGCGAGAGAGCGGGGGACGCGAACGAGTTTCAAATGCGGGGAACGCGATGAGATGGACGGGCAGCCCAAAGGGCGAGAATGCGGGATGCAGTCGAGTCAAATCATTTTGCCCGCGGACTTGATGCTATACGTGATTCACGTATAGCATTCCAGGATGGCTTTCGGGACACTCCCTGATCACGTTCGGCATCAGAGATTCGCAGCCGGTGCGTTCCCAAGAAGACTGCGAGCGTGGCGCGAGCGGAATAATCTCTCGCAAAGCGAGGCGGCGTTGAAATTACAGATCTCCAAGCGAACACTGCAAGAGTGGGAGCAAGATCGAGCTGCGCCGCGCGGCTTTGCGCGAACCGCAATCGAAAAAGCCATTCGCGCCTAGCGCGCCCACAGGCGGTTGTTGGCGGAAGTCGTTACTATACGTGAATCACGTATAACATCATGATAGCTGCGATATCGTTCTCTTGTAGCCCGCGGCCTATCACCGTCGATGCAGACTTTACCGCTGTTGCGACAATTGCTAGAACCTCATCGTGCGATTAGCTCCCTCGACCAAAGAGAAAATCGATTTCTTTCTACGCCATCCGCTGACGCTTTCGCTCACTGGAATGTTGTTAGGTTCGCTGCTGATTCCATGGATTGTCGGTCGTTCCAGCAAACAGGCGGCTGTGGCTGATACGAGACTAAAGCAAGCCCTGCAAGTCATGGCTACTTCCAATGGAGTCGACGCCACGATTAACAAGATCGAGACGGCGTTCGAGGGTTTCGAGAAAGACTCCCTTTTAATCGAGCAACAGGATGAGTTTCTTCGACGGCGCGAAAATCTGCGTAATCGAGTGTACGAGCTTTATGCTGAGTTTGATAGCACTGCTTGGTGGTGGGCACGGAATATTTATGACCAAGCCCGCATTCTCCATCTCATCTCGCCGGCGCGTTTGGACAAACTGAACGAACACATCGGGCAGTACAATAATAATCTGGTTGAGACAGCTCACGCGATAGATATTCCCTGGCACGCATACCTGGGGACGAATGCCGTCACGCATGGATCGGGCGCGAAGGAAATCATGCCGTCATTGAACAAACAACTGCGCAATCTGCAGCAGCAACGTAGTGAAATCGCCGGGAATATGGCTGCGTTATTTCAGTAGCGTTCTCGTGAGCGTGAAAAGAACGAAATTCGACGAGGTGTTTAAGAAAGCGCGTGCGCTTTTCGTCGACTAAATTTTCACCGCAGAGGCCGCAGAGATCACGAAGTCCTAAGGCTATGCGCGCTGGCATCTGCCATCACTCGGCTGCACAGTCCGCTGCATGACCAGCGGAGATTCCATGACTTTGCCAACCAGCCCGGCGCTGACCTACTCCATCGGCCGCGTCGATCATCCGCCCACATACTACGAGGTGCTCACCCCAGCAGCAGGCTCCACCAAGCCTCCGGTGGTGATGATCCATGGTGGCGCGCACACCGGCGCCTGCTATCTCGCGACGCCCGACGGTCGACAGGGATGGGGGCACGTTTTTGTCGCCCAAGGATATCAGGTCGTGGTGCCGGATTGGCCGGGGCTTGGACGCAGCGGCTACATACCCTTGGCGGAGACCAGCGGGGAGGTGATCGTCGCCGGCCTTGGCGAGGTGCTTACCGCCCTTGCCGGTCCCGCGATCGTGCTCACGCACTCCATGTCGGGCGCCTATGGATGGAAGCTGCTCGAGCGGCATGGCGAACGCATCACCAAGCTGATTGCGGTGGCGCCGGCGCCCCCCGGCAACATTCAGAGGCCGGCGGAGATTGTCGGCGAGACCGTCGACGCGGTGACAATCCGCCTGGAGGGCACCACGATGGCAATCGCGCGGCATTCGGAGCAGCCGATCGAACGGGCGTTCGTCGATCACACGCTGATCGGCGGAAGCACATTGTTTCCGCGCGACCAGATTGCCAGCTACGCCGCCGCGCTCAATCCGATCCCGGCACGGCTGCTGCTGGAACGGCGCAATGTTGCCGGCAGCCAGTTGCGCGTCGTGGATTTCAGCAAGTTTCGCGGCAAGCCCGTGCTGGTCCTGACCGGCACAAACGACCTCGGTCACGCGCGTGCGGTAGACGAACCGATCGCCGATTGGCTCAACGCGAACGGAGCTGAAGCCGACTTCATCTACCTCGGCGACCTCGGTATCACCGGCAACGGCCACATGCTGATGCTGGAGCGCAACAGCGACGCCCTTGCGCAGTTGATCATCGACTGGATCGAGTCTTAGCGGAAGGTCGGGGTGTCCGAGCGAGGGAGAGCCGGATGAGCGACATTTTGATTGGTGTGATTGTATTCGGCGCGGCAATATTCGGCATGTTTCTCGGAAGGAATCTGCGAGTTCTCGAGCAGAGGGTGAACGCGAGCGACCCTCCTTCGCCGACCAGCCTTCGCGTAAAGCTACGGCGTGTCGAGAGGCTACGGCGTGCCAAGCAAACTGAGCGAAGCCGACAAGTTCGACCTGCAACTCCGTAAAAGGAGCGTGGCTCCCACGGAGCTTTACGCTCTCACGCGCTGTTACGGCTTACTCACCACGTTCAACATTCTGTTCAAAAACAAGGACGACCAGTTCCGAACCGGCGTAGTGGACCGGCCGAATGCTTGAGGACCGACATTCGACCTGCCGACATCCGAATTGTGTTTATTGTCCTTTGTTGTGGCCGCTGAGCGCACAAAATCGAGAAGCCAGTTTCCAGACTTACCGATAACGATTGCGGATTTACGTGATTATGTAATCTGAATCGTGGAAACTGCAGACATTGAGCATGATCCTGATGCATGGCCGCCGCAATTAGAACAGCGACAACTCGAGGTTTGGCGGATTCTCCGCGCGAAATCGTCAGAAAAGTACGCTCTCGCAGATTGGTATTTCGGCGCAATTGCAACGCTTCGGAATCGCTTTAATCCAGACCGAATCGCTCAGGCTGCGCATAGCTTGCGAGAGGTTCTGGAAAAGATTCCCCGTGCTCTGAAAACCGAGGAATCGGGTATCACGGGGGATCAATTAAAGAAGAAGCGCGAAGCTGTGCGCACGGCGTTAGCTAACGAAAAAGCTAATTTTGCGGACGGCTGGAAAGACAAAGTCATTACCCCAGCCTTGAGCGATGTGTTGTGTGAGATGGAGCGGTATTTCATCCTCTCTGATCGGCCTGAGCGGAAAGATCACGTTTTTGCCGGTTTAACTCGATTGGATCCAATGCTGCAAACCCTCCCTGAACAATTGCGGCAAGAGAAGAGGCAAGGATATCTCGAGCTATGGGCCAGAGTGGAAGGTTTCTCCCATCATGGCGGAAAGAAAACCGAACAGGATTTCATGGAGTGTGTGACGCAGGTCGAAGACTTGGTTTTCGACCTAATGGCTCCCATATCTGCGGATGATCAGAATCAGCTTTCGAAAATTCTTGAGGCAGGTGGATCCCTGAGTCGCGAGCAGATTCAAAATGCATTGCAGCTGATTGAGCGCCGCGGCGCCAACTTTGCATTTTTCTTTAAGAATGTTTCACACCCAGTCTGGATCGAGCCGCTCAAGACGGCGGGTCATTTCAAGAACCCTCCCGGTGTGGCCGCCGCGGGCGAAGGCTTTGTAAGCTTTCCAATGTGGTGGCCGGGTGTCTTTCTGAAACGTGTTGCCGCCTCAGCTGGCAAGGAGGTCGTCAACATCCTCTTGGAAATAGGGGACACCGACAACCCAAGGGTATTGGAGGATGTCGTTGAGATTGCTCTCAATATTTCCGATAGCCGTCTCTCTCTTAAACTTGAACGAATTATCCGCGACTACATTGAGCAGCCTTATCACGTATTTGAAGATAATCTCACAAGTTTGATTGCTAAGTGGGCGGCTTCTAGTTCGGACGCCGTTGCAGCAGCACTTCGGATCTGTGAGCGCCTAATATTCTTTCGTCCAGATCCGCTTCAGAAAGAAAAGAGCGCCCGTGCGGAAAAAGATCCCGATGATTGGACTACGAGTTTAAACCCATGGCCACGATTTCAGGAATGGGAGTACCAGCAAATCTTAGAAAAGGGAGTCCGGCCGTTGGCCGCCGCGGCACCACTTCAAACAGCAAAGCTCTTGATCCGAGCCGTAGCCCAGATGGTACGGTTGGAGACTGGCAAACCTCTTGGCAACGTTGATTGGCATGATGCATCTGAGATTTGGGCGCCCAGAGTGGACGCAAGAGGGGGCCTTTATTCAAATCCGCAATCAGACCTGATCGTTGCGCTAACCCACGCGTGCGAAAAAGTTTACGAGCAAAAAGAAGCCGATGGAGAAATTCGTGAGCTTGATGGCGCGCTGAGAGACGCTAGGTGGCAGATTTTTGACCGCATTCGCCACCACCTTTACGCGAAATATCCGTCATTGGCGAAGCAGTGGATCAGCGAGGCAATCTTGAATTACCCCGATCATGGCGAAGGGCGTTACGGGTTCGAGTTTCAGAGAATGGTCCGAATTGGTACCGAAGAATTTGGTGATTCATTATTTAGTAAAACGGAGCTAACTCGGATTTTTGAGACAATTTTCAATGGACCCGACAAAGACGAATACAAGCGGTTCATGGGAGATCAGTTTACCGAGGAAGCGTATTCTGGTCGGAAGAAGTATTTTCAACTGCGGCATTTTACCCCATTCGTGCCGGTCTTGTTCGGAAAATACAAAGAGCTTTATGAGCAGCTTCGTAAGGAGAATCCAAAGAAATTAACGGACGACGACTTTATCACTTATCAAGGTGGCGAGAGCAAGACAGGTGGATCGCGAAGTGCCAAATCGGTTGCGGAACTTGCCGCGATGCGAGATGACGAACTCATCTCCTTGTTAAACGAGTGGGAAGATGTCCACCGAGATCCAGAGCAGTGGTGGATTGATGTCGATTTCGACGGCTTGGGCATAGCTTTACAGCAACTCATAACTGCAACTCCCAAGCGCTTTCTGGATTGGGATAAGCGCTGGCACGAAATAAAGCGACCGGTTTATTTTCGCTACGCGTTAGATTTGGCTTCAAAGAGAATCGTCGAGCACAAGGACGAACTGCCTAAGTGGTTTGATCTCGCTGATTGGATCATGGCGCAGAAAGACAGCCCGACAGTTTCTGACAAGAAGCCCTCCGAAACCTCCAAAAGTACTCCGAATTGGGATTCAGCTCGACGGCAAGTCGTCGATTTTGTTGGAGCTTGCGTTGACAAGGAAAAAGGAGTTCGACCCGAATGGCGGAGAAGAATCATCGCACTCCTGAAAGCAGCTTGCGTTGCAGGCGATCCCTATTTAGACAACGATCGCCCGGTCGCTACGACGCGCGACTATCTAACTGAGGCAATCAATACGACACGCGGTCGCGCTCTCGAGGACCTTCTCGATTACGGCTATTGGGTGCGGCGAAATGAAGGAGAGAATGCTGACGTGCCGGAGGTTTTCGAAGTAATAGAACGTCGGTTTTCTGGATGGCCCGCGCTAACCTATCCCGAACGCGCTTTGTTAGGAGGAAATTTCAATCGAATATACGGACTTAACTCGCTTTGGACGAGAGAGAAGGTTTCCAATCTGTTTTCTCAGTCCGATCCGCAAGCCTGGCAAATCAGCTTTGGCACATGCCTGAATTTCAACCGCGCACACTCGGTCCTTTTTGATATTTTGCAGTCTCAGTTCGAGTTCGCAGTCGAGAATATTCGGCTTTGGAAATCTGAGACTGGTCGAAGAATGGATCCAGTTGCTCACCTTGGCCAGCATTTGCTGGACTATTATCTTCTGGGGCGAATTCCTTTAGAGGGAAAGGACAGTCTACTACAGCGTTTCTACAACAAGACGGAGAAAGATCCCAAACAGTGGGCAACTCTATTCGATCATTTAGGTCGCTTGCTTAGGAACACGCCCGAGCTTAGCCCCGATGTCGCCGATCGCTGTAAGGCCTTTTTCGAATCTCGATTGCGGACGGGCAATCCAGAAGAGTTGAAGGAATTTACGTTTTGGTTGGAAGCTAAGTGTCTTGATCCGACATGGCGTCTCAACGCCCTGTCGCGAACATTAGATATCACGAAAGGTCGTAATCGAAGTGCTTCGACATTAATTGAGGGTCTGCGAAAGCTGTTGGCGGACCATCCCGATCTTGTGGTTGAGTGCTTTGCTAAGTTGATCGAGGTGGCGCTGAGCCAACCGCATTTTTACCTTCGGCCCGAGCATGTGAAGCCGATTCTGAAAGCAGGATTAGCGAGTCAAAATGAAAAAACAGCAGAAGCAGCGAAGTTTGCTCTGGATAATCTTCTCAAGGCAGGTCGCTCGGAATTTTTAAACTTAGATGCGATACAAGATGACCCGAGCTGGAATAAGCCGATGTCGACGTAGCGCAGCGGCTTTTGGGCGGCGGGCTGGCAGCAGCGGGGTTGTCGGCTAAGGAACTCGATTCGCTGGCTGGTTCCGATATGCGTAAGGTAGCTTTGGCAAATTTGCTTTTGGAACGGACGGTAACGAGGCAGAGCTGGATCGCCGAGAAATTGGCGATGCGCAGCGCAACAAACGTGAGTCAACAAGTTCGCCGATACCGTGCAAAGAGACCGAGGTTGCCGGCCGCCTTAAAAGAATATCTTCAGTCTGTCAAGATTTGATGACTGACCCCTATTTTTTATTTTGACCCCATTTCTCCTCCTCTTCCTTAACCAGTTGGCTGAAAAGCCGCCAGCTGTGAGGCTGGCGACCAGTCGTATGAGATAAAAAAACTAGGGTCTGTGGTCTGGCCGCAGTCTTCGGAGGTCAGCCAGAGACGCTCGTTATCTCACTGCGATGGCGGAAGTCTTGAAGATTTGCGGTCGGAGCGTGGCCTCTGTCGCCGATAATTCTTTTACCTGTTTGCTTGTTCAATGCCCCGCCTGCCTTAGCGGGCACAGGCTTTGAACACTAGAAGAATTACCCCGGCAATGATCACCAGCCCGACAATATCCAGCAGTAGCCTCAGTGGATATCGGAAAACCGCCACAACAAATGCCAGTATCAAAAGTCCTCCGCCAAGTCCGACAAAAGAGCCGAATAGTTCGACGAAAACTTGCCAGAAGAATCCATAGTTGGGTCTGCGGGCAAATGACTCCAACTGAAATGTTGCCGCACCTGAAAAAGTCCCTACAATGAACCCTCTGACGATGGCATCGCTATCGGTTCGCTTGCAGTTTATTAACCATTCTGTGCCCTTTGCAAGACCTTTGGTTAGCGCTAACGACTCGTCCTCTTTCGCATTGGAGCCCGGCCACCACTTCTGTTTTATGAATTTGGGCGCAAATGCTTCTGCTAGCCGTTCCCCAGCGTCTTCTGTGAGTTCCGAGGCGACTCTCAGTCCCAGAAACATCAGTCCGCGATTGAGAATAGCAAAGATCACAGACCCAACGAGCGCGCATAAAAGGATTAGGATGCCGAAGACCACAATCATAGGTAAAAAGTCAGACGCCGGGTCTCCACCACCGCTGCCTTGACCAGATCTATTCCCTTCTACAAGGCCTGAAAACGCCAATCCTATGGCAGCACCGGTGAGAGCTGCGGCGACAAACCCCCGTAGGCGCACATCGCGCGACTGGTCCAAAGCCCACCCACCAAAAATCAGGTAAGCTAATGTGGCACTCGCAGCTCCCTCAAAAGCTGCCGTGATGATGGTGGGAACAACGGTGCCGACGAGAGCATTACTAAGACCTCCAAAAAATGCCCCGAATAAGGTTTCAATTCCGATCTGAAGCCCGACGCCCGCCATTATTACCAGCACTGAAATGAATGCGCCGCCGATGAATATTCCTAGTGGCCCCTCATCATCGCTGGAAGTGGACGATCGCTTGTAGTTATAAAGCTGCATGGTAAGCCGTCCCTGCTATCGATCGGATCACTGTCATTCTTAGAATTGGTTCCGATATCGCCGGGAGGAAAGTGTGCCGGGGAAAAGTGGAGATTTTTTCCTTGTTCACGGGGAAGCCCTCTGTGGAGGGTTCTTTTACCAAGAACGCGCTACATGTTGAAGAAAAATCTCACGGAACTTTTCCAACTGCGCTCCGCATTTTCCGTGTGTCCGCAACCCAGTAACTGTGTCGTAGACAGCACTATCGGCCAGAGGTCCAGTTCTTGGGCACTCGAAAGCGAGCAGCAAGACTCAAATCAGCTATCCGGGAGGCGGAAGACGCTCGATTTGCCCGAATTGAGGGTGCAGCCGATGCTCCAACCGACTACGAAATTCGCAAGAGACTTTCGGACGAATTGGCTGCCGCTGAAAGCGCCGAGGTAGACGACTTATCTACTACATTTGCGTCTCCAGATGCAACCCCTGATAGGTCCCATGCCAAGAAGCCGAGGAAGCAAACGATACGATAGGTCTAACCAATCGAATGGAGTTGTCGGAAATGGCCTTTCCGGCCTGAATTGACCGCCGCGAACTGTTCGCCCCGAGTCGAGGAGCCCGCGGCATGACCGCGAATGCCCTGCGCCACATCGAGCATTTTGCCTGACATATAGCAAATGAGATGTTGTCGGGCATGCATTTTGCTCGAAACAAAGGGTTCTGTTCAGCCGTGTTGTCCGGTTCAATGTTTCGAAACGCTTGGCCACCGGTTTTCGGGAGATCGCGCTTGCGTCTTGTGTGTCGTTAGCCTGCCAGTTACATTACGCATTGAATCACTATTCGGAGGTCCAATGCTTGAAAAACTTAAGGCAGATTTTGATGCGATCATTGAGCTCGTAAAAATGGCACCGCCTGCGCTGCAGGAGATGGCGTTCAAGATGATCTTAGAGCAGTGGTTCATCGCAAATACCGCAGCGAAGCCCGCGGGGGCAGCAACGGCTCCGGTCGGTGCAGCAACGCATGGCAGCATTCCGGAGACGGTCAAGCCATTCCTTACGGCCAATGGGATCACAACGGACATCCTAGAAAAGGTTTTCCACCCCACAGGCCCGGGTGCGCAATTGCTCGCGTCTGTCATCCCGGGCAATGGTAAGGCCAGCAAATTGGTTAGCCTGTCGCTGCTCCTATGTGTTAGGCAGGCCTTAGAGTCCGGCGGATTTACATGCACATTGAAAGACCTCCGGGAGATGGCTGTCCACTACGACTGTTACGACTCTCCAAACTTCTCGAAGAATCTGAAGGCGAACAAGAACTACTACAAACCCAGGGAGAAGGGTGCAGACCTTGAGCTGAGCGGGCCTGGCCTTAAAAAGGCTGGGGAAATCATCAAGAGCATTGCAGCGGGTGAGTAGATGGACGTCGCCCAGGAACTAGAGGACGTCCTTGAAGCTTTGACCCTCATTCAGAAGGAGGTGAACAAGCTGAAGACGGCCTCCGTAAGTGGACAAGCTCTTCGCAACAGAGTTAAAGACACGTACAAGCGCTGGCTGCCGGTTGCGGGCGTTTTGGAGGCTGGTGAGATCGTCGACACGGCCCAGCTTCAGGACGTTCAAAGGGCTTGGATGGCACTGGCCAAATTGACCAACAGCCCGAGCCCGAAGAAGGCGTATAAGCCGCTGCTGAAGACCATTGTCACGAAGACGGAAAGCGAATTGCTGCATACTTTCATCAAGGGTTCGGCTATTCAGACGATTGGAAACTCGCTGCGAAAATTAGTCCAGCCGATCAGCGATGCTAACTTGCTGAAGTACCTTGACGAATCTATTCGGTGCGCAGAGACGAACTGCATTCGTGCTTCCGTCGTGCTTGCATGGTGTGCAGTGGCTTACATGATCCACAAGAAGCTGACATCACTTGGAATCACAACAGTGAATGCTGAATTTGCGAAGATGAAGGCCGACAAGGGACTGATGTTCCGCACCTTTACGAGGGATTACGTTTTCTCGAGCGCTGCGGACGTGCAGGAAGCGCCCGACGCGCACCTGATTCTGGTTTGCCGGTTTCTGACGTACTTGGACGACACACAGTACAAGCACCTGAAGGGAGCTCTTGACCTAAGGAACGGCTGCGGCCACCCCACCGGGTATCAGCCTGATCCAGTGAAACTGCAAGCCTACTACGCGGATATAACGCAGCTCGTTCTCTTGAATCCAACATTTACGTGAATCACTCAAGCCCCGCTTAGTTCGGACAGCTCCTTGAGTTCAAGCCAGACCTGTTCCCCCTAAACCCAGGGGTTTTGAATGGGGAATGGGGGTCATGAATGGGGAATGGGGGTCAGTCAACAACTCTTGACAGCACAGTAGCTTGCATTCTGACACGTCGAAGTGACCAGGGGGAACTCGGCTTCACGATCATGGCCGTCAAGATTTTTTGACTGACCCCTATTGTCCGTCCACGCTTCGAGCGGCGACTCATTCTGGACAAAATCATAGCGGTAACTGGACACTTTCGCTTGGAATGTCCGCTTTTTCCCGCCGCCTTTCCCAGCGTTTTCATTCGTAGCTGGTGCGAACGAGCGGACCGGACATCACTTTTCGGCTTCGCTGTTGTTAACTCTTGGCTGGGGCTCAATGCGCCCGCTGTCGGGCCAAACGCCAGAAGGACCCGGCTGGAGGGGGTCGAAGCTTACGACTGGCTGAAGAACCCGTGAATGCGCTTGCCATCCTGCCGCCTTTTAAGCCAGTCTTCCCTCTAGAAGGCTGGAAATAGATGACAAAATGCCGTCTAATTCTAGTTCGGCAAAGAACTTCGCGCACGACTGTCTTCCATTCCTAAAGAAAGAGTTCTATGGCGAAATACCTAATCTCATTTCCAAGCGCAGCGATGGTCGTACCCGATGGCGAATGGGAGGCGGTTGGTCGCGACGCACACGCGGTAATCGACGAAGCAAAAGCCGCCGGCGTATATGTCTTCGGCGGCGGTATCGACGAAGCGGTCCCGCCGGTGCTCGTCTCGGCCGATGGCACGTTCTCCGCAGGCGGATACTCGTGGGCGCCTCCGCTCAATGGCGGCTTCACGGTGCTCGAACTACCCTCTCGCGAAGAGGCTATCGCGTGGGCCGCGCGCATCGCGAAGGCCTGCCGCTGCCACCAAGAGCTACGAGTGTTCGGGTTCGATCCCGCTTCTTAAGGTCGATGGTACCTCTATCTCTAGTTCCCGCGGAACAGCCGAACAATGCGCTGGAGCCAACGCCGGTTAGCGCTTTCAGTTCCGCTTTCGCGGTTGACATCACTAGTCCGGCGTGGCTCAGCTTGAGTCGTTAGATCTTATGAATGTATCTTTGATATTTTGAGGTACCCAGTAACAGTGATCATTGGCAAAATGACGTTTGAATTTCCCATACGCGCCGGCGCGAGCTTGCTGGTCGGTGTGGCTCTCCTGATCGCAGCGTGCTCACGGCCTAGCTCCCCAGCTGACTCGTCGGCGCTCAAGCCGATCGACCAGGCTGCGTTGCAGAACATGGTGGACACGACCGCCAAGGAACTCCTGGTGCCCGGCGCCGTGCTGCTCCTGCGCGCACCCCAGGGCGAGTTCAAGGTCACCTATGGCACCACGCAACTGGGCACGACGAGTCCGCCCCACGCCGACACCCACTTCCGGATCGCTTCGAACACGAAGTCGATGACGGCCGCGGTGATCGTGCAACTGGC
>Ga0137403_10004882_pt1 | contig 15656 bp, 9 predicted proteins | sample CZOMad2_1_16fung_FD_122057 | JGI IMG/M metagenome (GOLD analysis project Ga0137403, IMG submission 122057) | Vadose zone soil fungal communities from Angelo Coast Range Reserve, California, USA - CZOMad2_1_16fungal (Hybrid Assembly) | ecosystem: Environmental > Terrestrial > Soil > Vadose zone... | reverse complement strand
TACAGTCGTTGCCTTGTGCCTGGCGCGCCCGCGTGGGTAGTTTGCAACTCGAATCCGAGTGACACGTCCGGCATTTGCTCCGATACCATGCAATGGCCTCTTCACCCACTGGAGACCGGTGCGGGTCGTGGCAGGTGAGGCAACTCAGCCGCCCCCCGCTTGCCCTGAAGCACTTGCTGGCCTTCATCGCGGAATGGTGCTCGAGAAGATCCGCATCTTCTCCGGTGGATAGTTTGAAAATGGCGAGAGTGTCATTCAGGTAAGTGCCGGGCCGAAAGTCGAGATAGTCTTTGCCGGGCTGTAAAACCCTCGTGTCACCTCGTTGGTGGCAGTTCATGCAGATGTCTTCGGCCATCCGGGCGGTAAGTTTCGCGGGGTTGACGATGGAACCGGAAGACTTTAGTCCTTTGCCGAGCTCGGTGACATGCAACTGGCCCGGCCCGTGGCAGTTTTCGCATCCGATCGCCAGTTCACGAAATGGCGGCTCCCCGTACCGGCCGTCCTGCCCGGAAACAGGCTGGGCACGCCCGCTGTGACAGGCGATACAGGCCGCAGGCACCGCCCGCCTGAAACCATAGTCGGCAAATTCGTAACCCGGCGAGAGCTCCCATTTTCCGGCTCTGGAATAGTAGGAAAGCGGCGCCTGGAACAGATAATCGCCGCGCCGGACCACATAGGTGTATCCGTTGACGCCGGAGCCCACCGCGTACTCGAGTTTCAAGCTGGTCTGGAACGTGCCGGCCTCCGATTCAGACTGATACACGCTGTCGCCCTGTCGGAAGACTTCGAATCGACGGCTCGCCTGCGAGCTGACAACCTCAACCGGCTTCGATGCGAGTTTGAGTAGCCCGGGATCCGAAGCAACACTCATCGAGCGCCCCATGGGCGTGCGGCGAAACTCGCGGTAGATCTGCTCATGGCAGCCCGCGCAAGCCGCGGATCCCACATAGTCCACTCCAGCCGCCGTATTTCGGAGAGCGCCTTTACCACGCGCCCACGCCGCAACCGGAAGCAGCAGCGCTACCAGGACCGCAAACGCTGTGCGACCCATGGAGCGTCCTTCTCGTGATGGCATAACAGGCATGCGTTGGGGCTGTCTTGCTGCCCGAAGCGAAGCGTGCCCGCTGCCTGGGGCTTATCGTCGATCTGATGAGTTCGCGAAACGAAGAGCACGCTGTTCATGATACGTGGCATGTGACAGTTCACGCAGCGGCTGCCCTCCGATGACGTGGAGTGATGCGTGTGCCCCTCGATGCGCCCGGCATAATTTGCGTGGCATTGCAGGCACATTTGGTCAGGCTGAGACGTGTACTTCAGCGACGTGGGATTCTCTGCCGCGTCCCCTGGATGCGGATTGTGGCAGTGGCCGCAGTGAACTTGCCCGCGCCGATAGCAGGCGGAGCGCATCAAAGCTTCCGCAATGAAAGTTGTCTCCCGAAGCCTGCCATCTTTATAGAAGGCCCGGCCGGAGAATTCCGCGAGCGGACGCGCGCCGTACGGTCTCACAAAGGTGTCGCCGCCCTCCGAATAATTCCACTCGCCGTGAGCACCCCGCTCGCGCGTCGCCGATTGCATGTGGCATTGCGCGCAGATGGCCACGTATTCGCGGTGATCCAGCTTGCCAAACTCCACCGGTGGATCGATAGCTCGCTTGGCGTAACGTTTCCCCTCCGTCATGGCTGCCACGTGCTCGCCGGATGGGCCGTGGCACATCTCGCAGTTGATGCCCGCTTCCCGGAACACCATGTCCTGCGGTTGCATTGAGTCGGTCTTAGCCGCCAACTGGCTGGTGTGGCATGCGGCGCAGTTGATCTGGTAGTTGGTTGACCGGCTCATTCGGTAAAATCCGTTCAAGTTGGTGCGCTCCGACCCCGGCGGGTCGATCACTTTCCAATAATTCAACCACTTCTTTTCCAGCTTGTTGTACTGAACTGGGAACACCTGGATCCGTCCGTCAGGCAAACGCGTGGCATAGGCTTGCTGCCACTTCGATCCGATAGTGTAATCGACCGTGTACTTCTGTAGCTCACCCTCCGGGCCTTTCGTCCCGACGTAATGGCGGCCCTTCTCGGTCCACATCCAAGCCTCCGGACGCCCGGCATCACCCAAGAAAATGGCGTGGTTGCCGAACTCGCCGATCACGTTTTCGGGGCGGTACGGGCGGAACATCCGGGCCATGCCCGTTTGTAGCCAGGCGGAGTGCATATCCGCGTGGCACGTCCGGCAGGATTCGGATCCGGCATACCGGCGTGCTCGCGATGCTGTTCCTGGCGGCGCAGAAACTGCAAGAGGAAGTTGCGGGTCGTTGCCATCTGCCTTGCCAAGGGCCTGCTGCGCGACAGCCAGCAGACGCATGGTCTCCTGATCTCCGGCATCGAGATGCCGCGCCCGGCCGAGTTGTACCACGGCTTCGTGCAACAGGCTTTTTTGTGACGCGCCAGTTTCCGAAAGAGCTTCTTCACTGGCGATCCGGCCCAGAACAAAGTGGCTGGAGGCCCGCAGACGCCGCTGGACATCCGGCCATTCTGCCTCTTCAATCGAGGCCGGCCGATTGAATCGGTCGAGGTACTCTAACGCCAGACTGGCGCTCTGCTTCGCATCGCCATACCGTCTCTGTTTGGCTTCCACATTAGCCAGCGGAACCAGCAGTAGAGGATTCTCAGGCAGAATGTGCAGCGATTCGTTTCCGTACCGGAGCGCTGCCTCGTAGTCTCCCAGTTCTATGCAGGCCTTCGAGGCAATTTCATAAACCGTCGCCAGCAGCCACGATTGTGGCCAAAGCTCCAGAAAGCCTTCGGCGAGCGCTCTTCGTTTGTTAGGCTGCCGTTCCCTGTACAGCTTCAGGAAGGCGGCTCGCTCATGACCATTGCGAATTTGATCCAGAATCGTGAGCGGCCTGCTTTGCCCCGGCAACACCGCTACATCGATGTCTTGCGCCGGCAGTAAGGCGCCCACTACTAGCCCGATCCAGAAGCAAACGAGACGCATCGAGGGTGAGCCTCTGTACTGGTATGCTACTATACGCGGCACGGGATCTGGCCGTCCCTTTGATCCATGCGACTCCTCTTGGCCTTAGTGCTGGCATCCCAGTATTTCACCCTCCACGCTTACATGGAACAGTGCACCGGTGCGGAGCGGCAGCTCGAGGCGGCAAGGCTGGCTATTGCGCAAAAAGACGCCGACACGGCTGACCGCATCCTGTCGCCTTTGCAGGCGTCACACCCGAACTGCCCTGATCTCGTGCTGAGCCTCGCGCGCGTTCGAGGAGTGAAAGGGGACGTCGCAGAGGCAAACAATCTGTTCCTCCGATATACCGAGTTGGAGCCCAAGGACGCGCGCGGGTATTACTATTTCGCGAGATTTCTGTTCAACACGGGCGCGTACGAGCGGGCTGCCAGCGTCACGGACCAAGCGGTTTCTCTCGACCCGAAATACGCCGCCCCATTGGTTCTCAAGGGACAACTTCTGGCCATGCGCGGCCAAGCCTCGCTCGCGGAGCAGGCGTTGAAACAAGCCTGCGCCTTGGATCCCAGTGATGCCGTCGCTCCTTTCGAACTCGGGTCGCTGTACGATGCCGCAAAGAGAAGCCCGGAAGCGGTCATTCAGTTCGAAAAAGTAGTGGCGCTCAACCCGCGCGATGCGAGTGCGTGGGACTACTTGGCGTTGAATCTCGAGCCATTGGGCGAAGTCGAGCGTGCCGAGGAGGCGTATCAAAAAGGACTGGCCGTGAATGAGGGGCCGGGCTCGGATTCTTTTCTCGATTACAACTACGGGCGTTTTCTGTTGAAGCGCAACCGCCTGGAGGAAGGCAGGAAGCACCTGAACCACGCCGCGGAGCTTGCGCCTCAAGTACGCGCAGTGCTCTACGAGCGGGCCAAGCTCTACTTGCGGCTGCGTAACTACCGAGAGGCCCGGGCCGACGCCGAGAAGGCCCTCCAGCTGGCCGACTCCTCCGGCGTCATCATTGACCTCCAGGTCTACTACCTGCTGGAATCCGTCTACCGCCGCATGGGCGAAACGGAGCTCGCGGACAAATACGCAGCGCTCAGCCGGAACACTCCGGTGCCCACGCGCAAGCAACGACAATAGGAAAGAGCTCCCGCGTCAGTCCTTCAGCTCACAGCTGCAGCCTGAGCGAACTGGTCTTGCAAGCAGGGCTGCTAGCAACTGCGCGGCAATAACAAACAGTGGAAGGAAGTATTGGGTAATATTGCGGCTCTCTAAACCCGGCGCACCTCGATACCCAGCTTTTGAAATGGCGCGATCATTTCGTCGGTGGCGCCGCTATCGGTGACAATCATATTCACCTCGCGAATAGGGCAAACGAGGCACCTGGCGATCTTCCCGAATTTAGTGTGGTCCACCACCAGGATGCGCTGGCGGGCCTGGCGCGCTAGGGCCTGATTTACTGCTGCCTCTTCGGCGTGCTCATCCGTCACCCCTTGCTCCGCGTGAATGCCATTGGCTCCGGTGAAAACCTTGTCGGTAAACAGGGTGCCGGCAAACTCCAGCGCTCGCGGGCCCACCAAAGCGAACCAGTTCCCGCTCAGGTAACCCCCGGAAAGGTGCACCTTGATGCCCTTCTCCCGGCTCAGTTCCATAGCCACATGGACTGCGTTGGTGACCACGGTGAGATTCTTCCTGCCGCGAAGCGCCTGAGCGATTTGACTGGTGGTGGTTCCCGGCGAGATAGCAACCGTTTCGCCTTCTTCGATCAGCGGTGCGGCGGCGGCGCCGATGCGCCGTTTCTCACGCGCCATCCGGTGCAGTTGTTCGCGGAAACCGGGGTCGTCCAGGAATGGCTCGAAAGTACGGGACTCTGCAAGCCGGGCCGCGCCGTGTTCTCTGCGCACCGAGCCCTTGCCTTCCAAGACGCGCAGATCGCGCCGGATAGTCGCTTCCGAGGCCCCGGTGCGGGTTCTGATCTGCTCCACCGAGGTCCACCTATCCACAGCTAGTTCTTTCAGCAGCTCCACGTGGCGGCGCTCAACCTTGTCAGAGGTTCGCCGGGAAATCTGCGTCGTGGTGGTATTGCGATCCAGCGTAATGGCCTTCGGTAAATCTCCAGTTGATCACAGAATTAACATTATTTGATCGTATGATCAATTTAATTCTTGACACTAGTATTAATCTGTCATAATCTCAACCCCATACCGGAGATGCATCCGGTTGCCGGCTGAAGGAGTGCTTTGAGTCGGCAGGGGTCATTGAGTAACAAGGGACCGCCAACCGGAACGTGGTGCTGTCTCAAGGTAGGGGTTGCTGGTGGGTCGTTATGTTGCCGACTTTGGGTCGGCGATGCGAAACCGGGCAGCCTGCTGATTTCCGTTAGAAATGACTCTGGGAGGGGATCCGAATGACAACGTCAGTCTTCGCCAAATATAGGTCTACTCTGATGGGTACAACCCTGATCGTAGTTTTGTACCTGCTAGCGTCCGCAGTGGCTTACGGCCAGCTGTCGACCGCCACATTGACCGGCGTCGTGCGGGATTCCACGGGCGCTGTTGTGCCCGAGGCCAGCGTCATTATCAGAAACGCGGCGACCACCTCCGAGCGGCGCACGGTAACCAACTCCGCAGGCAATTACACGTTCCTGAATATTACGCCCGGCCGCTACACGCTCGAAACCACCGCAAGCGGCTTTCGCCCGAACAAGGTGGCCGAGTTCGAGTTGCAGGTGAACCAGACGATGACACAGGACACCGTTCTGGAAGTGGGCACCTTGGAACAAGCGGTCCAGGTGGAGGCGACGGCCGAGGGAGTGCAAAGCTCCACGGCTGAGCTGGGCGCTGTCGTGGCGGAAAAGCAAGTGGCGGACCTTCCGCTGAACGGCAGAAACTTCACCCAGTTGCTCACGCTGACTCCAGGAGTTGCACCCGTCAGCGTTTCTCAGAACACAAACGGCGCATTTGGGACACCCACTACCGCGGGCGCACAGTTCATCTTCCCTTCCATCAACGGTCAGACCAACCGGAGCAACTTCTTCCGCACCGACGGTATCAACAACCAGGGCGCGTTCCTCAGCACGTACGCGGTACCGCCAATCATTGACACGATCCAGGAATTCAAGGTCAATGCGCACAACGATCAGGCGGAGTTCGGCTCCACGCTTGGCGGCATCATCAACGTGGCTACGAAGTCGGGGACGAACGACCTCCACGGAACGGCCTTCGAATACGTTCGCAATGATGCGTTTGACGCCCGCAACACCTTCGACCAGAAGGTGAAAACATTCCGGCAGAACGAATTCGGATTCACAGTTGGCGGACCTGTCTATATTCCGAAGCTATACAACGGCCGTAACAAGACGTTCTTCTATGGCGGCTACCAGGAGTTCCTGTATCGTAGCCCGGCCAACCGCTACTTCCGCGTCCCCACGGAAGCCAATTACAACGGCGATCTAAGCGACATCCCGACGCAGATCTTCAACCCGTTCTCGACGCGGGCAGATCCCGCTCATCCGGGCCAGTTCATCCGCGACCCGTTCCCGAACAACCAGATCCCGGGGGGCCTAATCGACCAAAACATGGTGGCGTTCGCCAAAGCTACCCTGCCGGCCGCGGGTCCCATCCTGAACCTGACGAACAATGCAATCGATACCACGCCGTTCCATCAGAACCAGCAGGAGTACACGTTCCGCGTGGATGAGACAATCCGGCAAAGCGACTTCGTCTGGTTCCGCTATGCTGCCGCGGCCCAGGATAACATCCAGTCCGGTGGACGGCCCGCCCTGCGAAGCAGTGTAGAGCGTCCGGGAACGAACTACGGAACAAGTTGGGTGCATACTTTCAGCCCGACGCTCATTCTCCAGGCCCAGTTCGGCCACTCCAACGTGCAGGACAACGGCACGACGCGGTTCACCACCAAACCCCCGGACATCGGTTTCAGCCCGAACTTCGCCGGCAACTTCATTGGTGGCGCGACTATCGTTCCGGAGCTGAAGGTGGATGGCTTCTTTAGCGGCGGTGAGAGTAACGGCTTCAATCCCAACTTCGGTAACATCTGGGAGTGGCGGGGCAATGTCTCCAAGATCATTGGCAACCACACCATGAAGTTCGGCGGCGAGTGGGCCAGCAACAGTTTCGAGTCACTCTACAATAACGCCAACTCCACCTACTCCGCGCAGCAGACGGGAAATCCCTCGAACTCGTTACAGCCGGGCAGTTCGCTGGCATCATTCCTGCTGAACGTGCCGGACAACGCCGGCCGCCGCAACGTGCACGAAACCACCCGGTACGGCGGCGTGATGAGTTTCTACTTCCAGGATTCGTGGAAGCTCACGCCTAAGCTAACCGTCAACTACGGCCTGCGGTATGACCGCACGTTCCAGCCGCCCTACGGTCTGCCATCGACGGTGGGTCACAACGGTGGCATCGAAACCGGTGAGATCAACTTCAACAACGGCACGTATGTGCTCCAAAAGGTCCCACCCACCTGCGCCGAACGCGGTTTTTCGCCATGCATCCCCGATCCCAGCGGCAAGTTGCCAGATCACGTGGTGGTGGATCCGCGCGGGAAGATCTTCCACGATACGACTACCAACTGGGGACCACGTCTCGGCTTGGCCTACCGTCTGGGCAACCGCACCGCCATACGGACGTCGTTCGGAATCTTCTACGACAACTGGGCCTCGGTCATACAGACTGCCCAGAACTATGAAGGCGCATGGCCTGATATCGGCCAGCAACTGGCCAACAACCTGAACAAGCCCAATTCCGGCGCACCGCTGCCGACCGTGACGGGTCAGGATCCGTTTAAGGCGGGCCTTTTTCCGGCTCCCACGCCTTTCAATCAGGTGCAGTGGTTCATTGATCCCTACGCCAAGAACCCATACTCGATGCAGTGGAATTTCGGTGTGCAGCACCAGTTTACGGATGCCAACGTGCTGACCCTGAATTACGTCGGCTCCGGCTCGCGCCGGCTGAACGTGGGCGGCTACTACAACATAGCTCTGACGCCGGGGCCGGGTGACATTCAAGCCCGGTCGCTGTACCCTTACATCTCTCCGACGTTCTATGACCGTTCGATTGGCAAGGGCAATTACAACGCCTTACAATTCCAGTACGAGCGCCGCTACACGAGAGGTTGGGCGTACCAGGTGGCCTACACCTATTCGAAGTCAATCGACATCGGCTCTTCAGGCTGGTATGGTGTCGAGGGCCAGTCTGTTACCGATCCCTATCACGTCCAGCGTGACCGGGGCCCGTCCGGTTTCGATCTCACCCACGTGTTTTCTGTCAACATGGTCTATGACGTGCCGGTCGGCAAGGGCAAGGCGTTCAGCACCAACAACGCGGTGCTCGACTATGCGCTCGGCAACTGGCAGGTCAACACGATCTTCCAGGCCCGCTCGGGTCAGGTTTACAACATTTACGTGAGCGGTGACGTCGCTAATACCGGGAACGTAGGATGGACGCAGTACGAGCGCGCCAACATTGTCGGTGATATTAACAAGATTTCCAACCGCACCTGGAAGAGGTACATTAACACTGAGGCGGTCGAGATTCCGGCCCAGTACACTTTCGGCAACGGCGGTCGGGACCGGTTCCGGTCCGACCCCTTCTGGAATCTGGACGCCTCCATCTTCCGCTCGTTCCCGATTCGTGAGGGGCTTCGCTTCGAATTCCGCGCGGAGGCTTTCAACCTCCTGAACACCGTGATCTACCGCATACCGAGCAACGATATGGCGGATACCGCGAACTTCGGGAATATGACCGGGACTGCCAATTTCCCGCGCCAGTTACAGTTGGGTGGCAAGGTCATCTGGTAGCGCAGGCGTAAACAAAATCAGCTTCAGCTCCCGCGGTGACGCGTGCCGCGGGAGTTGTTTTTTTCTGAGAGCTCGCTTGCGTTTGGGTTATTATGCTGGGCGGGCGTTGACAGTGACACCTGACCCCGCGAGACGTGCCGGCGCCTATCGAGCATGCGCATTTTCATCGTCTTTGCCTTTGCCCTGATCCTGGCGCTGTACCTGCTGATAGCTGCGTCTCCATCGTCACCAGCCAAAGAAGCGCCTGCAGGCCCGATCACTTTTGAGAACCGGCAGCCGCGGTGCGGCATGAACTTTGTTCTCAACAACAGCGCCACAGAAAACAAGTCTCTGGTCGAGGTCACGCTGGGCGGAGTCGCGGTATTCGATTTCGACAATGACGGCTATCTCGATGTTTTCTTCACCAATGGCGCGCGCATTCCCGCTTTGCTCAAAGACAGCCCGGCGTTCCACAACCGTCTGTATCGCAACAACCATGACGGCACCTTCACCGACGTCACCGAGCGAGCCGGAGTGGCGGGGGCCGGCTACAGCATGGGGGCCGCCGCGGCGGACTACGACAACGATGGATGGATGGATCTCTACGTCACGGGCTTCAATCGCAACATTCTTTACCACAACAATGGCGACGGAACATTCACTGACGTGACGGAGCGGGCGCGAGTCGGCGGCGTCACGGCTTCCGGCAAGAAAATGTGGTCCGTGGCCGCTGCCTGGCTGGACTACGACAACGACGGCTTTCTCGATCTTTTCGTGGACAGCTACGTCGACTGGTCCTTCAGCGATCCGCGTCTTTGCGGAGAGCCCGGCAAACGCCTTTCGTGCTCCCCCGCTTTCTATCAAGGCCAGCCTTCCATCCTTTACCGAAACAACGGCGACGGCACGTTCACCGACGTCTCCGACTCCACTTGCATCGGAAAGCTAGCCGGCAAGGGCATGGGGGTCGCCGTCGCGGACTACGACGGTGATGGATTCATCGACATTTTCGTCGGCAATGATAATGAACGGAATTTCCTCTTTCGTAATCTTAAAGGGAAATCGTTTCAGGAGGTCGGAGTCGAAACCTCGGTCGCTTTTACCGAAGACGGTGTGCCGGTCTCCAGCATGGGCGTGGACTTCCAGGATCTGGACGGCGACGGCCGCCCGGATATCATCGTCACCGCCCTCGAAGGCGAAACATTTCCGCTGTTCTTCAATGACGGCAACGGATTCTTCACTGCAGCCACATACCAGGCGGGGATTGGATTTTCGAGCCGCAGAATGAGCGGCTGGGGAGTTGGCGCCTATGACTTCGACAATGACGGAGCCACGGACCTCTTTGCCGCTAACTCCCATTCCGACGAGAATATCGGGTTCTTCCGCAATTATTCCTACAGGCAGCCGAACGTTTTGTTTCGCAACACTGGCCATCGCACTTTCCGTGATGTCTCTGCCGGATGCGGGCCCGCCTTCCAACACGCAGCGGCACACCGGGGGGCCGCTTTCGGGGATCTGAATAACGATGGCCAGGTGGATGCGGTCGTCTCAGTGATTGGGGAAACTGCCGAAGTGCTTTACAATACGTCACCCGGCCGCAACCACTGGATTCTTATTCAGGCTATTGGCACGAAGAGTAACCGTGATGGCATCGGAACCAGAATCCGCGTTACCAGCGAATCGGGCTTGGTTCAGTACAACCACGTCACCACGTCGGTCGGCTACGCCAGTTCGTCCGACAAGCGGGTCCACTTCGGCCTTGGCTTGTCCGCCAAAATCCGCGAGATCGAGTTACGCTGGCCGAGTGGCATCGTTCAAACGCTAAAGAACGTGGCGGCCGACCAGGTGCTCAAAGTGATCGAAAAATGAGTTGGACGTTCTTGAAAAACCGTGTAATCAAGGTGACGTTATGAACCGACGTGCATTCCATACGACTTTCCTGGCGGCGGCCGCAGCCGGCTTCCAATTGCGGTCGAACCCTCAGACCACCGGGCAGCCACATTTTGAACCAAACTGGCATTCGCTTTCCACGCACAAAGTGCCCGAGTGGTTTGAAAACGCCAAACTCGGCATCTTTATCCATTGGGGCTTGTACTCGGTTCCAGCGTGGGCTCCCACAACGGGTGAACTCGGGAAGGTCGAATGGAACGAGTGGTTCAAGAAGAACCCCTACGCCGAGTGGTACCTGAACACGCTGCGCATCGACGGTTCACCCACCCAAGAGCATCACATCAAGACTTACGGCAAGAACTTCGATTGCTACGATTTCTCCCGCACTTTTGATGGCAGCGTGCAGAAGTGGGATCCGAACAGGTGGGCCGCTCTGTTCAAGAACGTGGGGGCGCGGTACGTTGTGCTCACGACGAAGCATCACGATGGGTTCACCCTTTGGCCCAGCCGCGTGGCAAACCCAAAGCGGCCGGGGCGGAGACTTTCCACCTCGCGAGACTTGGTCGGCGATTTGACGTCGGCTCTTCGCGCGCATGGCATGAAGATGGGTCTGTACTATTCGGGCGGACTCGACTGGACGTTCACACAAGACCCCATCGTGAGTCTCGCCACCCTCAATCGGATGATTCCGCAATCCGCGGAATACGCCAACTATGCGGATGCTCATTGGCGGGAATTGATCGAGCGATACAAGCCGTCGGTGATGTGGAATGACATCAGCTATCCCAAGGCGGGCGCCCTTCAGGAGATCTTCGCCGACTACTACAACACGGTACCTGAAGGAGTCATCAATAATCGTTTCAGCGTCGAACTCTCGGACTTCACTACGCCGGAATATGCCAAGTACGACAAGATCACCGAAAAGAAATGGGAGGCTTGCCGAGGTCTGGGCTTCAGCTTCGGCTACAACCAGCAGGAGGGGCCGGAGCAGGTGATTGCCTCCGACAAACTGATTGCCCTTCTGGTCGACATCGTCAGCAAGAACGGGAATCTTCTGCTCAACATCGGTCCCCGGGCCGATGGCTCGATTTCGGAGATTCAGACAGAACGGCTGCGGAAGGTGGGCGAGTGGTTGGCGGTGAACGGCGAGGGTCTTTTCGACAGCAGGCCGTGGGTTCGTCCGGGAGACAAGACTCCGGACGGCATCGACATTCGCTTCACCCGTAAACACGACAGTGTCTATGCGTTCCTGCTGGACCGCCCAAAGACAAAGCAGTTCGTGATTCCCGGAGCGCTGGCGGCCGATGGCATGCGCGCGCAGATCCTCGGGCAGAATGAGCCGACCGAGTGGAAGCAGAGCGGCCGCGATATTGTGATTACATCGCAGGCGGAACTGCCGGCTCAGTTCGCGGTCAAACTCACGCCCGCGCCCTGGCAGATTGTGCGGGATTGACCCGAGGGCTAATTGTACGCGACCTATGAGACGTGTTTGGCTCCTCATCCTCGGCGTTGGTTGCACAGCTCTGCAATTGGTTGCCAGCGAAGTCGAGTTCAATCGCGACATTCGTCCCATCCTCTCCGATCGCTGCTACACGTGCCATGGCCCGGACAAGGGGAACCGCAAAACCAAAATGAGGCTGGATAACGAAGCGGCAGCTAAATCCGACATCGGCGCAAACAGGTTTCCGTTCGTGCCGGGCAGTCCGGCAAAGAGCGAGGTCTACAAGCGCATCACCACAACCAACCAAGCGGTTCGCATTCCGCCGTCGTACCTCGGGCAGGACAAACTTCGCGACGACCAGATCGAGTTGATACGAACGTGGATTGAGCAAGGTGCGAAATATCAGCCGCATTGGTCGTTCATCCCGCCGAAAAAGGCCCCTCTGCCCGCGGTTCAAGACTCAGCCTGGCCGAGAAATGAGATCGACTATTTCGTGTTGAGCAGGCTCGAACAGGAAGGACTGAAACCTTCTCCGGAGGCGGACAGGCGGACCTTGATCCGCCGGCTCACTCTCGACCTCACCGGGTTGCCGCCAACGCCCGCCGAGGCCGAGGCTTTTGTGAAAGACACCGCGCCCGACGCCTACGAAAGAGTCGTTGACCGCCTGCTGGCATCGCCTCACTACGCAGAGCGCATGGTCGTGGGCTGGCTCAGCGCGGCGCGCTACGCCGACACGAACGGTTACCAGACAGATGGCCCACCCACGATGTGGCCGTGGCGCGACTGGGTGATCGACGCATTCCGCCGCGACATGCCCTACGACCAGTTCACGATCGAGCAACTGGCGGGCGACCTGCTGCCGAACCCGACCTCACTGCAGCTCATCGCCACAGCTTTCAACCGCAATCACCGCACCAGTGCGGAAGGGGGCATCGTCGATGAGGAGTTCCGCGTCGAGTACGTAGCCGACAGAGCCGAAACTACCGCGACCGTGTGGCTGGGGCTCACCATCGGATGTGCGCGCTGTCACGACCGGCATCCGCAACCGGTTTGCCGCCGGCGTAGTGTTCGGTGAGGACCTTTTTAACCACCTCTCCGGCGAGATCCGCTACCTTTACCACGATGGCCACGCGTTCCTCTCCTCGGGTGGCGTGAAGGCCGACATGCAGGGCCAGTCCCACACCCTTACCTACGATCTGTTATTTCACCTGAAGGATCGCGAGCATCGTATGCGCCCGTTTTTCGCCGCGGGCGGAGGCGCGAAGGGTTACGTGGTTGCCGGCCCCGCGCCCTTCCCCCAGCCGATACCGAACATCGCAAGCCTCGTCACGGTCGATGAATGGAAGCCCGTGATCAGCTTGGGCGGCGGTGTCAAATTCACGCTATACAAAAATATTGTCCTGCGAGCTGATTTCCGGGACTATCTCACGACGTTTCCCAGGCGCCAGATCGTGCCCGCCGCAAACGGGACCGCCCGCGGAATCTTTCAACAGTTCACGCCGTTCTTCGGCGTGAGCTATACCTTTTGATTTAGCCATGCCAAGGCAAGAAGGCAAAATGGCAGATGTGCGGGGCTGCAGCCGGTGCGAATGAAGGAAAAGGCCAGACCGGCGCCGCGGGTATTTCTCTCAGGCATTGTTGGAGGTACAATTCTGCCTGATTCGAGGACCTCATGAAGCGTCGATTCGTGTCGTGCCTGCCGTTTTTCATGTTGGTGGTTGCCACCGCGGCCAGCGCCGCGGAACCTCTGGCGGAGCAAGTAACCATCTACCGCGATAATTTCGGCGTGCCGCATATCGTCGGTGAAACGGAAGAAGCTACTTTTTTCGGCTACGGATACGCCCAGGCGGAAGATCACCTGGAGAGCATGATGCTGCAGTATCGGGACGCTCAGGGACGGCGGGCCGAAATACAAGGCTTCGCCGCGCTCGGCGACGGTTACCTGCACTTCATTCCATATGAATACCGCTGGGACGGAGATTATCTGCAGCGTCTGCTACGAACCAAGAAATGCGTGGTGGAAAACAAGAACAAGATGGATTCCAATGTGTACAAGATCCTGGCGGCGTTTGCGCGCGGCGTGAATGCATACATCGCGGATCATCGTTCGCAGACGCCGAACTGGATCGATTCCGTGACCGCGGAAGACATTGAAGCCCTCGAGCGCAGCCAATACCTGCGGTTCTATAGCATCCACGACGCTCTTCAGAAGATGACCGAGAAAGCCTATGATTTTCCCGGCTTCGGCTCTAATCAGTGGGCGATTGCGCCGTTCAAGTCGGCCAACGGGCGCATTATACACGTGGAGCACACGCACATGCCGTGGGCCAACCGCTTTCAGAATTACGAAGCGCACCTCATCACACCCGGCAAGCTCGATGCAGGCGGCATCAGTTGGTTCGGCAGCCCGTTTTTTCTGGACGGATTCAACGACCGGATCACCTGGTCGGCTACGTGGAATGAACCGAATATGGCTGACTTGTATGAAGAGAAAATCAATCCGGAAAATCACCTGCAGTATCTCTACGAAGGTACGTGGCGCGACATCCGCTCGGATACCGAGATTTTCCGCGTACGCGGCCCCAAGGGGATGGAGTCCATCACCCTACCGCTCTACTACACGCATCACGGACCCATTGTGCATTTCGATCGCGAGAAGAAGCGCGCGTATTCCGTCAAGCTGCCAAATTACGACGGGGTGAACTACTCGACGAACATGTATGGGTTGATGAAATCGCGGAACCTCACCGAATTCAAAGCTGCGCTGGCCCGGCAACTGATGCCGCGCTGGAATATGTTGTACACCGATTCCGAGAACATCTTCTGGGTGCACAACGGCAATGTGGCGCGGCGGGCCGATGGCTACGACTGGTCGAAGCCCGTCCCGGGATGGACGAAAGACACCGAATGGGGGCCGTATCTTCCCTTCGAAGTTTATCCTCAGTTGACGAACCCGCCATCGGGCTTCCTGCAGAACTGCAACAATCCGCCCTGGGTGGTGACCAAGAACTCCGGCCTGAATCCCTTGGCCCCGGCGCCGTATTATTTGCGCGCCACGCCCAGGCCGGATGCTGGTGAGGAAGCGCTCAACACGCGCGGCGAGAGGCTGTTTCAAGTTCTCGGACAAGACAGGAAGTTCAGGCTTGCAGATATGAAAGAGCTCGCCTTTGACACCGCGATCATGCCGGCCGACAACCCGCGCTATCAAATTCTCATCATGCTCGATGAGCCGCAGCCGTTGAAGGAAACCTCCGGTTTCATTACGTCCGGCTGGAACGCGGTGCCGACCGGCGGCAAGGTCATTGCACGCATCGCGCCGCTTCTGGGCATGGAGCCGCGGTTCGATTTGCCGCCGTCCGAGCGCCTTATTCTTGCGGCATCAAAGACAACCCAGTAAGGCGTACCTGAGAGGGCGCCGGACTGCGCCGGCCGGACTGGAAGACCATGAGACTTCGCGACCTCTTCAGCAGTGACGCCGCGATCGAGCCGCAGGCGGAAGCGATTGTGATCGCGAATGCGATCGAGGTGACGGGGCTCGCGGTGGACAGCCGTACGGTGAAACCCGGCGACCTGTTCTTT
>Ga0137403_10004879_pt1 | contig 15658 bp, 9 predicted proteins | sample CZOMad2_1_16fung_FD_122057 | JGI IMG/M metagenome (GOLD analysis project Ga0137403, IMG submission 122057) | Vadose zone soil fungal communities from Angelo Coast Range Reserve, California, USA - CZOMad2_1_16fungal (Hybrid Assembly) | ecosystem: Environmental > Terrestrial > Soil > Vadose zone... | reverse complement strand
CATTGGGTTTCTTATTATAGAGTCTCTACCGTTGTTATTTTTTGCCACTTGGGCGCGAGGTGCAGGAGTCGGAGCGCCGTCCGGTGATTTATCCGGTGCAATGCGCTGGCGGCAGGGGCGATTCCCGGGTAATTTGCCTCATTTCGCTCTTTGGAGAACATTTACGGCAATAGGATGTTCGGAAGGGTATGGAACCGCTCAAGATCCTGATGATTGCTACTTCCCATGAACGATTGGGAGAGACTGGCCGTAAAACAGGCCTTTGGCTGGAAGAACTCGCCAGCCCTTATCTCATTTTCAGGGAAGCGGGAGCCTTGATCACCCTCGCCTCTCCGGATGGCGGAGCTGTTCCTCTCGATCCCAAGAGTGAGTCCATCATTGTGGCCAATACCTATACCCGGAAATTCATGAAAGACCCTGTGGCAGGGGCATTGCTCTCAGGTTCCATCGTACTGAATATCCTGGACGCGGCCGATTTCGACCTGGTATTTCTTACCGGGGGACATGGCGCCATGTGGGATCTTGCCGATAATGACGCATTGACCCATCTGCTGGAAGATTTTCATCGCCAGCACAAACTTATCGGGGCTGTTTGCCATGGGGTAGTGGCGCTGATGGCCCTTCATGATGAAGCCGGTGAATGGCTGGTAAAGGGCAAACGGCTCACCGCCTTCAGTGACAATGAAGAAAGATCGGCCGGACTGGCTGCCGTGGTGCCTTTTTTACTGGAATCCGGGCTGAGTTCCCTGGGTGCGATCTATAGTAAGGCCGCGGATCATACCAGCTATACGGTGACCGATGGTACTATCATGACCGGGCAAAACCCTTCCTCATCTGTTGAGCTGGCCCGGAAGATGCTGGCTTACATGAAGCTGAATGCTCCTGGCTCCGGGACATTAGTGCTGAATTAGGCGCGCGGGATGGATGGCCGGTTATCTCGCTGCCGTCAGCAGGGTCAGTCCGGCAATTTTTTCGGGGAACCATACATTCATTTCACTCTTGCCGCGATTGGCCCAGGAATAATAGGGGATCGCAATAAAATGCTGTTGGTCCGTCCTGACGGAATATCCATCCTTGCCGATATGGAGGGCCATGGCCGTTGATTCCAGGACTTCTACACCTCCCAGCAGCCCGGGCTGAAAGCTTGCGGTGAATGCCGCATCGGCGGGTATGATGATATTGCTGGTCTTCTGATCGTTGTCGATCCCTTCGGCACAATATACGACCGGCCCCCTTTGCAGGGCTACTTTGCCGATATCATCCTTAATGGCCGGATTGGCGGCGACCCTGCTCACGTTCATGGGTAGGGTTAGTTTCACCATATCTCCCTTCTTCCAGGTGCGGCTGATGACGGCGTATCCATTTTCCATTTTGTAATCGAGGGCGGTTCCGTTGACCAGGATGCTGAGCTTTCCGGCGGGGGGAGTTGTGCCGCCCTGCGAGGGATTTCCGAATACATAGAGGTCGGAGGGGATGGGCTGCCCCATGGCCCACCCGGGAATTCGGATCAGCAGGGTAAAGGATGCGGCCTTGGCAGGATCGACATTTATGCTGAGCGCGCCGTCCCAGGGATAATGATTCGCCTGGGTGATCTGTACCGGCCGGCCGCCAGCCATAAGGCCGGCCTTGCTGCTGATGAACAGATTGACGAAGAGACGGTCTTTCTCCTGCGCGTAGATATAACCGGGCAGGGCTGGCAGCAGCCGGGCGATATTCGTAGGGCAGCAGGAGCAGGTGAACCATCCCGAACGCTGGGGTTCTCTGTCGGGGTGATTGAAATCGTCATTGATCTGCAGGGCATTCGTGTAAAAAAAGGATTTGCCATCCAGCCCTACACCCGACAAAAGATTATTGTAGAGTATTTTTTCCAGCACGTCGATATACTTTGATTCCCCATGCAGCTGGAACATGCGCTGATTCCAGAAGATCGCGCCCACCGATGCGCAGGTCTCATTGTATGCGGTGGTATTAGGCAGTTCGTAATTATCTCCGAAGCGCTCGCCATCCCCCACGGCGCCCAGGCCGCCCTGCACGTAGATCTTTTTGGAGACGGCATTATTCCAGATCCTGCCCAGGGCATTCTCATATACCGTATCTCCCGTGAGTGCGGCGATATCGGCCATGGCCGAATAGAGGTACATAGCGCGGACGGCATGGCCTTCGGCCTCGTTCTGCAAGGTCACCGGCTTGTTATCCTGCCAGTAGGAGCCATTCTTCCATGGGTTGGTGTTCTTGGGATCGTATCCTCTCTTACCTCTCGCATCGAGGAAGAATTTGGCGAGGGTCAGGTAGTCTTTTTTTCCGCTGACCCGGTAGAGCTTTACCAGTCCCATTTCCACGATCTCATGACCCGGGGCTACTTCCATTTTTCCATCTCCGAAAACCTGCAGCAGGAGATCGGCATTCTTCAGCGCGATATCCAGGAGGCTTCTTTTGCCGGTGGCCAGGAAATGGGCATAGGCTGCTTCGTAAAGATGCCCGGAGTTATAGAGCTCATGGCTGTTATCATGTTCATTGACCCAGCGGGTAAGGCCGGACCATGGATGCGGGTGCAGAGGATCGATAGTCCGTGCCGTATACAGGTAGCCATCGGGCTCCTGCGCCTTTCCGATAATGACGATGAGGGAATCCACATAATGATCCAGCGCCTTATCCGGATGAACGGACAGGGAGTAGGATGCCCCTTCGATCGTCTTATAGATATCCGTATCATCAAAGGGATAGACCGTACAGAATTTTCCCTTCTTCTCCGCGGCCATCGTGAAATTCTTCACTCGTCCGGTGGTCTCGCAGCGGCTGAAAGAGGCGGGGATGGTCACGGTGCGGTTCGTTTCGATCCTTCCCGACCAGAGATCGTCCGTCAGCTTCACATTGGTGAATGGAATGTTTTGTATGCCATAATCTTTATGGATCCCCTCATCTTTTTGCTGTGCGCTGGCGATGCTGATGGTGGTTGCGGCGATAAGGAGGAACAGGCAAGGCCAATATGTTTTTTTCATGATCCTATTTTCTCTTTCACAAGGTAGCGGTTTCCTGCCGATGGCCCGGGGCGGCCTGGCACGATTTTTTTAACTTCTTTTAGTCTAAAATTAACCATTATGTCCTACCTGAAATATCGCTCTGTGCCGAAGTTTGTACGGCCTGTGCGGAAGAATGTTCCCGGCGTGTGGAGATGGAGCATTGCCGGGTCTGTGCCGAGGCCTGCCGCCGCTGCGCCGAAGAATGCGTGCATATGGCTGTATTGGCCTGAGCGGGGGCGGGGGACGTTGGCTTGCGTTGCCGGACAAGTCTGAATTTTCGGGTTGGCCTGGGCGCCACTGATGCCTTTTTGATGACCCGGAAAAATGCAAACTTATGGAGGAATTTAAAAATGGGGGTTGAAAATCAATGCGGTATAAAAATTCCTCCATAAGTTGAGGAAATTGGGGGTAGTTGAAAAGGGTAGTGCATGTGTCACTTCACTCTACTTTCTCGAAGGAATATTTGCCCTTGATCTTTGTATTTAAAAAAACTCCTTTCGAAGCCGCCGCCTTCATTTTCGCAAACAATCCTTCAGGCACCCCCAGATAATTATAGACCCTGCCCGAAACATAAGTGATCCTTAATGTTTTCGAGATTGGCTCATATTTCATTGACTGTACGACGGAAGAAGGCATGTTTATTCTTTTTCTTCACTCAGTTGCAGGAATACTTAAAATTTTGTGCCATGCACCGAAATATTGATTTCAGGCATTGTGCTTGCAATCAGAATGGATAAAAGAGATAGATATATGAAAAAAAGGGAACTTGCCGCACTCTCGACCCTGTTCCTGATGGGGACAGGGATCGCCATCTGGGTCGTGACTGAAAGGAATAAAGCCAGGAGAAAAAGAGACATGATCGCAAATGCAGGTTACGAAACGGCTCAGGATGTCTTATTTCCAGAGAAGAACTGGTGGCAACCATAGCTGGCGGACGGCGCAAAGGGAAAAAAATCCCCGTTGCCGATCCCAAACGATGGCGTCGAATGTTTGTGGAAAAACGAAATGTCCCCCGGCGGAATATGTACATCCAATATCCTGACCTGCTCGTTCTCAAAGACATTATGATGCATGGGCTCCTCTCTTACTGGGATCTGGGCCGTAATCTTCCCCTTCTTTTTTCCACATAAAGGGATGAACCAGCTAATCGTTATTTTAACAAAAACTTTGGGGGGTAAGCGCCCAATTTCGGCCCAATAAGCCTAATTTGGCAAATTCCTGAGTCACCTATGCGTTACACCTGCTTATTCATACTCATGCTCCTTTCTTTTCTCAGCGGATCCGCGCAGACCTTTCTGACCGGAAAGGTCCGAAAGAAGGGCAGTGCGGAAATCCTCGTCTCCGTGAGCATACAGAATCATACCCAGCGTAAGTATGACCTTTCGGATGAAGGAGGAAATTACCGGATCCCGGCCAGGGAAGGAGATCAGCTGTTTTTTTCTTCCGTGGGATTTATCACTGACACCCTGATCGTCACTTCAGACATGTTAGCGGGAGATTTCCCGGTGCTCCTCGAAACAAGGATCGTAGCCCTGCCCAGCTTCCAGGTAGGCAGCCTGAGCAATTATCAGCTTGACTCCATGGCGAGGAGGGAAGAATACAAATGGATCTACGAGCATGGGAATGTGCAGCGGGTGGAAAAGGAACGGCATGGGGATGGGGTGGGGCTGAGCCTGGATCTTTTCAGGAATGCGTCAAAGGGGGATAAGGACCGGGAGAAGCTAAAAAAGCGCCTGCTGAAGGAAGAAGAACAACATTATATCGACTACCGCTACAACCGTGAATTCATCAGCCGGCTCACTCACCTGAAAGGAGACTCCCTGCAGAAGTTCATGGAGCAATACCGCCCGACCTACGATTATACCCGAAAGGCCGCCAACGTGGATATCCTCATTTTCATCAACGACAGCTTCAAGAAATTCAAGACCATGCCCTGGCCCAATGACAGGGCATCCAGAGATACGGTTGAGAGGGGGCCAATTTGATTTATGCTTATCTTTGATAATCAAACATCTATTTGGCTATCAAATACAATAATTTTCTATGAATCCATCAAAACTACTTGCCGGCAGCCTGCTGGTGACCGGTCTTTTCGCCGCGTGTAACAATGAAACAAAACCAGACACGCAAGCCGCCGCTGCGCCGGGTTCCGGCCTAAAAGAGGAAACCATCACCTACCAGGGGGATAGCGCGACCATGAACGGCTACCTGGTCTACGAAGATTCCATTACGAAGAGGCAGCCCGTTGTGCTGGTAGTGCCCGAATGGTGGGGGCTGGTCGATTATCCGAAAGAAAGGGCCAGACAACTGGCGAAACTGGGCTATGTGGCCCTGGCGATCGATATGTTCGGCGACGGTAAGACCTTTGACAACCCGGACAGCGCCAAGAAATACGCGATGCCTTTTTATTACCATCCCGAAAAAGCCAAGGCGCGCATCGACGCGGCCATTGCCAAGATTAAAACCTATGGAATGGTGGACACGACGAATATTGCCGCCATCGGCTATTGCTTCGGCGGGGGGATGGTGCTGAATGTGGCCCGGCTCGGAGAAGATCTCAAGGGGGTGGTCAGCTTCCACGGCACGCTCCTTGGCACCCCGGCTCGCAAGGATCTGCTGAAAGCCTCGATCCTGGTCTGTCATGGAAATGCGGACAAGTTCGTTTTACCCCAGGAGGTAGCCCAGTTCAAGAAACAAATGGACTCGATCGGCGCCATGTACAGCTTTGTAGGGTATGACAGCGCTACTCATGCCTTTACCAATCCCAACTCCACGGCGACGGGCCAGAAGTTCAATATGCCGATCGCCTATAATGCCAAGGCGGACACCGCCTCCTGGAATGAAATGAAGGGCTTCCTGGCGTCCTGCTTCAAAGACTGGGTGTCGAAGACCCGCGGCGATATTAAATAAAGCTATATAGTTGAGGATCATTATATAATCTTATTGTTAAGTTTACTTTACCTCATCGTTAAATCCCCCGTCGACTGCAATGACGGGGGATTTTAGTTTATAGTTTTGCCGCCAAAGAATATTGCTTATGAACCTATGCTTATTGCCGGCCAACCGGCTTATGTCGTTTACCAAACGACTCATCTTAGCTTTCACTCTGTTGATCTTCTGCGCCAGTGCCTTCGCTCAGTCCAGCGGAACGGCTATCAGCGGCTTTATTTATGAAGAAGGGGACAAGCCCATCGACGGGGCCACCATTACGATCAGGAATACCGCTACGGGGTTCACCACCTCCGCCATTACCAGTAAGAAAGGATATTTCATCCTGAGGGATCTGCCTGTCGGGATCTATAATATCGAAGTTTCTGCCATCGGCTTCCAGTCCACCGTGCTGAAGGAAAATAACCTGAACCTCGGTGACCGCCTGGTGCTGCACAAGATCACCCTGGGCAAGAATGCCACCACCCTCAGCGAGGTCACGGTACGTTCCACCAGCTTTAATAACTCCATCGACAGGCTGGGCACCGGAACGGCCGTCAGCAGCAGGGCCATTCAAAAGATCCCCCTCATTTCCCGTAACTATACCGACCTGATGATCCTGTCGCCGCTGGCCAGTGGTGCATCCCTGGCGGGCGGCAAACCCGGCGGTACGGGCTACATGCTGGATGGGGTCAGCAACCGGAGAGCACATTTCGCGGGGACGACAGACGCGGCTTTTTCCATCTCTTCGGAGACGATCCGGGAGTTCGAGGTATCGACCAACTCATACGATGTCACCAATGGCCGGGGCTCCGGCGGTGTGGTAAAGGCCATCACCAAATCGGGCACCAATGTCTTTGCGGGATCGGCATGGGGCTATTATGGCGCCAATTCCCTCGCCGCAAACAAGGATGTGAATGGCAACCATCTCACCAGCAAGTATGAGATCAAACAGGGTGGGGCTTTGCTGAGCGGACCCATCGTGAAAGACAAGGCGCATTTCCTTATTTCCTACGATCAGTTCCAGAATACGATCCCGTTCCGGGCCTATGATTTCACCTTCTCGGGTGCGACCCAGGCCCAGGCGGAAAAGAACCTTGGCATCACCAAGGCCAATATCGACCAGATCGTCAACATCATGGAAAAGCAATTTGGATTCCCTGCCAGCCCTCAGTATGGCACGATCAATATCGTACAGGAAACAAAGAACGCATTTGCTAAGTTCGACTGGAATATCAATAAGAAGAACCTGCTGACCCTGAAATATAATTATCTCCATTTCGTCGATCCGAACAAACTGAAAGGCTCGGGGCTGCTGACCACACAATATACGGGCGTGGAGATCGACAATTCTGTCGTGCTCGGCCTTCGGACAGAGGTCTCCGGAAAAATGACCAATGATCTGAAACTCAGTTTCTCCACCTACAGGAAATTCCTGCATTTCCTCAATAACCATGTGCCCGAAGGTTTTGTGAATGTCGTCTCTACGTTCGGGGACGGCAGCACGGGCAATGTAACGGTCGCCTTCGGAGATCAGAACTGGGTTCCTGAGCGGGATGCGTCCGATGTCATACAGATCGTGGATAACCTGCGCTATAAGGTCGGCAACCTGAACTTTGTTTTCGGTACCGACAATAATATCAACCATATCACGGACCGCCTGTCGCACGATCAGCAGGGACAGTTCTATTATAACAGCATCACGGATATGGCCAACAATAACCCGTACCGGTTCAACCGGAAGATACCCCTGAACGGTAGTAACCCGGCCATCAGCGTTCCTCTCATCGAGCTGGGTCTTTTCGCCCAGATGGAGACGAACCTGCGGCCCAACCTGAACCTGACCGTCGGCCTTCGCTGGGATGCCCAGATCATCGGGAGCGCACCGACCTATAACCCGCTGCTGATGCAGGACCTGGGCGTGAACACACATGTCGTTCCCTTTGATGCAAAGAACGTACAACCCCGGGCCAACCTGATCTGGGATGTGAATAGCAATGGCCGCGATATCGTGAAATTCGGCGCCGGTCTTTTTGCTTCCGAACTCACCACCCAGCCCATTACCTTCGCGCATATCGACAATGGTGTAGATTTCAGGCAGATCGATATCCGTACCAATGTTCCCATACCGGACTGGCAGGCCTATCAGAAGGATTTCAGCAAGGTGCCGGGCGTAGGTTATTATAATTCGCTGCCGGCCAAACAGCCTGCTACCGTCCTGGTGCTCGACAAACACCTGAAGAACCCGCTGACCTTCAAGACGAACCTCAGCTATTACCATTATTTCAACAACTGGTTCCGCATGGGAGCCAATGTCTACTTCGATAATACCTGGGATAATTTTTATCTCTATGACCTGAACCTGAAACGCAACGCTGAATTTGTGACGAACGAAGGCCGCGAAGTATATGTTCCCGCCAGCACCCTGGCGGCAACCGGTACCAACAGCCTGCCCAATCTTGTGAATTCGAGGATCTCTTCGAATTTCAACCAGGTGCGCTATTTCACCAATACGAAATGGTCCTCCAAATTCATCGGCGCCGTGATCGAAGCATCGGCGCAGCTGGGCCGGGACGGTTATTTCAGCCTGTCCTACGCCAGGGGCAAGGGTACCGGGACACCTCCCTACGATAATGGCGATCCCCGTAATGCGAACTTCGGCGTGGGCTCCTCTTACTGGACCTATCCTTCTTATGGGAAGAACTGGTACAGCGACGGCGATCAGCGCAATAAACTGGTGGCCCTGTTCCTGAGCCCTACCTTCTATGGATTCAGCATCAGCTCTTCCTTTCAGGCATACCAGGCTAACCGTTACTCAGCCTATATCAATAAAGATGTCATCGGGGAAGGTAATGATGGCACGGACCTGGCCTATATCTACAATCCGAATAATCCTTCGACGCCCGCCGGCATCGCCGCCGGCATGCAGACTTTATTGCAGAAGACCAGCCCGCAATACCGGAAATTCCTGCAGAGCAATTTCGGAAAATTCGCGCCCTATAATGGCGGGCTCATGCCCTGGAGGACGCAGTGGAATACCAGCGTAGCGTATGACCTTAAATTAAAGGGGACGCATAAGATCACGTTCCGCGCGGATATCTTCAATGTGCTGAACCTGCTGAACTATAAATGGGGCGGCTACAGCCAGATCATCAATACCAACCTGTACAGCCAGACGGGATTCGATCAGGCAACGCATTCCTATACTTATTCGGTCAATACCAATGCCGGCGCCATACAAAAAACGGCCAGTTACTATTCTGTCCAGTTCGGCGCCCGGTATTCTTTCTGATCTTATTTTTCTACATTGCAGGGTGGGTAATGAAAAATTACCCACCCTGAATTTTTTGACATGAAAAAAATAGTTGCTTCCGCCGCCTGCCGCCTGCTGGTGTTGACCTGCTGTCTGTTCGATACCGGATACGGCTATGCGCAAACGACAACTCCTGCGCAGCCAGCAAGCTCCGCACCGACCGCCGACCCCGCCCAGATCGCAACACCGGGCAAACCCCTGCCGGAATGGAAGGAAGGGTATCTCGATCTCCACCATATCAATACCGGCAGGGGGAATGCCGCTTTTTATATCCTCCCGGACGGTACCACCATACTTTTCGATGCGGGTGAACTCGACCCGTCCGAGGCCAGAACGACGTCCAAACGGAATACACCGATCCGCCCCGACGACAGTAAGCGGCCTTATGAATGGATCGCCGATTATATCGGGCAGGTGTCGCCGGCAAAAGAAAAGACCGTGATCGACTATGCGGTCATTTCCCATTTTCATGACGACCATTTCGGGAGCTGGTATCCTGCTGCGCCCTTATCTGCTGACAAGAGCTATTCGCTGACGGGCATCACGGGCGTAGGCAGCCTGCTACCCATTCACAACCTGCTGACCCGCGATTATGACTATCCCGTTCCCATGCAGGCGCGGCTGAGGTCCGCCAGACCGGGGGCTACCCTTTCCGATGAAGAAAATCATTACCTGCATACGTGGAATAATTACCTGGCCTTTATAAAAGCCCGCCAGTCAAAAGGGATGACGGCTGCCTTTCTCCGGGCGGGCAGCAGGACCCAGATCCGCCTGCTCCTTCATGCGGCGGACTATCCTGGCTGCTATGTACAGAATGTAAAATCCAACGGCTGGATCTGGACGGGAAAGGACAGCGCGGTTGAGCAGCATTTTCTTCATGTCGATACGGCTAACCGGAGGTCCTGGCCGGATGAAAATCCCCTGAGCAATGTCCTGGTCATCCACTACGGGCCGTTCAGCTATTATACGGGCGGAGATTGTTCGGGCAATGTATTCCTGGGCGACTCGGCCTGGCGGGATGTGGAGACGCCGGTAGCCAGGGCGATAGGCGAGGTGGACATCGCGACGATGGACCATCATGGCAACCGGGACGCGGTGAATGAATTCCAGGTGAAGACCCTGCGGCCAAAGGTATGGATCGAACAGGTATGGACGGCGGATCATCCCGGCCATGAGACGCTGATCCGCGCGGCCTCCCCGCTGCTGTACCCGGACAAGCGGGATTTTTTTGCCACCAATATGATGGAGGCGAACGAGTTGGTGATCGGCCCGCTGATCCAGCAGGTCTATAAGAGCCGTCAGGGCCATATCCTGGTGCGCGTGCTGCCTGGGGGAAAAAATTATTATGTGATCATTTTAGAGGACGGCGACAGGAGCAGGTTGGTCAAAAATGTATTTGGCCCTTATACTTCTAAAGGCATACATTAGCTGTCCTGCCATAATCCAGGCAGCTAAATCATGAGGAATAATATCAGCGCGGTCGTCCTGTCGGCGGCTATATGTACCGGACTTTATTCCCAGAGTCTTGGCCAGGCCACGCGTCCGACTACCGGTCAGGCCTCTCCCAGGAGCGGCCTCATCGATCCTTATACAGAGAAATTCCGCCCGCAATTTCATTTCTCTCCCAGATCCCACTGGATGAACGACCCCAATGGGATGGTCTTCTTTCGTGGCGTATATCATCTGTTCTTCCAGTATTACCCCGGCGATATCGTCTGGGGGCCCATGCATTGGGGGCATGCGGTCAGCAAGGACCTGATCCACTGGCAAGAGCTGCCCATCGCCCTGTTCCTCGACAGCCTGGGCTATATCTTTTCTGGAAGCGCCGTTGTGGACTCCGGTAATACCAGTGGATTCGGCAAGCATGGCCAGATCCCCCTGGTGGCGATCTTCACTCAACATGATCCCATAGGTGAAAAGAAAGGGGCGGTGAATTTTCAGAATCAGAGCATCGCCTATAGTCTCGATGAGGGGAAGACATGGACCAAGTATGAAAATAATCCCGTGCTGAAAAATCCGGGCATCCGGGATTTCCGGGATCCCAAAGTGACATGGTATGCGCCAGCGAAGAAATGGGTGATGACGCTGGCCGTGACCGATCATATCGAGTTCTGGTCTTCCCCCGATCTGAAAAGCTGGACAAAAGAATCCGATTTCGGTGTAGGTACCGGCGCTCACGGAGGCGTATGGGAATGCCCCGATCTTTTTCCCATGGAGCTTGACGGCTCCACTTATTGGGTGCTGCTGGTAAGCATCAATCCCGGTGGGCCGAACGGCGGTTCCGGCACGCAATATTTTATCGGCCGCTTCGACGGGAAGGAGTTCCTTCTCCCGGGCGACCTGCGCCCGTCTGGAGAGACTTCGGATGGCAGCGGTGCTAAATGGATCGACTACGGTCCCGACGATTATGCGGGCGTCACCTGGGGCAATACGGGGCGCCGGAGAATATTCCTGGGCTGGATGAGCAACTGGCTCTATGCCGGTCAGGTGCCGACATCCTCCTGGCGGAGCGCGATGACGATTCCCCGCGAATTACGGTTGCAGCGGTCGGGCGGCGATATCTATCTGCTCTCCCGTCCCGTAAAAGAATTTGCCGCTCTCACCTCCGGTCATCGCCAGTATTCCCAGCCTCAAGTCAGCGCGGCAAACGCCGACAACGCCGCCGGTCTTTATATGGTGAAATTCCAGGCCCCTGAGGACAAAGACCTTACCATCACCCTCTCCAACGATGCGGGCGAGCAACTGATCCTGGGATATGAAAAGGAGACTGGCCGGTACTTCATGGATCGCAGCCGCGGCGGGAAGACAGACTTCAACCCGGACTTCCCCAAAAAAGCATATTCCCCGCGGCTGAGCGCTGCGGCCAAGATCAATATCTCGCTGCTGGTCGATGCTTCTTCCGCGGAGCTCTTTGCGGATGACGGACTAACGGTGATGACTATTCTTTTTTTCCCTTCCAGGCCGTTGTCGAAGGTCGCTGCCCGGTCGGGGACGCAGTCCTTGCGGCCTTTGTCCAGGATACCGGTACGATCGGTATGGCCGTAAAAAAAGACCCCTCACTTTCATGAGGAGTCTTTCATGCCGGGGCAACCCGCGGTCAGTTCCGGGGTATCCCGCGGAAAACTATTGAATGAGTAATTTCTGCGTGGTCGATCCAACGCTGCTCACCACTTTCACCATGTAGAGACCACGGGCAAATCCACTGATGTCCATCGGTATGTCCTGGGTTCCTGGCGTCGTGATCAGCTGTCTCATCACCCTGCCGCTGCCATCGAGGATCTGTATGTCGACGGCATCCCTTGCATTACCCAGTGAAATGGTCATCGTCGTATGCGCCGGGTTGGGGATGATGCGGATCGTCGCCTGCCTGGAGAAGTCCACCCTGAGCACTTTAGAATAATCTCCTTTCCCATCCAGGTCTACCTCATTGAGCCGGTAGTAGTTGGCCCCGGCCAATGGTTGCTGATCCATGAAATAGTATGTGGAGGGAGTGCTGCTGTTGCCTTTCGCCGCAACGGAGCCGATCACCGTGAAGTGGGCGCCGTCACTGCTCCTCTGCACCTCGAAGAGCTTGCTGTTCGTCTCTTCCGAAGTGGTCCAGGACAGCTTCACGCCTTCATCCTGCTTGTCCGCTGTGAAATCGAACAGTTTCACCGGCAGGGGTGTCACGCCCGAGAAAGAGAACTGCGTGAAAACGGGATAGTGGTCCGTGGTCGTCGTGCCATATTTGTTGACCAGCCCGCTGACGTCCGAGAGTACGGAGGCGGATCCGGGGAAGTAATAGGGCGTCATGGAGATGCTCGCGATGACATTGTCGATCACGCTGGTGAAATTGACGTCAGAATGCTGGCCTGCGGGGCTCAGCGGCTTGGTGGGGAAGATATAGCGGCTGACATCGGTAATGGTGAACGGAGCGTATGAGCTCTCGCCGGAGGTAATGCCTGCGGTGATGGTCTGGTTCAGATCGTCATTGTAATCGCCCAGGACGATCACATTGTCATCGTGGTACTTGGCCTGTATCAGGGAGTCGAGGATCAGCGCTCCATGCCTGCGGCGATTGTAAGAAGTAACGACGGGGTCGAGGTTCGACTTGCCGTGAATGTTGATGAAGCGGATCGTCCTGGTGATGAAGCCGCCGTTATTGTCGCTCAGTTGCACATCCGCCGTCAGCATATAGGGATAGCGGCCGCTGGACCAGTCATTGTAATAGGTGGTGGCTGTATCGGCCGCCTGATCGGCCCCGAAGAGGCTCAGCAGGGAATCCGCCCTGACATTGCTGAACTTGGCGGTATTGTAGACGAAGCCCAGCTTCTGGATCTGGTCGAGCGGATAATGATTAGCCTCCGTGGGATTGGCATGCGATCCGAATTGTCCGACCACATAGGCATATCCTGGCATCGTGGCTACGATCGCGGCCAGCGCGGGCTCATTGACCACTTCCTGCAGGGCATATAAGTCTGCATGCAGGCTGGGCAGGATGATGCCTACATTCTGTTCCTGCAGGGGCTTGTTGACGGGCCCGAAGGTAGGATCGGCGATGCCGAACCAGTTGAGGTTCCAGTTCACGACGTTCAGGGTGGAGGTCGGGTCGACGCTGTTGCCTTTCAGGGTAACGGTGGCGGTCGTGTCACTGATCGCAACGCTCAGCGTTTCGGTGAACTGGTTGTTTGCAGTTGCGGGGTGGAATCGGACAAAGACCTTTTTAGGGACATTATTGGCGTCGGCCTGCAAGAGTGTAGCGGTGCTCCCGAAGCTGATGCTGTCCGTCGAGACGGTGAAATCGCCCGTGGTCGTAAGCGTTATGTCCCCGGTGATATCGTTGCCCGTCACGATCAGGGTCTTGGTGGAGTCGGCGCCGGAGGGGCTGTACCCGAACTGCAGGTTATTGGTATTCAAGGTCAGGCTGGGAGGTGGCGGCGTCAGCGAATTATCCACGCTGATGCTGTCCAGGGTCCATCTGGATCCGTCCTGTGTCGTGGACCGGTAGACGAAGGCGAAATATACGCTGCCCAGCTTGAATGCAGAGAGGTTGATATTGGGCGAGAAGGTCCATACTTCCGAGCCCTGGCTGGGGAATTTCCCGTTCAGGTCCGTCCAGGTGGCTGCATTGGGGTCGCCTGTGCCACTGTAGTCCGTCGATATTTTTAATTGCAGGGGATCGCCGGCAAATTCATTGAGGCTCCAGAAGCTCAGCAGGGGAAAGGTAGTGCCGGTGAGATCCAGCTTGGGAGAAATGAGCCAGTCCTCGTTCGTGTTATCGATATTGTTGGCAAAGCCGTTCATCTGCACGCCATTGGTATGGATCACCGCATTGGTGGGGCTGATGGAATCCTTTCCGAAAGAGGTGCAATCCCAGATCTGCGCTCCCGTGACACTGTATTGCGTAAAGCCGCCTGGCAGCAGTCCATTGCCCGAGCAGGTATTGAAGGTATAGCTCACCGGCGGAACGGTGGCGATCGTGGGGTCATAGGTAGTGAAGAGCCAGTGGGTGATGGCCACGGAATTATTACCATAGACGTCCTGGAAAGCGCCGGCATCGACCGTTATGGAATAAGATGTGGCATTGGTCAGCGGAGTATTGATCGTTACCCTTGTATTCGTAATGACGACGGCAGCGGAGTTTACGTCGATCACGGTGGGCACGCCCCCGGCGGTGACCGTTATATTGCCGCTGACTTTATGGATTGGTTTGTCGAAGATGATCGAGGGGGTAAGTGCGGAAGGTACATCCAGCCTTCCATCCGGGGGGATGAGGGAGGATGGGGTCGGCTGGGAGGTGGTATAAGTGCTGTTCCTGGGAATGGGCGCGGCCAGCGTGAAATCGAGAAAGTTGTTGTCGGCGTCGGCTCCATCCACTTTCCGTTGTACCGAAGTAGTATTGCCGGCGGGGGCGGTGGCTTGCTGGGTCTCGAATCCTGTGGCAGCGCCGCCATATCCTACCTTATCCATCACCGTTACACCGGCCGGATTATCGCCGGACTGCACGGCGATGGAATTGCTGAGGAGCACCTTGCCGGATGTGGCGCCCAGCGCCAGCGATGCGGTGATGTCCGGGGTGGGGAGGGGGGCTGTGCCTCCTCCGGATGTCGTTCCGGCGGCCTCCTGGATCAGGAAGAAGCCAAGGGATGGGATGATGCCGTGGAGGGCGGTGACCTGCCAGTTGCCGCTGCCGCCGGCGCTGGAATACTGGACGGACCAACCGGCCAGGTCCACGGGCATCGGGTCGTTATTATATAACTCGATGAAATCGTTCTTGTAGAAAGAGTTGGCATTGCCGCCGCCGCCATAGACCTGGTTGATGACGACATGAGCGGCCGCGGGAGCGGTCGTGGTGGCCTGTGACAGGGATGGGGTCGAATAGTTGTTGGAACCATCCACCGACCAGGCGCTGTAAAAA
>Ga0137403_10004878_pt1 | contig 15661 bp, 12 predicted proteins | sample CZOMad2_1_16fung_FD_122057 | JGI IMG/M metagenome (GOLD analysis project Ga0137403, IMG submission 122057) | Vadose zone soil fungal communities from Angelo Coast Range Reserve, California, USA - CZOMad2_1_16fungal (Hybrid Assembly) | ecosystem: Environmental > Terrestrial > Soil > Vadose zone... | reverse complement strand
AGGCTAGCGAATGGACGGCCACTCCCTTGCCTCGCGTGACGTAGCCGACTATCGCTTCGCCGGGGATCGGGTTGCAGCATTTGGCGCGATAGACCATGACGTCATCGCTGCCCTTCACTTTGATGGCCAGGTCGCCCGGCGCAAGGGGCCGCCGCGGGGCGAGCGCCGGCGGAGCGCTGGCCGGCTCCTCGTCGGCTTCGACCTCACTGGCCGGAAACTGGCTGGGCGCGGCGTTCTGCAGCACCTGCCGCGCCGAAAATCTGCCGAAGCCGAGCCCAGCGTGGAGATCTTCGATCTTGCTGTAGCCATATTCTCCGGCGACGCGCTCCAGTTCGGCCTTGGTGATTTTTCCTAGCTGCACGCCCAGGCGGCGGGCTTCTTTTTCCAGGTACTTCTCGCCGATCTCGATCGCCTTGACCCGCTCGGTGGCATTGATGACGTGCTTGATTTTATTGCGCGCGCGGGAAGTCTTGACGATGGACAGCCAATCCTTGCTGGGAAAGTGGTTCGGCTGCGTCATGATCTCGACGATGTCGCCGTTGCGCAGCGTGTAGCGCAGCGTGACGATGCGCCCGTTGACCTTCGCCCCCACGCATGTGCTGCCGACGTCGGAGTGGATGGCGTAGGCGAAGTCGATAGGCGTCGCGTCGCGCGGCAGCACGATCACGCGTCCGCGCGGCGTGAACGTGTAGACCTCCTCCGGGTACAGGTCCACTTTGAGCGTGGACATGAACTCGCCGGGGTCCTGCATGTCGCGCTGCCATTCGACCAGGTGCCGCAGCCAGGTGATGCGCTGGTCGTCGGCGCCCGGACCCTTCTTGCCTTCCTTGTATTTCCAGTGCGCCGCGATGCCTTCTTCCGCCATCATGTGCATCTCTTCGGTGCGTATCTGCACTTCGAAGGGCGTGCCGTTCTCCGCAATCACTGTTGTATGCAGCGACTGATAAAGGTTCGGTCGCGGCATGGCGATAAAATCTTTGATCCTGCCCGGCACCGGACGCCATAGATTGTGGATCGCGCCCAGCGCGGCGTAACAATCCCTCACCGATTTGGTGATGATGCGCGCCGCCAGCAGGTCATACACCTGGTCCACCGCGATGCGCTGCCGTTGCAGCTTCAAATAAATGCTGTACAGCCGCTTGATGCGCGTCTCCACGCGCGCCTCAACGCCATTCTCTTTCAGCTTTTCGCTGATCACTGCTTCCATCTGCTCGAGGAATTGTTCGCCGGTCTTGCGGCGGGATTCGACCGCTTCGCGCACGTTCTTGTAGGCGATCGGGTCCACGTGCTTGAACGAAAGATCTTCCAACTCGCCGCGGATCTTGCCCATCCCGAGCCGGTTCGCAAGCGGCGCGTAGATTTCCATGGTTTCCCGGGCAATCGCCTCGCGCCGGTCAGCCGTAAGGTACCCGAGCGTTCGCATGTTGTGGAGACGGTCCGCAAACTTGACCATGATGACGCGGATGTCGTCCGTCATGGCGAGGAGCATCTTACGGAAATTCTCAGCCTGCTTCGCCTCCTTGGACGTGAACTGGATCTGGCTGATCTTGGTTACACCATCGACGATGTGAGCGACTTCCGTTCCAAAAAGCTCTTCGATCTTGTCGAGCGAAACCAGCGTGTCCTCGACAACATCGTGCAGAAGTCCGACGCTGACCGTGATGGCGTCCATCTTCATCTCGGCCAGCAGATTCGCGACCTCCAGAGGATGCGTCAGGTAAGGCTCGCCGGACGCGCGCACCTGTCCCTTATGTTCTTTCGCGGAAAATATGTAGGCGCGGCGCACAAGTTCGAGGTTGTCCCCGGGATGATGCTTTCCGACGCGGTCGAGAATGTCCTCCAGGCGGATCATCTTTCAGATTATATGTAAAAAGCCGCGGATTGCGCGGATTAGACGGATAATTCGTTTGTCCCTGAATTATCTGTCTAATCCGCGCAACCCGCGGCTAAAGGTTTACCAAAAGGACTTACTTCGAATCGCTTGTGGTCGCTACGCCGCCGCCTGCTTTCTTCTGTTCCTGTAACTTCTTACGCGTTTCGAGGGCTTTGTTGAACCATTCGTCGGCCTGCGCGATCAGTGCCGCTTTTTCTTTCTCGTCCTTGGAGAGCCGGGCTTTTTCCCGATAGAGCAGGTTCTTGTACGACATTGCGTCTTCGTACTCGGGATTCTTCGCGAGAGCCTTATCCAGATACGAGAGACCCTCTTCGACAAGTTTTGCCTGCTCCTCTTCCGGAAGAGGATTGTTCTTGTTGTACACCATGATCCAGTCCACGCTGCCTACAGCATAGAAGGGCACGGCATTGGTTGAATCCAGTTCCGCGTTCTTCATGTAGTAATCGTGCGCTTTCTGGAGGTCACCGGTATTCTGGTACAGGTAGGCCAGCCCGGCGATGGCGTTGGTGTTGTTTGGATCCTTCTTGAGAACGTTCTGAAACGTCGCGATGGCCATCTCGGCGTTCTTCTGGTTTTCTTCAGACTGCGCATTGGGAATGAACATCTGGGAGTATGCCGTCCCGAGATAGACTTCCGCCACAGTCAGGTCCGGGTCCAGTTGCATGGCCTGCTTGAAGTAGTTGACCGCATTTTCATAGTGAGCGTCAGTAAAGGCGCGTACTCCCTTGTTCAGGTTGTCGCGTGCCTGCAATTTCGCGCAACTGGTTAGTGCCAGGGCGAGGATCGCCAGGAAGGCGAGCATCAATTTAATCTTTCGCGTCATAAGTTGTGCCTCCCTACCGGCCTGATGCTGCCGATATCTGCTCGGTCATCAGTCCGACCTTGTCGACGCCGGCACCCTTCGCCACGTCGATGACTTCAACGACATCCTTATAGAGCAGGTCAGGATCGGCCTGAACGAACATAGTACGGTCGTTACGAGTCTTGAAAACGTCCTGAAGCTCGTTACCCAGGTAACGAAGTTCCACTTCCTTCTGGTTGATCTTGAGCGTTCCCGCCTTATCGATCGAAACAACAATAGTCTTGTTGAGTTCGTCCGGTGGCGGTGGAGGTGTGCCCGGTGGCGGCGGTTGCGGAACCGCCGCATCCAGTCCCTTTGGGGTCAGAGGAGTGATCGTCATGAAGATGACGAGCAGCACGAGCAGAATATCAATGAACGGAGTCACGTTGATGTCTGCCTTTGCCGATACTTTCTTAATCTTTTTCTTCATCGATGGCCCCTTCTACCTGCGAACCTGGTCGTCCAGGCGTTCGGTCAACAACGCAACCTTATCGACGCCCGCATTGCGAATGCTGTCCACAACCTGAACGACATCGCCATATTTCGCGCGCAAATCGCTCTTGAGGAAGACCGTCTTGTCCAGCCTGGTGGACAGGAGATCATTCACCTTGGCCGCGAGGTCTTCGATGTTCACGCGGTCTTTGCCGAGCCAGAACTTTCCGTCGCGTGTTATGGCGACGAGCACCGCGTCATCCCGATCGGCTTCTTTCATATCGATCGGGTTTCTTGTTCTGGCCAGTTCGACGCTGACGCCCTTCTGCAACATTGGAGTGATAACCATGAAAATGATCAGCAGAACGAGCATGACGTCAGCCATCGGCGTAACGTTGATGTCGGAGGTAACTTCGCCTCTACCCCCGCCTGACCCCATTCCCATAGTTACTTCTTCCCTTTCTGACCCTGCTGCTTGATGAAGTAATCAATCAGCTCAGACGAAGAGTTCGTCATTTCGATACCGAAAGCCTCGACCTTGTTCGTAAAGGCGTTGTAAGCCCACACCGCAGGGACGGCCACGAAAAGACCGAAAGCGGTGGTGACGAGAGCTTCGGAAATTCCGCCAGCGACGGCCGACAGACCGGCGGTCTTTTCAGAAGACATGCCGCGGAATGCGTTGATGATGCCGACGGTGGTTCCGAACAGACCCACGAAAGGAGCCGTTGCACCAATCGTCGCAAGACCCGAAAGGCCGCGCTTCAGTTCGGCATTCACGATAGCCTCAGCGCGTTCGCACGCCCGGCGTGAAGACTCAACCTGTTCGCCGGCAAGTTCATGCGAAAGAGCATGAGCACGGAATTCCTGCAAACCGGCCTCCACAACCTTTGCCAGGTGGCTGCGCTTGTTCTGCTCGGCGACACTGATGGCTTCCTCAATCTTTCCTTCCTTGAGGCAGCCGGCAACGGCGGGAGCAAATTCACGCGACTGTTTTCGGGCCTGGCTGAAGGCAATGTAGCGGTCGATCATCACGCCGATGGACCAGGCGGACATGATTGCCAGCAGAATGACGACGCCTTTGGCCATCCATCCCATGTTTGCCCACATGGAACGCAAGTCGAAGCTGACTTCGCCCTGGAGCATGATCGCAAGGACATTGAGCTTGTAGAGAAGCATAGAAACTAAACCCTCCTAATCCTGTCTCAGCAGGCTTAAATTTGATTTCGAATTTACAGGCGCTCTCACTGAGAGAACGCAAAGTTCACAGTAATTGTGGTAACCACAGGCACCGGTTCGTTGTTCAGCATTGTCGGCTTATAGCGCCATTGCTTCACTGCGTCGATAGCTGCCTGAATCAACAATGGGTGACCGGTAATGACCTTCAGGTTTTCGATTGTTCCTTCCTTGCTGATTTCAGCTTCCAGAACAACGACACCTTGAATACGTGCTTGCTTTGCCAGCGGCGGATACGTCGGCTTCACCTGCTGGAGCAGGTTGGCGGCGATAACGTTTCCACCCACGCGAACGCGTGTCGGCGGCGGCGGTGGTGGAGGCGGCGGCGGTGGCGGCGGTGGCGGCGGTGGTGCCGCGTCATCCTGCGCTCGCAGGACTCCTCCGAGGACGCCGGACAACACGCCTGAACGCGTTCCTCCAACAACTCCAACTGCGGACGGAGGTGGCCCAGCATCGACGACTTTAACAATGTCTTTCGGGATTTCTGTTGGGGCAACGATCGTGCCCGGATCGATCTGGACCTGCTTGATCACCACCGGCTGCGGCGCCACTTGTTGTGGTGGCGGCGGCGGTGGCGGCGGTGGCGGCGGTGGCGCGACCAGGAACGTGAGCAACCGGTTTTGCGGCAGCTCCGAATACGAGATCAGCGGGACCAGAATCATGACCGTAATCAGCGCAACGTGGACGATCGTCGATATGAGCACCGTTGCGCCCTTCTTGGTCTTTCCGCTCGACTCAAGTAAGGAATCCTCAAACATAGGGTAACCTCCCTTTCAAAACTTGCAAAAATCCTGAAACTTCCCGACAACGCCGTGGCGGTTACCGGTCGCGTCTGGTCTTAACTTGTTCAGTTGAGGCAGGCATCTGTAAACAGGATCGCCACTTATATCAGCGCTCTGCATGTATGTCAACGTCACTTTACCTTGGCCGGTCTGGGCACTTTCGGTTGTACGGAACGCGCTGTCACCACGGGTTTTGCGACCGCTTTTCCACGCAAATTCTCGTAGAACAGAACCAGGGGCGCAGCAATCGCAATCGACGAATATGTTCCGATGATGATTCCAATGACCATTGCAAAAGCGAAGTGATTGATGATCTCTCCACCGAAGATGAACAGCGCCATCACCGTCAGGAACGTCAAACCAGATGTCAGAATCGTCCGGCTCAATGTCTGGTTGATACTGTCGTTCATGATCGTTTCAAGATCGTCCCGGCGGCGAATTTTCAAGTTTTCCCGGACCCGGTCAAAAACGACGATTGTGTCATTCACCGAATAACCAACCAGCGTCAGCAAAGCCGCAATAACCGTCAGGTTGATCTCCCGGTTAAAAAGGGAAAACAAACCCAGGGTTACAAGCGTGTCGTGAAAGACCGCGAATACGGCCGCAGCACCATAAATCCACTCGAATCGAAACGCGATGTAAACCAGGATTCCGCCCAATGCATACAGCGTTGCAAAAACCGCCTGCCGTCTCAGATCCGCGCCGACTTTCGGTCCGATCGATTCGGCATTCAGAATTTCAAACTTGCCCTGGAAGTTCTTGTTCAGGGCAGCCGTAATTGCCTCGCGCCCGGCACTGGCGTCCGCTTCTTCCTTCGCCCCCTGGAACTCGATCATGACATCGGTACCGCTCGTGCCGAAGTCCTGGATCTGGCTATCCTTAAGTTCCCCCCGGATCTGATCTAGTGGCGGTTTCTGCTGGAACCTGACATAAACGATGGTTCCGCCTCGGAAGTCGACGCCGTACCTGAAACCGCCCTTGACCACCAGGGAAACCAGGCCAAGGAGCATTATCGAACCTGAAATTGCCAGGAAGAGCTTTCTCTTTCCCAGCCAGTCAACCTTAATACCCCTAAACAGTTCAATCATTTCGAACTACCCTTTTAGACACCGTGGTGTCTGCGATTGTTCCAAGTTTCTAAATACTTATGGTTTCCGCACGATCTTTTCGAGAGAGCACCCACTCAAACAGGGTTCTCGACACGAAAACGGCCGTAAACATGTTCGAAATCAAGCCGATCACCAGGGTCACCGCGAAACCCTTCACCGGACCGGTCCCGAAAAGGAACAGGAATGTTGCCGAAATCAGGGCTGCAAGGTGGGTGTCCACAAGAGTTACAAAAACACGGCTGAAACTCGTGATCACTGCCGAAACCGCCGTCTTGCCGGCGTGCAGTTCTTCGCGAATACGCTCAAAAATAAGAACATTCGAGTCGATGCCCACGCCGATGGTGAGAATTATGCCGGCAATGCCAGGCAGTGTTAATGTCGCTCCGAAATACGCCATGGCGCCCAGCAGAATCAGAAGATTCAGGATCATTGCAACAGTCGCATTGACTCCCGACAGGCGGTAATAAAAGAGCATGAACACGACTACGGAGACCAGTGCGACGGTAGCAGCGAGCAGTCCGGCACGGATGGAGTCCGCACCGAGTGACGGTCCAACCACTTGCTCCTGGAGATATTTGATTGATGCCGGAAGCGCGCCCGATCGAAGGACCAGTGCGAGATCCTGAGCAGCCTGGGGTGCGAAACCGGTGGGGCCACCCGTGATGATTCCGGAGTCCGTGATCCGGCTATTGATGCGCGGCGCAGATTGAATGCGGCCATCCAGGACGATAGCAAGCATCTTTCCGACATTCTCTTCGGTCACACGGCCGAATCGCTGTGCGCCGTCCGCAGAAAGATTGAAACTCACGGCCGGGCGGCCATTCTCATCCCGCGAAGGATAAGCGCCCTTCAGGTCGCGCCCTGAAATGGAAGCGACGCGCTGCACTACATAAAAGGAGCCTTCCTGCGAGGAAGGCAGATCGCGCTCGACCGAAGGCAGGACTTCCAGATTTGCCGGAATAACGCCGCCATGCGCCTGCGCCGCCGCGGCCTGACTGGGAAACGGACCGCTCTCCACCAGCTTTAATTCAAGCAGAGCGGTGGATTGCATGATGTTCTTCACCCGGGCGGGATCATCCATGCCTGGAAGCTGGACCAGAATCTCGTTCTGACCGGGCCCGCCGTGTTTCTGGATGACGACCTCGCCTACTCCAAGCTGGTCGATTCGATTCCGAATCGTATTCATCGCCTGATCGACGGACTGTTCGCGGAATGTCTGGTCCTGCTGCGGCTTCAGCCGCAGCGTGTAGGTGTTTGGTACCTCGCCGGCCGTCGACACCAGGTCCCATTCGGTCATGCGCTCGCTCAGAATTCGGCGGAAATCGGTGTCCTTGGCGGGGTCCACGCCTACGGCCTTGAGTTCGTTGTTCTGGCTGCGTGTCAGTTGGCGAAAGACAATATTCTCCCGCGCCAGAAGCTGCCGCAGGCTCTCAATTGCCTGGTCGGTTTCGGCGCGGATGGCGTCGTCCGTTACAACTTCCAGAACCAGGTGTGTTCCTCCGCGAAGATCCAGACCCAGCTTGATCTTTTCTCCCATCTTGGCACGGCTGGGTGGAAACCCGGCAAACAGGGCAATCGACAGGGCAGTGACGCCCAGGATGATCAGCAAACGCGTACGAACTCTCTTAGTCATGTTTTTTCACTCCCCCGTCCATGGTTTCGCGCCAACCCGTCCCTGGGCGCGATTCTTATTCGAGAACCTTTATGGGGTTTCTTCCGGTGTTTGCAATGCCGTAACGGCGCTGCGGGACATCTCGACCTTCACGTTTTCCGCTATTCGGAGCTGAATGCGGTCATCTTTGATGCCTACTATCGTACCGTAAATCCCGCCCGAAGTGATGACCTTATCACCAGGCTTCAGAGTATCGATCATCTGCTGAAGCTTCTTCTGACGGTTCCGAGCCGGCAAGAAAACAATCAGGTAGAAGATTGCAAGAATGAAAACCAAAGGCAGGATCGTGACGAAACCACCGGGCTGCTGGGCCTGCTGCTGAAGAAACACTAATGAGCCCCCGTTCTCCTTGTTTCTGCAAGAAATTGGTCGAACTGATGAAACTCGATAAACTGCCTGATTCTTCGGATCATGTCAAGGTAGAAGTATAGGTTGTGCATCGTGTTCAGGACCGAGGAAAGGATTTCGTCGGCCATGAAAAGATGCCTCAGATACGCGCGCGAATACGTCGCGCAAACCGGGCACTTGCACGAGGGATCGATCGGCTCGGGATCATCCTTGTACTTCGAATGCTTTATCACAATGTGACCCTCGTTCGTAAACAACCACCCGTTGCGCGCGTGCCGCGTGGGCATCACGCAATCAAACATGTCGACTCCCAGTGCGACACACTCCACCAGGTCGGCCGGCGTCCCCACACCCATGAGGTACCGGGGTTTGTCCGGCGGCAGGAACGGTTCGGTCTGATCAATGACCTCGTACATCAAAGGTTTCGGTTCCCCGACGGCCAGGCCTCCGATCGCATATCCGGGAAAATCCATGCCGACGAACTGATCCGCACTTTCCTTGCGGAGATCGGCGTAAATTCCACCCTGAACAATGCCGAACAGTGACTGTAGCGGCGGTCTATGACCGCCGGCGATCTCCAGGCCTGGCAACTGTCGGCGGTCATAGACCGCCGCTACAGCGTCGAAATGCTTTTTGCATCGCTCCGCCCAAACGAGCGACCGCCTCATAGATTTCTCTGACTCAAAATGGCTGGCCGGGTAAGCGAGGCAGTCATCGAGGACCATCATGATGTCTGAGCCGAGCGCTGCTTGAATGTCTACTGCCGATTCCGGGCTCAGAAAATGCGTGCTGCCATCCAGATGAGACTGAAATCGAACACCGTCATCGCTGATCTCGCGCAGGGAGCTGAGACTGAAGACTTGATAACCGCCGCTGTCGGTCAGGATCGGTCTGTTCCATCCCATGAATTTATGCAAGCCGCCCAGTTTTGCGACGGTTTCATGGCCTGGCCTCAGGGAGAGGTGATACGAATTGCAAAGCAGAATCTCAACCTGGAGATCTCGCAGCTGATCCGGCGTCATAGACTTCACGGTCGCCTGCGTTCCGACCGGCATGAAGACCGGCGTTTCCACGACTCCATGCGCCAAATGCAGACGCCCGCGCCGTGCGCGTGTCCCGGGATCCTTATCGAGCAGCTCGAATCTCATTCGACCAGATGGCAGGCGGCGTCGCGTCCATCCTGGGTCTCTCGCAGCGGTGGTTCTTCAACCTTGCAGCGATCGATGGCAATGGGACACCTCGTGTGAAAGCGGCAACCGGACGGGGGATTGATCGGCGTGGGCACATCCCCCTTGAGAACGACGCGTTGTTTTCTTGCGCCTGGATCGGGAATCGGCACAGCACTCAACAACGCCTGGGTGTAAGGATGCTTCGGAGCCAGGCAGATCTGCGCGCTCGTTCCGACCTCGACCAGTTTGCCGAGATACATCACGCCGATCCGTGTCGAGATGTGTTCGATTACCGGAATGGCATGCGAAATGAAAAGATACGTCAGACCGAACTGCTGTTGGAGATCGCCCAGCAAATTGATGATCTGCGCCTGGATCGAAACATCCAATGCGGAAACCGGCTCGTCTGCGACGATCAACTTGGGTTTCAGGGCAAGGGCCCTCGCTATCCCGATGCGCTGGCGCTGGCCGCCGCTGAACTCGTGTGGATAGCGGCCGAGGACGCTTGGATCGAGTCCGACAGTCTTCAGAAGATTGGCTACCCGATCGTCCCTTTCGGATCCGCGCGCGATTCCGTGAATCGCAAAGGGCTCACCTACAATCGTTCGGATCGTCATTCGCGGGTTCAACGAGGCGTACGGATCCTGAAAGATGATCTGCATATCCCGGCGCCGCCGTCGGAGTTGCTGTGAGGACAGGGAGAGCAGATCGATGCCGTCGAACCGTATCGTTCCCGTGTCGGGCTCGATCAGGCGGAGAACGGCTCGTCCAGCCGTTGTCTTGCCGCAACCCGATTCTCCGACCAGACCGAATGTCTCGCCCTTGTTGATATCGAAACTGATGTCATCCACCGCCTTCACATGGGCTGCAACGCGGGCCAGAACGCCTCGCCGAATCGGAAAATACTTTTTGAGATTTCGGACGCTCAGAATAGGTTCGGCCACATCAGGCATGAATGCAACGGACCTCCTGGCGTTCCGAGACAGGCTCCAGCGGAATTGGTGAGAGCGTGCATTCGACGGTCTTCTTGTAGCAGCGCGGGGCGAACGAGCAGCCGTCCGGCAGGTGGAGAAGATTGGGGACCATTCCTTCGATCACATCCAGCCGATCCTTCTTCTGAACACTGGAACCGAGCCGTGGAACAGACCGCAGCAAGCCCTGCGTGTATGGATGCTTCGGATTGTGGAAAACGTCCATCGCCGGTCCGATCTCGACGATTTTGCCGGCGTACATCACGGCCACCGTCTCGGCCACTTCAGCGATTACTCCGAGATCGTGGGAAATCAGGATCAGCGACAGGTGGTATTCCTCTCTGAGACTGTCGAGAAGTTCCAGGATCTGGGCCTGGATCGTCACGTCCAGAGCTGTTGTCGGCTCGTCGGCGATCACCAGCGATGGATGACAAACCAGCGCCATCGCAATCATGATTCTTTGCCGCATTCCGCCTGAGAGCTGATGCGGATAGTCTTTCGCGCGTTTCTCGGCATCCGGGATTGCGACCGCTCTCATGGCTTCGACTGCCCGTGACCACGCTTCACGCCTGGAAACCCTTTCGTGAGCGAGAACCGCCTCGGCGATCTGGAACCCCACCGTGAGAACAGGATTGAGTGCAGTCATCGGTTCCTGAAAGATCATCGAGATCTGGGACCCTCGCACCTGCCGCATCTCCTCGTTGTTTAATGCAAGGAGATTGCGTCCACTTAGAAGGATTTCGCCGCCGGCGATCCGTCCAGGCGGGCTGATGAGCCTGGATATCGACATGGCGGTGACGCTCTTGCCGCATCCGCTTTCGCCGACGAGACCCAGCGTTTTTCCTTTTTCAACGCTGAAGGAAACGTCGTCTACGGCCTTGACCACGCCTTCGTCCGTATAGAAGTAGGTCTTGAGGTTCTTGACTTCGAGAACGTTGCTCAAAACGCCATGGCCTCCTTGTATTCGCCATGCACCTTGCGAAAGACGTCGGAGATTTCACCGATGGTTGCGTATGTCTCAACTGCCTCGAGGATGTGAGGCATCAAATTGTCCATGCCTCGTGCAGCATTTTCCAGGCGTTCGAGCGCTGAGCGCACCTTGCCTGCGTCTCGATTGGCTCGAACCTCCGAGAGCTTTTTGCGCTGGGCTGCCTCGAGAGAGGGATCCGCTGTATGGATGGGAATGGACGTTTTCTCATCCATGCGAAACTCATTCACACCCACAATGATCTGCTGCTTCTTTTCGATGGATTCCTGATATTCGTATGCCGAATTGTGGATCTCACTCTGTATGAAGCCGCTTTCAATGGCTGCCAGCATGCCTCCAAGGTTGTCGATCTTGTCCAGGTATTCGATCGTCTCTTTCTCGATCTCGTTGGTCAGAGCTTCGATCGCGTACGAGCCGCCGACGGGGTCCACCGTATTCGCAACGCCCGACTCATACGCAATGATCTGTTGGGTGCGCAAAGCAAGTCGCGCCGCATCAGCAGTAGGAATGGCCAGCGCTTCGTCCTTTGAGTTCGTGTGGAGAGACTGGGCTCCGCCCAGAATTGCGGCCAGCGCCTGAATAGCCACGCGGACGACATTGTTATCCGGCTGCTGCGCCGTCAGAGACGAGCCTGCGGTCTGCGCATGAAAGCGAAGCATCAGGGATCGAGGATTCTTCGCGCCAAACCGGTCTCGGGCAATCTTTGCCCAGATCCGCCGGGCCGCCCGGAACTTGGCGATTTCACCGAGAAAGTCGTTGTGCGTGTCGAAGAAGAAGGAGAGTCGAGGCGCGAAGGAATCGATGTCCAGCCCGCGGTCGAGCGCGGCCTGAACATAAGTGATCGCATTGGCGAACGTAAAGGCGAGTTCCTGAACTGCCGTCGAGCCGGCTTCCCGAATGTGATAGCCGCTGATTGAAATCGTGTTCCAGTTCGGAACTTCCTGCTGGCAATAAGCAAAGACGTCCGTAATTAACCGCAGCGAAAATCGCGGCGGGTAAATGTAAAGTCCCCGGGCGACGTATTCCTTGAGGATGTCGTTCTGAATCGTTCCGTTTATCAGTTTGGGCGAAACACCCTGCTTGCGCCCGACAGCGATATACATGGCCAGAAGTATGGCCGCCGTCGCATTGATCGTCATGGACGTGGAAACACGATCGAGGGGAATGCCCGCGAACACTTCCTCCATGTCGTGCAGTGTGCTGATGGCGACGCCGACTTTACCGACCTCGCCTTCCGCAAGCGGATGGTCGGAATCCATTCCCATCTGAGTAGGTAGATCAAAAGCGACCGACAGGCCCGTCTGGCCGTTCTCCAGGAGATACTTGAACCGCCGGTTCGTCTCTGCAGCCGATCCGAAGCCCGCATACTGGCGCATTGTCCACAGCCGTCCTCGATACATGGTCGGCTGAATGCCGCGCGTGTAGGGGAATTCGCCAGGTTGGCCGATATCGTCTTGCCGCGATGCGTCCGGGCGGTAAAACAACTCGCGCATAGAAATCTAGATTAACTCACTTGCAGGAAAATAGATTAGCCGCGAATTACGCCGATTACGCGAATGGGCGCAATCAAAAGAAATTTTAATGCGCCCATTCGCGTAATCGGCGTAATTCGCGGCTAATCTATTTTCCTGTCAGGACTTGCCCATCAGGATGAAAGGTGCCCAGTAGTAAGGATGGGGGAACGCGGCTTTCACCTCAACCACGGCCTCCTGAAGTGCGCGGGGCTTTGAGAGACCTTTCTGCAGGCCCTCATAGAAGCGGCGCATGAGCTGGGCGGTGGACCGGTCGTTCACTGTCCACAGACTGACGACCAGCGACGGCGTTCCGGCGTAAAGAAAGCCGCGTGCCAATCCCAACAACTCGTCGCCTTCCCAGACGGCGCTCATTCCCGTCTCGCAGGCGCTCAGGGTCGTGAGTTCGGCGCCCAGCTGCAGATTGAAGATGTCGAAGAGATTCAGCCAGCTGTCGCCAAGGCGAAGCGAAGAAAACATCGGATTGTCCGCTCGAAAAATGCCGTGGGCCGCGATGTGAATCTTTCCGGCGGACGGGCCATATTCCCGCAGCTTGTCTTCCCGAGCTTCACTTCCAACAAAAACGCGAGCTTTTGGAAGCAGCTCACGCAACGCCTCCACTTCCTCGTTGATGTAAGGCGTCATCTCGTCGGCAACCGCGAGAACAAGGTCTTCGGCCGTCTTCTGAATTTTACGTTCGCGGCAGATTTTCAGAACTGACGCGCTGGCGGCGTATCCAATGGCGTGCGAATCCACGAGGTACTTCTCGCCGTCGTATAACGCCTGAAACGGGATGTAATGGAGTGAATGGTGCGGCACGATGATCAACGATCGCTGTTTGATTATCTCCTTGATAGGCTCGATCAATTGTTTGTACAGCTCGGTGAGGTGGTACTGGATTGCCGTGAGGAGAAGATCGGAATGCGACTGGACATACGCCGGCTGCAAATGAAACTTGGAGAGCTGAAACGTGAGACCCTTCAGAGAAGTTCGAACCGCGGCCGTGGTCGTAAGGTTTGGCACCACATCAAAGCTATCGTGCCCAACGATGAATGCGTGAAATCGATCACCGATCGAGTAGTACTCCACCAGTACTTCATCCGGCAGCAACATCGCCTGTACTTCTTCGACTTCGGGAAGCTGCATGCTTTGCAAGGTGGCCCATCCTGATCTTTCCGAACCGAGTTCCCTCAGCAGTTCGATCAATTCCTGCTCGCGGCGGATGATTTCTTCTTTGGTGGCATTGTCCGCCAGGGCAGTCCGTGCGGTGGCTCCGACTTCATTCAAGCGGCTATAGAAGATGTTGAGTTCTTCGCGAATCTTGCGGATGCGCTGCAGTCGCGGTGATTCCTCGGCTCCTGTGTCCCACACCGTTTCGAGATTCTTTTCGAGGAGATCGATCAGAGTGCGGGACTTCGAGCGTTCCACAAATTGAAACGCGGCACGCAAATCCCCCCTCGTCAGTTTCAGGTTAACGATGTTTTCGTAGACCTGATACTTGTCCCTGCCAAAGGACATGCGCATTTCGTCGAGCCGGATATTTCCGCGTAAAGATTCTATCTCTTCGATGGCCTTCATGTAGAGCTGTTCGGCTTCCTGGAGTTCCCCGTTCAGCTCCTTCAGGCGGCCCAGCGTGTTGTAGCACTGATACGAAACCCAGGGCGCGTGATAACCCTCGATTTCACTGAGTGCCTTCTGCGCCTCTTCCAGCGCCGATGCCGTCTCTGCCAGTTCCTGCCAGCTTTGAGCCGATAGCACACGCGCATTCGCCGCCTGCACGGGCACCTGTTGTTTTTCGAAAATCTCAGCGGAGTGTTGCGCCAGTTCCTGTGCGGCTGAAAATTGCTGCTGACGAATCAGAAGCTGGGCATGCCAGAGGTCGAGGACCGCCACCCATACTTCGTTTCCCTCCTTGATGAAGATCTCTCGAGCGGAAACCAGAGCTTTCTCGGCGTCCTTGTCATTGAGCAGCTTGAACTCGGCGATTCCCACGTAAGTCAGACACTTTGCCGCTTCATATCGATTCCCGAGCCGGTCGAAAGTCTCGAAAGCCCGGGCCGAGATCTTCGCAGCGTCATCGAAGAGATTCAGTTCGAGGTAGATTTCTGCGCGATCCATGTCGCACAGGCCGACGCGGCGCGCATCATCGAGTTCTTCGTGCTTGCGGCGCACCTGTTCCAGGATGCGCAAAGCGGTCGAGTAATTCCCCCGCATGTAATGCATGTGTGAGGTGGCGCGCTCGGCTATAGCCGCCCACAGCACCATGCCGTGGCGCTCGCAGTGCCGCTTGGTGATTTCGAAGCATTGCACCGCCTCATCAAAACGATTCATCTCTGTAAGGACGTAAGCGCGATTCAGGCTGATCGCGGCGATCGCGAGATAGTTGTCGGTGTTTTCGAGGGCTTTCTGAGCGCGATCGTAATGGGCGAGCGAATCGTTGTAGCGATTCAAGCGGTAGTACAGATTGCCCAGGGCGATTTCCAGATTGGAAAGGTATGGAGTATCGTTCGCTTTCTCGAGCGAGGAGCGCGCACGCTCGGCGAGGCCATGGGCCTCGGTATACCGGCTGAGATACATCAGGTTGTCTATCTGGGCAACCAGAGTACGCCCAACTTCGCCGCTCAAACCCGCCTTCTCGAAGAGTTCGATGGCGCGGCCGAAGAACGACTCCGCGTCGGCGGATTTTCGCATGGTGTAGAGAATCTGACCCT
>Ga0137403_10004877_pt1 | contig 15662 bp, 10 predicted proteins | sample CZOMad2_1_16fung_FD_122057 | JGI IMG/M metagenome (GOLD analysis project Ga0137403, IMG submission 122057) | Vadose zone soil fungal communities from Angelo Coast Range Reserve, California, USA - CZOMad2_1_16fungal (Hybrid Assembly) | ecosystem: Environmental > Terrestrial > Soil > Vadose zone... | reverse complement strand
CCGCCATCGAAGGCCGGTTTACTTCGAACGGTACAGGCATGCTCACCAACGCCGCGGGAGACGTCGACGGCTATGGCACGGATTATGCGATGAACTTTACGGCAGCGAACTACGCGGTGTCCGATGCCGCCACGGGCCGCGGCACCATGAGTCTCGCCTTCACGTTTGGCGGAACACCCGACACCATGAATTTCGTCTTTTACGTCGTGAATTCCGGAAAACTCTTTGTGATGGAGAGCGATCCGGTCACGACGGCGACCCCGTTGCTAAATGGCGTGGTGGTGCAGCAGCAAATTCCTGCGGGAGGTTTCACCAACGCTTCGCTGCATGGCAACCTGGTGATTTCCCTCACCGGGCACTCCGCTTGCGGCACTGTATCAGGCGTGCCCAAAGCGGTCGTCGGTTTGCTCACCACCAACGGCAGCGGCGCCCTTTCCCTGACCTACGACGAGAACTTCTGCCGGGCGCCCAATTCTGTCACCGGCGCGCCGGGAACGTACAGCGTAGCCAGCAATGGCCGGGCATCGATCGCCATCGGCGGCTACAGCCTGGTGGCCTACCTGATGAACGTGAATCAAATTTTCCTCTTCGTCTCCGATGTTAATGTTTTGTTCGGGGTCGGCGAACCCCAGACGGCGGTGTCCTTCACCAATACCTCGCTGAAAGGCGCGTACGCCGGCTTTGCGACCAACCCGGTGGGCTTCGGAGTGACGGTTTTCTCGGGCGAGTTTGCGGCGAACGGCGCCAGCCCCACGGGCACTATGACCGGCACCGAAGACATCGGCGCTTCAAACGGGCCGAACCCCGGCGTGGCTTTCAACGCCACCTACTCGATATCCCCATCGCCCACCAATGGCCGGGGAATGATGACGGTCACTTCCGGCACCGGCGGCAACGCCGTCATCTATATGATCTCTCCTTCGAAGTTCGTAGCCGTTTCGCAGAATGATCCCAATCCTGCCGTCTTGGACTTCGAGCTGTCTTCTTCAGCTCCCGCGCCTGTCTCTCTCTCCGCGCTTTCCGTGAACCCGACGAGCGTCACGGGCGGGAATTCTTCCACTGGCACGGTAACGCTGAGCGGCGCAGCACCAGCGGGCGGTGCGACAGTCGCACTTTCCAGCAGCAACACTGTTGCGGCTACCGTTCCTTCCAGCGTGACGGTCGCAGCCGGAGCGACCACCGCAACATTCGCGGTCAGCACCAGCGCCGTCGCTGCGTCAACGACAGTTAGCATCTCCGGAAGTTACAGTGGCGCGACTCGATCGGCTTCGCTAACCGTAACGTCCGCGCCGCCTCCACCTCCCACTCTCTCGTCGCTGACGCTGAACCCCACGAGTGTCATTGGCGGCACGCCTTCCACGGGAACAGTCACGTTGAGCGGACCAGCGCCCGCAGGCGGCGCGACAGTCGCGCTTTCCAGCAGCAACACTGCTGCAGCTACGGTTCCGTCCAGCGTGACAGTCGCAGCCGGAGCGACCAGCGCAACGTTCACGGTCAGCACCAGCGCGGTTGCTGCTTCAACGACAGTTACCGTCTCCGCGACTTACAGTGGCGCGACGAGATCAGCTTCGCTCACTGTAACGCCCGCGCCGCCTCCGCCTCCGACTCTCTCGTCGCTGACGCTGAACCCCGCGAGTGTCATTGGCGGCACGCCTTCCACGGGAACAGTCACGCTGACCGGACCAGCTCCCGCGGGTGGCGCGATCGTCACGCTTTCGAGCAGTAATGGCGCGGCTAGAGTGCCCTCCAGCGTGACCGTTCCTGCCGGCGCCACGAGCGCGTCCTTCACGGTCAACACGTCCATCGTTCTCCTCCCAACTTCTGCCACAATCTCGGCTTCGTACGACGGCACGACCCGCACCGCAACCCTCGGCGTGTTGTTGTAGTGCCCTCTCTGCGCCATCGCTGCAAGCGCAGTTCCTGCTTCCCGGACACTTGATGCGGTCTCTCGTAGAACAAACACCCTTGTACCCACCCCCGGGTGTCTTTTCGCAAAGAGTGCGTTCAGTTCAGTTCGGGGCTCACGCGCCGCCGTTACAGCTCCCGCCATGTTGTAGGTTGTGAGTCGAAGGATTTGACCAGAAGGAGAAAACTCGACGTCAAGGCTATCGCGATTTGGTAAGTGCTATAGGCCAATATTCCAAACTTTGCGCTGCTCTAACTTGTGAACGCGGCCTTTAATATCATATTTGTCTTTCATCCTCAAGTGCGGTTAGCAGCCAGCAGGAACCGGGTAACCAAGGCACTGCTTAATCTTCCCTCTCCCCTTTGGTTCGTGCGTACATATGTAAAAAATACCTGCGCAGCAACCTAATTAGACGCCCTTGCGATAGCTGCAGCTAGGCCTGTCAAACGCGATCGCTGCAAGTCTTTGAGAATCAAGCGAATGAGCGATCTGGGAGTGGCCAAGGGCTGGCAGTAAGAATGCAGCTCTGAGGGGTAACAGACAATCTGGTCTAGTCCCCAATTTTGTCACTTTAGAGGATTTCAATGAAATCTGCTTATGACATTTTCAGGAAAGACCTTCTCGGGACTCCCGTTTGGATGGAATCGGTGCAAGACATTGAGACCGCGAAGCTTCGCGTAACTGAATTGGCGCGGCGCTCGCCGGGTGAGTACTTTGTTGTCTCTCAGGAAACCCAAGAAGTCGTATGCGAAATACCACCACGCTACTTTGATTTAGTGACTAAAGCTCGACCTCTCGCTGAATTGCTAATCTGATTTTTCCTTTTCTAGGGGAATTGTCTCATCCGCAGAACGAAGATTGAATCCCACATTCCCCTGCCTTGTGTTTCGAGCATGCTAGGGGAATTTCGGGATACTTTGGCCGATGAAATTCACCCATCACGGATTACAAATTGAAATTCCGGACGACTGGTGGACCGAGGCAGGAATGCGCGGTTTTGTGCCCACATTCACGGCCTATCGAGTGAATCAAAAATTGTTTCCGAATGCCCGCGAAGTCCTTATCCAAGACATGGGTCCAGTCAGTCGTAATCCAAGCGTAGCCATCTTTAACGACAACAAAGAAGAGGGTTCAGCCCGCGAACGAGTCGTGCGAATTTTGCGCGGCTTCCGGTTTGACGACGCTATCCCGCCCGTGGAAATCGTCGAGGTCCAAGCTGGACGCCCGTATCGCTATAATTTGGTTCATGGTGCGCACCGCTTCTATTGTTCGCTGGCAGCGGGATTCAAGTGCGTACCTACTATCGACGGCTTTGACAAAAACCCATGATGTCAGATTATTTCAAGCGTATTGGCTCCAACCTGCCAGGCCTATCAGTAATCTCCCTTGCAAAACTTAGGGTAATACCCGATTGCCAGGGAGTTCCGCGTTAGCTACGGTTTAATGTGGCCCAGATTGCCCTTCAACAGCCCACAACCACCGATTACGTGTTCTTACGCGCAGGCATTGAGCAAGAAGGCAGCCATATACGACAACTCAAATAGGCTAAGAAATATGGAGCAGGTAGAGCGCAGCATCTTCCGGCGCGTTATGCGTCTGCCATCGGTGGCGGCATGGGGCATCGTCCTGATGATCGCAATACCCGGTCAAGCCTCAGGCCAGGCGTTTCCTGTCTGGGTATCATCCAATCTGGTTAGAGTCGGGCAGGCGGATGCCCCGGGCACGACTTCCTCTATCAATCTATACAGCGGACGCGGCGAGACGGTGGCCAGCCAGGTTGTCGTGCAGGCTCCAGCTGGTGGCTTGACCAACGTGAACCTAAGCGTCTCGGCACTTACCGGTCCCAATGGTGCCACGATTCCTGCCTCTAGCATGACTCTCTACCGCGAATATTATGTCACTGTTACAGGTACCACGAATTATGGAGGTGGCAGCAATCCGCCGCTTGGCTCGGGAACCTACGCGGAGCCACTTATTCCTTTCAATGACCCGGACACTGGGTCGCCGTTGTGCGGAACTGGAGCCACGCTGCTGGCTTGCAATGCCACGGTCAGTCCGGGCCAGAATCAACCCTACTGGATCGACATTTTTGTGCCGCGAGGGACCACGAATAGTCCCCCCGGTACATACACGGGTAGTGTCTTGATCACCGCCGACCAGGGCAGTACGACCATTCCAGTCACGCTAACGGTGTGGAACTTTGAGCTTCCCGTGCAGCCTTCGGAGCTTTCCCTCTGGTCGGTCTTTCCGCCCGCCATGGGCAACAGCGATGCCGACATAACTGCCTTGGCGCGCGCCTCGATGCGCAACAAAGTGATGTACTGGGTGGATTTGGCGGCGAACGCCGCGTCGGACATTCCGAACTTTGGTTTGAATCGTTCTGGACTTGAATATTACTACTACATCGGTATTCTGTGCGACGGCACCTATAACTACATCCCTTCGATAAGCGAAATCAACGCTGCGGCGGCCAATTTCCCCGTAGGCGGAGGCGGGGTGGACTTTTTCGTCGGAGATGAATTGAATGACTGCCCGCTGGCTGACCAGAAGCTTGTAGAAATGGGCCTGAACGCCCATGCCGCCAATCCCAGTGTCAAGACCATCCTAACCCTCAACACCCCCAACTCCGATCTGTACAATGAGGGCGATGGACGCAGTGCCATCGACCATTGGGTGCTCCTCGATTCTCGGGAACAGTGGCCAACCTTGCCCTGGAGTGGACCAGGAGATTTGTGGAGCTACACATCCTGCAACACTGGATCGGGCAATACTCCGGAATGGTTGGTGGACTATCCGCCGATCAACGAACGCATCCAGGCAGGATTTTTGAACTGGACACAGCAAGCAACGGGAATTCTGTACTATCGCTCTGACGGATGGACCTCAGGGAATACTATCGACAGTTGGAACAATGTAGATAGGACCGATTGCGGCGGTAACTCCAGACCGGGGGACGGAATCTTTCTCTATCCGCCCGGGCCCATCGCCTCTTCCGAGCCCGCACCGGGGATACGGCTGAAATCCATCCGGGACGGCGTTCAAGACTACGAATACGCCCAGATTCTGCACAACCTGGGACAAGACGCCTTTGTGAACTGCACAATCCTTCCGCTTGCCACAAGTTGGACCAATTGGAAAAACGATGCGACCGCCCTGGAAAACGCACGGTTACAATTGGGCCAAATGCTGAATCAGCTCTCGCCCCCCTAGACACAACTATGTCGCTCAACGATTATTCTCCTTGCAAAGCTGGCGAGTGGCACAGAGATTACTGCCGACCAATGGCGCTGGCCGGAATATCTTTGACTGCGATTTGAAAGAGACTTCTATCAGTGAACCGGATCCAATCTGGAAACTCTCGGGGGCAGTAAGGGGGCACTAAGAATTCTCTCCCTTTCCTTTCAATACCTTAGAAGGCCGGGCTGCACCGCAAAACTCCTTTGTTTCCATACAGCTGGCGGATTCGAATCCCAACGACGCCACCAACTTCACAAGTCTCCGCCTCCCGTTGTGCTAGACTTCGCTAATGCTACGGAGCCCCGACAACGGGCAACTCCCCTCTCCCAGGAGGCGCATATGCAATCCCCCGACCCTAGTCTACGTGCTCTCGCCGAACGCGTGGCGAAGCTCGAAGCGCAAAACCGTCGTCTCAAACAAGCAGGAATCTCCGCACTGATCCTGGCCTCAGCCGCAGTCCTCATGGGACAAACGCAAACAAGCCGAGTTCTCGAGGCCAACGCATTTCTTCTGAAGGACGCAGACGGAAGAGTGCGTGCGCGGCTTTCAACGGACGCTGCGGACCGACCAACACTCTCACTCCTCGACACAAAGGGCCTTCCCGTCGCGTCGCTCGGGGGAGGTGGTCAACCCTTCCTCGTGCTTTTCAGACCAGGAACGAACGAGCAAATTAAACTCGGTGCGAACACGGCGTTCTTTGGTTTGGGCCTATACGAAAAAGAGATTCGGGCAGGCCTGTCGATCCAAAACAGTAAACCTGGACTAGACCTTTTCGACGAATCCGGAACCGCCCAGGCGACCTTAGCAGCCCGTCCAACAGGGTCGTTCTTACGTCTGAAAGACCCGGCGGGCAAAGAAATCTCAACGTTGTGGGTGGATTCCTCGGCTGGGGGCTCCAGCTTTAACATGAGTGGCTCTGCAGGAAGCCTAAGTGTGAATCTCGGCGAAGAAGCCGGGGGGCCAAGCCTCGAAATAACAGACAACGAAGGATTCTCGACCGTCCTTGGCAGACGTGAGATGGTCGGTACCGGCCGAAAGGAACGAAAACCCGCTGCTTCTCTCCTACTCCTTGGCAAAGACCGAAAGGTGCTCTGGTCCGCACCCTAGCCTAGCTCGTTCCTCGCGCGAGTCACGCAAGGCATCCGAAATGTCAGTGAGAATATCGGGCAAGGATTCCTTCTGAGCCGAACTGTCATCCCTTGAGGAAAAATCCTCTCGAAAGATAAACTTTGTCCCAGATCCAATGTAAATTTCTCAGGGGCATTTAGGGGGCACTAAGAATTCTCTCCCTTTCTTTTCAATTCCTTAGAAGGCCAGGCTGCACCGCAAAACTCCTTTGTTTCCAATTCGCTGGTGGATTCGTGCCCCATCGCCTCGTTGATCTAACTTTCGGATTGGTAAGAACTTACAGAGAAAGCAGAGGGGCGATAAGAGGGCAGTTAACCTAGGGTGAACCGATGGAATTGTGGCACAACGGACAAACGACCGTTGGATGACAATCCCAACAGCCTCTAAAGATCCGAAGTCCTGGCACTGCTGACGCCAAGCAGATCGGAGACCAGGCTGGACAACTTAATATGGGCCTCTTCCAGAAGAGCCTCCAATTGGTTGTGCAGGCGCACCCGGTCGCGCCTCAATTGGTACTTCTTGCGCGTTACCGACCGCCACCGCCACAAACGCTGCTCGGCATCGGGCACAAAGCTCAACGTCAGTTCCCGGGCCACCAGCCGCTTCACCAGGCGTTCGGCATCGGGAAAATCTCTCTTGCATCCGCGCCGCCCGCGATTGGACTGTGCTTGTGCCAGATGCAGCGTTCCCGACTTATGGCGTGCTCCTTCTCGCTTCTCGCGTATCGACAGAAGCGCGGGCGGCGTTTTTGCCGCGCACGACATCCCGCAAAGGGATTTATCTGGCCGAGCATGCGATTCGAGTGTCGTTATGATTCCGTGCGTGGAAGTTGGGGGCATGGTTCGCCTGACCGAGTTTGCGGACCTGATGTGGGCTCTGCGCGTAAAACGGATTGGAGAAACGAACAAATATTATCATGCGAGGGTTTGCGGCCGACATCTCGGCCTTCTGCTATAGACAGTGCAGTCTCGCCTTCATTTGTTTCAGCCCGCAGGTCGGCCCCGGCAGCGGCTAACTCCATTACAGCGGCCTCGTTGCCGTAGAACGCAGCAACGATCAATGCAGTCTTGCCGGTCTTGGTTTTGGCGTTTAAAGAAGCGCCCGCGCGGACGAGGAGAGCCACCATTTTACCATCAGTACATTCATCAGCTGCCTGCATCAGAGGTGTGTATCCGGCTGAATCACTCGCGTTCAGTTGTGCCCCCTTCTTTAGCAGTAGGAAAGCGATATCGTCTAGGCAATACGAAGCCGCCGCCATTAGAGGGGAAGCTCCGTTGGCGGCTGTCAGATTTGGATCCGCCCCAGCGAGTATGAGTTCCTTGGCCAATTCGGGTTTTGAGCCGATGGCTTCGAATAAGGCGGTGTTTCCTTCTGGGCAGGCCTTCTCGTTCAGGTTCGCGCCTGCTTTTATGAGCCTGCGAATTTCGCTCGAATTGCGGGAGCGAATCGCTTTGATCAGCGGTGTTTCGCAAGAACTGCTATGCCCAGAACATGTCGCGGGCAACGCGAAGCTACCAACGATTATCACCATCAACGCTTGTAGTTGAAATTGGCCTAATAGATTCCAGCAATAACTCATAAGGTTCTCTCATTCTTACCAGAACGCCGACCTGCGAGAATCCGACAGGACTGGAGTATCACTCCAGGGTCCCGCGGTTCCGTGCCAGTTAGAGCGTCCGGCGAGGGCCAGCACCTCCAAAGCCGCCACCCCCACCTATAGTACAAAAGGTCTGAGTATTTTCGGGAGGACCGATGGAATAGCAGTCAACCGTAAACCCCCCAGAATCGAAAGGACCACCCGTTGGGCTATCGCCGCTACCACCGCCACCGCCACCGCGACCAGGACGGCGTGGCGGCTTCGGTGAGGCTTTACGCTTCAGCGGAGAGCAATTAAGGGCTTTCCGGATTACGTCTACTTCGCTTGAGGCGAAATCGTGTGCTCCCGCCATGTTCATAAAGAAAGCGTCCGTGCCTTGGTCCGTTCCTGCTCTCATCAATTGAGCGGGGCCGTGAGGTAGCCCCAGGGCGTGGCCAATTTCATGTGAGGAAACAACGCCGAGCCCCGTGAAGGCATTTCCGTGCATCGACTGTGCCACCTGCCCAATCATCTTATTATCTACTTGGGCGATGTTGGTTCCCGGCGGATTGTATCCTAACGTTCCATATCCCAAATATGTTAAGAGGTTCCATTGTTGCAGATCCACCGTTGCGGGACCATTCGCAACGAATGAAACTTCTATGCCCGCACGTCCGAAGATGTTCGTAATTTCTGCTTGCGCCTGAGGATCTAGAGTGCGCCCGCCCAAATTTATGGAGAGCTTGCAGTTGGGGTCGAGGCCCAGCGGGTCCGCGAACGCGCAGGGGTTATTGAGTCCGTACACATAACGGTTCCAAGATTGAGGATTTGCGGAATCCACGACGGCGAGTCCGGCGGGATCCGGAGAGGCCCATCGCCCCTGAATGGAGTACTCGCGATAGAGGAAATCATAATCCCCAGAGGCGACATCCGAATTCTGACCTGTAAACGATAGGTCTGTCGCCCCAGATTGCGCGTAGGGTTCACCGAATGGCGCGTACGCAGTTTCCGCCCAGGGAATGGCTTGAAAGGGCTGAGAACCTATACGTGCGCTTCCGAGCCAATCGGCGCGCCGATAATGATCCAGGGGAGCAGTGCTGGTATAGACTGCGGTCGCGGTGCCCGGCAAAGGGATGAAGGCCTTTTGCAATGTTTGTCCATTCATTAAGGCTAGCTTCCCTCCGGTCGGAGCATAGACGATTTGCGTATAAGAGCCGGAGTTGTTCTTTTCAACGGCCCGGTTGAGGGCGTCATAGATTATTCCAATACCGTCAACACTGAGGGAATTTCCGTAGGCATCCCAAGAATATGAGTGCACGCAGTCGTTCAATACATTTCCATTGTTGTCGTATGACGCAGTGCAGCCGCCGGGGAAAGAGGTTATGCGGTTTGTCGCGGACGAGTAAAACGGCGTAAATGACATAGTTCCGTTCTTGTTGATGTTGCCAAAAGCGTCATACGAGAAAGTCTGGGACCAAACGGCTCCGCAGTTCGCGCTCGTAAGACGTAGCAGGTCGTCGTAGCCGTAATTACAGGTCTGAGTGTTGGAGGTATTAAACGGATCACCGACGCCGAGCGTTCCGAGCGTTCCGTTTGAGTTCCAGGTGAGCGTGCTTGTGACCGATTGACCGTTAACGTTGAACTGGTATCGGTTCATCCGCAAAGTATTGCTGTCGTAAGCAAAGATGTCCGAATCGCCAGAGCCTAAATTCACCTGAGTCGGAAGGCTTGATGTGTTATACGATACGGCCGTAACTGGATTCTGACCCGAACTAGCGGTGACTTGAGTGACGCGTCCCTCACCATCGATGCCTACTGTCGTGCCGATCGTGCCTCCATAAGAGATTGTGGGCAAGCCACTGAGCTGGCTCAACTGGAAAGGAACGCCGTGGGGCCAGTACGTTTGATTCACCTGGTAGTAGCCGCCAGAATGCGGCGTAGATTCGTAGACTGTTGATAGTTCGCCGCGGGCCGTGTAGCTAAACCATTCGTCCGTAATAATTGCGTCGCCGGTGTTGTCGCATTTATCCGTCGCCGCTTCGATCAGCCTTCCGAGTGTGTTGGTAAGGCCTGTTGGTTTCGTCGAACCCGGGTAACCTGAGGAGTTGTCATAGCGAAACCGCTTGCAATGGTTCACGGCCTGATTGTTGTTCCCGACATCGGTCAGGCGATGTAGTGCGTCATAGTAGCGCATCACGCAATTACCAGCGGCGTCTGTGGTTTTCACCAAATCGCCGTTTGACGTGTACGCGCCGTTTCCGCACATTGTTGAATCGGAATCGTATACGTAGTTTCTCATGCCGGACTCAGGATTGCTTTCGGAGGTAAGACGGCTCAAGCTGTCGTAACTATAGTTCCTGATTTGTGCTATTCCGCCTGGCTGTGCGTTCTGCGTGACCCCAGTTAGATCGCCTAAAACATCATAATTGTACTTAGTTAGAAAGCCTGTTTGAGCATTCTTTTGTCCGCAAGCGCCGCTGCCGTTAGTACCACTGACCTCGCAAACCGAAATCAAACGGCCCGCGGCATCATATTCCAGCACGCGACGCTTCGTGTTTTCGCCTGTTGGCGCTGGGCCGATGGTCACAAGCACATCATTCAGCGTGTAAGCGTAGGCGGTGCTACCGCCTCCAGCATCGATAATCGTCGAAGGGCGTCCGAGGACATCAAAGGTCGCTGTATTTGCTGGAGCGGTCGGACTGGCAAGGAGCCCAGCCGATCCAGAATAGGGAGCCGTGACGCGGCGAACCCTGCCCGCGAGATCGTAATCAGTCTCCACAGAATCGAGGCTCGCCGAACCCTGAGCTTGTCTTGTCTGCTCAACCTGGACCCGACCGAGCCCATCGAAAGTTGACAAGCGATCGACTGTGGAATTTCCGAAATTGAGAACCGATTCGGCAGATGTTGAGGTATAGCCAAAATTAATGACCGCGTTCGTCGTGTCCGTAGCTGAGACGGGACGACGCATGACATCATACGAAAAGGTACTCAACTGGCTGTTTTCGTCCGTGGTCTTATACGGCAGACCGAAGTAATAATAGTAACTCACATGAGAAACGTGGCTGACGCCATTTGTTACGGGCTGCGTGATCGAAGTTGGAAGAGCATTGGAGTTACGATTTATGCTATCGCTGAAATTATCTGCGTAACTTATATTCGTGGTGTTGTTCGTGGGATCAGTCACCGAGAACACATTCCCAAACCAGTCATACGCGGCGTGTTGAGTCAACGCGCCAGTCGCGGCGGCAGCGTTCGCGTAGCTGATAATGGAAGTAGGCAGGCCGCGCGTGGTAAATGAGCATCCGTAACCTGTATCGTCATGTTGAGGCGCTCCAGCGGGGCAAGCAGCGTTCACGTATCCGCTTTCGTCGTAGCTGATGTCCTGCCGGTACTGGGTAGCACCATTGGCATCCGTAACGACCTTTTTTATGACCAAATTGAACATCTTCCTGCTCGTATAGACCGTCGAGGCTTGATACGAGAACGTGCTTGTGCTGATGAGAGGACCACGACTCCCCGAGTTATAATCATATTGCGTCACGGACTGCAGGATGCCGTTGGAGTCGAAAGTCGTGTCCGTTTCTGATTGTGTTGTGCCGTCCTCCAAAATAGTGATTCGCGTAGCGGGCGTGCCATTGGTGGCCCACGTCGTGTTGACCGCGCGTAGCGGAGTTCCCGTGCCTGGAGAGCTGGCATAGATTTTGCGCGAGATTTCCTGTCCACTGGAATTGAAAGCGTACACGGTGTCGTTGGCGTTGGGCGTATCGGTGAGTTGTGGTGTGGTGACGGTAGTGGTTGAGGCAGAGATGTTTCGCACGTAGTTCCACGTAGCACTGTTGGCGCCATCGTTGAATGTGCGAGCGAGATTGACAACAGTACCGTCACTGCAGTTAATGCCGTTATTCGGCGCGGTGGGATAGACATATTGGATCGTGCCGCCAGCAGGCAGGGTGATCTGTTTCATCCGACCAGTGTAAAAACCGGAGGAGTTTGGCGTCGGCTCGTACGCGAATGAGTACTTCTGGCCGTTGGGAAAGTCGAACTCGTAGGGCAAGTTGACCTGTGGCATGGTGCCTGAGGTGTTGTAATCGACAATGCCGCTGCAACCGAATGCGGTCTTTATCGAATATAGCTGACGCTTGAGCGTGAAATATTGGTCCGTGCCGCCTGAATCATAATAATGGTATTCCGTATTTGAGCCGTTCTGGACCACTCTCACAGCCGTAAGCCCGGCAGTGTCCTTCCAGTCCGTTTCGCTGCCGTTCACAACAATTTTGCTTATGATGTTCCCGTTAGTATCTTCGGAATTGGTGTTAAGCAGAATCCCAGATTTAGTCCAGACGTTGGGGATATCTAAGTTCATTATGTCGATTTGCATTCCGCTCGCGTCACCCGCTTGGCCTGTAAGCACATCCGTCGTCGTGACTGAGCCAGTGCAGTTATTCGTTATTTCTTTCCAATAAACCGTAGGAAATCCGTGAGTCGTGCCGGCGGGGTCCCGGTAAACGTAACTGTTGTAGGTCTCAATTGTTTTGTAGTCGTAATTATCGATAGAACATCTGATCAGCGTTTTGGTAATGGTGTGGCTGTACAAAATATCCCCGAGCGGTGTGATTGTTTTCCATCCCCATATTGGGTTTCCAACATGGTCAGTTACGGGCGTCCACGCCGTTCCGCTGTTCTGCCAAATCAGAGTGTCGTAGACGAGCGACACATTGAAACCTGTCACGCGACCAGGAGTGGAGACTATCGATATCGGAAAATTTGCATTTAAGTTTAGCAAATCGACCGAGTCAAAGGGGCCGACATCGAAAGAACCGAACGGCGGGTATCCGGTAATCACTGCCGTCTGTGCGAACGAAGACATCTGGAATAGAAGACAGACGGCAAACGGAAGCAGTGCGCGGAGCATGATTCTTCCTACTCACTGGGCAGGAAAGTTGGCGTCGGACAGGCCAGTGTTAAACATGACCCTGTCGACGGTAAAGCTTATCCAAGGAGAACCGTTGAGCGACTTCTGAATGAGGAATGGATAGAGCACACCGCCGACGTTCTGGTAATTGGAAAAATAGACGTCAATCTGAATACTCGGCTCTGAGCCACGGCCCGCCCGCTGTATCTGCGAAATCCTCTTAGGCAGGCCGGACAGAGCATCGATCCAAATATTGGTATGAGTGAATGGGGCCAGGAATTGAAATTTGGGCTGCGAACTGAATGAATTCCAATATAGCAAATGGTGGACCTGTATGCCGTCCAGTGACTCGGAGCCGACGTAAACAAAGCAGGAGTCCGCGTTGTTGAGAAACCCAGCAAGCAGGGGTAGCGGAAAAGCCACGGATTGACTGGATAATGCAAGCTCGGATGAAAGCGGCGTGCTAACCGAATCGACTAGTTGGCCGGCCTGACCGTTGGAGTAGACAAGTGTGAAGCCGTGTGGCGTTTGAATCTGCTCCGAAGTCTGGTTAGTACCGCGTGTCAGAATGGTGAAGCTTCCGTTCTCGGTCCGGGAGCCTGCAACCGTTGTGACGGTTCCGTTGGCAGCGGAGTCGGAAGGTACCGACCGACCCATCGCGGCAATCGCCCCTTGTAGCACCGCCAGAGCGCGTAGATCTCTTTGAGTGGATGGGAGCGTCGCTGTTGGCGTTTCCTGGGCGGCGGAGGGCAGGAGAAAGCGAGCGACTAGGACGAAAGCAAGAAGGAGGCGTATGGCCACAGAACCTCCGTATCTGACCCCACGGACCGTCCGGGCTTAACCGGTCAGGCGTGGGCAGAAATTTTTCTTTGAAGCAGGGCCCGCCCGCCAGTCGAACCGGCAGGATAGTCGATACTTTTATCGCGCTCGGTCTCTGATTGTCAACAGGACTTTTAGCAATGACTTTTAGCTTATGTAGACCGTGGCTGTATTGGTATCCGGTTTCAGGAAGTCCCTCCCGCGCTTCCGGCAAGCCAAAAGAGTCAAGATGGTAAGCCCTGATCGAGTTTTCTGCATCCTCGGCGTCCAAGTTGAGTTTTGGGCCTAACTGGGCCCATCTGGTAAACGTTAGTACAAACGCCATTATCGGAATTACTGGACTCCCAAGAAGTCCCGGTCAAGAACGTTGCTAACTTGATTAGTACTCACGCCATGTGAGCCGTACAACCCTATGCTTGTTCGAGGAACTGGAAAAGTAGCGAATTTCTGAGGGGCATTAAGGGGGCACTAAGGATTCCCTCTCTTTCCTTTCAATACCTTAGAAGGCCGGGCTGCACCGCAAAACTCCTTTGTTTCCATATCGCTGGTGGATTCGCGCCTCATCGGCTCCGCGGACTTTTCTCTTTCTTTTCAATGCAGTAGCAAGGTTCCACAGGGGCACTAAGGGGCGCTAAGGCACCCTCGAACGTAATCGCCTTTCAATGGCTTGAGCGGACGTGGGTTACTTCCGAGCAGAGTGACAGGGGGCGCTGTAAGTGGTGACAGAAAACAAACGGCTTACGCGTTTGTTTTCTGGAGAGTGGCCCGTAATCCGTCCAGGATCGATGCCACGCCGGGGGATCGCTCACTCCCGCTTCCATCAGCAGTCCGCTAATCTTGTTCTTCATCTGCACCATCTGCCGGACGAGTAGGTTGCGGTACCGCAGCGTGCGTCGACGTTCGCGAATCTCGGTCGGGGCCATGTAGCACTCGGGAAGAAAATCGCACCGCAAGCAGTCGCAGATCTTGCTGGCGTCAAGGCGGTCGTTCTTTTTCTTTGCGGCGGCGATGGCGCGCAGCATCAGCGGGTGCGCCACCTTTAGAGCGGCTGCATGCGGCTTGAGGTGATCGTAAATCCAGCCCGTGAACATGGTCGCTTCCATCGCCGCGCTCCACGGCTGTGGCAGCGTTTTCATCCACAGGTCCAGATCAAGGCGTGTGGCGGGAAGCGATCCTTCGGCGAAAACCTTGCCACTGCTATCCTTCACGCAGTAGCTGATCTTCCGCTTGTGAACATCCAGTCCGATGTAATACATAGGTTCCATGGGGGAGCCTCCTTTGGTGTCTCTGAATCAGCGTCCGCTGAGTTCAGCTTTTCTACACCAAGCGCTCCTCCTTCCACCTATACATTCAAACTTCCCATTACTAATCCGAACCTTTTTTCAGCTGTCCGTTGCCGGTTCAGGTTTGGGGGGCGTAGTTCACGCACGTCAACCATTGGCGCAGTATAGGGCTAAGGAACGAACCAGACTGGGAGGTAATGGCCCAGTACGAGAAAGGATGCATGCTAGCTCATCAAGCTTTGGCGCCTATTGGCAAGGGCGGAGCAGGATAATCGCAAGCTGATTATTCGCCTTCACGCAACGTTTGCTGTCCGGAAGCTGGACTCCAGGAAGCCCCTTGCCCTGCCCAGTGAAGCCACGCGGGCGTCAAATGGTCCCGATGAGATTAAGAAATACGCCTTTGTGGTTGTACTTCAGATCGGTCAGGTCGTCGGAGAAGTTGGTGAAGTTGTAGCCGACGCCAGCCTTCAGGTTCTTGCTAATATGACGATAGATCGCGGCCAGTGCGCCGTGGCGCCGTTGATTTATATCCGGCAGGTTAAGCGTTCGTACCTCCGCCAGGCCATCCCATTCCTTGAGGAACCGCCAGTCCACGCGCAACACCGCGAGCTGCGCGGGGTTGTCGAAGAAACTCGGGTTCACGCGATCCAGACTTTCCTGTCCCATGCGATATGCGTACTTGCTTCCAAGGGACCAATTCGCCGTGAGGTCGTAGTTCACATCCAGCGCCGCGATGTGGCTCTTCTGAAGGAACTCGGCCGCGGTGTTCTGCAATCCCACCTGACCCGTGGTCGGCACGTT
>Ga0137403_10004876_pt1 | contig 15669 bp, 12 predicted proteins | sample CZOMad2_1_16fung_FD_122057 | JGI IMG/M metagenome (GOLD analysis project Ga0137403, IMG submission 122057) | Vadose zone soil fungal communities from Angelo Coast Range Reserve, California, USA - CZOMad2_1_16fungal (Hybrid Assembly) | ecosystem: Environmental > Terrestrial > Soil > Vadose zone... | reverse complement strand
ATGATCTCTTCTCTGCTCGTTTTTCAAATTGGACAGGCTCGCGTATGGTACGCGATGTCCCGCGATGGCTTGCTGCCTCGGATCTTTAGCCGAGTGCATCCACGTTTTTGCACTCCGGATTTTTCAACGTGGATGGCCGGATTTCTTGTTGGCATCCCCGCCGGTCTTCTGGATATCGGAACGTTCGCGGATCTGTCGAATATCGGCACTCTGTTTGCCTTTGCGCTGGTGGCAGCGGGAGTGCTAATCCTGCGCTATCGTGAACCGAATCGTCCGCGAGCCTTCCGCGCGCCGGGTGGCCCTATCGCGCCAATCATCACCATCGTGACTTGCTTACTGCTAATGGCTGGCTTGCCCATCATGAACTGGATTCGATTCTTTGTATGGATGGCAATCGGACTCGTGATTTACTACAACTATGGGCGGAGACGCAGCACGTTGCGCGCCGAGCATTCTGCTTAAGGCATTCTAAAATGGGACTCAGATTCGTCACTCCATTGCGAAAGTGCCTAAACGCTACCCTCGCAGTAACGGTGTCTCTCGCGCTGCTTCCAGCCAACGTGTGCGCTTGGGGAGGGAACGGGCAGAAAGTTGTCGTCAATCAGGCAATCGACACGCTGCCGGGTGATCTGCGCGCTTACTTTGAGAACAATCGCTCCTTTTTTGTACAGCACGTGACCGACCCGCTCGACACAGAGGCGAAAACTCCGGCCGAGCGGCACAATCATTTTATCCGGCTCGATAAATACGGACGCTTCCCTTTTGATGCTCTGCCCCGCGGCTACAAAGCCGCCGTAAACAAATTTGGAAAATCTAAAATCGATTCCAATGGCCTGCTGCCCTGGGAGATCGGCGTTTACAGCCAAAAGCTCACCGAAGCCATGAAACTCGGCCGTTGGGATGAGGCCAGGCTTGACGCGGCGATTCTCGCATTTTATGTCGCGGAAGCTCACGATCCGTTCAACACCACGGAAAATTTCGATGGCCATCTGTCAAATCAAACCGGTATCAACGAGCGATTTGGGACGACGTTAATCGATCGCTTCTCCTCGTTCTTCCCCATGCGTCCCAACGATGGTTCCTTCATCAACGATCCTACCGACCACGCCTTCGAGGCTTGCCTTCGCGCCCACAGTTGGCTGGAGGTCATCCAGGTTGCGGATCGCAACGCGCGCCTGGAATCCAAGTCTTACAACGATGAATACTTCGATCGCTTTTACAATCAATCCGCAGGCACGCTGATCCGCCAACTCTCGGACGCCGCAACCGATGTCGGCTCTTACTGGCTGACGGCCTGGACCAATGCCGGCAAGCCCGCATTGCCCCACTAGTGCCCTCCGATCGCCACACCTCGCTTCCTGAAAGCGTCGCCTCACTTCCCAAAGCAGAATTGCACCTTCACCTCGAAGGCTCGATCCAGCCCAGCACCGTCTGCGCGTTGACGACTAGGCATGGGATCAACGTCACTGAACAGGAAGTGCGGCGCCGTTATGCGTACGGCAATTTCCTGGAATTTCTGGAGACGTTCAAGTGGGTCACTTCGTTCCTGCGCGATCCACAGGACTACGCTTTAATCACGCGCGATCTTGCGGAACATCTGATTGCGCAGCGGGTGATCTACGCCGAGATTACGATTTCCATCGGCGTAATGCAGTTGCGCAAACAGAGCGCGGAAGCCAATTTCGGAGCAATTCTCGCGGCGGCGGAGCCCTTCGAGTCCCGAGGCCTGCGCATGAGATGGATCTTCGACGCCGTGCGCCAATTTGGGCCGGAAGCGGCTATGCGCGTCGTCCAAGCCGCCAAACAATGCGGAATGAAGTCGATCGTCGCCTTCGGTATCGGGGGCGATGAGTTGAGCATTCCCGCCGAACAATTGCGCCCGGTATATGACCAAGCCGCAACGTTGGGCTTGCACCGGCTTATTCATGCCGGCGAAATCGGCGGACCAGAAAAAATTCGCGAAGCCGTCGAACTCCTCGGCGTGGAACGCATCGGCCACGGCATCGCCGGCGTGAATGACCCCGCGCTTATGGACGTTCTCGCTGATCGCCGGATTCCACTCGAAGTTTGCCCGCAGAGCAACGTCCGCACCGGCGCGCTTGCGCTACAGTTGCGACGTCCCGCCGCCACTATCGAAGATCATCCGCTCCCCGCCCTCTTTCGTCACGGGATCCCCATCGTGCTTTCCACCGACGATCCTGCGATGTTCCATACCACGCTGGCCGAAGAGTACGAGCACGCCCACCGTCTCGGCATGACCGAGAGCGAACTCCTGCGCATGGCGCAAATGAGTTTCGATTTTGCGTTTGACCGGCAACACACCCGGACAACAAGTTGAACCTATATTTTCAGGGCAAGGAGCGCTCTGGCAAGTTCTCGCTTCTGGGCGCGGGTCGTCATGACCGTCGGGATAACCTCGACCTTCAATCCTAGCTTGCGAATGCCAGCTGTTTGCGCCTCGTCGGCCGGATCAATGACAAACGTTCCGGTAAAATCTGCGTACAGTTTGGCCACGCCGAGTGCCGATGGCTCATAGCCAAGCTCAGCAAGCATTTTGTCTGATGGACCTTTCAACGATTTGCCACCCACGATGGGGCAAATGGCCACAACCTTTTTCTTTCGCGCACGTAAAGCTTCGCGAACGCCACGCACCGCTAAAATCGGGCCGATGCTGATCAGCGGATTGCTGGGGCAGACCAGGATTCGATCCGCGTCGCGGATGGCTTCCAGCACGCCGTTCGCTGGATCCGCAGTATCGGCGGCATCGAACCGGATTCCGCGGACTACCGGCTCCGCGCGGCGCTTCACCAAATACTCCTGAAAATGCAATTCGCCTTCATCCGTAGCGATCATCGTCGGCACAGCCTGGTCGCTCATCGGCAAGATGCGGGCCTTCACACCTACCGCAACGCGAATGGCTTCCGCCGCATCGCTGAGCGATTTGCCTTCCGCGAGCATCGTCGTCCGATGGATATGCGTCGCCAAGTCGTGGTCGCCCAGGTTGAACCAGCTAGCGCGACCGAACGCCGCTAAACGTTTCAACGCGTGAAATGTCTCGTCGCGATAACCCCAACCCTTGGCCTCATCCACGATCCCAGCCAGGGTGTAAGTGACAATGTCGAGGTCCGGGGAAATTTTAAGGCCATGCAGCGTGATATCGTCGCCGGTATTCACGATCACGGTCAGATCGCGCGGGTCCATTGTGTCGTACAGACCGAGGAGAAGTTTGGAAGCGCCGACTCCGCCAGCCAGTGCAGCGATCTTTTCGCGCTTTGCAGGCGGCATCGGATCAGACCGCCGTTAGGCGGCAAATCCCTCGGAGTCGGCGAGAAGCTGCATGCGTTCACGGACGCGAGGTGCCAAAAAATCGCGCCGCGTTACATATTCAGGATAAAGCGCGAGGCGTTCACGTAAAGTAAAGCCGCGAGCTTCCGTTTCTTCGCGCAACTTCGCGATTTGCGGCCATGCGGCTTCCGGATTGATGAAATCCTTGGTAACCGGAGAAATACCGCCCCAGTCATTAATCCCGGCTTCCAGCAAGCGCGGGAAATCCGCATAACTGAGATTCGGCGGAGCTTGGATGTTCATGTGCGGACCCAAAATCAGCCGCGCCACCGCAATCGTGCGCAGCATATCTTCCATTGACGGCTCCGGCTGCTTGGCCATCGGAATGTCTGCCTTCGCTCGAAAATTTTGCACAATCACTTCCTGCACGTGCCCGTACTTCTCGTGCAACGCACGAATCGCAAATAAGGCATCCACCCGCTCCTCAAAAGTTTCGCCGATCCCAATCAGGATTCCCGTCGTAAAGGCGATTGAAAGTTTTCCAGCCTCCTCGATGGTGCGCAAGCGCAACGCAGGAACTTTGTCCGGAGCTTTGAAATGAGCGAGTCCGTCGCGCATCAATCGGGTGCTGACTGTTTCGAGCATCAAGCCGACGCTGGCGTTCGATTCCTTGAAGCGTTCCAGCGCAGCGCGATCCATCACGCCGGGATTGGCATGGGGCAGCAAGCCAGTGCGCTCCAGCACTAAGTCGCACATTGCGGCCGCGTAGTCCAGCGTGCGGGAAAAGCCCTGCTGCCGCAGAAAATCTCGTGCTTCTGGAAAAATTCGCTCCGGTTGGTCTCCCAGACTGAATAGCGCTTCCTTGCATCCCGCATCGCGTGCTCGCTCCGCCAAGGCAAGTACCTCATCCGGTGTCATGAAGTGTGCGCCTGGCTGCCCGGGGTCCTTGCGAAACGTGCAATATCCGCAGTAATCGCGGCAAAGCGTGGTTAAGGGAATGAAAACTTTTTTCGAGAATGAAACCACGGTTCCTTTGCCGCGTGCGCGAACCTCAGTAGCGGCTGCGAGCAGCTCAGGTAACGTAGCTTGCATACCCAGGTAAAGAGCAGCTTCGCGATCCAATGAACAGCAAACGCGTGCAGCGGCGAGGAGATCCCTCGCCTTGTTGTGGCTCGCCTCAGGGTGGAAGCTCGTAGCTTCGAGTGGTGGGAGGTGCTCCATAGCGTTCGGCGACGATCGGTACGCGCCGACTCCATCTTAACGAAATAAATCTTCGTGCGCAGGCCGGATGATTTTCGTAGCCGGCACTTGGGCTGGCCGGTATCTGTACCCACGAACGATAACGGCGGGGACTCCTCCCTGCTTGCCCATCGCCAGGCCTGCGGCCGCAGCCAGATCGTCCGCAATCGCCAGAATCGTGGCCTGTAACGGTTTCGCATCACGATCCCGCGTGCCGCGCAAATCTAGCATCACCGGCACGCCAGCCGCTCCCACAGCGACATTAGTCAATCCAAGGCGCCATGGGCGGCCGAAGGTGTCGCTGATCAACACCGCGATTTCTTTTTTGCTTAGTCTTCGGAGTGCCCTGCCTAACAAGCGAGCCGAGCGATCCGGGTCAATAGGGAGCAACGTGACCACGTCTTCCCCTGGCACGTTGGAGTGGTCCACTCCCGCATTCGCGCAAACAAACCCATGCCGTGTTTCCACAATCAAGACGGGGTGCTCGCGCACAATGCGACGCGATTCCCGCAAGATCACTTCAACCAAACGGGGATCTCTAGCTCCTCTAGCTGCCAACTGCGACGCTTGTGCCGACGGCTCGATTGTCGAAAGCCTCGCGATGCGACCTTCTGCCTTAGAGATAACCTTTTGCGCGACCACCAGAATGTCTCGGTCCTGAAAACCTACTTTCGCCCGGCGCGCCGCCGCACAAATTATGCGAGGCAAATCATCGCCTTCACTAATCTCCGGCAAACCACTGATCGGAATCAGCTCGATGCGACCCGAGGACCGCCGTCTCGAACCACTCGCGCTCGCAGTTTTCGACATATGGACGCGAATCGAGTTTATGCGATGGCGACGATAAATGCATTCCTACGTGGCGACCGAGCAGGAAGACAGAGCTCAAAAATGAAAGGGCGGAGCTAGCCTTGCGGCAATGCTCCGCCCGAAACTACGCTTGCAAGAAGGACCTACCCCTTTGGTGGCTTGTCCTTGTCCTTTTCCTTCGGCTTCTCCTGTTGTCGAGGCCGTTCTTGCTGCTGCCGCGGTGGTGGCTGTTGGCGCTCCGCTTGTGGGGGACGCTGTTGCTGCTGCGGCTGTTGCTGCGGTTGTTGACGCGGGGGTGGGGGCGCCTGTTGCGGCTGGCGGTCCGGCTGAGGTGGCCGCTGCTGTTGCTGCTGTGGCCGTTCCTGCGGCTGTTGACGCGGTGGGGGCGCCTGTTGCCGATCCACTTGCGGTGGACGTTGCTCCTGCTGCGGCCGCTCCTGCGGCTGCTGACGTGGTGGTGGTGCCTGCTGCCGATCCACTTGCGGTGGACGTTGCTCTTGCTGTGGCCGCTCCTGCGGCTGTTGACGGGGCGGCGGCGTGGCCCGCTGCTGTTCTTGCTGGCCTGCATTGGGCGGCGCCGGCCGGGCGGACGGAGGTCGGTCATTGCGCTCATTTGCCGGACGTTCGTTGCTCGGCGGCCGATTCGGTTGAACGTTGGGCGGAGGCGTATTCGAGCGATCATTTACGGACGGTCTATTGGGCTGCGCGTTCGGTTGCGGCGTGTTCGGCCGATCATTCGGGTTTGCCGGCCGTGCTGAAGGCGGCCTATCCGTGCGCTCGTTATTGGGCCTATCGACCGGACGATTCGGCTGTGCATTGTTCGGCTGCTGCACATTGTTAGGCCGATCCGGCGGACGATTCGGCTGCGCATTGTTTGGCTGCTGCGAATTATTCGGCCGCGGTTCGTTAGCCGGTCGATTGTTTTGCTGACCATTATTTTGCTGGACGTTGCTGGGCTGCTGTACCGGCCGATTCACGTTCTGCGGCGGCGCGGGGCGATTGCCTGCGTCCCGCTGGGGCGTTGTCACCTGTCGTGCGGGAGGCGCCATCCGCACCTGGACTGGCCTCGCCTGTTGTTGAGGTTCTGCCCTACGACTTTGCGAAATCGCTGGTGGTTGACCGCCATTCTGGCGGATGAGCGCTTGCTGCCGGTCAACCGGCGCCGGGGGCGGCGGTGGCGCGGTCCTCGCAACGACACCGCGAGCCGCAACTCGCTCTGGCGGACGCGCTTGCGCAGGCCGGCCGCCTCCCGCGAACGCTTCCCGTTCGGGGGCTACCGCAGGTGTTCGGGCGGTGACTTGCGCGCGGGCGATTTGTCTCTCATCAACCCGCATGACGTTCCGAGCCACAGGCTGCGACCTGGTCATGACCTGAGTAGATGTAGCCGTCACCGCACCGGGCACTCTTTGATTCACATAAGTGACGTTATTGACGTTCGTCTTGTTTACCACCACCGTGTTGTAGTAGTTGTTGACCACCGTCGTGTTCACAGTGGTGTTGGTCACATTCACGTTGTTCACGTAGCCGCGACTAGCGCGGTAGGAAGGCACGTACACTTCACGCGGACCCAGCGGGAACCATCCCACGGAGGAGCCGCCACCCACCGCAATACCGATCGCCACATGAGGCCCACCCACCCAGGCTACAAGCGCTGGTGCATAAACGGGCCGCACATACGCCACGCCCACCGCTCCCGGCCGGCACGGCACCCAACCCCATGAACCGCCGACCGTGACCCAGCGACCGTAGTGGAACGGTGCAAAGCCCCAGGGTTCATCATCCACCCAGGTATAGCCCCAAGGCGCAATGTAAGCCCAGTGGCCATAACGATACGGCGCCCATCCCACCACCGTGGTGCGCGGGAACCAAATCGTGCCGTAATCGGGCGTGTTGCGCCATCCACCGTATTCATCGAGATCTTCGTAACCGATCGCTTCGTCAGAGACGTATTGCCGTGAAGCCGAATGGTCTTCTCGGCGGTCGCGTTGAGAGGACCAGCGCTCCAAGTCGTCTTCATCGCCGACGCCCTCGATATCGGCATTCAGCTGGTCGGTACCCGTAAAAATGCCCGTCTCATCGGAACGCACAACGTAAGATTGGCCGCCACCGGTGACTTCACCCTCGCCATCTCGAACAACGACGACGGTTGTGTCCCCGGCCTGATTCACATTGATCCTGTAAATGCCAGGACGTGAGGCATTGAAAGCCAGATTCGGCGTATCAACCTCAAAAATTTCATCCCGGCTCAAACGCCGAATACGAATCCGCAACGTTCCTTCGGTGAGTTGCAGCTGCGCGGTTCGGTCATCGAGATTCAAAAATGAAAAGCCGGTGCTAGCGCCAAGCCGAATCGACGCAGATCCGAGGTGTAGTTCTGCACGAGAGTTTTGGTCAGCCCACAGTTTGTCCCCGGTGGTCAAAGGCCGATTCACAACCGCGGTCACCCAATCCTCGGTGCCTGCTGGCTCAAAGGATACCGACCCCTCCGCTTGACCGAGTCGAGCTACGCGTGTCGGCGGATCATCATCGTCCGCCGCGGCTCGCTGCGGACCGAGAAACGTTACCGCCAATGCCATGGCAATCAGACTTGTAAGTTTGAGCGCATGTTTTCTCATATTCAGATTCTCTCCTGAACCTGACGCGGCACATGTGTTTCTGCCGCGCGTGCCTTGCATGGTTGGGTCTTGGTGCCTGGAGCCGATGCTGCCTGGGGGCCGATAATAAGAGTATGGACCTCACGTTGAACCTCGCTCCATCAGGCATTGCCCCGATGTCCAATCGGGAAAGGCCCGATCTCTCCTATTTAGCTAACACCTGCCGCAACTAAGAGTTGCGAGGTTACTCATCGGGCTCCTCTAACAAAAAAAGCCCGCTCCATTTCGGAGCGGGCTCAGGATTTTGCTCTGTTTACTTAGTGGCCGTGCGGTCCTCCGCCGCTTCGGGAGTTACCTCCACCCCCGTGCGAGGAGCTGCCACCGCCACCGTGCGATCCGCCGCCGCTGCTGCTTCCGCGACTCCCACCTCCGCCGCCGCCGTAACTACGGCTAGGAGCGGAGTACGAGCGAGACGGAGCGGACGGTGCTGAATACGACCGGGACGGCGCGGAAGAACTACGGCTCGGTGCCGAGTAAGAACGCGACGGCGCCTCATAGGACCGGCTGCTGCCACCGCCACGGCTGTTATACGAGGGAGCATTCGAGTAATCACTTCTCGACGGCCCACTCGACCGCGCAGGTGGCTGATACGAGCGGTTCCCGCTCGAGTTGCCGCTGCCGCCATTAGAGTAACTGCGCCCACCGTTTGACGGCGAAGCGGACGGCCGATTGCTGGTGTAAGCGGGCGCGTTTGATCGGGAATTCCCACTAGCAGGAGCCGCGCTGTTTCCAGAACCCGCCCAAGCCGGCCGGTCCGCATGCGCCGGACTACTCCCTTGGCTTGAGCTTGCCCCGCTCGGGCGATTGGACCCGAATCCCTGTGGTGCGCGCCCGCGATCCGTCGCATTTCCTTGTGCCGACCAGTTGCGCGAACCGCTGTTCGCCGGACGGTTGGCCGACGTATTGTTATTCACCGACCCGCGTCCATTGAATCCGCCGTTTGCGTTCGCCGATGGCGGCCGATTATTAGAGAGGTCGCGCTGTCGCGACGACATCGAGCCATTGTTCACATCGCGACTCGGACGATTGTTTGGCGAAGCAGAGCTTCCCACGCCATTGCGGGCGCCGAAACCACCGTTGTTCACTCCGCGGCTCGTCCCGCCGTTCACTGGGCTATTTCCTACGCGTCCAGCGGACAGCCCGCGCGAATCCATCGTCCTCACCGGCATGTGCGAAGCAGCCGCGCCCGGAGATGTGCGCGCCACCACTGAACGGTTCATCGCCGAAGATGGCGGCGTAGCAACACGCCCGCGACCATTTGCCGCGCCAGTATAACTAGTCCGCGTCGGCGAGAAGTCGGCCCGGTTGGTTACCTGCGCACCGCGCAAGGACGCTTGCGTGACATGCATCGATCCGCGATTAATCGCCTGCCCGTTCACAAACGCATTGCGCGAAGCTGCCGTTACCGCCCGAACGTTACGCGCATACGCATAATTGAAATTGTTGTGGTTGGAATTCAGCACGTTGATGTTCGTGATGCGCGTGTTGTTGATGTTCACGTTGCGCACGTAAAGGTTGCTGCTGTGATACCACGGATGAAACGGTTCGCGGTATCCGAGCGGGAACCAACCGATTCCGCCGCCGAACCCTCCGCCAAATCCGAACCCAACGCCAAAGTGTCCTCCGCCCACAAATCCGACGAACGCCGGTCCGTAGAACGGACGCGCATAAACCGGGCCCGGGCACCAACCCCAAGAGCCGCCGACAAACGCCCAGCGTCCATAGTGATAAGGCGCAAATCCCCAGGGCGCGTAATCCACCCAAGTCCAGCCCCACGGGCCGACCCAGTTCCAATATCCGTAGCTATAGGGAGCCCAACCGACCTCGACCGAGCGTGGGTACCACACCGCGCCGTAGTCAGGTTCTTCACGCCATGAACCATAATCATCCAGGTCCGAATAACCGGGCACTTCTCGCGATACGTAGCGTGCGGATTCTGAGTGCTCTTCCTTCAAGTCGCGGTCCGTGGCCCAGCGATCCAGATCGTCCGGATCAGGAGCTTGGCCAACATGATATTCGGGGTCATCCACACCATTCAATTCCGCTTGGTCGCCGGCATGTACCTGATAGGTATGCCCGCCCGCCGTGATCTCGCCCTCTCCGCGAATCACCGTGACGCGCGTTCCGTCGCCGTTCTCGTTGACATCAACTCGAAATGCTCCCGCTTCCTTTACTGTAAATGCCAGGTTCGGCGTATCGACTTCATACAGGTCGCCTTCCCGCAATTCGCGCACCCGAAAGTTTATTGCCCCCTCCGCGATACGCACTTGCAGGATGTTTTCGTCCAGATTCAAGAAGGAAAGCGCCGTCATGCTGCCCAGATGCAGGGACGCCTGCCCCGCCTGCAGCTCCGCGCGTGAATCCTGATCGGTCCACAATTTGTCGCCAACCGTCACTGGTCGATTCTTCGCGGCGGCGGCCCAGTCTTCCGTTCCCGTAGGTTGGAAAGACACGTTTCCGTCCAAGTAGCTGATGCGACCAACCCGCGATGGCGGGTCGCCTTCATCGGCGCGCGCTTTGGGCGCGATCAAAAGCAATAGGCCGGATAAGCACATAAGCAGGACCGCCCTGCTCTTCCCGGCTAAAGTGGCCTTCATGTTTGTTTCCCCTGTCTCCGGCCGCATTCCTGAAGATTGGCCGGTAGGAGCATCCGTCCGCAATTTGGACTTGGCCTAATGCTCCCATTGTATGTAACCCGCCTGAAATAATTAAGTTGCACGCCTGATTCGCACCGGGGGAACCCTCTTGGTAGAGTCCTTAACCTGCGAGATTGCCGCTAAGTAGCCATAATTAAATGACTTACGGGAAGCATGTTTCTTGGCCGCCCGTCAAGATTAGCGCTTTGCGAGCAGCGCCGCTAGTGATTCAGCAGTGTCTGTTGTCTGGGGGTTTTCCGGGCTGCTACGTAAACCGCAGGCGCGCAAGCCCTTTCGCCGAGGACACGGGTTCTGGCCGCGTTGCCTGCTTAAGAACGACAATCGGCCAATTTACGCTTTGGCTCCATTGCCGCCGATCTGATAGCCCACCCCTCGCACCGTTCGGATAAGTGCATGGTCATAACCGGTATCCACTTTGCGCCGCAAGTAGTTGATGTACACGTCCACCACATTCGTCATTGTATCGAAATTGAGCTTCCACACTTGCTCCACAATAGCCGTCCGCGTGACGGCCTGTCCCGCGTGCCGCATTAGGAACTCCAGCAGCGCAAACTCCTTCGGGCTAAGCTCAATATTGTGCCCGTTACGTCTCACAGTGTGATCCACGCGATCGAGCGCCAGATCAGCCACGGTAAGGATGGCATTCGCCGGACGGTTTCCGCGCCGCAAGACCGCTCGTATCCGTGCGGCCAGCTCTGCGAACGCAAACGGTTTCGCGACGTAATCGTCTGCCCCCGCATCCAGTCCGCGCACCCGCTCTTCCACCATCGAAGACCCAGTCACCACCACGACCGGTAAATCCGGCTTTCGTGAACGAATGTTTCGCAGCACATCCAGCCCACCTGTTCCCGGCAGATTAAGATCCAGGATCACCAGGTCAAACGCCTGGTTTGCGGCCAGACGTTGCGCCTCGGTTCCATCAGACGCAAGCTGCACGGCAAATTGCTCTTGCACCAATCGTTGACGCAGAAAGTCAGCGAGTGGTGCGTCATCTTCAGCGACAAGGATGCGCATCGGCACACTCAGGACAGCAGAATTTGGAAGGGGGGATATGTCCAGTGTGGCGACGCCAGCAAAAAGTGTCAAGACAACTTCACGCCGTAGTAACGCAAACGCCATCAAGAGGAACTCTGTTTTTCAGGGAGCCTTCTGTGCTTCCGACGAGCCTCCAGAATTGGCTTGCGGATTGGCCGGATACGGATTCAGGATTACGATGTCCACCCGCCTATTGCGCGCGCGCCCTTCCGCGTTCTCGTTCGAGCTCACCGGATGGTACTCGGCGAAGCCGGCGGCCGAGAGCCGTTGCGGCTCGAAGCCATAACGCTCGATGAACGTTTTGATCAACTCCGAAGCTCGTGCCGTCGACAATTCCCAGTTTGATGCGAAGCGTCCATTATGAATCGGCACGTTATCCGTGTGCCCCTCGATCCGTAACGCCTCCGTCCGGCTCGCCAGCACCGCGGCAAGACGGTCGATCGCATCCTTCGAAGTCGGGCGTAACGCCGCCGAACCGATTTCATAGAAACCGATCTCGCGCAAACTTACGATCAAGCCTTCCCGCCGCGCCTTCAGCTCCACCACTTTGTTCCTGATTTCCGGCGCCAGGGCCTTCTCCAGCTCAACCTGCACGTTCTTCATCGGAACACTGACGGACGGGCTCAATTCGCCCTTCATCGGCTGCACAAAGCGCGTCATATCCGACGTGCGCTCCGTGTTTTCGATTACTTGGATCTTGGAAAACGGAACCGCCTCCGAATCGTTGAGTGGAATAAGGGTATTGGAAGTCTCAAAGACGCCTAGTTCCTGGAATGCCACTTGGATCGAAAGCGCCAGCTTTCCGATTTTGCGTTTATCCACTTGCGACGAAGCGTAGAGCACCACAAAAAACGCAAACAGTAACGTAATGAAATCCGCGTACGATATCAGCCAGCGCTCATGGCTCACGTGTTCCACCGATTTTCGCCGACGGCTCACGCCGCTGTCGCCTTCGTGGCGTTCTGATAGGTCTGCGAGAAAAATGCGAGCAGCTTGGTCTCGATCATGCGGGGATTCATGCCTTCCAATATCGATATCACGCCTTCCAGCATCATCTCCCGACGGATCTGCTCCTGCCGCACACGCAACTTGATCTTTCCTGCGGCCGGAAGAAAAAATAAATTTGCACTGCCCACCCCGTAAATCGTCGCCACGAAAGCGACTGCGATTCCGCGCCCCACCTCGCCAATGTCATCCAAATGCTGCATCACCTGAATCAATCCCAACACTGCTCCAATGATCCCGATGGTTGGACAAAATCCCCCCGCCGATTCAAACACCCTCGGAATATGCTCCTCGTGCTCCGCTTGGTTATCCAGCTCCAGCTCCATCATTTTCCGAATCTCTTGCGGCTCTGTCCCGTCGACCGCCAGCATCAAGCTTTTCCGAAGAAACGGGTCTGCGATTTTTTCCAGCTCCGAATCCAAAGATACAATTCCGTCTTTTCGGGCCTTATGCGCATAGCTCACAATTTCGTTGATAAGCGTCTGCGGGTCCTTGGAATTATCAAAGAAGAGCTGCCCCAGTCGTTTGCACGCGGCAATTACCACCCGCAATGGAAATTGCAGCATCACCGCGCCGAGCGTTCCCCCAAAAACGATCAACGCTGCCGTAGGCTGAATGATCTGCAGGATCTTGCCGCCTTCCAGCATCAATCCCACCAGGATCCCACCCAGCGCGATGAAGACCCCTGCAAAGCTGCTCTTGTCCATGATTAGGGGCCTTTCTACTCCACCTTGCTTTTCATATTCCCTGACGAGGTCGCGTCGCTACCGCGCTTCGGCTCTGGCGCTAACGCCTTGACGCCTGAGAGTATCGTCCTGCGGAACTCAACTATCTTTTCCAGCACTTGCTCGCAGGACTCCAGCACCACTACTTTTTCCCCGCTGACCAGCGTCAACACCGTATCGGGAGCCTTCTCAATGAACTTGATCAAATCAGAATTCACCATCAATGGCTGGTTATTTAGTCGGGTAAGCTGAATCATTCCGGCCTCGTTCCCCTCAACGCACACAACCTCTGTCCTGAGATTTATCGGCACCTTTGCAGCCGAAGTTAAACATCCTCGCTCGCCGGTTTCCACCGCTCATTGGAAAACTCTTATTGGCGCAATGCGTGCACATTTCTTTTCAGAGGGTGGTTTCGTGGATGTTGCTCGCAATGTCGCAGGTGAATCCCGCGCGCTCAACAAATACGGTCGCGGTGCAAAATTAACGTTTTCTTAAAATACGGGATTCAGGTATCGCGTTCCGATTCGATTTCGCGCGAAAACCCACTCCATCCCAAAGGCTTAGGAAGGCCGGCCGTTGACCCAAAAACAACTCCCCGCGGCACCGTCGTCGCCCGCGCAGCCTTCGCCCGACGATCCGCGCTATTTCCCTTCTGCCTTCGATCAGTTCTTGACCTCTAAGGTCTACGGAATAAATGACGACACCTATCGTCGATACATGCGTAGCGACATTGAGCGCGGCCGCGAAATTGCCCGCGTATTGTCTTCGTGGAGTTCTCTCCAACAAAAGGACGTCCTGGACATCGGCTGTGGATATGGCGGCTTGATGATCGTCATGAAGGAAGCAGGAGCCAAGACCATATCCGGCATTGAGGTCGATCAGGAACGTCTTGACTGGGCCGCGCTCCGAGTCACCGGGCTCGACTATTCCGCGAAACTACTACGCCTCGATATCTGTGATCAGAGCACTCTCGCGCGACTGGGCTTGTTCGATGTGATTCTTGCCCAGGACGTTCTAGAGCACGTCTTGGATCCTGTTGCGGCCATTCGAAACATTTCCGCGCTGCTGCGCCCAGGCGGCATCGTATACGTCCAGGTCGGCAACAAGTTTTCGCCCGACCAACTCCTGGCTGACCACCATTACAAACTGCCGGGCATCACCATGCTGTCCCGCGCGCAAGCCATCGAGTATTGGCAAATCCGTTGCGGCCGCGATCCCAGCGAATACGGTGTCGGCTACTGGCGAGAGGAAAAATATTATCGACACGTGTTTTCCCGCGCAGGCGTCAAGCTGCACCGTACCGATCATTTCTCCAGCCCTGACGAAATCCTTTGGTATGCCGAGGCAATTTCACAGGTCTGCAAATTGCTCGAGGGAAGTCCTTGGCCTGACCTACGCCCTGCCCTTGCACGCCGCATGCATCGCCGCATGCGAAAACTGGTCGAACTTTACGTTCACGCTTCGCGCCAGCTCCCCGGCATCGAGTCGCAACCGGACCTTGTCGCTCATGCCTGCGACGCCATCGTGGGCCGACTCCTCACCGGTGTTTGGCGCCTGGTCGGTGTGAAGGAGTCTGGATCTAGCTCCCAATGACTCCGAAAGAGAAACACGATCTAGCCGCCACCTTCTTCGCTGCTAACCGTAATGATGAAGCTCTAGCTTGCCTTCGCTCTCTTCTCGCGGAAGAGGAATCCAGCTCCATCTGGAACGATTACGCCGTCATCCATTTCGCCTCCGGCAAATTTGATGAAGCGGAAGTTGCCTTCCGCATCGCTCTCTCCATGGATGCGCACAATGCGCAGGCCGCCTTTAGTCTTGGCGCTCTTCTGCATCAGCAATCGCGCTTGGCCGAAGCACTTCCCTTTCTACGGCAAGGACTTACGAGTCCCGCATCCGCGGAAAGCTCAATGGCGGAGCAACTTCTCTCAACTTACCCGGTCACTCCGCTTCTTGAGCCTGCGCAGTCCGCCAAGCAATTCGAAAAATATCTTCGAACGTTCCTGCGCGATGATCCCAACGAGCGCTCGTATTTTGAAACCCATGTGCATCGCTATGTCGCCACGCTGCAGGCCCTCCCACAAGGAAATGCTTCTCTGCGCCTCCTGGAACTCGGCGCCGCCTTCCATCACCTCACTCCTGCGCTAAAAACCTGCAAAAACTACGGCGAAGTGCGCTGTACCGATATCTGGAACGGCGAAGCACAGGAAACTCGTCTTCTGCGACCCAATGATGGCAGTGAGGAACTTCAAGTCACTGCCG
>Ga0137403_10004875_pt1 | contig 15672 bp, 17 predicted proteins | sample CZOMad2_1_16fung_FD_122057 | JGI IMG/M metagenome (GOLD analysis project Ga0137403, IMG submission 122057) | Vadose zone soil fungal communities from Angelo Coast Range Reserve, California, USA - CZOMad2_1_16fungal (Hybrid Assembly) | ecosystem: Environmental > Terrestrial > Soil > Vadose zone... | reverse complement strand
CGGGCGAGACCTCCATGTCCACCTTCGGCCACCCCGGCCGCTACACCTACTGCATCGGCGAGCACGAGGAGGCGAGCCCGTGGCCGCCCTACCACGCGGACCGCGGGCTCGCGGCCACCGACAGCGCGGTGACCGCGTTCGCGGGCGAAGCGCCCCACGGCATCTCCGATCACGCGAGCCGCACGGCCCGGGCGCTCGCGGGCTCGCTCGGGTGGTCCATGGCCTCACTGTGGAACGCCAAGCACTTCCCGCTCTACTCCCACACCATGCTGGTGGTGGGACCGGAGCATGCGCGCACCTTCGGCGACGAGGGCTGGAGCAAGCCCGATCTCGTGCGCTATCTCTTCGAGACGATCCGCGTCCCGTACGCGAGCCTCCAGCCCAGCGAGGACAACGGGGAGGGCACCAACCTGCGCTTCGCGAAGGGGGCCGCGCCCGCGCCCGGCGAGCCGATCCCCAAGTTCCCCTCCCCCGAGGAGTTGCACGTGGTGGTGGCCGGCGGCACCGCCGGGCGTTTCTCGATGGCCGTTCCCGGCTGGCTGGGGACTCGCAACGGCTCCCGGCCGATCACGGTCCCCATCCGGGATATTGCTTGACAGGTCCGGGACCGTCGGCTAGGCTGCGGGGCAGGTTGTAGGTCACTCGGTAGTCGGATTCAGAAGTTCGATACCAACGCCGCGAGGACCTCAAGTCCGCGTGGCGTTTTTGTTTGCCCTCCGCTTCTGGGGGGCACCCCCGTCATGGTGACGGGGAATCACCGAGGCGTTCAACGCCTCACGAAAGAGGACAGTAGATGGCTCAGGGCAACGTGAAGTGGTTCAACGACGCGAAGGGGTACGGGTTCATTTCCCAGGAGGATGGCGAGGACGTGTTCGTGCATTTCAGCGCCATTCAGGCCCAGGGCTTCAAGAGCCTGGCCGAGGGCGATCGAGTTGAGTTCGAGGTCACCCGGGGGCCGAAGGGTCTCCAGGCCGCGAACGTCCGCAAGGTCTAACGGTCCACCGTCGCACCCACCGGGCCCCGGATCCCTCCGGGGCCCGGCCTTTCCCCCCCTCCAGAAACGGTCTTGACAGTGCTTCCACCCGTTTGCTAACCTGCGCGCGATTTCAGAACCATGAAGCGCTGTTTCTCTCGTACGTGAACGAATATCGGTTCCAGGGAACGGTAGCGCCGGTGAGGACCTCGGTCCTCAGTGGCGCTTTTTTTGTTCCCCCCGCTTCCGGGGGGAAACCCCAGCCATGGTGGCGCGGGGCCTAGCGGGCGGTCCATCCCCGCCCAAGAGAGAGGGAACAGACGTATGGCACAGGGCACGGTCAAGTGGTTCAACGACGCAAAGGGGTACGGTTTCATCCAGGTCGAGGGCGGAGAGGATGTCTTCGTCCACTACAGCGCCATCCAGGCCCAGGGCTTCAAGAGCTTGGCCGAGGGCGACAAGGTCGAGTTCGAAGTGACGAAGGGGCCCAAGGGGCTTCAAGCTTCCAACGTTCGGAAGTCGGCGTAAGCGTCGCCGACCACTTGACGGCCCGCCGGGGAGAGATCCGGCGGGTCGTTTTTTTCTCGCCGCAGCTCAGAAAAAAAGAGCCCCGACGGACGCTGCGGCGGCAGTATTGCGCTTCCGCTGCCGTGCCGCCCCGCTGGTGAAAAGCGGGTCCGTCGGGGCCGGTGGTTCCTGGGTCCTCCAGGGCCACCTGCAACTGCTACTTCGGGGCCTTAGGAGGCGACCACCTCACAGATCACCGTAGGGGTACACATCGGCTGGATCACCTCCCTTTCTCGGCGCGGCCCATCCTGGGCCCAGGACCCGCTCACCTCGCTCCGGACGCCGACTCCCGGCGGGAGGCTCGGTCACGTTGCTTCCGGCGAGATTGCCGAAGAGGAACGCTCAAAGGAGCCTGTGTTCGCTCCGACCGATTTCGGGGTCATCCTACATGAGGCCGACCCCTCGCGAAAGTACTTTTCACTTCACGACGATCCGCCCCGCGTTCTTCTCGATCACGCCCTTGCCCACGCCGTCGACCTTCTCCAGATCCTGCGCTTTCTTGAACGGCCCGTGGGCATCCCGGTACTCGATGATCTTCTGCGCCCCGCCCGGACCCACGCCCCCGAGCTTCATGAGCTCTGCCTTCGACGCCTCGTTGATGTTGACCTTGCCCTCGGCCTTGGCCTTGGCGGGCTTGTCGTCCGCCACCGCCGCGCCACCGCTCAGACACCACATCGCCATCACCAGCACCCCGAGCCATCGCGTCGTCTTCATCTCCCGCTCCCTTTCTGGAATTGAGATGAGCTGCTGGCGCGATTCCACGCCGAGCCGCGGGGGGCGGTCAATGCGGACAATTTCGGACAGGCAGATGTATCTAGAGTTCGGCGGAAGGGTCGAGCGTGTCGAGGTAGGCCTGCCACTCCCAGACGAGCAGCGATTGCTTCCGGGTATTGCAGTCCTTGCAGGCGGGCACCATGTTGGCGCGGATCGAGCGGCCGCCCCGCACGAGCGGGACCACGTGGTCGAGCGTCAGGGCCTTCGCGCCGACCGCGCGTCGGCAGTAGTGGCAGAGGCCCGGCGCGACGCGCCGGCGCCACCACGTGGTCTGGCGCAGCTCGCGCGCCCGTGCCTTCTCGCGGCGCAGCGTGTCGTCGTCCACCTCGCGCGTGTAGCGATCGTCGCTCACCGCGCTTCTCCCGCCGCGGTGGAGAGCCGCAGGGAGAGCTCCTCCCATTCCTTCATGAGCCAGGCCACCCGCTCCTCCGTCTCCTTGCGCGACTGGGCGATCTCGCGGGCCTTCTGCCCGTCGCGGTAGAGATCCGGATCCGCGAGCGCCAGCCCGATCTCCTGCTGGCGCGCTTCCAGCTCCTGGATCTGCGCTTCGACCGCGGTCAGGCGGATCTTGATGGCTTTGATCTCGCGGTCTATCGTTTTGTTGGTCTTCTTGCTGTCTCCCGTTTCGTTCTTCAAGCTTTTTATATGCGGGGGCCCAGAAATGGCCCCCGCACTCCCCCCGTCGGCGGACTTTCGTGAATCGCGGACACCCGTGTGATTCGCGGCGTTTCGTTTCGGCGCTGTTAACCGGTCCGGCGCCGTTGACCCTTCCGACGCAGTCGACCGTTCCGATGCTGTCGAGCGCTCCGGCGCCGTCGGCCGCTGGGCGGTCGTGGCGGCCGCGGCGGCCTTGGCCTCGAGGTAGTCGTCGTAGGTGCCGAGGTGGGTGGTGAGCTGACCGTGGGCGACCTCGACCACCTGGGTGGCGATGCGGTTGATGAAGTAGCGGTCGTGGGAGATGAAGACGATGGTGCCGGTGAATCCGGAGAGCGCGTCCTCCAGCACTTCCTTGGACGCGAGGTCCAGGTGGTTGGTGGGCTCGTCCATGCAGAGCAGCGCGGCCGGCCGCGCGAGCATCTTGGCGAGGGCCAGGCGCGCCTTCTCGCCGCCGGACAGGACCGCGACCTTCTTGCCGACCGCGTCGCCGCTGAAGAGGAAGCTGCCGAGGATAGTGCGCAGGCGGGAGATCTGCGCCTCCGGCGCCGCGTGCTCGAGCTCCTCCAGCACGGTCCGCGACGGATCGAGCGCGTCGAGCTGGTGCTGGGCGTAGTACTGCACCTCCACGTGGGAGCCGAGCAGGCGCTCGCCCCGGTCGAACTCGAGCGCGCCCGCCAGCATCTTCAGCAGTGTGGACTTTCCCGCTCCGTTGATGCCGACCAGCGCCACCCGGTCGCCCCGCTCCACCTGGAAGTCCATGCCCGCGTAGACCACGTTGTCGCCGTAGGCCTTGTGCACGCCGATGAGCCGGCCGACCAGGCGCCCGGTGCGCGGCGGCTGCGGGAACGAGAAGTGGATGCGTCGCGCCGCCGCCTCGGTCTCGATCCGGTCCATGCGGTCCAGCATCTTCACCCGGCTCTGCACCTGCCGGGCCTTGGACGCCTTGTAGCGGAACCGCTCGATGAACCGCTCGATCTCGGCCACGCGCTTGGCCTGGTTGCGCGCCTGCGCTTCCAGCAGCGCCTGGCGGGCCTCGCGCTCCACGAGGAAATGGTCGTAGTCGCCGTGGTAGATCGTGACCCCGCCGCCGCCGAGGTCCGCGATGGCGGTGACCATACGGTTCAGGAAGTAGCGATCGTGCGAGACGATGACCACGGTGCCTTCGTAGGCGGCCAGGAAGTTCTCCAGCCACGCGAGCGACTCCAGATCGAGATGGTTGGTCGGCTCGTCGAGCAGCAGCAGGTCCGGGCGCAGCAGCAGCAGGCGGGCCAGGGCCGCCCGCATGCGCCAGCCCCCCGAGAACTCGGCGAGCGGCCGGTGGATGGCGTCCGCGGCGAACCCGAGCCCGTCGAGGATGATCTTGGCTTCCGCCTCCAGCCGGTAGCCGCCGAGCGCCTCGAAGCGATGCTGGACCTCGCCGTAGGTGTCGGTGAGGCCCGGTGGCGCGTCGGGCCCGGCCATGCGGGCGGCGAGAGACTCGAGACGGGCTTCCAGCCGCCAGACCTCGTCAAAACCCGAGAGCGCTTCCGCGAGCACGGTGCGCTCCTCGCCGCCCGTGACCTCCTGCGGGAGATACCCCACGGTGACGCCGGTATCTTGATGGACGCGGCCCGCGTCGGGCTCCTCCGCGCCGGCCAGGATGCGACAGAGCGTGGTCTTGCCCGCGCCGTTCGGGCCCACGAGCCCGATCCGCTCGCCGCGCCCGATGCGCCACGACATGGCGCGCAGCAGTTCCTGGCCGCCGTAGCCCTTGGAGACCGCGTCGAGACTAATCACGTCCTGCCCTCTAGGCCTCCACCCCTATCCCATCGTCTGGACGCGCTCCGGCACGACCTTGTAGATGACGCGCACCTCGCCCGCCTTGCGATACGGATACTTGTCCTGTCCGAGGTACTTCTTGGCGAGCGAGTCGATGTGGGCGTCCGCCCCCGACTCCGTGACGTCGGCGATGCGGCCGCGCACCTGCAGATATCGGTACGGATTGTCCGGATCCAGGATCGAGAGCGCCACCACCGGGTTGCGCCGCAGGTTCTTGTCCTTCAGCCGGCCCTTGGCGGTATTGAAGCGGACGTGGGTGCCGTCGAAATCCACCCACACCGGCGTCACCTGGGGCGTGCCGTCGCTGTTCACGGTAGCCAGGTTGGCGAATGCCTTCTTCTGCAGGATGTCCTTGTAGCCGTCGGGAATGCTCGCCATCGTTCTTCTCCTTTTCGGTCGATCTCAGCTTCGGTCGGTCTCGGCCGGCCCCATCGGCCCGCCGTCAGTGAGGGCCCGCGCGCGCTGCTCCGCGAGCCCACGGACCGCGAGCAACAGCCGCACGAGGCATTGCTGCACGAGCTGCGAGTCCTGGGCGGTCGGATCCGCCATCCAGTCCTGGGCCCACTCGCGCTTCTCGGCCTGGAAGCCGAGCGTGGGCGACAGGGCCTTCAGGCGGAGCAGCATGTCGTCGGCCGGCAGGCCCGAGGCCCGCAGCCGCGCCACCACCGCTCCCCGCACCGCCGCGTTCCAGATCCCGGTCAGCGCCTCCAGCAGCGCCGCGTAGCAGGTACCGGCCGGTCGCTCCTTGAGATGCTCGATGACCATCCCGAGTAGCGGATGGGCGGCCGGCTCGCCCTGTTCGTCGACGCCCAGCAGCCCGGCCAGCAGGGGCTCCTTCGAGAGATCGGGGATCGCCTCCAGCAGGCGGATCAGCTCCGAGACCGGGACGGCCGGCAGGCCGGCGAGCCGCTCGAGCAGGGGTGCATCCGCGCCGCCCGTCGCACTCATGCCTTGGTCCCCGACGGCCTGACCGGCTCGCCGCCGACGGACAGGTCACGCACCTGCCCCGGAGGCACCAGGAACGCGGACAGCAGGGCCGCCACCGCGATCACCAGGCCCACCACGAACACCCCGCCGATCGCATGGGCCAGCACCGGTCGCATCTGACCGAGCAGCGCCTCCCCCAGGGTTGCGCGGGTGATCGGATTCACCGCGAGGTCGGGATGAGCGGACAACCACCGCAGGGCCTCTTGCAGCTCGGCGGGCGCGGTCGTGACCACGCCGGCGAGGGCCCGCTCGAGCCGGTGCGTCATCGCCGCTCCCATGACCGCCACCCCCACCGCGCCGCCCAGGGTCCGGAAGAACCCGGTGAGCGAGGTGGCGGACCCGAGCAGCGACCGCGGCACCGAGTTCTGCACCGCGATCAGCATGGGCACGAAGACCAGCCCCATGCCGACGCCGGCGAGCGCGATGTCACGGGCCGCGGTCAGCCGCGTGAGCGACTCGTCCCAGCCCGCGAGCAGCACGAAGGCGAGCACCAGCGCGGTCATGCCCGCCAGAACGACCCGACGATACCCCACCCGCAATACGAGCCGGGCGCCCACCACCGAGAAGACCACCCAGCCGAGCACGAACGGCATGAGCACCCAGCCGGCCTGGGTTGCGGTGCTTCCGGTGACGGCCTGCAGGTAGAGCGGCACGTAGGTGATCGCGCCGAACATGGCCATCCCGGAGAGCAGGCCGGTGGCCGCGGCCGCGCGCAGGACCGGATTCCCGAAAAGATGGAGCGGGATCACCGGATCCGCCACCCGGCGCTCCACGAGCACGAAGAGCCCGAGCAGGACGGCCGAGAGGACGATCAGCCCGATCCCGGTCGGGCGCCGGGACTCGCCCGCCCCGATCTCGACCAGGCCCAGCATCAGGGCCGAGATGGCGGCCGCGAACACGCCAATGCCCAGCAGGTCGAACGAAGCCCGGGGCTGGTTCCGGCCCTCATCGTGCAGGCCGATCGCGATGGCCGCGGCGGCGAGCAGGCCGAACGGGATGTTGATGTAGAAGACCCAGCGCCAGGATACGCGATCGGTGAGGAGCCCTCCCACGAGCGGCCCGACCAGGGACGCCACACCCCAGACGCCCGAGAAATAGCCCTGCATCTTTGCCCGCCGCTCGACCCCGTAGAGATCGCCGACGATGGTCATGCCGATCGAGATCAGAGAACCCGCGCCCAGTCCTTGGAGCGCGCGGAAGGCGATGAGCTGCTCCATGCTACCGGACAACCCCGCAAGCGCCGAACCCAGGAGGAAGAGCGTGAGCCCGCCCAGATAGGCGGCCCGGCGACCCACCTGGTCGGCGAGCCGACCCCAGATCGGCATCGTCACGGTGGAGGTCAAGAGAAAGGCGGAGAACGTCCACGAGTAGATCCGGATGCCGCCCAGGCTCGCGATCACGGTGGGCATCGCGGTGGCCACCACCGTCGATTCCATCGCAGCCAGGAACACGGCGGCCATCACGCCGCTCAGCACCAGCGCGCGGCGCGCGTCGGCGTCGACCGCCCGGCCCATCAATGGCCACCCGTGCAGCCCGCGCACCGACAGAGCGCGCGGAGGGTGGAGTAAGGATAGAGGCTCTCGCGGCCGTCCAGCCACAGCACCCGCAGCGTCTCCGGCAGCTTCTTGATCTCCTTCGGCCACGTCATTTCTTGCGTGAGGGCAGTCTGGTCGGGCGCCCCACCGGCGGGATCGTCCAGCCGGAGCCGATCGAAGGGATAGATGCTGCCGTGATCGTCGGCCCAGGTCACGCCGACCGCGTAGCGGCCGACCAGATGAACGTCCTTGGGCTGGGCGGGATCGGGCTGGCCCACGATCGGAAGAAACTTCCCGAGCGGCGTCACACCGCGCCTCCGGCGGCGGGCGCGGGTCGGATACACGTCACCTCGGGCAAGACAGCCGGCCAGCAACCACTGGGCGCTCCCGCGCCCCAATCCGCACCGCGGTCAATCACTCGATGACCTCAACGTTGGGCGACCCGGCCAGGCAGTCGAGATCGAGCGCTCCCGAGGCGACCGCCGAACAACATACTCCCCTGTCATCCTGGTGAACTGCTGGACGGAGCCCATAGAGCCGCGGCACGAGCCGAGCGGCCGGGTCTTCACCCCAGAGGTGGAACCGGGAGAGCGTCCCGGCCACGTCCAGGGGGCCCGGGACGACGAAGCTTGCCTCCATGACGGCGCCTCAGTGTACCAGAGGCACCCGGGGAGCGGAACGCGGCGCCGCAGCGCCGCGCCGGCTCAGTGCCGGATGTCGAAGTAGACGGGGCCGGGCGGCAGCGGCCCGGCCCCGTTGAGGCGCTTGATGACGAAGTTGAACTCCACGATCTCCGCGGCGTAGGGCTCGAGCACCGCCCGCATCCCGGGATCGTGCGGCAGCGGCATCAGGACGTGGTCGAGGCCCGCCTCCCGGAGAGTATTGGCGATCCCCGCGAAGGCCCGGAAGCCCCCGTTCCCCTTGAGGGTCACGTCATAGGCTTTGACGGCCCGGACCCGGTCGGGGTCGAGGCCGCGCCTGACCCGATCATCCCAGAGCGAGACCCAGGCGCTGCCCCCGGGGCCAAACGCGGTCAAGCTCCCCATGTAGGGGCCCCGGGGGTACGGCCGGAACAGCTCCGAGACGAGGTAGCGCGGGACGAAGTGGTGAAGCGACACTTCGCCGAAGCGCCATGCGGCATGGGCCGGGTCGCCGAGCGCATCCACCTTCCGGATCCGCACGGCAGGGTCCGCCTCGAACCGAGCCAGGTCCAGGATCAGATAGTCGAAGCGCCCGACGGCCTCCCAGCCCAGCGCCCCGACCATCCTCATCGACGCGTCGTTGGACACCCCGATCAGGCCGGTGGCGTACCGGCAGCCCTCGCCCTCGAGCCACTCGGCTCCCGCGTTCATGAGTCGGGTGCCCACCCCCCGGGTCTGCTGACCCGGCGCGACACGAATATTGAACATGTAGCCGGCCGAGCACGGACGGCCCGCCACGCGCACCGGGGTCAGCGCCAGGCACAGGACCCCGACAACCAGGTGGTTCTGCTCGGCCACCAGGACCCGGGTCCGGTCGTAGGCCGCCATGCGGGCGAAGAAGTTCCGGCGGGCCTGGATCAGGTTGGCCCCCGCATCCGGGGCGGCGCCCTCGAGGGCCTGGAGCGCGTCGTGATCGGCCGGCGTCGCCGTCCGGATCGTGACGACCGGTATCTGCAGGGCCGGGACGGAGCTCATGTGCGCCCCAACATACTCGCCTTCCCACCCCAATGGAGAAGTAAACGAGTGCCCGCGGAACGGGGGGAGTGCGGGGGCCATGTCGGGGCCCCCGCATATGGAGACCTTGAAGAAGTAAACGAGCGCCCGCGGACGGGGGGAGTGCCGGGGCCGCGTCCGGGCCCCCGCATATGGAGAGCTTGAAGAAGTAAACGAGTGCCCGCGGAACGGGGGAGTGCGGGGGCCATGTCGGGGCCCCCGCATATGGAGAGCTTGAAGAAGTAAACGAGTGCCCGCGGAACGGGGGGAGTGCGGGGGCCATGTCGGGGCCCCCGCATATGGAGAGCTTGAAGAAGTAAACGAGTGGCCGCTACCGCCGCAGATGATACGGCACATCAGTCACCACCACGTTCCGCCGGAACAGCAGCGCCCCCTTGATGACCAGCGCGGTCTGGTTGTGGAGGAGCTGCTGCCACCACTTCGCCGGGATGAACTCGGGGATGACGATGGTCACCATGTGGTTCTCCCCGAGCGCCAGCAGATGGTCCACGTACTCGAGGAGCGGGGTCAACAGCAACCGATAGGGTGAGGTCAGCACCACGAGCGGCACCCCGAAGCCCCACTTCCCCCACTTCTCCTCGAGACGCCGGGTCTTCTCCGGATCCATCTCCACGTACACCGCCTTGGCCGACGGCGAGAGGGTGCGGGCGTACTGCAGCGCCTGCACGACCCCCTTGTGGAGATCGCCCACCAGGACGAGCACGGTGTGCTGCATGGGCGGCGGGCCCGCGTAGCCGTCCAGCGAGAGCTGCCCCGCGACCTCGCGGTAGTGGCGGTTGATGCTCACGAAGCCCGCGATGAGCGCGGTGGCGATCACCACCACGATCCACGCGCCGTCCGAGAACTTGGCGAGCGCGGTGACCACCATCACCAGCCCGGTGGTGGTCGCGCCCAGTCCGCTGATCAACGCCTTCGGCCGCCACCCCGCGGGCCGGCGCGTGAGCCAGCGCCGCACCATGCCCACCTGCGACAACGTGAACGACGTGAACACACCGAGGGCATAGAGCGGGATCAGGAGGTGCGTGCTGCCGTGGAAGAGGGCGATCAGGCCGGAGGCGGCGAGCCCGAGGATGATGACGCCGTTGGAGAAGACGAGACGGTCGCCACGGCTGGCGAACTGCCGAGGCAGATACCCGTCGCGCGCCATGAAGGACGCCAGTCGCGGAAAGTCGGCGAACGCGGTGTTGGCGGCCAGCGCCAGGATCACCATCGAGATGCCCTGGATGAAGTAGTAGAGGAGGCCACCCCCGAACACCTCGCGGGCGAGCTGGGAGACCACCGTCTCCTCGTCGCGCGGCACGATGTGGTGACCGGCGGCCAGAACGGTGATGCCCACGAACAGCGCGACCATGATCACCCCGAGGATCGCGAGCACGGTCTGGGCGTTGCGCACTTCCGGCGGCCGAAAGGCGGGGGTACCGTCCGAGACCGCCTCGATCCCGGTGAGGGCCACCGCGCCGGAGGCGAAGGCGCGCAGGAGCAGGAACACACCGATCTCGGCCAGGGGCGGAGGCGGAGGGGCCGCGGCCGCTTCCACCGGGGGGCGGCCCCAGATCGCGAGCGCCGCGAAGCCGTAGACCATCAGGAGGATGTAGCCGCCGATGAACAGATAGCTCCACACCGCGAACACCCGCCCGGACTCGCGGATTCCCCGCAGGTTCGCCACCCCGACGAGGACGACGAGGCCGATACCGAGGACGACGCGATACGGGTACAGGACGGGAAAGGCGGAGGTGAGGGCGGCGACACCCGCGGAGACGCTGACCGCCACCGTCAGCGTGTAGTCGATGAGGAGGGCCGCCCCCGCGGTCAGGCCCGGGAATACGCCCAGGTTGTCCTTGGCCACGATGTAGTCGCTGGCCCCCAGCGGGTACGCGGCGATGTTCTGGCGGTACGACAGGATCACGATCCCGATCACCGCGCCGATGCAGAGACCGATGGGCACCGAGAACGCGAGCGCCCCCACCCCGGCGAGGAGGAGCACACGAAGAATCTCCTCGGTGGCGTACGCGACCGAGGAGAGGTTGTCCGAGGCGAAGACGGCGAGGCCGGTGACCGGGCCGAGGCGCTCGTGGTGGGCCTGGGCCGTCGCGATCGGCGTGCCCACGAACCAGCGTTTGAGCTTGGAGAGATTCACCGGAGATGGAACGGGACGTCGACGACCACGACGCCCTTGCGGAACAGCAGCGCTCCCTTGATGAGCAGGGCGGTCTGGTTGTGGAGGAGATGCTGCCACCACCGGGCCGGCACGAACTCCGGGATCACGATCGTGACCACCTGGCGCTCGCTCAGCGCGAGGAGGTGGTTGACGTAGTCGAGGAACGGCGTGAGCAGCGACCGGTAGGGCGAGGTCAGCACCACCAGAGGGATGCCGAGCCCCCACTTGCCCCACTTCTCCTCGAGCTTCTGCGTCCGCTCCGGATCCATCTCGACGTAGACCGCCTTCACCGACGCGGAGAGGGTCTGCGCGTAGCGCAGCGCGGCGGCCACGCCGCGGTGCAGGTCGCCCACCAGCACGAGCACGGTGTGATCGATGGGAGGCGGACCGCCGTAGTCGTCGAGTGAGAGCTGGCCCGCCACGTCCGCGTAGTGGCGGTGAATCATCATGAAGAGCGCCACCAGCAGCGGGATCAGGAGCACGACCATCCAGGCGCCGTGACTGAACTTGGTGACCGCGATCACCAGCATCACGAGCCCGGTGGTGGCCGCCCCCAGCGCGTTGAGGCCCCAGCGCCACCGCCAGCCCGGCTCGCGCCGCGTCAGCCAGCGCCGCACCATGCTCGCCTGCGAGAGCGTGAAGGAGAGGAACACGCCCACCGCGTAGAGCGGGATGAGCGCGTGGGTCGCCCCGCCGAACAGCGCGATGAGGAGCGCGGCGAGGCCGCCCAGGATCAGGATGCCGTTGGAGAAGACGAGTCGATCCCCGCGGGTGGCGAACTGGCGGGGGATGAAGCCGTCGCGGGCCAGGAAGTAGGCCAGCCGCGGGAAGTCGGCGAAGGCGGTGTTGGCCGCGAAGACCAGGATGAACATGGTGACGACCTGGATCTCGTAGTACAGGAGCCCGTCGCCGAAGATGAGGCGGGCGAGCTGCGAGACCACCGTCTCCTCGGCCCTCGGCACCACGTGAAGGTGACGGGCCAGGAACGTGATGCCGATGAACAGGGTGATCAGGATGATCCCGAGCCAGGCGAGGACCGTCCGGGCGTTGCGCGCCTCCGGAGGCCGGAAGGCGGGCACGCCGTCGGACACCGCCTCGACCCCGGTGAGCGCGGCGCAGCCGGAGGAGAAGGCGCGGAGCACGAGGAAGAGCGTCAGCTCATGGGTCACCGCGAGTTCGCGGGTCGGCGGCGGCGCGGTCTCCCATCCGGCGACCCAGCGGACGAACCCGTAGGCGAGCATACCCGCGAAGCTCACCACGAAGAGGTAGGTGGGGGCCGCGAAGAGATTGCTCGACTCTCTCAGGCCGCGCAGGTTCATGGTCGCGATGCCCGCGATGAAGAGCACGCCGAGCGGGATGCGGTAGTCGTAGAGGACGGGGAACGCGGAGGTGATGGCGGCCACGCCCGCGGCCACGCTCACCGCCACCGTGAGCACGTAGTCGATGAGCAGCGCGCCCGCCGAGACGAGCCCGGACACCTGGCCCAGGTTGTCCTTGGTGACGATGTAGGAGCCGCCGCCCAGCGGATAGGCCAGGATGGTCTGCCGATACGAGCTCACGACCACCGCGATGAGCACCGCGATCGCGATGCCGATGGGAATCGAGTAGACGAGCGCGGCGGAACCCGCGACCACCAGGACGAGCAGGATCTCCTCGGTGGCGTAGGCGACCGAGGAGAGCGCGTCGGACGAGAAGACCGCGAGCGCGGACGTCTTCGAGAGCCGCTCGTGCCTGGCCTGCGCCGTTGCGAGCGGTGATCCCACGAACAGCCTCTTTACGGCGCTGATCTTCATCGTCGAGCGGACCTTGACGCACCTACGCTAGGGGTGGGGGCGCCCGGGTGTCAAGCATTCGCGTCTCCCGAGACCGCCCGCGTCACGCCGACTTCGGTCCGTCCGGCCCCGGGCCGCTCCCCGCCTTGGGCTCGGCGGGCGCGTCCGGTGTCTCCACACCGCGTTTGAACTCGCGGATCGCCTGTCCGAGCGAGCGGCCCAGCTCCGGAATCTTCGAGCCTCCGAACAACACGAGCGCGATCAACAGGATCAGCATCAGCTCCTGAGCACCCATACCGAACATGTGCATCCTCCTCGAGGGTGGAGATTCGACCACGATGCGGGCGGGAAGCCGCCCGCGACAGCGAGTGGAGAGGAGGCTACGCGAGGGGTGGAGCGCGGGAGCGGACGCGCGCGGGCACGCCCCGGCGCGGGCCCGCGCGCGGGCGCGTCGCGACCACCGCGAGCGCGGCGAGGAGCGCGATCATCCCGCCCGCGGCGCCGGCCAGCGCGGGCAGCCGCTCCGAGAGCGGGAGGGCCGCCGTGTCGCCGTCGTCGCCGTCGAAGTAGCTCGGGGCCCACGCGACGTCGGCGGTCTCGAGGGTCACGGTCGCGGCGAGAGCCAGGTGCAGCATGGCCAGTCCGAGCACCACGACCGTCCGTCGCTCCCACATGCCGCCGAGCCTACGGCCGCGGCGCCCGGGTGTCAAATTCGGCCCTGATCCGTCGCGACGGGTGCGATGCTGAAGGCCGGAGCCTCATGAACATCCTGGTGCCCGACATCAGCATCGCCGAGAAGGTGCTGCGCGCCGCGGTGGTGTACGGCTTCTTGCTCGTGGCCTTCCGCCTCTGCGGCAAGCGGCAGCTCGGCCAGCTCAGCGCCTTCGACCTCGTCGTCCTGCTCCTGATCAGCAACGTCTTGCAGAACGCGATGATCGGCAACGACAACTCGCTCGTGGGCGGGCTCATCGGCGCGGTCACCATCCTGGTCTTCAACGCGGTGGTGGCGTACCTCACCTTCCGCTTCAAGCGGGTCGACCGGATCGTGGAGCACTCTCCCACCGTGCTCGTCCGCCACGGCCGGATCATGCGCGCGAACCTGCGCCGGGAGCGGCTGGGTCCCCGCGACCTGCGCGCCGCTCTGCGCCATCACGGGGTCGTCTCGGTCCGGGACATTCGCTATGCCTTCCTGGAGGAGGACGGCCACGTGAGCGTCGTCACCCGCCGACCCGCCGGCGAGTGAGTCCCCGCGTCATCGAGGCTGCGTGAGCGACCTCCACGAGTTCGTCGGGCACTGGGGCTACCTCGCCATCTTCGTGGTGGTGATCTTGGGCAACGTGGGCCTCCCGGTGCCGGAGGAGACCATCCTGGCCCTGGCCGGCTACCTGGTCTGGCGCGGCAAGCTCCGCCTCTCCCTGGTGCTGGCGGTCGGCATCGTGAGCGCGGTGGTGGGCGACAACATCGGCTACTGGCTCGGGCGTCGTTACGGCCAGACCGCGATGCCGCGCTACGCACGGTGGGTGCTCGGCCACCCCGAGCGCCTCGAGACCATGAAGGCGTTCGTGGGCCGCCGCGGGCCGGTCGCGGTGTTCGTGGCCCGGTTCGTCCCCGGCATCCGTTTCACCGCGGGGCCACTCGCGGGGGCGCTCGGGATGCGATTCGCGTCGTTCCTCATCGCCAACGTGGCGGGCGCCTTCGTCTACGTGCCGGTGGTGGTGGGGGCCGGCTACGCGGTGGGGTACGGCTTCGGGGCCTACGTGGAGCGCCTGCGCTACGTGGTGGGGGAAGTCGAGCGGATCGTGCTGGTCATCGTGCTGCTGGGCATTCTCGCCCTCGTCGCGGTGCGCATCGTGCAGGCGGTGCGCCGGCGCGACGGGGCCTGAAGCGCCGCGGCGACCGGGCCCGGTCGCCGCGGCGGGGTCGCTCAGTGCCCCTTGGCCTCCCCGAAGCCGGCGGAGCCCTGCAGGCGCTCCTCGGTGCCCGGGATGAACCGGCGCTCCAGCTCCTGGAAGTGCGAGACCCGGGCCATCACGTGGTGACTCTCGGTAGGATGGCCGGCCTTCAGGCGCTCGAGCGTCCACTGGGCCTGCTCCTCGTTCTTCACCAGCTCCTGCATGAAGTTCCACACCGAGTGCATCGCGGCGTGGGCCCCGAAGAGCGTGATGAAGATGAAGCGATAGCCGAGCTCACCGAGCTCCCGGAAGGTGAGCGGATTGGCGTCCTTGTGCCAGCGGAACGACGAGGAGTAGTTGAAGGCGAGCGCCAGGTCCGGGTGGGTCTCCTTCATGGCGCGCGCGAACTCGATGGCGGGCCCCCGGTCCGAGTTCGATAGCTCGGCCCAGACGAGGTCCACGCCCGCATCGGCGTAGGCCCGGCCGCGCCAGATCGCCTCCTCCATGCTCCCGCCCACCGCCCCGTAGGCGTCGGTGCGCGCGATGATCACGAAGTCGCGATCGAGCCGGTCGCGCTCCGCGAGCGCGGACCGGTACTTGCCGAGCGCTTCCTCGCGCGACACGATCGTCTTGCCCGCGATGTGGCCGCAGCGCTTCGGGAAGCGCTGGTCCTCGAGATGAATACCCGCGACCCCGGTCTTCACGAACTCGTGCACCGTGCGCATCGTCGAGAGCGCGTTGCCGTAGCCGTCGTCGGCGTCCGCGATGATCGGCACCTCGACCGCGCTGGCCACCATGGACGCGGCCTTCGTCACCTCGGTCAT
>Ga0137403_10004874_pt1 | contig 15676 bp, 13 predicted proteins | sample CZOMad2_1_16fung_FD_122057 | JGI IMG/M metagenome (GOLD analysis project Ga0137403, IMG submission 122057) | Vadose zone soil fungal communities from Angelo Coast Range Reserve, California, USA - CZOMad2_1_16fungal (Hybrid Assembly) | ecosystem: Environmental > Terrestrial > Soil > Vadose zone... | reverse complement strand
AGCGCGTTGAAGGCCGAGATGAGGACCGACACGGCGATGGTGACCGCGAACTGCTGGTACATCCGCCCGGTGATGCCGGGGATGAACGCCGTCGGGATGAACACCGCGGCCATGATGAGGGCGATGGCCACGACCGGTCCCGACACCTCGTCCATCGCCTTCAACGCGGCGTCGCGCGGGGAGAGCCCCCGCTCGATGTGTTGCTCGACGGCTTCCACCACGACGATGGCGTCGTCGACGACGAGGCCGATGGCCAGCACGAGGCCGAAGAGCGTCAGCGTGTTGATCGAGAATCCCAGCAGCGGAAAGACCATGAACGCGCCGACGAGCGCCACCGGCACCGCCAGCAGCGGGATGAGGGTGGCCCGGAAGCCCTGCAGGAAGATGAACACGACGATGACCACGAGGATGAGGGCCTCGACGAGCGTCTTGACGATCTCCCGGATGCCGGCGCTCACGGCCAGGGTGGTGTCGAGCGCCGTCACGTAGTCGAGGTCGGCGGGGAAGCGCGCCTTGATCTCCTCCATCAGCTTCGTCGCGCCCCGCATGGCCTCGATGGCGTTGGAGCCGGGGAGCTGGTAGACCGCGACGATGGCGGCCGGCTGCCCGTTCAGCCGGCCGCGCCGGATGTAGTTCTGCGCGCCGAGCTCCACCCGGGCCACGTCCTTGACGCGGACCAGCGCGCCGTCCGGCCGTGCGCGGACCACGACGTTCTCGAAGTCCGCGAGGCTCGCGAGACGCCCCTGCGCCAGCACCGTGTACGTGAACTCCTGGCCGGGGGGCACCGGATCGCCGCCGAGCTGGCCGGCCGGGTTCACGGTGTTCTGCGCCTGCAACGCGCTGGCGATCTCGTTCACGGTGATGTCGAGCTTCGCCAGCGTGTCGGGATTGATCCAGAGCCGGATGGCGTACTGCGACGCGCCGAAGATCAGGACCTGGCCGATGCCGGGCACGCGTGTCATCGGGTCGTTGATGTTGACGTACGCGTAGTTGGCGAGGAACAGCGAGTCGTAGGTGCCCTTGGGCGAGTACAGCGCGAAGAGCCCCAGCGGGCTGGTCACCGACTTGATGACGGTGACGCCCTGGTTGACCACGTCGGGCGGCAGCTGGGAGGCGGCCTGCGTGTAGCGCAGGTTGGTGAGCACCTGGTCGACGCTCGGGTCGGTGGTGACGTCGAAGTCCACCCGCAGCTGCATCTGGTTGCCGGCGGCCTGGTTGAGCGAGTACATGTAGAGCATCTTGTCGACGCCGCTCATCTGCTGCTCGATCGGCGTGGCGACCGATTGCTCGAGCGTCACTGCGTCGGCGCCCGGGTAGCGCGCGGTCAGGAGAATTTCCGGCGGCGCGATGTTCGGGTACAGCGCGACCGGCAGCTGCACCATCGCCACGACGCCGACGATCACCATGAGGATGGAGATCACCATCGCGACGATGGGCCGGTTGATGAAGAACTTCGCCATGGCGGGCGTCTACTTCGGCGCCGCGGGGTCGGACGGGGCGCTCGCGGCCAGCCGGACCTTCTGGCCCTGGCGCACCCGGTCGCCTCCCTCCACCACCACGCGCTCGCCGGGCTTGAGCCCGTCCGCGATGACCCACAGCGGGCCCACGCGCACGTCGCACTTCACCGTGCGGACGTCGACGGTGTCGTCCGCCTTGACGACCGCCACCTGCTGCGTGCCCTGCACGTCGTGGACGGCCCGCTGCGGGACCAGCAGCGCACCCTTCCGCGTCTCCACGACCGCGCGGACCTTGGCGTACTGGCCGGGGCGCAGCACGTTGCCGGGATTCGAGAAGACGCCCCGCGCCAGCACGGTGCCGGTGGTCACGTCGACCTGTCGGTCCAGGGCGGCGGCCCGCCCCCGTGTGGGATAGACGCTGCCGTCGGCCAGGACCAGCTCCAGCTCGATGTCCCGAGGCGCGCGCGGATCGGCGTCCCATCGACGGAACACGGCCAGCGCCCGCTGCTCGCTGATGGGGAACTCCGCATAGATGGGGTCGACCTGCGAGACCGTGGTCAGGGGCGCAGCGTCGCTCGGCCCGACGAAGTCCCCGATGTTCGCCACGCGGAAGCCCGCGACCCCCGCGACCGGCGACAACACCCTCGTGTAACCGAGGTTGAGGCGGGCGTCAGCGAGCGCGGCGCGCGCGGCACCGATGTTGGCTTCTTGTGTCTTGACGTCGGCCTGCGACTTTTCGAGCGCGGCCCGCGCCTGCGACACGCTGGCCTTCGCATTCAGCACCGAGGCGCTCGCGGCCGCGACCGTCGCGAGGTTGGCGAGGTTGCTCTGGACCGCATTGTCGAGCTCTTGCTGGCTGACCGACCCTCGCTGGGCCAGCGGCGTGTAGCGGCCGACGTCGAGCTCCGTCTGACGCTGGGTGGCCTCCGCCCGCTTGACCTGGGCCTCGGCCTGGACGACGGTGGCCAGGGCCTGTTCGACCTGTGCCTGACTGGCGCTCACCTGCGCCTTGGCCTGGCTCAGCTGCGACTCCGCCAGGTGGAGCCTGGCTTCGGCCTGATCGGCGGCGGTCTGAAACGGCCGCGGATCGACCTGGAACAGGAGGTCGCCGCTCTTGACGAAGGTGCCCTCCCTGTAGTTCTGACTCACGAGATGCCCGGTGACGCGGGCGCGGATCTGCGCGTTGATGTACCCGACCAGCGTCCCCACCCACTCGGCGGAGATCGGCACGTCCCGTTCGACCACCGGCTCGATCTTGACCACCGGGGCCGGGGCCGGCGCCGCGGCCCGGGACGTGTCGCCACAGCCCGCGGCGCCGGCCGCGATCACGCCGATCAAGAGACAGCTCGCCAGAGAGCGCGCGACGCTCACGGGAAGGCAGTCAGGCAACTTCGCAGACGGTGCATCGCCCCCACTCTGTCAGCCGCGGGCAGCCGGCTTTCGGCGTTTCCCTGCACCTAGTTGCGAGCAACCGGACAACAGACGAGTGCCGTCATGAGCACCCCGGAGCGATTTTTCAGCGCGGCCTGCCGGCCGTGCCTTCATTGCCGCTTAGGATGCGGTCCGGGGCCTCGGCGTTACGCGTCGTGCAAATGATTCAGCGCTGCCAGAGGATCTCGTGGGCTTCGAGGGGCACCACGGCCGCGCGATGGTAGGGAAGGAGCCGCGGCGTATAGTCGCCGGCCGGTCGGACGGCAGCAATGCTCGCGTCGTACTCGTAGCCGTTGCCTGGCGCATCGAGCTTCCGGCCACGGGCCATCGGGTGGCGCTCAGGCTCCCCGCCAGTCGCCGCTTCGGCGTAGAGCTCGACGCGGGCGGCGTCGGGATGGAGGCGGCCGAGGTAGACCTCGACGCTGATGTGGTGCCGGGTCCCCTGCGTCGCCGCGCGGACCGACCCGAAGCGCGCGTCGGGCCAGTGCCGGGCGAGATCGCGCCTCCAGCCCACGAGCTGCGTCCCGAGCGCGGCCTTGTCGGCAGATCGTGCCCGGTAGCTCGCCGCCGCCGGCACGTAATACGTGTCCGTGTACTCCCGCACCACACGATTCGTCGAGAACTTCGGGGTGAGGCGAGCCATGCTGGCGCGCATCTTCGCGATCCAGGCGTGCGGAATCCCGCGCGCGTCTCGCGTGTAAAAGGCCGGCACCACTTCACGCTCGAGCAGCGCGTACAGGGCCTCGGCCTCGGCAGCGTCCCAGGCGGGATCGTCGCCATGCTCCTGGCCGTCCCCCAGCGCCCAGCCGACCTCCGGCTCGTACGCCTCGGCCCACCAACCGTCGAGCTCCGAGAGATTCAGGCCGCCGTTGACGAGCACTTTCATCCCGCTCGTTCCACTGGCCTCCCAGGGTCGCCGTGGCGTGTTCACCCACACATCGACGCCCCGCACGAAGTGCTCGGCCAGGAGCAAGTCGTAATCCGCGATGAAGATCACCCGTTCGCGCACCTCGGGGCGACGAATGAACTGGATCCACGTCCGGATCAGCTCCTGCCCGAGGCGATCGGCAGGATGCGCCTTCCCCGCGATGACGAGCTGGACCGGGCGCTCCGCATTCGTCAGGATCCGGAGCAGCCGGGCCGGATCGTGGAGCAGCAGGTTGGGGCGCTTGTACGTGGCAAACCGCCGCGCGAATCCGAGCGTGAGCACGGCGGGGTTCAGGCCCACGCCGATCGCCGACGCCTCGTCTGGTGGCAAGCCCATGGAGGCGACCTGCTGCGCGATGCGCTCACGGGCGTAGTCGAGGAGGACCTTGCGCGCGGCGTTCCGTAGGGCCCACAGCTCGCCGCCGGACGCGCTTGCAACGTCGCGCTCGATCGTCATCAGAGTTCGGCGCCAGCGCTCGCCCCCGCACGTCTTCGTCCACAGTGCGTCGGCCTCTGCGGACTCCCATGACGGCATGTGCACGCCGTTGGTGACATGGGCGATCGGAACCTCGACGGTCGGCCAACGAGGAAAGAGTGACTGGAAAATCCGCCGGCTCACCTGGCCATGCAGGCGGCTCACGCCGTTGACCGCCCCGCTGCCCCTGAGGGCGAGATACGCCATGTTGAACGGTTCATTCGGGTCGTCCGGATTCTCCCGGCCGAGCGCCAGCAGCTCGTGCAGCGAGATGCCAAGCTGCTCCTCGGCGTACCGCCGCTGAAACAGCTCGATGAGGGTCGGGGAGAAGCGGTCGAAGCCCGCGGGGACCGGCGTGTGCGTGGTGAAGACGTTTCCTGCTCGGGTGACCGCCAGCGCCACGTCGAACGGGTGCCGAGTGTCCTCCATGAAGCTCCGGGCGCGCTCCAGCACGGCGAAGGCCGCGTGCCCCTCGTTGAGATGGCAGACCTCGGGCTCGAGCCGGAGCGCGCGCAGCAACCGCCAGCCCCCAATCCCCAGCAGGAGCTCTTGCTGCAGCCGCAACTCGGCCCCGCCCCCGTACAGCTCGCTGGTGATGCCGCGGATGGCCGGCGGGTTCGCCGGATCGTTGCTGTCGAGGAGATAGAGCACGACGCGACCGACCTGGACCTGCCAGGCGCGGAGCCAGACCTTGTGGGCCGGCAGCAGGATCGGGAGGCGCAGCACATCACCGCTCGCACTTCGCACGGGGGTGATCGGTAGCTGATCGGGATCGTTGTAGGGATACAGCGCCTCCTGGCTGCCGTCGGCGGCAATCACCTGGCGGAAGTAGCCCTGTTGGTACAGCACGCCGACGCCGATCACCGGCACCCCGAGATCGCTGGCGGCCTTGAGCTGGTCGCCCGCGACGTTGCCGAGACCGCCCGAGTAAATCGGCAGCGCCTCGCTGAGCGCGAATTCCATGCTGAAGTAGGCCACCCGCGTGAGGGGCGACTGCCGGTGTGCCTGCTGAAACCAGGCCGCCGAGGACAGATCTTCATGTCGCCGGGCGATCAGTTCTTTCACCCGCTGCCGGTACTCTGGTCGCGCCAGGAGGTCGTGAACCTTGCGTGGGGAAACCGTCTGGAGCACGGCCCAGGGGTTATGGGTCAAGGCCCAGAGCTCGGGGTCGAGCTGAGCCCACAGCTCGTCAGTGCTGCGGTTCCACGACCAGCGCAGGTCCAGCGCGAGCTCGGTGAGCGCCTCGATCCCGATATCCTGCGTCCCGCTCATGACGAGAGTCCTCCATTAGAGTCGGCGGTGCGGGGTGCTCAGAAACCGAGCAGGGCCGACCATGTGTCAGCCATTCGGCAGCGCATTGCCCTCGGCCCGGCCTCACCAATCAGATGACGGCTGGGAGCCGAGCGTTACGCCGACATTTTCGCAAGACCGCGCACCACCGCCGAACCGTCGTGGGTCTGAGCCGCCTCGTAAGGGTGGGAGACGTGATGACAACAGCGTGGAAGTCGATGCTCGCCCTGGTACGAGTCGGAGTGATCACCGTCGCCATGACGGCGTGCGGGCTCAGCACTCACTATCCGATCCCGCCGGGACCGGTGACGACGCTCATTCCCGGCTGGGAGCGGGATTTCGCGCTCGAGTGGACCGTCGAGCCCGAAGGGGATGGCACCCGCCGTCTCGACGGCTACGTCACTAACCGCTACGGGGAGTACGCCGCGGACATCCGTCTTCTCGTGCAAGGGCTCGACGCCTCCGGCGCGGTCGTCAGCCGGCACATCGCGTGGGGTCCGAACGGCGTTGGCGGATTCGGGCGCGCGTATTTCGAGATCCGTCATCTCCCCGCTGCGCACCAGTACCAGGTCTTCGTGTGGGACTATCGACGCATCGAGTCCGCGTCTCTGTTGCGCTGACGACAGCCCGTTACGGTTTCGGGCTCCCGGAAGTTGCCGGAAAGTATTTGCGGTAGATCGTCCGGAACGCCTCGGTCTGCTTGAATCGACGTAACGCCTCGGAGAAGGCCTCGACGAACGCGGGCGAAATACGCTCCTTGCTGAAAATGACATACAAGTTGTCTTCCTTGAGGCTGCGGGACAACAGCGGCTCGATCTTGCCTTCGAAGCCGAGCGACCTGATCAGTCGCATCCCGTTGACGAAGCTCGCCACGACGTAGTCGACGCGGCCGGCTTCCAGCATACGGAAATTCGCTTCGTCGCTCGCCGTCTCCGCGATATTGCGATGCTGGCGCACGAAATCCCAGAACTCAGACGAAATGGACGCGCCCCGCAGCACGGCGATCTCGTGTCCCACCAGGTCTTCGAACGAAGAAAACGTCAATCTCCCAGCATCCGCGGTACGCACGAAGAAGATCCATTTGTCCCGGGCGAGAGGTTCCTTCGGGAAGTAGCAGAAGCGCGCCCGCTCGTCATTGTAAAACGCCGTGAAGAGGGCGTCCCGCTCGCCCCGGAAGACCAGCTGCGCCGCGCGCGCCCAGGGGAACTCCTCGAACGAGGCTTCTTGCCTCATCGAGGCGAAGACGCCCTTGAGAACTTCGGTGCTGAATCCCGGCGCCCCAGCGTCCGACAGATTCTCGTACGGTATCCACTGATCGGTGACGAGACGCAGCGGCGCGGCTATCGACGGCTGTCCGGCGAGCACCAACGTGACGGCGCATGCCACGCCGAGAAACGCCCGGGCTCTTCGACAAACCGGGTTGGCCATCGATGCTCGTGCTGCCATCAGCATGCGTGAGAGGGACTCGGGCGTACTTCTATCACGTTTCGTGTGATAAAGTTATCGCCGCTTGGCGATAGTCATTCCGTGAGCGGGATTGTGTCGGACCACATCGAGGGTAGATTGCTGGCGTTCTCTGGGATCACGGCGACCTGGCGCTCCTTCGACCGTCTGCGCGGCGGAATTGGTCCGCGCCTCCTTGCCAGAGTTCTCCTGTTCAGCCTCGCGATCACGCTGATCCTCACGCTGTTTCAGCTCTATCTCGACTATCGCCACGACGTCCGGGCTATCGAAAGCCGAATGTCCGAGATCGAGGGGAGCTATCTTCAGAGCCTCGGCGAAGGCCTCTGGAATCTGGACAGGCGACAGCTCGAGCTGCAGATCGAGGGGATTCTTCGCCTGCCGGCCATCCGCTTCGTCGAAGTGCGCGAGACAACCAATCGCGCCGACCCGATGGTGGTGAGCGGCGGTCGCCACCGGGGTCAGGCCGCGGTGCACCGCGAATTCCGGCTCTTCCGTACGGCTCGCGGCGAGCAGCAGCAGCTGGGCGTGCTGTCGATCGAAGCCACGCTCGACGAAGTCTATCGCGCGCTCCTCGACAAGGCGATCCTCATCTTGACGAGCCAGGGCGCGACGATCTTCCTGGCGTCCTTTTTCATCGTCTATATCACCCATCGACTCGTGACGAGGCACCTGACCGCACTCGCCGGATTTCTTCGAAAATACGATCTCCGCCAGCCGCCGCCGCCGCTGCGCCTGCAGCGGCGCGCGCCAAAGGACAAGGACGAGCTCGACCACGTCGTCGCGGCGTTCGAGATCATGCGTCAGACTCTGGAGCGCGCCTACGACGACCTCCGCGAGAGCGAGCAACGCTTCCGTGACTACGCCGAGACGGCGTCGGATTGGTTCTGGGCGACCGGTCCGGACCACGACTTCACCTACTTCTCGGAGCCGGCCGGCGCCTCCGGGATCGACCGGGGTGAGCTGGTTCGGTCGCGCGGTGATGACGCGATCGGGAAGCGCCGCTGGGATGTCGCCGCTGACTTCGCCTCGGAGCCTGAAAAATGGCGTGAGCACATCGCAACCGTGGAGCGCCGTGAGTCGTTCCGCGACTTCGTCTACAAGATCCGACGCGCCGACGGTTCGCTTGGCTTCGTGTCCATCAGCGGCAAGCCGGTGTTCGATGCCGAGGACCGGTTTTGCGGCTACCGCGGCGTCGCCCGGGACATCACCGAGCGCAAGCGGGCCGAGGAGGAACTGCGCGACCGCGAGCAGCGATACCGCGACGCGCAGGCGGAGCTCGCGCACGTCACCCGTGTCACGACCCTGGGCGAGCTGGCCGCGTCGATCGCCCACGAGATCAACCAGCCGCTGGCCGCCATCGTCGCCGACGCCGACGCCTCCCTGAACTGGTTGGCGACGGCGGATCCCGACCTCGACATGGTCCGCGACGCGCTCGCCGGCATCGTGAAGGACGGCTACCGGGCGGGGGAGGTGATCCAGCGGATCCGCCAGCTCGCGACGAAGACTGAGCCGCAGAAAGCACGCGTGGATATCGACGGCATCATCCGCGACGTGATCCCGCTGCTGCGGAACGAGGTGCGGAGCCATCACGTGTCGCTGAGGATGGACCTGGCGCCGGCGTTACCTCCCGTCCTGGCTGATCGGGTCCAGCTGCAGCAGGTGATCATCAACCTCGTGATGAATGGCATCGAGGCGATGGCGTCGGTCAGCGATCGGCCGCGGGAGCTGGTGATTCGCTCGCAGGGGTACGACGTCGATCACGTCCTGGTGACGGTGCAGGACGCCGGCGTCGGCATCGATCCGAACAAGGTGGATCAGCTGTTCAGCGCCTTTTTCACCACGAAGCCCGGCGGCATGGGCATGGGGCTCTCGATCAGCCGCTCCATCATCGAAGCGCACGGCGGAAGGCTCTCGGCGACCGCGAACGCGGATCACGGCGCCACGTTCCACCTCGTGCTGCCCGGGATACGATGACGTTGGATTCGCCCGTCGTCCTCGGCGTCGAGGGCGGGCAGGGCCGGCGCCTGGAGGTCGCGGTCAGCGGTTACCCGTGCCGCCGCCGAGCGGGTAATCAGCATCAGCTCCGGCAGGACGCGGGCGCCCCGGCGCCGAGACGACGTCGAATGAATAGACCGCGATCCGGTAGCTGACGGCGCCCGGCATGGCCTCGAGAATGAACGACGTCTCGCCACCGGGTGCGATGTCGCCGAACGCCCACGTGAGCCTCCGGCCCACGGGCCGGCCGTTGGCATCGACGCCCTCGACGTGCAGTCGCACGTTCGTGACGCGGAATCCCGAGTCGTTGTGGATGCGCCCCTCCATCCGCGAGGCCACGGGATCCGTCTCGGGCGGCAAGCTCACACGAAACACGTCGGCGGCAGGCCGCTGATCCTGGCCCCACGCTGCGGTGGCCACCAGCATCAGCGCGATTCCGAGCCCGACGAGAACGTGACGTGTGCGCATGTCAGCCGCCGACCTCTGTCCAGGTTGGACTCTCATGAAGATCGTCACGGTCACGGCGTGCCGTGCAGGCGGCGGCGACGACGATCCCCCGATGGAGGAAGTCGCACATGATCCGGTTGCTCGCCGCCCAGTCGTCGCCGTCAACGGAAGGACTCCGGTAAACGGCGAGGTGGTGGGCGCAGAGCTCCTCGGGACTGTCCGTGGTGTACCCGCACTGGGCGCAGCGGCTCATGACCGACCTCGTATCGACGTGGCCATGACGCGATCCCCCTCCTCCGCGATGGTTCCCGTCACCGTCACCGAGTCGCCCGTCTTCAGGCGCATGTACTCGGCCTGGCTCGCCCGCGAGAGGTCGACGTTGATGGGTCCGTTGCCGGCCACGTACGGCGAAACGATCATCGTCTGCCCCGCGATCCACAGCACCCGTCCGTCGATGCGAACCCGATCGTCTTGCGCGGTGCCGACATCGACGAGCAGCGTGAACACGCAGGCGGCTGCAATGGCCGCCCCCACCAGGGCCTTGGCCCATCCCTGCCGGCTCATGCTCACCTTCTGGTCCATAGCTGTCGAAGCCTCCCGACCGGACGTCTGGTCCGTCGACCTTGAGACGTCGGTGTCGGGACCGCAGGTTCCGCCCGGCTCGCTTCCCCTCCGAAAGGACGGTCCGGCGTTCGCCGTGCTCTGACCGGCGATGTGCCGCCGTCAGAAGGCGCTCTGTCGTCTTCTTGCGGAAATCACGCCGGACACGGCGGAAGGTCGCCCGCCGTCGCCTCCCAACCGACATGAGGTTGGTGTCTGTACGCGCTGCTCCCCTTCGACGACCCGGGCCCACTGATCCGCGTATGTGATGAACGGCACGCGGCACCGGCTGGACGCGCATCCGTGGCGCGAATGGATCATGCGAGGGTTCATCCGCGTCGAGGACGCAGTGTATGTGGGACTGGGCACGGTGCTGGCGGCGATGGCGCTCGCGCTGCTCGTCGCGGTGGCGATCGCCTTCGCGCAGGCGGTGCTGGCCGACACGCTACCAGGCCATGCCGTGCAGCTGCTCGATCGGCTGCTCCTGATCCTGATGATCGTCGAGATCCTCTACACCGTGCAGGTCTCCTTCAGCGAGCACGCGCTCGTGCCGGAACCGTTCCTGATCGTCGGCCTGATCGCCGCGATCCGTCGGCTTCTCGTGCTCACCGCAGAGTTCGCGCGACTGGTCGAAAGCAACACCGCGGCGTTCCGGGCGGCGATGCTCGAGCTCGCCCTCCTGACCGTCATGATCGTGGCTCTGGTCGTCTCGCTCGTCGTCGTGAAAGGGCGGGCTCCGCGCGGCTCGTGATGGGAAGAGCGCGCGTTTCGCGGGGCGAAGTGTCCCGCGCACCTCGATCCGTCTTCAGGGGGTGGCGCCAGTAGCGCTGCGGGTCTTCGAGGACGCCGCGGGTGATCCGATAGTGCGACGTCTCCTCGAGGCTCACGGACCGGAACGCCAGATCGAGATGCCAGCACCGGGGGAAGACCCTCGGTCAAGGCCTCCCCTCTCCGGCAAGGTATACGTCCCGGGCACTCAAGACCTCGATGCTGTGGTCGGACACGTACCGGTCGAAACCTGGAACCGCCCGGTCAAGGAAGCGGTTGGTCAACTGCTTTTCGGCCAGTCTCCAGCGAACGCGGACGCAGAAGCGGCGCGCGCTGGCTTTCAGATTCCTGCGGAAACCTTCAGTCAATGCACTCGGCGCGCAGGATGAGCGCGTCCCAACGGGGTCCAGGGCCGAAGTACGACGCCATGCTCTTGGATTCGATTGGAGTGGAAGATGTCGACCTACCTCGAGGCACCGGTACAAACCGAGCGCCGGCCCCTGAGCATCGCCAGCACGGTAGCCCGACTGGCACTGATCGGCGTCGCTCTCGTAGTCGTCGCAGGAGCCTTCACCTATCTCGGCGGCTGGCTCACTCCGAACAATCTGACGCCGGCCCGATTCACCGACGCGTTCGAGCGCGTCGACGGCGTCCATGCCGGCTTTCGTCGCAACCATGCCAAAGGCGTAGGCGTTTCCGGATTTTTCGCCAGCAACGGGAATGGAGTGCGTTTCTCGAAGGCGGTTGTCTTCCAGCCCGGCCGCGTGCCCGTGGTCGGGCGCTTCTCGTTGTCCGGCGGCCAGCCGGACGTCGCCGACAGCGCCGATGCGGTGCGCGGCCTCGGGCTGCAATTCAATCTGCCGGACGGCGAAGTGTGGCGAACCGCGATGATCAACCTGCCGGTGTTCCCGTTCAGAACGCCCGAGGCGTTTTACCAGCGGCTCGTCGCCTCGAAGCCGGATCCCAACACGGGCAAGCTGGACCCCGCCGCCGTGCAGGCGTTTCTCGACCGCCACCCGGAAACCGTGCAGGCGATGAACGTCATCAAGGGCCAGCCGCTCGCCTCGGGGTTCGACAACAGCACGTTTCATGGTCTGAATGCATTTCGCCTCGTCAGTTCGACGGGCGCTTCCGTCCCGGTCCGGTGGGTCCTGACGCCGATGCAGCCGTTCGAGGCGGCGAGCACCGCTTCGTCAGCCCAGGACAAGAATTATCTGTTCGATGCACTGATCGCGCAGATTCACCGGCAGCCGTTGCGATGGCAGTTGATCCTCGTCATCGGGCAACCAGGCGATCCCACTCACGACGCCACCGTCGCGTGGCCAGCGGGACGGGAACGAGTCGATGTGGGAACCCTGACGCTCGATCGGGTGGACGCTGAAGATACCAGTGCCGCGACCGATATCAACTTCGACCCCTTGGTGCTGCCCGCGGGCATCGCGCCCTCGGACGATCCGCTGCTGAGTGCGCGTTCGGCGGTGTACTCACAGTCCTTTACCAGGCGTGAAGGCGAGGCAAAGCAGCCGAGCGCGATCACGCCGGCCGACGTGCGTCGAGGGAATTGACATGCCAGCCCAACCTCGATTCCCCGCCGTCTCGCGATTGCTGCACTGGACGATGGCCGTGATGGTCCTTACCATGCTGTGTATCGGCGTGGCCATGGTGGTCTCGCTCGGTGACTACCACGCGCTCGTGTCGATCCATCGCCCGCTGGGTATCGCCATTCTGATTCTCGTCGTCGTTCGCTTCGTGAACCGGCTCGTCAATCCACCTCCGCCGCTTCCGGCCACGATGTCGCGCGCCGAGCGTCTGGCGGCCACCGCGTCGGAGCTGGCGATGTATGGGCTGATGCTCGTGCTCCCGCTGGTCGGCTGGGGCATGTTGTCGGCCGCGCGCTATCCGATCGTGCTTCACGGGTCGCTGCATCTGCCGTTCATCCTTCCGCACAATGCCATGCTCTATGCGGTGCTGCGGAAGGCGCACACCATCCTCGCGTACCTCTTCTTCCTCACGTTCATGGCTCACTTCGGCGCGATCCTGTTCCACACCCTGATCGTGAGGGACGGAATCTTGAGGCGGATGGCGCCATGAGCTCTCATCCAGCGGAACGGGTCGACGTCCTCGTCCTCGGCAGTGGCGAGGGCGGCAAGTACCTGGCGTGGCACATGGCCAAAGCGGGGCACCGCACCGTCGTCGTGGAGCGGCGATGGATCGGCGGCTCCTGTCCGAACGTCAATTGTCTTCCGAGCAAGAACGAGGTCTGGAGCGCGAAGATCGCGACGCTGGTGAAGCACGCGGCGGAGTTCGGGATGGTGACGGGCTCCGCCGCGATCGATATGGCGCGCGTGCGCGAGCGGAAGCGCCACATGGTCGACGGGCTGATCGCCATGCACCTCGAGCGCTACAAGGCCAGCGGCGCCGAGCTCGTCATGGGGACCGGCCGTTTCGTGGCGCCGAAGACGCTGGAAGTGCGTTTGAACGACGGTGGAACGAGAGTGCTGTCGGGAGACCGTGTGTTCCTCGACGTAGGAACTCATGCCACGATTCCGCCGATCCCGGACCTGGCCGCCGCCGCGCCACTCACGCATATCGAGGCGCTCGAGCTCGACCGCGTTCCGCCCTACCTGATCGTGCTCGGCGGCGGATATGTCGGCCTCGAGCTGGCGCAGACGTACCGGCGTTTCGGAAGCCGCGTCACGATCGTCGAGCAAGGGCCGCGGCTGGCCGGTCGCGAGGATCCCGACGTCGCCGATGCGATCGCGCGAATCTTCAGCGACGAAGGTATCGAGGTGCTCGTTGCCGCTGAGACCCGACGCGTGAAGGGGCGCTCCGGAGAAGGCGTCAGCGTCGCCGTGCGCACGGCTCAGGGTGAGCGGACCATCGAGGGCAGCGATATCCTCGTTGCGGCGGGACGCACACCGAACACCGCGGCGATCGGCCTGGACAAGGCCGGCATCGAACTGGACGCGCACGGCTACGTCGCCGTCAACGATCGCCTGGAGACGAGCGCACCTGAGGTGTGGGCGCTCGGCGACTGCGCCGGGAGCCCACAGTTCACGCACGTGTCCTTCGATGATTTCCGCGTCATCCGCGACAACCTGGCCGGAGCAAATCGCTCCACCCGCGACCGGCTCGTCCCGTTCTGCATGTTCACCGACCCGCCACTCGCGCGAGTCGGCCTGAGCGAAGCGGAGGCGCACCGCCGCGGCATCGGGGTGCGCGTTGCGAAGCTGCCGATGAGTGCGGTGCTGCGGACGTGGACGATCTCAGAGAGCGGCGGCTTCATGAAGGCGCTCGTCGACTCGCACGGCGACCGCATTCTCGGCTTCACGATGCTCGGCCCCGAGGCCGGTGAGGTCATGGCCGCGGTGCAGACGGCGATGCTGGCTGGCCTGCCGTATACCGGTTTGCGCGACGCCATCCTCACGCACCCGACGATGGCGGAAGGCCTCACCACGCTGTTTGCCAGTATTCCGCCGCCGAGGTGACGGGCGAAGAGGAGCGTCCACGCGGCTTTGCATCGGAGAACTGCCCGAAACGTAAGCGAAGACAGAGGAGGAACGGAACCATGCTGAACAAGAAGAGCGCGAATGGGACGATCGTCGACCGCGTGCGCGCCGTCGGCCTTCAGACGTCGAAGGAGATCCAGCATTTCGGGACGGTTGCGAGACTCCCGATCGCGCTCGACGCCTCGATCTGTGCGGTCAGCGTCGACAATCTCAACCAGGTGCTGGCGGACACGAAGACGCTGGCGGACATGTACAAGAAGCATCACTGGCAAGTGTCCGGACCGAGCTTCTACCAGCTGCACCTTCTGTTCGACAAGCACTTCAAGGAGCAGAGCGACATGGTGGATGCGCTCGCCGAGCGCATCCAGTCACTCGGCGGTGTCAGCATTGCGATGGCGCATGACGTGGCGGAGATGACGCTGATCCCGCGCCTGCCCCGCGGGCGAGAGGCCGTGCCGGCGCAGATCTCGCGGCTCCTGCACGCCCACGAGATCATCCTGAAAGAAGCGCGCGCCATGGCGCGGCAGGCGGCCGAAGACGGGGACGACGGAACGAACGATCTGCTGGTCAGCGACGTGATTCGCACCAACGAGCTGCAAGTCTGGTTCCTCGGCGAGCATCTCGTCGAGGCGCCGGCGCCGATGTAGCGCCCCCCTGCGCACACGCACGCTCGGCGGCAGCCGGCCGCCGCAGCGTGCGCTCGGTGCCGTCTGCCGTCGCCTTGACGGCCGGCGACGTCCTGTGCGAACAAAGCATCGATCTCACCGAGGACCTCGTCGCTCTCCGTGCTCTTCCTGCACGAGATCGGCCGGCCGCGCTGGACGATCATCTATGGCCAGTCGATGGGCGGCCACATCGTCGTGGCATCGCTCGAGCTCCGGCCGGACCTCTACCAGGGCGGTCTCGCCGAGTGCGGTCTCGTCGACGGGCATCGCCGACTACCTGTTCGCGTACACCGCCGCCGCCGAGCTGATCTCAGGCGTGCCATTACTCGATTCGTCCGCACGGAGGCGTCCACGTGACTTGCAGCTACAGCTGGCGCATGAAGGCGACCAGGGCCGCCTTCTCCTGCGGCGTCAGCTGCACGCCCAGCACGAGGTTGAAAAACTCCACCGTATCCTCCAGCGTCAAGAGGCGCCCATCGTGCATGTATGGCGGGGAGTCCTTGATCCCGCGCAGGGTGAAGGTCTTGATGGGGCCCTCGGCGTGGATCCACTGATCGTTGATCGTGCGCGGCTTGTAGAAGCGCTCGACCCTCAGATCGTGCATCTGGTTGTCGAGATACATAGGGGCGGGATGACACGTCGCACAGC